>Ga0209813_10000017_pt1 | contig 75687 bp, 74 predicted proteins | sample EndMethybrTD3033_FD_187596 | JGI IMG/M metagenome (GOLD analysis project Ga0209813, IMG submission 187596) | Populus endosphere microbial communities from Tennessee, USA - Endosphere MetaG P. TD hybrid TD303-3 (SPAdes) (version 2) | ecosystem: Host-associated > Plants > Roots > Endosphere... | reverse complement strand
GATGAGCCCGGTGGCCACCGAGATCGAAATCGCATGGGGTGGGGCATGCCCCACCCCATGCGACAACCTCAATCTACACCGGAAATTACACCACGAGCGCGGACGCTAACCCTGAACCATCTCCTGCGGCGTATGCATGAAGCCGAAAGTAGGGTCCAGCATATGGACGATCCGTCCTTCACGATGCATCGCCCTAATGGGCTCATGCACACGACAAGTGCCGAAGACGCCTACTTTCAGTACCATTTTTACCTCTTATGATCGGCTTTCTCAACCAGCATCATTTGCGCTCTCAGCCGCAATATTTCGTGCCTATAAACTAAAGCAAAGTTTGATAGGCAGGATCATGAAATGTCAAGCAGCGAGGACCGCACGAATATCGCCCGCCCGACGTCCGCAGAGATATCATCATAGATCGCCGTGGAAATGAGCCAGTATCACCTGTCAACGGCTTGAAAAGCATGAAAACTTGCCGCTCGAAGGGAGGGGTGCTATTCTGGCCGCATTCAAAATAAAATGGCAGGGCACGCATGCAAGACAGCGGCAAGAACAATACAATTGAAATACTTGGATCATCAAAAGTAAATGGTGAAATAAAAGGAAACAATAATATTGTAAAAATTGGAGAGAGCCTGAAACTGGATTTGTCACTTAATATTTCTGGCTCGAACAATCGCGTTATCATTGGCCGTAAATTTGTTGCCAAGCGCCTAACTATAACCGTCGGCAATCACAACCCTGCCAACAATGTCACCGTCGAGATCGGCGAGGACTGCTCGACCGAAGCAGATTGCCGGTTTTATGTGTACAATAGCGGAAATACGTTGAAAATTGGTAACGAATGCATGTTCTCCAATTCGATCGTTCTTAGAACTGGAGAATCGCCCCACCTAATTTTCGACGACATTACTGGTGATTATCTTGACACGAGTGGGCATGTCGAAATCGGTGACCATTGCTGGATCGGTGAAGGCGCCTATATAACCAAGCGCGCTACATTGCCCCGAGACACGATCGTCGCGGCACGTTCGGTCGTCACGCATCGCTTCAGCGAAGAAATGACGATGATCGCTGGCAATCCGGCATCCGTGAAACGACGCAACATTCGTTGGATTCGGAACCGCAACAAACTCGTCGAGGGCAGCCGCTTCAAGGCATCCTATGACGATTTCATCAAGAAGCATGAAGTGTAATCGAACCGAGACATTCTCAAAGTAGGTGAACACAGATGGCGAGCGGGACAATGCAAGGACGACAAGCTCCATGCCCTACAATGTCGTTCTTCCATTGCCCATTTGGTCGATTCATCAACAAGCCGATGCAATCGACTGGTACGGCGCTTGCCTTCACCTGCCCCAACCACTAGACATCTGCCCGTCATGATATTGGGAGGCATAGTGCGCAAGGGAATAATATTGGCCGGCGGATCCGGCACTCGCCTTTATCCGCTGACAAAAGGCGTCTCAAAGCAGCTTATGCCGGTCTATGACAAGCCGATGATATACTATCCGCTGTCGATCCTTATGCTTTCAGGCATAAGAGAAATATTGATTATCACGACGCCACATGATGCCCCCGCCTTCCAGGCGCTGCTGGGCGATGGCGCCCAATTCGGTATTTCCCTTTCCTATGCGATTCAGCCGGACCCCGGCGGACTGGCGCAAGCCTATCAGATCGGCGCCGATTTCATCGGAGATTCTCCGTCGACCCTGGTTCTGGGCGACAATATTTTCTACGGTCACGGACTGAGCGACCTGCTTGAGCGCGCCAGCCTGCGCGATCATGGCGCCACCGTGTTCGGCTATTATGTCAACGATCCGACGGCTTACGGCGTGGTATCCTTCGACAAGGATGGTCGTGCCGACAGCATTGAGGAAAAGCCCGCACATCCCAAGTCGAATTATGCCGTCACCGGCCTCTATTTCTACGATGGACGCGCCGTCGATTTTGCCCGCTCGCTCAAACCCTCGCCGCGGGGCGAACTGGAAATCACCGATCTCAACCGCCTCTATCTTGAGGAAGGCTCACTTTCGGTCGAGATCATGGGTCGCGGCTATGCCTGGCTCGACACTGGGACGCATGGCTCCCTGCTGGACGCCGCGCTCTATGTTCGCGTGACGGAAGAGCGGCAAGGCCTCAAAATTTGCTGCCCGGAAGAAATTGCGTGGCGCCAAGGTTTTATCGACGATGCGATGCTGGAACAGGTCGCCTCTCCGCTGCGCAAAAGCGGCTATGGCAATTATCTCATGGGACTGTTGCAGGGTAAGGGCGCAATGCAATGAAGGTCATCGAAACCGCCATCTCCGGCCCTCTCATCATCGAACCCAGCGTCTTTGGCGACGATCGCGGCTTCTTCATGGAAAGCTGGAATGCCGACAGCTTTGCGGCCGTCGGGCTGGATTGGAAATTCGTTCAGGACAACCATAGCCGATCGGCCAAGGGGGTGTTGCGCGGCCTGCATTTCCAGAACCCCAATCCCCAGGGCAAGCTGGTACGCGTCGTGTCCGGCCGGGTGTGGGACGTCGCGGTCGATATCCGTCGATCGAGCCCAACCTTCGGCAAATGGGTTGGCGTTGAATTGTCAGCGGCCAACAAGCGCATGTTCTGGGTTCCCGAAGGCTTTGCACACGGCTTCGTCAGCCTCGAAGATGGAACCGATTTCCTCTATAAATGCACCGGCCGCTATGATCCGACATCCGAACAGTCCCTGCTTTGGAATGATCCGACCGTAGGCATTGAATGGCCACTGGAAGGGATTACCCCGCAATTGTCTGGCAAGGATCAACAGGGCCAGTCCCTCGCTGACATCAAGGCCTTCGCATGAAAGCGCTCATCGTCGGCAGCAAGGGGCAACTTGGCCGCGCCCTGCAGTCCACGGCGCCAGCCGGGGTGGAATTATTCTGTGTCGATGTTGATGAACTCGACATCACCCGTCCCGATCTGGTGAATGAATGGGTCGACCGGGTAAAGCCGGACATCCTGCTCAATGCAGCGGCCTACACCGCGGTCGACAAGGCCGAACAGGATGAAGAAACGGCATTGGCGATCAACGGTACAGCCGTCGGCACGCTGGCCGATGCTGCCCGCCGGATCGGCGCCAGGTTCGTCCATGTTTCGACCGATTTCGTCTTCGACGGCACTGCAGGAACGCCTTATGCACCGGATGCCCCGGCCAACCCGCTCAGCGCCTATGGCCGCACCAAATTGGTTGGAGAAAAATTGGCAGGCGAAAATGCGATCATCGTGCGCACGGCCTGGGTCTACGCCCCCGTCGGCAACAATTTTGTGCGCACCATGCTCCGGTTGATGAGCGAGCGCCCTGAAGTACGCGTCGTCGCCGATCAGATCGGGACGCCCACTTATGCACCAGCCTTGGCCGAAGCGCTCTGGCGTCTGGTCGCGGCTCAAGCTCAGGGCCTATATCATTACACCGATAGCGGCGTCGCCAGTTGGTATGATTTCGCCGTCGCCATTCAGGAAGAAGGCATGGCTGCCGGCCTTCTGGCCCAGGCCGCCAAAGTCGTGCCCATCAATACAGCCGACTTTCCCACCCCCGCGCACCGACCTTCCTATTCGGTCCTGGACAAGAGCCGTACGTTCGACATCATCGGCGGTCCTGCCCCCCATTGGCGCGACCATCTTCGCCGGATGATCGCGGAGATTAAGACCAACGGATAATTGCCATGGATCGCTCTGCGATATGAGCGATCCATGATCTCAATCTCAGTTGGTACGACGATCGTCGGCGAACGAGGCGATCTGGATATCCAACGCCGCAATCAGGGCATCAAAACTCGCCGTCCAATCCGAATCTGCTACCGATATCAGCGGTTCGGGTTGCGCGAGCGCCTCCTTCATGGCTGCGATCATCGCCGTCGGCGCATCAGAGCCAAAATAGCTCAGCCCGTCCCGCGCCAGTTCGCGGAATACCGGCAGGTCGCGCGCCAGTACCCGGCGACCATATCCCAGAGCCTCAACCACCGGCAAACCGAAGCCCTCACCATAAGAGGGGACGACGACCAGTTGCGCTCTGCGATATAACTCTGCCAGCAATTCGTCGGATGCATCATTGAGCCAATGAAAGCCCTGACCGCGAGCAGGATGATCGAGCATCCGTCGCTGCAATGCTTCCGTCCGCCAGCCTGGCCGCCCGACCAGCACGAGGTCCGGCACCTCTTCCGCGCATTCGTTTCGCCACTGGTCGAATGCCGCCAGCAACACATCATGCCCCTTGCGGGGCTCGATTGTGCCCACCATCAGGATTGTTGGCCGCCGCTCCATCGCATCGATGATGACCTGTCCGGCAGCGTCCAAGCCACCGCTGGGCCTGCTCCCCGCAATGTCTCCGGACAAGGGCAGATGCGCCAGGCGCAACATACCTACAGCACCTTGCCGCCGTTCCTGCATCAGGCTTCGCATATCGAAGACCACCTGTTTCGATATGCACAAGGCCAGATCGGCATAGCGCAGCACGACGCGAATCCAGCGATCGAAATTGCGGACCGTACTTGGCGGAAACCAGTCCGGCGCGCGCAGCGGCAACAGATCGTAGATGGTGATTGCAATCACCGCCCCCCGCTGCTTCCAGCGAGCAAGCTGGCGACGGTGTCGCCACAACCTGTGCGCTGCAAGGTCCAGGCCAAGGAAAATATCGCCGCTGCCGATCTCTACCAGCGGCGCCTCTGGCAAAGGCAAACCAATATTCTCGCCATCGATCGCGGCTACGCAATAGCCGCGCCTTGCGGTCGCAACCACCGGCACGACCGCATAGCCCTCCAGAGGAGTTGCCTCCAACAAGTGCCAAAGCGCCCGGACCACCCGCTGGATACCAGTGCCAGCATCATGTTGCGCAATGGTCGAAAGATCAACGATTAGCCGCCTGCTCGAGGGGGCAGGTGCACCCGTCCGTGCAAAGCTGATCGCCGCTGCCAGGCGGCGCCAACCCCACCCGAAAACTGCCATCAGGCGTACCGATGATAATAGACATAGGCTTCGTCCACGTCGTCGAAGCTTATCAGTTCGCCATTCTTGAGGACGGCCGCCTTCTGACAATGCTGCCGCACATAGTCAGCATTGTGCGATACCAGAAAGATCGATCGATTGGCGCGCTTGACGAACAATTCCTCGTGGCATCGATCACGAAAACGATCGTCACCGACCGCGACAACTTCGTCGATCAGATAGCAATCAAAATCCACGACTAGCGAAATCCCGAAACCCAATCGCGCGCGCATGCCTGCGGAATAGGTCCCGATCGGTTCGAACATATATTTGCCGAGTTCTGCAAAATCCTCCACCCGGGGCAGCGCAGCCTCTGGGTCAATCTCGTAGATCCTGCAGATGAAACGCAGATTGTCGAAGCCAGTCAGCGAATGCTGGAAGGCCCCGGAGAAGGCCAATGGCCAGGACACATACATATCGCGCAACACCCGTCCCTTTGACGGTTCTTCCACCCCGCCCAGCAACCGGATCAAGGTCGATTTGCCAGCACCGTTGCGACCAAGAATACCAACCCGCTCGCCCTTTTCGACGGTCAGATTGACATTCTTCAGAATCTCGGCCCGCCCACTGCGGGTCTTGTAATATTTACTGACGTTATCGAGCTTGATCATTGCGGTACGATATGCCGTTTGGCGTTGCGCAGTTCGACCAAGCCAAAAAAGGTCAGGACCATATTCCAGCTGATCAAATACATCGGACTGTACATCGCCGTGAAATGCGATCCAAAAAACCCGTCTCTAACCCATTCGACGCCATGGATCATCGGCACATACATTAGATAGGGCCGCATGGTGGCCGGCGCCGCTTCCGCCAGCCAGGCAGCGCCGGAAAATGGGAACATGAGATAGGTAAAGGGATGGAAGAATTTATCGACCAATTCCGAACGAAGCGAGAAGGCCCCCAGGAACATCCCCATTGCCATGCCGAACCAGGCAAGCGCCAGCCAGCCCTCCAGTACCAGATAGGGGTTTTCCGGTGCGCTGACCCAACCGATCGCCGAAAAGAAGATCGACAGTACGAAGAAGGAAACACCCACGCCGAGTACTTCCAGCAGGATGCGCGCGACCAGAATGTCCAGCGCCTTCACATTCCGGTGGTACATCAGCGACAGATTGGGCTCGATCGCGCCGATCGATCGCGAAGGAATGTTCCGCCAGACCAGCACGCTCGAATAGCCAGTGACCGCAAAGGCGGCGATCGGCAAGTCCGAGCCATGGACATTGCGGAACGCGGTCCACACCAGAGTGACACCAATCGTGAAGACCATCGGCTCCACGAACAGCCACAGGAAACCGATATTGTGCCGCCCATAGCGCGTGAGCATCTCGCGAAGGATCAGTGCTGTCACGATCCGCCGCTGGATCGCCCAGGAGCGCCGCAGAGAGGTCTGCGGTATCTGATCTTCGCCTTCCATCAGTCCGTATGCTCGCGCACGCCTGCCAGAAGCATCGACATCACGCCCCAGAAGAGCAGTCCGACCACGAAGACATTGAGGATGCCGCGTATCCGCTTCGGCCCTGACCGATGGTCCGGCAGATTGGGTTCAACGATGCGCTCCACATAAGCGCGCTTGCGCCGCGCTTCGTTCCGCGCTTCCTGCAATGAGGAAATCGCAGCCGCCAGTTCCTTGTCGGCCAGCGCACTTTCCAGTTGGAGCCTCTGGAACTGGACTGCAGACGCCGCCAGCGACTTTTGATCGCCGGCAATCAGCCCCAGTTGCGCATTGATTTCCTTGCCCAGTTCGTCAATCCGCGTCCGCAGGACCGGAATTTGTGGATTCTGGGGAGTCAGCGATCTCAGCTGAACCAATTGGGTCTTGGTCGCAATCATCTCATCCTGCAGCTTGGAAATCATCTGCAACTGGACGGTAGCCTGCTTTTCCGGATCGACAATCCCTTCGCGGTTGCGGAAAGTCGACAATGCAATTGCGGCCTTGCGGGCCTGATCCTTCGCATCCTGCAGCTCTGTAGTGGCATAGCTGATCAAGTCTTCGCGCCCACGCGCGTTCATCCGATTGACCAGCTGTTCCGCCTGCTCCAGCAGCTGCAGATTGATTTTCTGGGCATCAGCAGGCGTATAGGCCTTGACCTCAAGCGTCGTGATGCTCGCCGCAGAATCATATTTTACGGTGACCATTTCATCGTAATAATCGAACAGCCGATCCCGGCCGCCGCCCCATCCAAAGGCGTTAAAACGATCTAAAAGGGCGATGGAAGGACGCGTATAAGCGTGAAGAACCGCATCATTCTTATTGAGCGCCTGAAGCGCATCACGCGACTTGATGTAATCATTGGCTGCGAAGGCTTCTTCGGACGCAGCGGAAAAGCCCGTCGCCTTGAAAAGTGCGCCAAGCCCGGTCTGCTGCTGCTTTTCAGAGCTTTGCACGACAAAACGGGATTCGGACGTATATATGTCCGAACGCAAAGAGAGATATATCGCGGCAACGACGGTTGGAACGAGCACCGTGGCAACAAAAAGTACCGGGAGCCCACCAATCTTCTCGGGAACTTTGATCATCAACTATCTTAATCTCTCAGTTTGTTCGGGTGGTACGCCGTGCCCCTGCCAATGTCCAGCGCTTTGCCATGGTGTTGCAGCGCAGCGAAATTTTGCTGATTGGGCTTGTCAAATTCTCGGATTGACTTGTATTCACCACCTTGAGTGAAATCCAGAACGCTAAATGATTAGGAAGATCGGCCCATGAAAATCACGATGATCGGCACCGGTTATGTCGGCTTGGTTTCTGGGGCGTGCTTTGCAGACTTTGGGCATGATGTCGTTTGCGTTGACAAGGACACGGCAAAGATCAGCGCAATCGAAGCTGGCCGTATGCCGATCTATGAGCCGGGCCTAGATCAACTGGTGGGTTCCAATGCCGCCGCAGGCCGCCTGACCTTCACCACCGATCTGGCCGAAGGCGTCAAGGGCGCGGACGCCATATTCATCGCGGTCGGCACGCCCTCGCGGCGCGGGGACGGCCATGCCGATCTGTCCTACGTCTATGCCGCAGCCAAGGAAATCGTCGAGGCCCTCGACGGTCCTGCCGTAATCGTGACCAAGTCGACGGTACCGGTCGGAACCGGCGACGAAGTGGAACGGATTGCGCGCGAACTGCGGCCGGATCTCGACATTCAGATCGTATCCAATCCCGAATTCCTGCGCGAAGGCGCCGCGATCGGCGACTTCAAACGCCCTGATCGCGTCGTTGTCGGCACGACCGGCAGCGAACGGGCCATCGCCGTGATGAGCCAGATCTATCGCCCGCTCAACCTCAACCAGGCACCGTTGATGTTCACCGGCCGCCGAACCGCCGAACTCATCAAATATGCTGCCAACGCCTTCCTCGCGACCAAGATCACCTTTATTAACGAAATGGCGGATCTGTGCGAAGCGGTTGGCGCCGAGGTGCAGGACGTCTCGCGCGGCATCGGCCTCGACAACCGCATCGGCTCCAAATTCCTGCATGCCGGCCCCGGCTATGGCGGCTCCTGCTTTCCCAAGGACACCCTTGCCCTGGTCAAGACCGGTCAGGATTATGACACCCCGATCCGGATCGTTGAGACCGTGGTTCAGGTGAACGACCTGCGCAAGCGCGCCATGGGACGCAAGATTGTCAAGGCTCTGGGGGGCGATGCACGGGGCAAGACGGTGGCGCTGCTGGGCCTGACCTTCAAGCCGAACACCGACGACATGCGTGACGCACCGAGCCTCGCCATCGTCCAGGCATTGGAAGATGCGGGCGCCAGGGTTGTCGCCTATGATCCCGAAGGCATGCACATTGCCGCCCCGATGGTCCCGGGCGTGACGATGGTGAAGTCGGCTTATGAAGCAGCAGCCGGCGCCGATGCGCTGGTACTGGTTACCGAATGGGACGCTTTCCGTGCGCTTGATCTCCCCCGCCTCGCCGCTTCGATGAATGCGCCGACTTTGGTCGATCTGCGGAACATCTACCCCGTAGCCGAAGCACAGGCCGCTGGTTTTACCCTTTCGCGCGTTGGCAGTGCCGCCTAAGAACGACATCAAATTTCATAGAATGTCACATATGCTTCGCGCGATCATTACCGGTATTACAGGCCAGGACGGCGCCTATCTGGCGGAATTCCTCCTTGGGAAGGGCTATGAGGTCTATGGCTGCTTTCGTCGGACAAGCTCCGCGAATTTCTGGCGCATAGAAGAACTCGGCCTGATGGATCATGAACGGCTCCATCTGGTCGAACATGATGTGACAGACCTGTCTGCCTCGATCCGCCTCCTGCAACAAACCGGCGCGAGCGAAGTATATAATCTTGCCGCACAGAGTTTTGTTGGCGTCTCGTTCGAACAGCCGATCGCCACCGCCAACATCACCGGCCTTGGCGTGCTCAACCTGCTGGAAGCCATCCGGATCGTGAATCCGGCGATCCGCTTCTATCAGGCCAGCACATCGGAAATGTTCGGCAAGGTCCAGGCCAGCCCGCAGAACGAAACCACCCCCTTCTACCCGCGCAGCCCCTATGGTGTCGCAAAGCTGTTTGCCCATTGGACGACCATAAATTACCGGGAAAGCTACGGCATCTTCGGATGCAGCGGCATTCTGTTCAATCATGAAAGTCCGTTGCGCGGCAAGGAATTCGTGACCCGCAAGATCAGCGATGCGGTCGCCCGGATCGCCCTGGGCCAGTTGGACTGCGTCCATGTAGGCAATCTGGATGCGGAACGGGACTGGGGCTTTGCGCGGGAATATGTCGCCGGCATGTGGCAGATGCTGCAGGTCGACGAACCCGATACCTATGTGCTGGCGACCGGACGGACGGTTGCGGTACGCAGCTTTGTCGAACTGGCGTTTGCCGCAGCCGGCATCACCGTCGCATTCCAGGGACAGGGGCAGGAAGAGACCGCCGTCGACACCCGGACGGGCAAGACTGTGCTGCGCGTCGATCCGCGCTTTTACCGTCCCGCGGAAGTCGACCATCTGATCGGCGATGCCCGCCTCGCACACGAAAAACTCGGCTGGGCACCGGAAACATCGCTCGAAACATTGTGCAATATGATGGTCGACGCCGATCTGCGGCGCAACAAGACCGGCTACAGCTTCTGAGCCGGCAGACATGAGCCGCGCTCTCATCACCGGCGCCAGCGGATTTACCGGCCATTATCTGGTCAAGGCCCTTCAAGCGGCCGGACACGAAGTTCACGCGACGGTACAGGATGCCAGCGGTGCGGACGCGCGGGGTTTGACCTTCGTGCATGGCTGCGACCTTACCGATGCAGAGGCCTGCCAAAGGCTGGTCGATCAGGTGCGGCCGGAGCTTGTAGCGCATCTCGCAGCGGTCTCTTTCGTGGCTCATGCCGACCCGTCCGAAATGTATCGGACCAATATTCTGGGCACCCGCAACCTTCTTGCGGCATTGGCCCAGACGTCGACCCGCCCGTCAGCGGTCCTGGTCACCAGCAGTGCCAACATCTATGGCAATCGTTCGGCAGGCATTCTGGACGAAACAGCACCGGCCCAACCCGCCAATGATTATGGCGTGACCAAAGCCGCGACCGAGATGGTGTGCAGCATCTACGCCGATCGACTACCCCTGATCGTCAGCCGCCCGTTCAACTATACCGGGGCGGGGCAGTCCCCCCGCTTTCTGATTCCGAAAATCATTGACCATGCACGCCGGCGGGCCTGGGATATCCCATTGGGCAACATCGCAATCGCACGAGATTTTTCGGACGTTCGGACCGTGGTCGATGCCTATTGCCGTCTGCTGGCAGAGCCTCAGGCGATCGGCGGGACATTCCAGATATGTTCTGGCCAGGCCGTCTCGCTGGAACAGATATTGGCGATGGTCGAAAGATTGGCGGACGGACGCTTCACGGTCCGCGTCAACCCGGATCTGGTCCGTGCGAACGAGGTCATTTCGCTCTGCGGCACCCCGGCGCACATCGAATCCGTGATCGGCCCCCTGAAATCCATCCCGCTCAACGAGACGCTGGAATGGATGCTGCACCACCATGGCTGAGCAAACGCAGCGCTGTCCGCCTTAATATTGGGCTTGCAACTCCAGCCGCCCTGTTGTTGATGAACAGGAAACGGTCGAAGCGAAACGCCCAACCCATTGAACATTGGAAACTTTATGAAAAGTCTATCCTGTCGCGCAGTGCCGAAGGAACGATTCAGCGCGGCGGCGCTCGCTTTCTTGCTACTATCGACCTCGGCTTGCACCTCGGTAGGCCCTCGGACCGGTCATGTTCTCAAGGCTGCGGATAACAGTTCGCTTCAGGGCATCCAGATCGTCACGCTCGATCCGCTGACCGCCAATCATTACACTGTCCCGGCCGAACCGAGCTTCGCGGATACCCTGGGCACCGGCGAACCGGTCGGGCAGACGGTTGGCATTGGCGACACGCTCCAGATCACGATCTGGGAGGCACCGCCTGCCGTCCTTTTCAATCCCCCCTCCTCCAGCGCAGCAGCCGCTGCCGCCGGAGCCTCCGCGCCTGAAACCAGTCGCGGCACCGGTCTGCCGGAATATCTTGTCGGCTCGTCCGGCAGCATCTCGATCCCCTTTGCCGGCACTGTTCCGGTAACCGGTCGTAGCCCGGAGGCGATCGAGCGGGATATCACCGCGCGCCTGGTCAAGAAGGCCCACATCCCGCAGGTCAATGTGCGGATATCGCGCAACGCCTCCGCCAATGCCTCGATCGTCGGCGAAGTGGCGCAGAGCACCCGCATGCCGCTTACCCCGAAGGGGGAGACGATCCTGGACGGCCTTGCCGCTGCGGGCGGGACGCGCCAGCCGGTCAACAAGATGACCATTCAGATCACCCGCAAGGGTCAGGTTCACAGCATGCCACTGGAAAGCGTCATCCGCGATCCGAGGCAGAATGTCGTGCTGCTGTCCGGCGACGTGATCACGGCCTTCTATCAGCCTTACAGCTTCACAGCCCTGGGCGCTGCGGGCAAGAATGAAGAAATCAATTTCGAAGCCACCGGTATCACCCTGGCCCAGGCCCTTGGTCGACTGGGCGGCTTGCAGGATGCGCGTGCCGATCCCAAGGGCGTCTTCATCTTCCGCTGGGAAGCCCCCGCATCCGTACCCAATCGCGATGCGAATGTCGGCGTGGCCGCAGACGGCCGTATTCCGGTCATCTACCGCATCGACATGAAGGATCCCGGCACCTATTTCGCGATGCAGAACTTCCCCGTCCGCAACAGGGATGTCGTCTATATCGCCAACAGCACCACGGCCGAGTTCCAGCGCTTCGTTGGCATCATTGCCTCGACGGTCCTGCCGCTGATGTCGGTAAACAACGCCATCCAGGGCAATTAAGCCCTCTGGCCCGAACATGACAAAGCCGCCCTGCCGCCATTTCGGACGGCAGGGCGGCTTTTTGTTGACCTCAGGCCGGGCTTAGTTGGCTGAAGGCGTCGATCATCGCCTTGACGTCCTGCGACCGGTCGCGCGGCAACACCAGCACCACCTCTGCCGTCGAGATTACGATCGAATCCGTCACGCCGAGGGCGGCGATCGGCGGCCCGCCTGCCGACAGCAGCAAATTGCCCGAACTGTCCAGCGTGACCGCCGCACCCTGGATGCTGTTGCCATTCTCGTCGCGGGCCCGCACCGACCAGAGCGCATCCCAGGTGCCGACATCGGACCAGCCAATATCGACCGCCACGACCGCCACCCGGTCCGTCTTCTCCAACACCGCATAGTCGATCGAATCATTGGCACAGGACAGAAAATGCGCGGATTCTGGCCGAACGATAATCCCTTCCTGGCTCGGTTCCGCCATGGCCCGCGCGATCGGCTCCGCCACCGCCGGAGCGTGTCGGGCCAGTTCATCCAGGAAATGCCTGGCCGTGAACAGGAAGATGCCGGCATTCCAATCATAACGGCCATCGGCCAGATATTGTTCGGCAACGGCAAGCGGCGGCTTTTCGACAAATTTGCTGACCTGGAACACCGAATGTTCCTCGCGGATCGGCTCGCCCTTTTCGATATAGCCATAGCCGGTAGCAGGATGATCAGGCTTGATCCCGAACGTGACCAAATGCCCCGCTTCGGCGATCGGCCGGGCATGGTCGAGATGACGATGAAACGCCTCTATGTCGGTAATGACATGGTCCGACGGCATCACCAGCATGAGGCCATCGCCCTCAGTCTGCACGATCCAGTGCGCGGCCATTGCGATCGCCGGCGCGGTATTGCGCCCCTCCGGCTCGATCAACAGGGCAGCCGGCTCGGCGCCGCTCTGCGCCAAAATGCCCTGTACCACGGCTAGATGCTGCTGTCCGGAAACCAGAATCGGTCCGCCAAAGCCACGTCGGCCATCAACCCGGCCGATCGTCTCATCCAGCATCGACCGGTCGCTTACCAGGGGCAGAAACTGCTTGGGAAGTGCCGGCCGCGACAGCGGCCACAACCGAGTTCCAGAGCCGCCAATCAGGATTACAGGGTGAATTTGCATGCATGGTCCCAGGATTGTGCCCCATTGCGCGCACGCGCCAGGGCGAAGAAGGGTAGATTGTCGCGATGGTGCCGCTAACCGGAGATTATCGCAGGGCATATCCCGGCAGCGCCGAAGCCCGCGCAGGATGCGCGATAATCTTGGCTTTGGGATGCTCGATACGTTCCGACGTCAAACGGCGCACCGCATTTTCAACGAGCAGGCCAAGCCCCTCCTCGCTCAGCAAGCCACCGCGGATCAGGCAGCGGTCCATCAGCACTCTGCGGAAAGCCGAATAGAGCTTCATGTCCGGTTGGCGCGGCGCCTGCCAGAAATCATCCAGGCTGGACTGGTGAACGACCCCCGGCACCTTGTAGACGGCATGGCCCAGCACCACGACCGGCTTGCCGCTGTTGAGCGCCAATGTCCCCACCGTACTGTTGACGGTAATGACGCCCAGCGATTTCTGCACCACCTCGGCGATGTCCCAGTCGGCCAGATAGATCACCCGATCCTTCACCCCATAATGGGTCGCGAGACGGCGGGTGAGACGGTGCCAGGCCACCAGACCAGGATCGAGCGGGTGGCGCTTCACCACCAGCGAAACATGGGCCGGCGCATGCTGGGCAAAGCTCTTGATCACGAAACGCAATGCCGCCCGCATGTTGCCGAAGGGCGAATGCACGCGAATCTGATAATCCGAATTGAGCTGGAGCGGCAGGGTGAAATAGGGCTGATCCTTGATCGCCTCCCAGGCGGCATGCGATCGGCGCGCATCCCCTTGACTCACCACCAGCTTGCGACACCAGGCGACCGATTCCATCAGGAAACTGTGCGGCCGATGGGTTCGGTAGAATGGGAAATAGGGCCGCATGAATGCCGCGGCCAGGCCATTGCGCATCGTATTGCGCGCGCGTGCCTGAAAAGTCGACGGCACTGGCGGCAGGCTGTCATCATAATCGGGCAGCTTGCGTGCCTGCTCCAGATACCAACGCGGATCAAGCGGCAGGGTCGAATTGCCGTTCACCCCATCATCCTGAAGCGTCAGGAAATCGGGCCGGATATAACCTTCCTCGACGACATGGACACGCAGGTTGCGCAGCCGCGCCATCCCATGCGCAGAGGCATGATAGGGACGACAATCGCCATAGAGGACCAGATCCGTGACGCCATGGTTGACGATGAAATCATCGAAGAACAATGGCCAGTTGCGGAACGTCCCGCGATAGTCCGTTGCCGGGCCGGGCCAGTCGACCTTGTCGCCGCCGTTGATGTTGATCCGCAACGCGGCATGCCCCCTGTCCCGAAGGGCTTGCGCCAGCATCGAAAAATAGGGGCCATGTGGTCCCTGAAGGAACAGAAATGTCTTGGACGATGGTTCAGCCATGAAGGAACTCAGCGGACAAGGTCATAAATCTTCGTAGCTTCCCCTGTAGCGCGCGCAGCCGAATGAGCCATGTCATCGGCGGCGTCGATCCACTGGCCATGCGGTCCACCATCAGTTCGGGGCCACAGGGCAAGCGCGTCACCGGATCGAGATAGCGAGGATAGAGAATGAGTGCGCCCGCGACAAGCTGATCCACATCCAGCAAACGCCCTCTTCGGGACGACGGTTTGGCCAGGTCGCGGGTCAGCCCCCAGCCGGCATAGAAGGGCATGCCATGCACCGTGACGGACCGACCGCGCATCAGCGCCTCGAAACCAGTCAGCGAGGAAAGGACATGGACTTCGTCTACCCGCTGCACCAGTTCCATCAATGGTGCGCCGCTGTCGATCGCGTCGGCATGTTCCAGTACCACCGTATCGCTCAGATGCCCCTTGCGATGTCCGGCCTGCACATCGGGATGAGGGCGATAGACGATCCAGGCATCCGGCTCCGCTTTGCGCACGCGGGCCAGAAAATCCAGATTGCCGCCGACGCCCGCTCCGCCCAGTTGGACCGACATGTCGTCATCGACCTGACCCACGGCCAGGACGGTCCGCCGGTCCGTCGGCAGATCGATCATCTGCCCAGCCTCCAGTCCATATTTGGTGACCCCCGCCGCGCAGACCCGATTGCGCAAGCGGCGCGCACGATCGACCAGGGCAGGCGTAAATATCTGGGTTGCGAGCAATGTCTCCAGATCGCTGGGGCTTCGGGCATTATAATAGATTCCGCTGCGATCGATCACCACGGAACCGGGCGGATGCAACCCTGCCCCCAGCCCACGCGATCGCAGGAACCCATCTTCCACCCGCGCGATCGAAACACCCTTGGCCGCTGCCTCGCTGGCCGTATCGGACGGCACACGGGACGGCCAGATCGCCAGCGCAGCTCCACGCTGGCGCGCCCGCGCCAAGCCTCGGGCAGCCGACAGGAAGGGTGGGCTATCAAGCCCATCCCAGAGAAAATGCCGGATCGCCTCCCGTTTCCAGAAGGCCATGCCGCTGGCGGCCGCGATACCGCGATTGCCGTCGATATGACGGCGCCAGTCGGCCAGTTGCGCAACGACATGCTCGACATCGACCGGCACACCGGTAAAACAATCCCGATAGACCGCTGCCGCCAGCCTGTCGCGCGCTGCCGCGCGCAATCGTTCCGGCGCAAACCGATCACCATTAGCGCCAAAGACCGCCACGCCGAGCAGCCCCCCGATGATCGCCAGATCGTCTTCTGGCGGGGCATAGATGGCACGCGCCTGCGCTACCAATGCCCATGGGTCGCAACCGACCGGCAGAAAATGACCTATCTTTGCGCTGACGGCGGCACCACGCCGTGGCGCCAACGGCAGGATGCCAATCTGTCCAGCAACCAGACCGACACAGGCCTCCGCGGGGATCTCCACCCCTGCCCGCGCCACGATCTGCACCCCCTGTGGTCGATGCCCCCAGAAATCGCCACCGACCCGCGCCGCTGCAATCATGTCGAACAATGTATCGGGAATAGCCGCGACCGACGCACCGGCAGCCGGATGGCTGATCGCCGCCACATCCGAATCAATGCCCGGAAAGGGAGGAGAACGCAGGAACGGCATAACGGTCACAGAGCGTCGCGCTCCACCTGAGACATCTGTCCCACTCGCCTTTTCCACCAACCCCCGGTCACATATCCCCCTGATCCGGCACGCGGTCATCTTCTCGACCGGATCAGTCATGATCGCCGGGCGATTGCAGGTCAAGGAACAGAAGCTGTCACGTCTTCCAATAGCTGCGCCACTATGTCGAAATAGTCACGCCAGGTCGGCGCATGCCATCCGCCGATCCGCGCGAGTTGCGCCGCACGCTGCGGCGAATCTGCTGCGGCATAGGCGTGGATCATCTGCATCCAGCCTATGCCATCGAGTGGATCGATATAGTCGGGCGCATCCCCGCCCACCTCGCGATGGGCCGAAATGTCACTGCAGATCACCGGAACACCAGCGCACAGCGCCTCAACCACCGGCATGCCGAACCCTTCGGCAAAGGACGGCATCAGCATCGCCCGCGCGCCCGCAACCAAATCCTGCATCTGGTTGTCGGGCAGTTCGCCTGCCTCGACCACATGGCCGCGCAGCGCCTCGCCCCGCTCCAGCATGTCGATGACATTCTCATTTTCCCAGCCGCGCCGGCCGATCAGCACCAGCATCGGCGCCGCCTCGCCCAGCTCGTCCACCATCCGTCGCCAGATGTTGAGCAGCAGCAGATGGTTTTTCCGCGGCTCGATGGTCGACAGATAGACGAAATAGGGGCGCTGCGGGATCGTCGTGCCGGACCCGCCGAAAATATCCGGCGGATCGGCTCCGAAATGGGCGACGCATGTCTGGCGATCGGTCAGGCCGCTGGACAGATGCGGTTCCAGCGCGTCCAGCGTCGCCTGGCTGTTGCCGATGATCCCGGCGGCATAGAGGTCGATGCTGCGCAGCCGGCGACGATGCTCGTCCGCGCCCTGCGGCCGGGCGAATTCGGGATGGCTCAGCGGGATGACGTCATGCACCAGCGTGACGAACTTCGCACCTTCCGCCCGCAGGATCGCTCCCACCTGCGCCGCGTCATCCAGATGATGTGGCGACGCCTGCAGATAGATGCGCGGCGCCTTGGCCCTGGGCACCGGGCGTGGGCGCGTCGCAAACATGTGGCGGATCACCGCGGCCCGTTCCGTGCGCTCGCCCGGAGAATCTACATTGCGCCATTTCGCAGCGGTGAAGGCCAGGAACTGCCGCACGGCGGATATGTTCAGCCGCCCATAATAGCCGCCGGCGGGATGGACCGCGGCGAAAGCCAGCCGATCGGGCATCCGCGCCAGCAATTCGCGGGCATAGACATATTCGACCCGGTCGATGCCGGTCGGGGTCGGGTGAAAGGCGCGCGAAAGCAGGCGCGAGATATCGAGGATCACCTCGGCCCCGCCCCGGTCGCCGGTCAGATAGCTGTTGGCCGGCTTGGACCGCAGCGCCAGCCGCGCGCCCGGCGCCTTGAAGGGTTTGAGTACCACGTCAGAACTGCGCGCGAATCTCTTCGGCCAGCGCTGCCAGCGCATCCTTGTCCGCCTGCGCGCCGGCGCCATGGGCCGCAAAGCCCTTGGGGTCGCCTTCCCAACGCGGCAGGATATGGACATGCAGGTGGAAGATCGTCTGGCCCGCCGGCGCGCCGTTATACTGGGCGATCTGGATGCCATCGGGATTCAGCGCCTTGCGGATGGCGGTGGCGACCTTCTTGGTGGTCGCCATCACCTGGGCCAGCGCCTCATCCTCCATCTCCAGCAGGTTGCGCGCCTTGGACCATTTGGAAATGACCAGCGCATGGCCCCGCGCCTGCGGCATGATGTCGAGGAAGGCGAAGGTATTCTCGTCCTCGTACAGCTTGGTCGACGGGATCTTGCCCTGCAGGATCAGGGCAAAGATATTGGCTTCGTCATAGGTGCCGTCGAGGCTCATGAAACGCCCTTAGCTGATATAATGGGCGGTCGTCTTAGCAGCGACTTCCTCGGCGGTCACGCCCGGCGCCAGTTCCATCAGTTTGAACGAGCTGTCATGGTCGGGACGCTGGAACACGCACAGGTCCGTGACGATCATGTCGACCACATTCTTGCCGGTCAGCGGCAGAGTGCAGGCCGGGATGAACTTGGGATCGCCATTTTTGGACGTATGCTCCATCACCACGATGATCTTCTTGACGCCGGCGACCAGGTCCATCGCGCCGCCCATGCCCTTGATCATCTTGCCGGGGATCATCCAGTTGGCGATGTCGCCATTCTCGGCCACTTCCATCGCGCCAAGAACGGTCAGGTCGATATGCCCGCCGCGGATCATCGCGAAACTGTCGGACGAACTGAAATAGGCCGATTGCGGCAGTTCACTGATCGTCTGCTTGCCCGCGTTGATCAGGTCCGCATCCTCATCCCCCTCATAGGGGAAGGGACCGATGCCCAGCATGCCGTTTTCCGACTGCAGCGTCACTTCGACGCCATCGGGAATATGGTTCGCCACCAGCGTCGGAATGCCGATGCCCAGATTCACATAGAAGCCGTCCTCCAGCTCCTTCGCCGCACGCGCGGCCATCTCGTCACGGGTCCAGGCCATTATCACTTCTCCCCTTGGGCGGGCGGCGCCCACCTCTTGTCGGCAGGAAAAACATCGTCGAAGCCGCCCTTGAGGCCGCTGCCATAAACGGGGTTGGGCAGGACGAACCAGCCTGCGCCCCAGAGTTTCGCGATTGCCGGGCCTTGCGTCGCGGCGCGCCGCGCCGGCACGCTCTGCCCGACATTGAACAGGTCGGTAAAATCGCCAAGCTGGTCGCCGCCCAGCGCGATCACGCAATAGCTGCGCGAAATCGTCCAACGTCGGCCGTCCTTGCGCGATCCCATCGCATCGTCGCCGGCCAGATACAGCGTCTGGCCATGCACCGCCTCGCCCAGCCCTGCCGCTTTGATCGCGCGCGCGGTCGCATCGGCATTGGCGGCCGAGCGGTTGGTGTTGAAGATCACGGTCACGCCCATCGCCCGCAGCGCGTCGAGGCCGCTGTCCGCGCCCGGCACCGGGCCGACCGCACCTTCGCCGGTCTTTTCCCACGCATCCCAGTCGGCCACGTCATAACCCTTGCCGGTCTTCGCATCGTGATATTCGAAGCCGGTGTTCAGCATCACCGTCTCGTCCACGTCGAACACGGCGGCGAACGGCCGGTTGCCGCACGGCACATATTTGGGCGCATCCAGGCTCGCGCCTTCGGCCAGCACGACAGAATCTGCCGGCCGCGCCTTCACGACGGCGGCGGCATGGGCGACCAAAGCGGTCCAGGCCTGGCGCGACAAGGCTGCCGCCTCGCCCGATCCATAAAGATATTGCATGCCCGTCGGCGGTACCGCCGGTCCGGTCGGCGTCACCGGCGCCGGCCCCGTTGCACTCGTTGTCGCACAGGCCGCCAGCGGCGCCAGCAACAGCGCCGGCGCAAGCCGCATCATCGTCGCCATCAGGCCGCGTCCCTCTGGCGCACGGTGCGGAACTCGATCTTCTTGTCATAGGGCGCGCCGACGATCATCCGCTTGACGTAGATGCCGGGCAGATGGATCGCATCGGGGTCCAGGCTGCCGACCGGCACCACTTCCTCCACCTCGGCGATGCAGACCTTCGCCGCGGTCGCCATCGGCGCGTTGAAATTGCGCGCGGTCTTGCGGAAGATCAGGTTGCCGCTCTCGTCCGCCTTCCAGCCCTTGATGATCGCGACATCGGCAAAGATGCCGCGTTCAAGAATATAGTCCTGGCCGTCGAAATTCTTGACCTCCTTGCCTTCGGCCACCGCGGTGCCGACGCCGGTCTTGGTGTAGAAGCCGGGAATGCCCGCCCCGCCCGCGCGGCAGCGCTCGGCCAGCGTCCCCTGGGGGCAGAATTCTACCTCCAGCTCGCCGGCCAGATATTGCCGCTCGAACTCCTTGTTCTCGCCGACATAGGAGGAGATCATCTTCTTGACCTGGCGCGTGCGCAGCAGCTTGCCCAGCCCCTCGCCGTCGATGCCGGCATTGTTGCTGGCGATGGTCAGATCCTTGACCCCCGAATCGCGGATCGCGTCGATCAGCCGCTCGGGGATGCCGCACAGGCCAAATCCGCCCGCGCACAGATGCATGCCGTCGAACAGCAGCCCCTCCAGCGCGGCGGCGGCATCGGGGTAGAGCTTCTTGGCCATCGGCATCCATCCTTTTGAAATTTCGGCGCAGACTAGGCAGGCCGACCGATCAATACCAATGATTTGTTTTTTCAGTTAAACCCAAACAATGTCTATCAATCGCATCGCCTTCTACCATCTCGAAACCCTGCTCTGGATCGCCCGGCTGGGCACCTTCGCGGCGGCGGCGGCGCGCCTCAACACCACCCAGCCAGCCATTTCCGCGCGGGTGCGCGAGCTGGAAAGCCATCTGGGCACTGCCCTCTTCCGCCGTGAAGGGCGGACGATGGCGCTCACCCCCGCCGGGCGCGAACTGGTACGCGAGAGCGAACCGCTCTGGGCGCGCTTCCAGGGCGTGCTGATGGGGTGCAGCGACATATCCGGCGCGACCGGCATCATCCGCATCGGCGCGGGCGAGATTGCCGCCGCCAGCTGCCTGCCCGGCTTCGTCGCCCAGCTCGGCCACGACCTGCCCCATGTCAGTCTGGAGGTCGACATCGCGCTCACCGCCGACCTCATCCAGCAGCTCGCGTCCGGCCATGCCGACCTTGCCTTCGCGGCCGGCCGCATCGCCCATCCGATGCTGCGCACCGCGCCGATCGGCAGCGTCGACCTGCTCTGGCTCGCCAGTCCCGCAACCGTCGCGACCATGGAAGACGCCCGCCCGCCAATCTGGTCGCTCACCAACCTGTCGCCGCTCTACCGCATCATGAAGGACGCGATCGCCGCGTCGGACCTGGCCGATTGCCCGCTCAACCTGTGCAACAATGTCCGCACCATGATCGACATCGTGCTGGAAGGCGGCGGCATCGGCATCTTCCCCCAGCCGATGGCACGCCAGCAATTGGCCGAGGGGCGGCTGGTCCCGGTGCCCGGCGCCCCGCTCATGCCCCCGGTCGACTTCCACGTCGCCGTCCGCGCCGCCGAAGCCGACCCGCTGGTGCTCACGATCTTCGACCGCGCCAGCCGGCTGGCGTTACGTGGCGAGGAATGAAGAACGAGGGATAGGATCGCGGTCTACCTGATCGGTTAAATAGTGGGCTTCCGGCCCTCCCTCACAACGTCATGCTGAACTTGTTTCAGCATCCATGCAGCCCAATAGCCCATTGGCCTGCTGGGACAAATGGCCCCTGAAACAAGTTCAGGGTGACGATGCTGTTAGCGACAGCTTCTGCCCCTCAACCGCGCTGTCCTACACGCGCCTCTTCTGATTTACTTTGGGGATGGGATATCCGCGCCCAAGCAACTGGCCATGCGCCGCCCAAGCGTCGCTTCACTGTCGCCTTCGTGTCGCGTCGCTGTTGCGTCGAACGCGCGCGATCGTGACCCGATTGTCGCGCGGCTGTCGCTTCGCTGTCGCGTCGCGGGCGCATTGGCCCGGAATCAGCCCCACGACACTGTGAACTTCGACTGTCGCGTCGAATCTCGCGCCGCGACGCCCTGGAATCAGATCAGGCCGGCGAGCGGGCTCGACGGGTCGGCATACATGCGCTTGCCCATGCGGCCGGCGCGATAGGCCATGCGGCCGGCCTCGACGCCCGCCTTCATCGCCGCCGCCATCAGCACCGGGTCCTTCGCCTCGGCAATGGCGGTGTTCATCAGCACGCCGGTGCAGCCCAGCTCCATCGCCTGCGCCGCTTCCGACGCGGTGCCCACGCCCGCATCGACCAGCACCGGCAGCTTGGTGCCTTCCACGATCAGGCGGATCGTCACCTTGTTCTGGATACCCAGGCCCGACCCGATCGGCGCGCCCAGCGGCATGATCGCCACCGCGCCGGCATCCTCCAGCCGCTTGGCCGCGATCGGATCGTCAACGCAATAGACCATCGGCTTGAAGCCTTCCTTGGCCAGCACCTCGGTCGCGCGCAGCGTTTCCACCATATCCGGGTAGAGCGTCCGCGCTTCGCCCAGCACTTCCAGCTTCACCAGTTCCCAGCCGCCCGCCTCGCGCGCCAGGCGCAGGGTGCGGATCGCCTCCTCGCCGGTGAAGCAGCCGGCGGTGTTGGGCAGATAGGTGACCTTCTTGGGGTCGATATAGTCGGTCAGCATCGGCGCGTTCGGATCGGACACATTGACGCGACGCACCGCCACGGTGACGATTTCCGCGCCGGACGCGACCAGCGCGGCGGCATTCTGCTCGAAACTCTTATATTTGCCGGTGCCCACGATCAGGCGCGAACGGAAGGTCTTGCCCGCCACTGTCCAGCTGTCATCGTCAACCGCCGTGACGTCGCCACCACCAACAAAATGCACGATCTCCAGTTCGTCGCCGTCTTCAACCTTCACATCGGCCAGGGTCGAACGCGGCACCACTTCCAGATTGCGCTCCACCGCCACCTTCTCCGGCGCGAAGCCCAGCTCGCTCGCCAGCTCGGCCAGGGTCAGGCCATCGCGGATGCGGCGATGCTCGCCATTGATATGGATGGAGATGGTGCCGTCGATGCTCACTACATTATCCCGTTCGTGGCTGGAAACGTGTCTCGACTTGGCGCGACACGAAGGGCTAAAGATCAGCGCGCATATAGGGGCGGCGACGCCGCGCCCGCAACAGACAAGTCTCGACCGAATGGGGGATCGCCATGGCGGACACACGCAAAATCTACGTTCTCAACGGCCCGAACCTCAACATGCTCGGCACCCGCGAACCGGAAATCTACGGCTATGACACGCTGGACGACATTGCCGAGCGGATGGAGGACGCCGCCCACCGCGCCCATGTCGAGATCGATTTCCGCCAGTCCAATCATGAAGGCCATCTGGTCGACTGGGTGCAGGAGGCGCATCGCGAGGGTGCCCATGCCATCATCATGAATCCGGGCGCCTATACCCACACATCGATCGCGCTGCATGATGCGATCAAGAGCATCACCGTGCCAGTGATCGAGATCCACCTGTCCAACCCGCACGCGCGCGAAGCCTTCCGCCACAAATCCTATGTCGGCATGGCCGCCAAGGGCACGATCGCGGGCTTTGGCGCCATGTCCTACATGCTGGCGCTCGAAGCAGCCCTGGAACTGTAGAACGCACAAAAGTTGCGCTTTGGCGCAAATGAGCATAGGCGCTGGCCGCCAGAACGCATTTTGAAAGACGACAAGGGTCAAGCATGAACGACAAGCATGACAAGGGCGCGATGCAGGTGGACGTCACCCTGGTGCGCGAACTGGCAGCTTTGCTGGACGACACCAACCTGACCGAGATCGAGGTTGAAGACGGCGACCGCAAGATTCGCGTGGCGCGCAAGATCGGTGGCGGTGCCCCCATCTTCGCAGCGCCCGCTGCCGTAGCGGCACCCGTCGCTGCCCCGGCTGCGGCACCGGCCGCCGCCCCCGCCGCAGCGGCCGAACCCGCCTTGCCGGCCGGCAATGTGGTGAAGTCGCCGATCGTCGGCACCGCCTATCTTTCGGCCGAGCCGGGCGCCGCACCCTTCGCACGCGTCGGCGCGCAGGTGAAGGCCGGTGAAACCGTGCTGATCGTCGAGGCCATGAAGGTGATGAACGCGATTACCGCGCCCGTCGCCGGCACCGTCAAGGCCGTGCTGGTCGATAACGGCCAGCCGGTCGAATATGACCAGCCGCTGATCGTCATCGAATAAGGCCGCGACCCCATGGCCATCGAAAAACTGCTGATCGCCAACCGCGGCGAGATCGCGCTCCGCATCCACCGCGCCTGCCATGAAATGGGCATCAAGACGGTGGCGGTCCATTCGACCGCCGACGCCGATGCCATGCATGTGCGCCTCGCCGATGAGGCGATCTGCATCGGGCCGCCCGCCGCCAAGGACAGCTATCTCAACATCGCCGCGATCATCTCTGCGGCGGAGATCAGCGGCGCCGACGCGATCCATCCGGGTTATGGCTTCCTCAGCGAAAACGCCAAGTTCGCCGAGATCGTCGAGGCCCATGGCCTCGCCTTTGTCGGCCCCAAGCCCGAACATATCCGCACCATGGGCGACAAGATCGAGGCGAAGCGCACTGCTGGCGCACTTGGCCTGCCGCTCGTTCCCGGTTCGGACGGCGCGGTCAGCGATGTCGAGGAAGCGCGCGCGATTGCCGATGCTGCCGGCTATCCGGTGATCATCAAGGCGGCATCGGGTGGCGGCGGCCGCGGCATGAAGGTCTGCACCTCGCCCGACCAGCTCGAAACGCTGATGCAGCAGGCCGGTTCGGAAGCGAAGGCCGCGTTCGGCGACGCCACCGTCTATATCGAGAAATATCTCGGCAACCCGCGCCACATCGAAATCCAGGTGTTCGGCGACGGCAATGGCAATGCTATCCATCTGGGCGAACGCGACTGCTCGTTGCAGCGCCGTCACCAGAAGGTGCTGGAAGAAGCGCCCTCGCCCGTCCTGAGCCAGGCCGAGCGTGAGCGGATCGGCGGCATCTGTGCCAAGGCGATGGCCGACATGGGCTATCGCGGCGCGGGCACGATCGAGTTCCTGTGGGAAAATGGTGAATTCTACTTCATCGAGATGAACACCCGTCTGCAGGTGGAGCATCCGGTGACCGAGATGATCACCGGCCTCGACTTGGTGCGCGAACAAATTCGCGTTGCCGAAGGCAAGCCGCTTTCCGTGAATCAGGAAGACATCCGCTTCACCGGCCATGCGATCGAATGCCGCATCAACGCGGAAGATCCCAAGACCTTCGCGCCGTCGCCGGGCACCGTCACCAGCTATCATGTTCCGGGCGGCATGCATGTCCGCGTCGATAGCGGCCTGTATCAGGGCTATAAGGTGCCGCCTTACTACGACTCCATGATCGGCAAGCTGATCGTCTATGGCCGCACCCGCGAGGGCGCGATCATGCGTCTGCGCCGCGCGCTGGAAGAATATGTGATCGAAGGGATGAAGACCACCATCCCGCTGCACCAGGCGCTGCTGAAGGATCCCGAATTCCTCAACGGCGACTATACGATCAAGTGGCTGGAAGAATGGCTTGCCCGTGAGGATGGCCAGTGAAGGCCACCATCTGGCACAATCCCAAATGCGGCACGTCGCGCAAGACGCTGGCGATCCTTGAGGAAACGCCCGGCGTCGAGGTGGAGGTGGTCGAATATCTCAAGACCCCCTTCACCCGCGACAAGCTGGCCCAGCTGTTCGCCGACGCCGGGATGACTCCGGCCGAAGCGATCCGCAAGATGGGCACCGATGCCGAGGAACGCGGCCTGCCGGACATGACGGCGGATGCGATCCTGGACGAGATGGCGGCCAATCCGGCCTATGTGAACCGCCCCTTCGTCGAAACCGAAAAGGGCGTGCGCTTCTGCCGCCCCCAGGACAAGGTTCTGGAAATCCTCTGAATATCAGCCGCTTGTCACGCCCATGTAACAAGCGGCTGATTTGAGCCCTTGCTTTGACGGGGGGAAGCCGTAGCTTCCTCTCCCATGGCAAAGGAACCGGCATTGGCGACCATCGCCGTCTACAGCCTCAAGGGAGGCGTTGGCAAAACCACCTTTTCGGTCAACCTCGCCTGGGCCTCGGCGAGCATATCGAAACGGCGCACCCTGCTCTGGGATCTCGACCCGCAGGCCGCGTCGAGCTGGCTCCTCTCCACCGACCTGGAAAGCCGCGATGCGGCCCAGGCCATCTTCAGCAAGGATGTCGAAGTCCGCAAGCTGATCCAGCCCACCACCGTGCCGGGCCTGGACCTGATCGCCGCCGACACCTCGCTGCGCAGCCTGGACCATCTGTTCCGCGAAATGGACAAGAAGAAGCGGCTCGCCAAGCTGATCGACAGCCTGGGCAAGGATTATGACCGCATCATCCTCGATTGCCCGCCGGGCCTCACCGAAACCAGCGAGCAGGTGCTGCGCGCCGCCGACCTGATCGTCATCCCCGTCATCCCCTCCCCCCTCTCGCAGCGCGCGATGGGTGAGGTGGCGCGCTATCTGGTGCAGCGTGGCGGCAATCATGCGCCGATCCTGCCGGTCTATTCGATGGTCGATCGCCGTCGCAGCCTGCATCGCAAGGCACTGGACGAACAGCCCGGCTGGGGCGCGATCCCGATGGCCAGCACGATCGAGCAGATGACGGTCCGTCGCAAGCCACTGGGCGCCTTCGCCCCCGCCTCGTCCCCGGCCCAGGCCTTCGGCGCGCTATGGACGATGGTCGAAAGACAGATACAGGCCTGATCGGCTAGCCGTTGCCACGGGCCTGTGCTGGCGATTCCGGAAACAGCCGCACCGCATCCTGTGGCAGCATCGGCCGGCCATAATAATAGCCCTGTACCTTCTTGCAGCCCAGTCGGCGCACCATGTCGAGTTCGGCGGCAGTTTCCACACCTTCGGCCGTGGTCGACATGCCCAGGCTTTCCGCCAGCGTTACCACCGCCCGAATGATCGCCAGATTCTCCGGCGTATTATGTGCCGCGCCGACGACGAAGCTGCGATCGATCTTGATCGTGTTGAAGCGGGTGCGACTGAGATAGCCGAGCGAGGAATAGCCGGTACCAAAATCGTCTAGCGACAATTGCACGCCCAGCCCCTGCAACTGGTCCAGCACGCGCAGCGCGCTGTCATCCTCGTGCAGGAAGACGCTTTCGGTCACTTCCAATTCCAGCCGTCGTGCATCCAGCCCACTCTGGGCCAGCGCATTCACCACTGCCGCTACGAAGTTGGACTGGTGCAACTGCTCGGCGGAGACGTTGACCGCGACCCTAATATGCGCAGGCCAGCGCATCGCCTCACGACAGGCAGTACGCAGCACCCATTCGCCAATCGGGCCGATCAGCCGCGCCTCTTCTGCCACCGGAACGAACTTTGACGGCGGGATCGGCCCCAGATCGGGATGAGTCCAGCGGGCGAGGGCTTCGAATCCCGTGATCACGCCCGATGTCGCATCCACCACCGGCTGATAGACGAGATGCAGTTGATCCTTCTCCAGCGCCTCGCGCAGAGCCTGTTCCAGCCGCTGCCGCTCCTCCGCCTTGGCATGCAAATGCGGTTCATAGGGACAATGGACACCGCCGCCCTCATCCTTGGCGCGATAAAGCGCAAGATCGGCACTACGGATGATCGCTTCAGACTGATGCCCGTCGATCGGCGAAACAGCCGAACCGACCGAAGCGCCCACATGGAGGACATGCTGGTCGATCTGATAGGGCGCCGACAGGGCATCGATGATTGCGATCGACAGCCGCGCAACCGCCCGATCATCATCGATCCGCGCGATCACCACGCCAAATTCATCACCGCCGATACGGCCGCAAAAACCGATACCGCCACAGACATGACGCAGGCGCAGCGCAACCTGGCTAAGCAACTGATCACCAACCTGATGGCCCAGGCTGTCGTTGATTGCCTTGAAGCGGTCGAGATCCAGCATCAGGAATGCGCAGCCGGGCCGGCGATTGCCGGTCTCCGCCATGGCATGATCGAGCGCATCACGCAGATGTGCTCGATTGGGAAGCCCCGTCAGCGTATCGAAACGTGCCAGTTGGGCGATCTTGTCGGCGGACTCGCGCTGAACGGTGATATCGGACCCGACGCCCCGGAACCCCTGGAAATTGCCATTATCGTCATATCGCGGCGACGCCGACAGTTCGAGCCATCGGGTCTTGCCCTGAACATCAACTGGCAGCGCCAAATTGCTGAAGCTCTCCCGCCGCTTGAGATGATCCGCCAGGCTATGCAGGCTGGAGGCGAAGCGCCCGCTTTCCCAACCCGCACCCGCCAGGATCTGGACCAGCGGTGCGCCCTCCAGTGCCTGCGACGTCATGCCCACACTCTCGGCAAACCGCGCGGAAACGCTACTCAGCCGACGCAGAGCATCCGTCTGCCACAGCCAATCGGATGCGCCCTGCTCATATTCGCGGAGCAGCAGGCTGACGACCTCGGTCTGCTCGGCCAGCTGGACGGTAGTGCTATGCTGACGCGCAAAGGTGCGGGCGTAGATGAGACAGCCAACTAGCAACGACAGCGCGTAGCTGGTTGCCAGCGCCCGCAGCGGCAATTGGGTGCCACCGTCAAACATCGACGACAGGCCGACGATACAGGGAACGAGAAAGGCGGTAGCAGCCAGCGGCGTTGCGGCGTAGCTGATCGCGCCGCACACCATGATACAGCTGATGAGGGTCCAGAGCGCCACCAGATGTTCAGCGCCGCCCCCGCGAGAAAAGAGAATCATGCACGCAGCCCAGACCAGACCGTGCAACAGGCCAGTCAGCGCATGGCGGCGTAGGTCACGGGCCTGAGGCAGCCCGCCGACACCGATCTTGCGGCGGTGAATCAGCAAGGCGCTGATCGAAACGGCAGCAATCAGCGCCATGCTCCAGCCGACCATGACGGTCGCCGAAACATGGCTGCCGAAGACCCGCCAGAGGAACAGCAGGCCGAACACGTTCATCGCCAGACGCAACACTGCAACACTGTCGGCGGACTGCAACTGCGCAGTCAGGACGCGCATGTCGGCTTCATTAACGAGGCGTGCGAGCCCCATCATCGCCCTTAGCGAGCCCCGTCCCTGCCGGTCGGTTTCGGATTGCCCTTGCTCAATACCCACATGCCCGGCCTAGCAGGCAATGGTTATCAATCGGTATGCGCCCCCGGATCAGGCGGCGATATCGTAGGGGCGAATCTCACCAGTCAGATAGAGATTGCGCGCCTTCGAGCGGCTGAGTTTCCCGGAGCTGGTACGCGGCAGGGTGCGCGGCGGCACCAGTTCGACGACGCAGTTCATGCCGGTGATGGCACGGACCCGCTCGCGAATCTGGTCGCGCAGGCGCGAACGCTCTTCATTGTCAGAGGTGCGGCAATGGACCAGTACCGCCGGCGCTTCCTCGCCACCCGGCGTCGTAATCGCAAAGGCGGCAATGTCACCCTGCTTGAAGCCCGGCAGTTGCTCCACCGCCCATTCAATATCCTGGGGCCAGTGATTCTTGCCGTTGATGATGATCATGTCCTTGGCGCGGCCGACAATGTAGAGATAGCCGTCGGACAGATAGCCCATGTCGCCGGTGTCCAGCCAGCCATCGACCATGCAGGCCTCGGTCGCTTCGGGATCGCGGAAATAGCCAACCATCAGCGACGGGCCGGTGGTCCAGACCTTGCCGATCTGGCGCTCGTTCATCAGGCCGCCATCCTCGTCCCGGATCTCGACGATCATGTCCTTGGCCGGCTTGCCGCAATTGACGATCGAACGGAAACGCTGTGGACGACCTTCCGGTGCGGTGCCGCCGGACAGGTCGGTTTCCTCCACCAGTTCGACGATGATGCCTTCGCCCGGCGGCATGATGGTGACGGCCAGGGTTGCTTCGGCCAGGCCATAGCTGGGCAGGAAGGCCTTGGGACTGAAGCCCGCATCGCCAAACGCATCGACGAAGCTCTGCATCACGTCGGGGCGAATCATGTCGGCACCGTTACCGGCCAGGCGCCAGCGCGACAGATCGAAACGATCGGCCGCCTTGGTCTGGCTCGACATGCGACGCGCACAGATGTCGTAGCCGAAAGTCGGCGAGTAACTGATCGAGGTGCCTTCATTCCGGCTGATCAGGTCCAGCCAGGCCAACGGACGGCGGGCAAAGTCCTCGGTCTTCATATAGTCGGTCGACACCTGATTGGCGACGACCGACAGGAAGCAGCCGACCAAGCCCATGTCATGATACCAGGGTAGCCAGCTGATGCAGCGATCGCTCTCCTGCACTTCCATGCCATGGCTGTGCGCCGACAGGTTGGATAGCAATGCATGGTGCGTTACCGCGACGCCATGGGGGAAGCGGGTCGAACCGCTCGAATATTGCAGATAGGCGATTTCCTCGCCCTTGGCCTGCGGCAGATCGCAGGGGACCGCCTCGCGGGCGATGAAATCCTCGAAGGCGATGCTCTCGACCGACTTCTGGCGACCGGATTCGCCCGCCATGTCCTCCAGTTCCTTGGGGAAGAGGAACAGCATCGGGTCACAGCTCGACAGCTGGACATTGAGCTGGTCGATATAGCTTTCCTTGCCGCCGAAGCTGGTCGGCAGCGGCAGCGGCACCGGCCAGGCGCCGGCATAGACGATGCCGAAGAACAGCATCGCAAAGTCGGCACCGGTTTCGGCGACCAGGGCCACGCGGTCCTCGGGCTTCACGCCATGGGCGATCAGGCGATGGGCACAGGCAACCGCATCCGCCCGCAGTTCGCTGAACGGATAGGGGCGCGCCAGATTGCCACGCGCATCGTGGAAATTCAGGCCGCGCTTGCCCTGCGCCGAATAATCCAACGCCTCGCCAAGCGTCTCAAAATCGGAGAAGCGGCGCGGAAGATCATCGTTGGTCGGCGTTGCTGCCATCATAGTCTGCGAACCCGTCATATTGGTGTCACCCAATGTCATATCTGTCATATTCCGGCGGCCGCTATCAGTTTTGACGTCGACTTGCACCGGATAGTTTCAATCCAGCTTGTGCTTGTAGACCACAAGGCGCGGTAAAATTCCGGCCCGACTGTGGCATAAAGATGGCGCTTAGCGCATGATGGCGCACAATGCACGACCGGTCATGACCAGCAAACGCCCGCCCCCACCCCTGGACGAAGACGCCTTGCGCGAATTGGCGCTGCGCTATGTCGGTCGGTTTGCGACCAGTCGCGGCAAGCTGCTCGCCTATCTTGCGCGCAAATTGCGCGAGCGCGGATGGGGCGGGGAAGCGCCGGCCGATCCCGAAGCGCTGGTCGCCCGCTTTGCGGAACTCGGTTATGTCGACGACAGCGGCTTTGCCCTGATGAAGAGTGCGGCGCTCGGCCGGCGTGGCTATGGCGCACGCCGCATCACCGAAACGCTGCGCGCCGCCGGCATAGAGGAGGCCGATCGTGGCGCCGCCAATGCCCAGGCACAGGCCGATCGCTGGGCAGCAGCCGACCGATTCGCACGACGCAAGCGGATCGGCCCCTATGCGATGCAGGCGCCCGATCCCAAGGGACGGGAAAAGGCGATCGCCGCCTTCCTGCGCGCCGGCCATGATTATGCTCTGGCCCGGCGCTGGGTCGATGCTGCACCCGGAGACTTCCCCGAAGCGGAGGATTGAGGGTTAACCCTCTCCCGCACCTCCCCGAAACCCGCTAGGCAGGATCGCATGATCCGTACCCGACTGCTTTTCGCCGCCGCCCTGCCCGCGCTGCTCCTGGCCTGCTCTGCCAAGCCTGATGCAGGTAACGACGGCAACAATGTCCAGGCCGCCGCGCCGCAGGGCGCCCTTCTCCCTCTCGTCATTCACACGGCAAAAGGCGCGCATCGCTTCGACGTGGAAGTCGCCCGGACCAAGGCGGAGCAGGAACAGGGGCTGATGTTCCGCAAGGCGCTGGATGCCGACAAGGGCATGCTGTTTCCGATGGAACCGCCGCGCACCGCCAGCTTCTGGATGAAGAACACGATCATCCCGCTCGACATGCTGTTCATCCATACCGACGGCAGGATCGCCTTCATCGGCGCCAATGTCGCCCCCTATTCGCGCGAACCGGTGTCCGCCGGCGTCCCGGTCATGGCGGTATTGGAACTGCGCGGCGGCCGCGCAGCGGAACTGGGCATCAAGGAAGGCGACCAACTGGCCTGGGGCAAATGCGCGACAGCCGACGGCAAGAGCGCGATCGACCTCGATTTCTGCCCGACAACCGCCCGTTAGGGCCATATCGTCCTTGCCCACGACAATCCCAGCGGCTAAGCGCATCGGCCATGGGTATCCTGGCAAACATCTTCACCTGGTGGAATGGCGCCACCTTTGGCACCTGGCTCTTCACGGCTCGCAAGGGCACGAAAGTGGGCGAGGACCATCAGGGCAATGTCTATTATGAAGGCGGCGTCGATCCGAACGGCCTGACGCGCCGCTGGGTGATGTATAACGGCGCCAATGATTCGAGCCGCGTTCCGGCCGAATGGCATGGCTGGCTGCACCACTCGATCGAGGGCACGCCCGAAAGCTTCCTGCCGCCGCCGCGCATCTGGGAAAAGGAATTCACCCCCAACGCGACCGGCACCGCCAACGCCTATCGTCCCTCCGGCGCGCTCGAAAAGGGCGGCCAGCGCCAGAAGGCGACCGGCGATTACGAGGCATGGAGCCCCGACGCGGCATGATTCGGCGTCCGGCGGGGGGATTCCCGCCGATCCTGCTTGGCGCGTCGCTTGTGGGTTGCGCGCTGCTGGCGGCCTGCGGTCGCAATGATGCGCCAGAAGCGAATCAGAGTGGCCCGGTGAAGATCGAGGGCCAGCCTATCCGCAACGCGGACGAGGCCAGCCTGTCCGGCACGCCAATGGCTGAGCGCACCGCCGTGATCGGCCTGCTGAACAAGCGCAACGGCCTGACCCGCGACCTCAGCATGAAGCCCGGTGAGGCGCTGCGCGTCGGCGACGCCATCGTCCGCCTGCAGGCGTGCGAGACCACGGCTCCTTGGGAAAATGTGCAGGAAACCGGCGCCTTCGTGCAGTTGGACGTGCGCAGCAGTGCCGATGGCAAGTGGCGCCGCAACTTTTCCGGCTGGCTGTTCCGCGAACGGCCCGACCGCAATGTCGTCCAGCACCCGGTCTATGACGTCTGGGTCAAGAGCTGTACGATGGAATGGCCCGAAAGCGGCCCTGCCACGGTCAAGCTGGGCGACAAGGGCAAGGTGCCTGCCGCCGCATCGCCGGCCAGCGGCGCAAATGCCAGCTCGGCCGCCGCGCCCGAACCGGCTGACAGCACCGCGTCGCCCGCCCCCAGCGGCACGTCGCCGACGGCAACGCCCAACAACTGAAGATAGTCGCGCTGGCTGATTTCCTGCGCGCCCATGGTGCGCAGATGATCGGTCATGAACTGGCAGTCGAGCAGGCTGAAGCCGCCAAAGCGCATCCGCGCCACCAGCCAGGCCAGCGCCACCTTTGACGCGTCGGTGCGGCGCGACACCATGGACTCTCCGAAAAAGGCACCACCCAGCGCCACGCCATAGAGGCCGCCGACCAGTTCATCCCCATCCCAGCATTCGATCGAATGGGCAAAGCCTAGTTCGTGGAGATGACGATAGGCGCGCTCGATTGGACCGTTGATCCAGGTCGAAGGACGATCGGGCGCCGCTTCCGCACAGAGGGCAACGATGCCGGCAAAGGCGCGGTTGGCCGTGACGCGAAACCTGTCCTGTCGGATCGTCTTTGACAGCGAACGTGACAGGTGAAGGCCATGGAGTGGCAGGATCGCCCGCCGCTTGGGCTCGACCCAATAGACCTCGTCAGTCTGCCGGTCGTCGGACATCGGGAACACGCCGATGGCATAGGCCTGTAGCAAAAGTAGCGGGTCGATCATGTTTCCCGATATGGCATGAGGAGGGTCATTCTCGTTCCTGGCCAACAAGCGCGCCCATCAGGTGCCAAACAGCATCAACCCGAGCGCCAGCATCGCAATCATCAACGCGAATGCAAGAAAGCTGAAATCCGGCTTATCCGGGTTAGGCATGACCGGCTCCTCCTGTACATTCCCATATGGTCACCTGCCCTTCCTATTGCACCGCTCGCAAAAATGGAAATCTACAGAAAAGTGAGGATATTGAGGCCTTCGATCAACTGATCATGATCAGATTGACTTGGTCCGTCGCCCCCCTAGTCTCCCGCGCCATGACATCCCTCCGCCTCGCAGCTCTGCCGCTGCTCCTCGCCACCGTCACCTTTCCCTTCACCGCTTGCGCCGCCCCCGCATCCGATCCCTATGCCGCGCGAATCGCCAAGGTGCTGAAGGCCACCCCGCTGATCGACGGCCATAATGACTGGCCCGAAGCGATGGCCGGCAAGGCCGGCGACGCCCGCTGGACCATGCCGCTCGACCGGCTCGACCCCAGCCAATATCATACCGACATCACCCGCCTGCGCGCCGGGCAGATGGGCGGGCAATTCTGGTCCGTCTGGGTGTCGGCCGACCTGCCCGAACTGCAGCAGGTGAAGGACACGGTCGAGCAGATCGAACTGGTCCACAGCCTCGCCCGCCGCTACCCGCAGGATTTCACCCTTGCCACCACCGCTGCCGAAGTCCGCGCCGCGCACAAGGCCGGGCGAATCGCGTCGATGATCGGGGTCGAGGGCGGCGGCCAGATCGACGGCAGCCTGGCCGTGCTGCGCGCCTATCACGACCTTGGCGCCGGCTATCTGACGCTGACCCACAGCCGGACCATCGCCTGGGCCGACAGTGCCACCGACAATCCCCAGCATGACGGCCTCACCCCGTTCGGCGAGGCGGTGGTGCATGAACTCAACCGCCTGGGCATGCTGGTCGACCTCGCCCATGTCAGCGAAGGCGTGATGCTGGGCGCGCTGAAGATCAGCAAGGCGCCGGTCATCTTCTCCCATTCCAGCGCACGCGCGCTGTGCAACACGCCGCGCAACGTGTCCGACGCGATCCTGCAGCAGGTGGCGGCCAATGGCGGCGTGGTCATGGTCAATTTCGCGCCGCAATATGTGTCGGAGGCCCGCCGGGTCTGGAGCGCGGCGCGCAGCGCGGAAATGGCCCGCTATAACGCCCCGCCCTTTGGCGGCCTCTATATCGGTGATCCCGAAGGCGCGAAGAAGGCGCTGGCGGAATGGGAAAAGGCCAATCCCGAACCGGTCGTCACCCTGTCGATGGTCGCCGACCATATCGACCATATCGCGAAGGTCGCGGGCGTCGACCATGTCGGCATCGGCAGCGATTTCGATGGCGTGGGATCGCTGCCCCAGGGGCTGGGCAGCGTCGCCACCTATCCCGCGCTGCTGGCCGAACTGATGCGCCGCGGCTGGAGCGATGCCGACATCGCCAAGCTGGCCGGCGAGAATGTGCTGCGCGTCATGGCGGCGGCCGAGAAGGTTGCCGATGGCATGAAGGCGGAGCCGATCGGCAGTGGCACCGTCGCCTCGCTGGACGGCGCCAAGCCCGCAACTAACTAACGGCCTGCTCCAGCAACCGGATCGTACCCGCGTCCGCGTCGATTTCGGCGCGGGCGCCGACCGGCAGACTGAACTGGTTGGCGATATGGCCGAACAGCGCGCCCTGGAAAGCAGGAATGCCGAGCGGCGCCAGATGCTGTTGCAGCACTTCCGACAGGGTGAAGCCGCCATAGGACACGCCAGTGGCCGTGCAACTGGTGCACTGACCGAAGACGAAGCCGGCGAGCTTTGGCAATATGCCCGCCAGCGACAATTGGGTCAGCATCCGGTCAATGCGATATTCCGCCTCGTTGGTTTCCTCCACGAACAGGATCGCGCCGGTGAAATCGGGTAGCCAGGGCGTGCCCATCAGCGCCGTCAGCACGGTGAGATTGCCGCCCAGCAGCCGCCCGCTCGCCTTGCCGCCGCCAAAGGTGCGGATCCGCCCGCTGCGCGGAACCAGCCGATCCTCCGCCCCCACCGGATTGACATAGGTCGGCGTCGCCCCGTCGAACGCCACCGCGCGGAAACTGTCCCAGCTGAGCTTGCCCCAGCCGCTCGCGGCATTGGGGCCGTGGATGGTGGTGAAGCCGGCGCGGGCCGCAAAGGCCAGGTGCAGCGCCGTGATGTCGGAAAAGCCGGTCAACAGCTTGGGATTGGCGCGGATCGTCTTGAAGTCGAGATAAGGCAGCATGCGCGCGCAGCCCCAGCCGCCGCGCACCGCGAACACCGCCTTCACCTCCGGGTCGGCATACATGGCGTTTATGTCGGCGGCGCGGTCGACATCCTTGCCCGCCAGATAGCCATAGCGCTCGACCAGATGCGGCGCGGCCCTGGGCTTCAGCCCCATCGCCCGGATCGTCTCCTTGACCAGGTCCAGGTCGAAGGCGTCATCGGTAAAGCCCGCCGGCTCGACCAGGCCAACCACATCCCCTTCGCGCAGGCGCGGCGGCCGGATCAGCCCGGCCGGTGCCGCTGCCGAAACCGAAGGAATGCCCGCCGCAACCACAGCCCCGCCCATGCCGGCCAGCAACCCACGACGATCCATCATGCAAAAACGCTCCCATCCTTGTGGCGATAGACCCCACCGGACAGGTGCAGGTCGATATCGGGATAATGGCAATCACTGACAGACGGACGGCCAAAGGCAAGGAAGACGCAGTCCGCGTCACTTTCGTTGCGCAGATGATGGCCGTTGGCCACGCCCTTGGGAAAGGCCGCCATGTCGCCCGGTGCCATCGGCGTGCGCCCGCCCTCCTCGACCAGCACCGCCTCGCCCGACAGCATGACGACAAATTCGTCCTCGCCCTCATGCCAGTGCCGTTGCGAGGAGGCCGCGCCGGGTTTCAGCACGACATGGCTGACGCCGAAATCGTCCAGCCCCGTCGCCGGGGCCAGCCGGCGATAGAAGCGACCGGCGACCGCCAGCGCATGATCGCCCGGATAGCCGGTGGCATTGCTTTGTGGAATGGCGGCGAGATCGATCTTCGGCATGGCCCCTCTCCTCTGCGCTGGTCAAGAAAGTCGGCTTTCGCTAACGCTGCCCCATGACCAAGACCAGCACCAATCATGACGCCCTGGCCCTGGCCGAGCGCCTGCTCGCCTGCCCCTCCGTCACCCCGGCCGTCGGCGATGTGTTCGCCGAGCTGGAAGCGATGCTGGTCCCGCTGGGCTTCACCGTAGACCGTTTCGTCAGCGGCGAAGCACCCGACGGCCCGGTCGAAAATCTGCTCGCCTGGCGCACCACGGGCGCCGGCCCGCATTTCGCCTTTGCCGGCCATCTCGATGTCGTCCCGCCTGGCCATGGCTGGGCCAGCGATCCCTTCACCCCGGTGGTGCGCGGCGACCTGCTTTACGGCCGCGGCGCGGTCGACATGAAGGGCGCGATCGCCGCCTTCGTCGCGGCGCTGCACGAACTGCCCGACAGCCTGCCCGGCACGATCAGCCTGATCATCACCGGTGATGAGGAAGGCCCAGCCACCTATGGCACGCTGGCGCTGATGGACCGGATGGTCGCCCATGGGCTGCATCCCGACATGTGCCTGGTCGGCGAACCCACCTCCTCGGCGCGGCTGGGCGATGTGGTGAAGATCGGCCGGCGCGGCTCGGTCAACATGTGGATCAAGGTGGCGGGCACGCAGGGCCATGTCGCCTATCCCCACCTGGCCGACAATCCGATCCCGGCGCTGGTCCGCATCCTGGCCAAGATCGATGCCGAAGTGCTGGACACCGGCACCGACTGGTTCCAGCCAAGCAATATCGAGATCACCGACCTGGAAGTGGGCAACCCGGCGCATAATGTCATCCCGGCTGCAGCCACCGCGCGCATCTCGATCCGTTTCAACGACCAGCATAGCGGCGCATCGCTGATCGAGCGGATCAGCGCGATTGCGGCGAGCGAAGGCGGCAGCGTCGAGGCCAAGATCAGCGGCGAACCCTTCCTGACCCAGCCGGGCACACTCTCCACCCTGATCAGCGAAGCGATCCGCGACGTGACAGGGCTGAAGACCGAATTGTCGACCACCGGTGGCACGTCCGACGCGCGATTCCTCTCGCGCATCTGCCCGGTCGCTGAATTCGGCCTCAATAATGCGACGATGCACAAGCTGGACGAGGCGGTTGCGGTCGCCGACCTGCACGACCTGACCCGCATCTATACGCTGATCACGGAACGGGCGTTGCGCGGCTGAAGCCGATCTGCGACGCGACAGAGCGAAGTTCACGATGTCGTGGGGCTGTTTTGGGCCATTTGCGCCTGGAACGCCACCGCTACGCGCCTGCGAGGCGACAGTTGCGCGACACGGACGCGACAATGAGAGGACAGTGAAGCGACATCCACGCGCCACTGGCGCAGCGGTCCATGCCGGAGCAGGGGTCTTTGACCTGCTCATCGGGCAGGATAGATCATAAAAACCCGAAATAGGACAGACCGGCCGATGTCAGGAAGGGGTGATTTGGCGACAGTCTGGTATGGACTACATTAGCCACATGCTGACGCCATTAGACATTCTCGGACGTATTGAGCCTTTGGCCTCTGCAGATGGGTATAATGCTATAAAGCGCTTCCTCATTCATCCAGCGACGCATGTTCATGAGAGCGGCTCAGAGGGTCGAGTCACTGTAAAGGCAATTGATCACGCATGGGCAGCACGGCTGGACATCGCATTGAAGAAGGGGCTTAGGCCGGTTCCCGGCAGTCAGCATCTTGTGCGATCTCTCGCCAATCTCCCTGCAACTGCGATGCTCCACATGGTCGCAATGGAAGGAGCAGGCCAGCTGGGAGCGGTCTGGTTTCTATAGGATACAGGTGAGCCTATCGGTTTCGTCGTGGGCGTTGAGGCGGCAGCTGTCGGGCCAGACGATCTATAGGCGAGGTGTCCGCGCCTGGCCGCTTGCGGATCGTTAGAAGAGCGACGGCAAGGGATATGCAAGATGCAACAAGACTACTGGGATACGATCGAGCCCTTCTGGGAAGCGATCAAGGTTGATGAGGACGGAGAGGCCTATCTGGCAAGCGTTGCCGATATTCCGACCGCTCTCGTTCAGTTGCATGCGACCCATTTTGCGCAGTCGGAGATATGCAACGGGGGCTTTGCACAGTTTTTTCAGAATTGTGGTGGTGTTTTGGCGCCCGAGGCCGCCGCAGGTTTCGCAGCCATGGGGATGGCTTCGACTGCAAAACTCCTCGCGGAGGCGAGCCAGATGTTAGGCACGCCATATCCTAGAGACTGGCGGACTAGGCACAGACAACTGGACGCCATACCGGTCGAAAAATTCGATCGGTTTAACTCGCAGTTCTACGATCTTATCGAGACAGAGGCCGATGGCTTTCAATGTGCCGCAAACCGATTTGCACATAAGCTGAGACCGTAAGGACCGGCGTAGACCAACACTATGGATTTTTGATTGATGGTCAGCCCTCTATCGGACGGGCAACTATCTGCCTGCCAGCCGATAGGCCGACAATCCGAGATCGGCTGATCCCGGTCGCTCGGAAGCGGGAAGCTGCCCGTCTGCATTCGGGGATTGGAAATCAGCGGCTGAACGCCAACTTCTGATCGGTTCCTGCCATCAATCCTCTGCTTCATCCCCCCCACCAAATCGGTCGATGATGCGGGTGACCCCCATATCGGCGGTGACATTGCCCACGGTGCGGAATATGTCTGGCACGGTTTCCACGGCGAGCAGCAACGGAAGTGCCTCGACCGGGACGCCCATGGCGAGGCAGATGGGACCGGTGGTGGTGAAGAAGGTGATCTGGCTGGGCAGGCCTACTGCCGCCAGACTGACGATCGCGGCAACCGCGACGCCCAGTATGATCTGCACAGGGCCGAGAGCCACCCCGTTCATCGCCGCCACATAGAGCGCAACACCCAGATTGGCGGGCGGACTGGTAATACGGAACAGCGAGATGGCCAGCGGCAGGACGATCGAGCGGGTGCTTTCCCGCACCGCCAGCGGACCGTCGCTCGCCGCGATCATCGCCGGCAATGAGGCGATCGAGCTTTGCGTCGAAAAGGCGATGAGCTGCGCCGGCAAGGCCGCACGGGCAAAACGGCCAGGCGCGATCCGGCCCAGCAGGATCACCAGCGGATAGACCAGCGCCGTCACGGCCAGGCAAATGAGGACGATGAAAGCGATATAGTGGAGCAGCGCGCCTGCGGTGGCGAGGCCGGAGCGGCTACCGGCCACCAGTGCAAGGGCGAACACCCCGATCGGGGCGAGCCACAACACCCAGCCGACGACGATCAGCAGCGTATCGACCAGCGCGGCGAGAAAACCCGTCAGTGCGGCGCGGCGTTCCTCCGCCACGCGCGTCACGGCAAAGCCGAAGACGAGGGCGAAGAGCACGACAGCCACCACCTGTCCCTCGGCCGCGCTGCGGATCGGGTTGGCCGGAATGAAGCCCAGCAGCCATTCGGCGGACGGGCGGACACCAGGCACCTCGCTGACCGACCCCGCACCGGTAAGCGCCCCCACGGCGCCAGCCGGCACCGGCCAGAATTGCAGCAGCAACGGCCCCAGCAGCGCCGCAACAGCCGCGGAGGCCGTGAGCAGCAGCGCAAAGAGGATCAGCGTGCGAGTCGCCGTGCCGCTGGTCCGCGCCGTGCTGGCCGCGGAGGCAACGCCCGTGACGAGCAACGCGAAGATCAACGGGATGAGCGGCATCTGGAGCCCGTTGAGCCAAGCCTTGCCGACCGGCTGGGCAATATCGACGATGCGCCCATCCAGCGCACCGCCAAATTCCGACAGGGCGATGCCGCACGCCAGCCCCGCGACCAGCGCAATCATGATCCTGACCGTCAACGACATGTGCATTCCCCCCTGATGCGTGACGGCATCGCTCCCCTGAGGATCAGCCTAAAAGCTTGCAGCCAAAAAGAAAGCCCGGCGATCGCAGGGATCGCCGGGCAATTTTGGTCTGGCTGGGAGCCGACCGTATCCTTGCTGCTCAGCCCTTCTTTTCAGGCGGCAGGGTGATCTTCACATCCTCGCCATTCTGGCCGGGGAAATTGGTGAACATCGCGTCGATCAGATTGGGCACCAGATAGGTGAGCTTGTTGGACAGCGACTGGGCGCTGGCCTTGCCCTCGAACAGGCGAAGATTGTCAGCCGCGCGGTCGATCTTCATGCTGAGGTCGCTGGTATAGACGGTGTAGCTCGACACGTCATTATACATGCCGGGACCGCCGAACAGCCACGGATCATAGAAGCCAAGGCCCCAGGGGCGCCCCCAGCGGCCATAACCCCAGCCGCCGCCGAAATAGGGGCTCGGACCAAAACCACCGGTGGAGCGCACCCGCTCGCGACCATTGTCGACATCATAAGCGACGCGCACGATAAGGTCGGCCTTGGCCGGATCGCTGGCCGCGACATAGCCGGTCTGGGCCAGACGCTGGCCAACCATCTGGGCATAATGGGAAAATTCGAGTCCGCCGGCGAGCTTGGGATCGTCGGCTACGATCGTGTAGCTCTGCCCTGCGGGTGCGGGGAGTTGCTGGAAACGGGCGACGTCCGCCTTGAACGACGTGGCGCAGCCGGACAGGGCCATCAACGCCAGTACGGGCGCTGCGAAAAGGCCGATCTTGCTGAAAGCTTTCATTTTTTCGCGTCCTGAATCAGGCGGATGCCTGTTAGTCTTCTTGCGCCCTGCTCTAGCAAAACGCAACTGAACATCGTTTGAACGCACCAACCCGTCGATTGGACGCAAGCCATGCCCGGTCAAGGAGGGGACGGAGCGGCGGCGCCCATTCCGTATGCCTGCCACAGGAGACGGGCTCTTTCCCCGCCCCCTGTGGCATCAGGGCATCACTCAGCGCATCAGGCCCATGGCGTCATAGGCCGCACGCAGGGTTGGCTCGGCTGCCGCCGCCGCCTTGGCCGCGCCCTTGTCCAGGATCGCGTCGAGCGCAGCATCGTCAGTGCGCAGTTCCACGAAACGTTCACGCATCGGCCGCAGCGTTTCCACCAGCAGCTCGCCCAGCGCCGGCTTGAACGCGCCGAAGCCCTTGCCGGCGAACTGCGCGCAGACCGCGTCAGGCGTGCTGTTCGACAGGGTGGCGTAGATGCCGATGAGGTTGGTCGCTTCCGGACGACCGGCCAGGCCCTCTGCCGTTTCGGGCAGCGGTTCGGGGTCGGTCTTGGCCTTCTTCACCTTGGTCATGATCGCATCATCCTCGTCGGTGAGGTTGATGCGGCTCAGGTCCGAGGGGTCGGACTTGGACATTTTCGCCGTGCCGTCGCGCAGCGACATGATGCGCGCCGATTCCTTGGGGATGATCGGGGCCGGCAAGGTGAAGACATCAGCGCCGAAGTCGGTGTTGAACTTGGTGGCGATGTCGCGCGACAGCTCCAGATGCTGCTTCTGGTCCTCGCCCACGGGAACATGGGTCGCCTGATAGAGCAGGATGTCGGCGGCCTGCAGCACCGGATAGACGAACAGGCCGACCGAGGCGCCCTCGCGGTCCTTGCCCGCCTTGTCCTTGAACTGGGTCATGCGGTTGAGCCAGCCGATGCGGGCGGTGCCGTTAAGCAGCCAGGCGAGTTCGGCATGGGCCGGCACGCGGGCCTGGTTGAAGAGGACCGAGCGATCCGGATCGATGCCCGAGGCGACCAGGGCGGCGGCCATGTCGCGCACGTTGCGGATGCGTTGCTCGCGCCCTTCATGCACGGTGATCGAGTGCATGTCGGCGAGGAAGAAGAAGCACTGGCTGCCTTCATCCATCTCGTCCTGCATCCGCACCCAGTTGCGGATCGCGCCGAGGTAGTTGCCAAGGTGCAGATTGCCGGTGGGCTGGATGCCGGAAAGGACGCGCATTACTCTAATCCATTCTGTTGATTATGGGGTGCCTCGCCGCCGCAACAGCGCCTTGAGGTCGGACAGCCGATAGGCGCCTGTGACGAAGCATGCCAGCCCGTACAGCGCGACGCCCGCGCCGACAAGCAGGGCAAGGCCGATATAGCGGCTGACCATCGGGCCCGAGAGCATCGGGTCGAGCAGATCCTCGCCTGCCCAGAGCGCCAGCCCCATGACGACTGCCGCCACGGCAAGGCGCGGCATGCGGCGGCGCAGTTGCGGGTCGGCGGTGAAATGCCCACGCGCGACCAGCGTGCGATAGAGCATCGCGACATTGACGGTGGAGGAGAGCGCGGTGGCGAGCGGCGGCCCGATATGACCGAGCGTCGGGATCATCGCGAGATTGCCGACGATATTGATGGCGATCGACAGCATCGCATAGCGCACCGGCGTCTTGGTATCCCCGCGCGCATAATAGCCCGGCGTCAGCACCTTCACGAGGACATAGCTGGGCAGGCCGATCGAGAAGGCGGACAGTGCCCAGCCACAGCGCATCGCGTCCTCCGCGCTGAAGCGGCCATATTGGAACAGGCCGCGCACGATCGGTTCGGCCACGGTGATGAAGGCGACGGTCGCCGGCAGGGTGAGGAACAGGGCGAGCTCAATGCCCCGGTTCTGCGTTTCCATCGCCGCCTGATCCTCGCCCTTCGACAACATGCGCGAGATGGTGGGAAGCAGGATGGTGCCCAGGCCGATGCCGATCAGGCCCAGGGGAAGCTGATTCAACCGGTCGGCATAATAGATATAGGTGATCGAGCCCGAGGCGAGCAACCAGCCCGAGAGCGCCGTGGAGATCAAGAGGTTAATCTGCGATGCGCCGGCGCCGGCGGCGGCGGGCACGATCAGGCGCAGCAGTTCGCGCACATCGGCGTCGAGGCGGGGGCGCTTGAGCTTCATCGAGACGCCGGCCCGCTTGCAGGCCCAGATCAGCCAGAGCAGTTGCAGCGCGCCGCCGACCGTGACCGACATCGCCTGAACCCGCGCGGTTTCATATTCGTCGGCGCCGTGGAAGAACCACAGGCCCGCGATCATCGCGACGTTGAGCAGGATCGGCGCGGCGGCATTGACCCAGAATTTGTCGAGCGAGTTCAATATGCCGCCGAGCAGCGAAGCCAGGCTGATCAACGCCAGATAGGGAATGGTGATGCGCGACAAAGTGACGGCGAAGGCGAACTGATCCGGCGTCGGATTCTGGCGCGAAAAGCCGCCCGACAACGCCCAGGTGATCGGCCAGGCGGCCGCCAGCAGGACGACCGTGAACAGGATCAGCACCGGCAGCAGCACGGCCAGCGCCCGCTCGGCGAAATGATAGCCATCGGCCATGCCGCCCGGCCCGGCCGCCTTCTTGTTGAAGAGCGGGATGAAGGCGGCGGAGAAGGCGCCCTCGGCAAAGAGGGCGCGGAACATGTTGGGCAGGCGGAAGGCGACGCCGTTGAACGCGTCCGACGCGAAGCCGGCGCCGACATAACGAGCAGCAAGCGAATCGCGTACCAGCGCCAGCACGCGGCTGGCGAGCGTCAACCCGCCGACCGAGCCAAGGGCCTTCACCAATTTCATGCGGCGCCCCTCCATGCCGTTCGGGCTTTGACAGGCTCAGCCCGAACGGACATCAGGAGCATATAATGATCAGGCGTGGCCGGCGGGCTCGCCCGTGGTTACCTGCATCTGTTCGGCCTGCTGCAGGTAGAGCGCGCCGAAATCGATCGGATCGAGCAGCAGCGGCGGGAAGCCGCCGTCGCGGATCGCGTCGGCCAGCACGCGGCGCGCGAAGGGGAAGACGAGGCGCGGCGCTTCGGCCAGCATGAAGGGCTGAATCTGGTCCTCGGGCACGTTGCGCATGCCGAACAGGGCGGCATAGACCAGTTCGACGGCAAAGGCGGTGCCCTGCGGCGCGACGGCCTTCACTTCGATCTTCAGGGCGATTTCCAGCACTTCGTCACCGACGCGGTCGGCGCCGATGTTGAACTGGACGTCGATCTGCGGCTGATCCTGCCACTGATAGACGGCGGGGGCGTTCGGATTTTCGAACGACAGATCCTTCACATATTGGCTGATCAGCGCAATCTGCGGCGCGGTGTCGGCGCCATTGCCGGTCACGTTGGTCTGGATGGTGTCGGCTTCGTCGGCCATTGTCCTCAAATCCTTGCTGATCGTTCGTTGCTCGAAGGGCCGGAACGGCCCGCGATATCGATCCGCGCGCTTAGCAGTGGCGAAAGATCAGGGCAATGCCGCCCGACAGGAAGCAGCATCGGCCAATTGCTACGCATTACAGGGCAAGCCGATATTTGAAGTATCGTGCAAACATGCCTATGTTGATGGAACATCATCCCGAACAAAGGGTATTTGCCTCCGTGTACGTGATCGTCATCCTCGCCATGATTGCCGGCTTCCTGGCACTGCGGCTCTATTCCGTTCTTGGAAAGCGGACGGGCCATGAGCAGGAGCCTGCGCTGCGTCCGGCGGAGGAACGCGCCAAGGTGGGCGGCTTGCAGCCCCGCCCGATGCCGGAAGCGACCGGCGATTCGGTTCGCTTGGCCGAGGGCCTCATTACCCCGGCAGGCGAAGCCGGCGTGCGTGCGCTGATCAGTGCCGATCGCAGCTTTGACGTGCCGCAGTTCGTCGAAGGCGCCAAGAGCGCTTACAAGATGGTGCTGGAAGCCTTCTGGCGTGGCGATCGCGACGAACTGGCCTGGCTGTGCGATACCGATGTTCTCGGCTCCTTCGAGGAAGCGATCGCTGCGCGCGAAGCGGAAGGCCATGTGCTCGACAATCGCCTGGTGCGGATCGAGAAGGCGCAGATCGTCGACGCCAGCGTCAATGGCCGCATCGCCGAAGTCTCGCTGCGGTTCGAGGCTGACATTGCTGCCGTCACCCGCGACAAGGATGGCAATGTCATCGCCGGGTCGCTGACCGATGCGGTCGGGACCAACGATATCTGGACCTTCACCCGCGACCTGCGCAGTGCAGACCCCAACTGGAAGCTCAGCGAAACCGACGAGGCGGCGTGAGCCTGCGTCATTCGGGGGGGGCGCTGCTTGCGGCGCTGATGCTGTCCGCCTGCGCGGGCGGCGTCATTCCGCCATCGGCCGGCGGCCCTGCGCCAAGCCGGCCGAGCGGTAGCGGCGAAGGCGCGACCCGGCCGGTTCCGGCCACGCCCCGCCCCACCCTGCCGCCGAAATTGCCGACCGTATCGCCGGACGGCCTGCCGACGGATCAAGCCAATGCCGCCGGCCTGGGCGTCACGCCCGGCCCCGACATTGCCAGCCTGATCCCGTCCGGCGAGCGCGCCCGCGCCGCCCTGCAGGCCTTTCGCATTTCCTGTCCGACGCTGATGAAGCGCACCGACCAGAGCGGCCTGACGCGCGGATCGGACTGGAACAGCGCCTGCGGCGCGGCGTCGAGCTGGCCCGAAGCCACCGCCGCCGAATTTTTCTCCCGCTATTTCGAGGCGGTGCAGGTGGGCGACGGCACCGCCTTCGTCACCGGCTATTATGAACCGGAAATCGCCGGGTCGCGCACACGCCAGCCCGGCTATCAGGTGCCGATCTATCGCCGTCCGGCAGAACTGATCGACGTCAACCTCGGCCTGTTCAGCGACAGCCTGAAGGGTCGCACCATTCGCGGCAAGGTGCAGGGCAGTAATTTCGTGCCGTTCGACGAGCGATCGCAGATCGTCGACGGATCGCTGGCCGGACGCGGACTGGAACTGGCCTGGGCGGCGGACCCGGTCGAATTTTTCTTCCTGCAGGTCCAGGGCAGCGGTCGGCTGACCCTGCCCGACGGCGGGGTGATGCGCATCGGCTATGACGGGCAGAATGGCCGCGACTATACCGGCATCGGCAAGCTGATGAAGGATCGTGGCCTGATCCAGGCCGGGTCGATGCAGGACATCATGCAATATCTGCGTGCCCACCCCGCCGAGGGTGCGGCGATCATGAACGAGAATAAGAGCTTCGTCTTCTTCCGTGAATTGACCGGCGCGGGACCGATCGGCGCGCTAGGCGTACCGGTGACGGCCGAGGCGACGGTGGCAGCCGACCCCAAATATATTCCGCTCGGCGCCCCTGTCCTGCTGTCGCTCGACAGGGCCGAACCCAATGGCATCTGGATCGCCCAGGACACTGGCGGTGCGATCAAGGGGGCCAACCGGTTCGACAGTTTCTGGGGCGCGGGCGCCCGCGCTCGCGGCATTGCCGGCGGTATGTCAGCCCGTGGCAGCGCACTGATATTGCTGCCGATCGGGTCCGCCGCACGGCTGGCGCGCCCGTGATCGCGCGCCATGCGACGCCGGACCCTATCTTCTGAAGAGCAGGCGCTCTGGGGCGCATTGACGCGCTCGGTCCGGCCGTTGCGGCCGGGGCTGATGCGCCCGCCCCTGCCCGTTGTCGCCCCGGCGCCGATCCCGGAAACAAGGTTAACGCCACAGCCTGCCAAAGCGGTGCCGATCACCCCCGCCCGTACGCCCGCAGCCGTGCTCGACACTGGCTGGGAAAAGCGAATCCGTAGCGGCAACATCGCCCCCGACATGTCGATCGACCTGCATGGCCATAATCTGGCAGGCGCCCATGTCAGGCTTAATCAGGCACTGGCAACGGCCTTGGCCCGTGATGTGCGGGTGCTGCTGGTCGTGACCGGCAAGCCGCCAAAAGCCAGCAGTCATGGGGATTCGAGCCGGCGCGGTGCGATCCGGGGCGAGATCGGCCATTGGCTGGAAACCAGCCCTTATGCCGATCGCATCGCCAGCGTGCGCATCGCCCATCCCCGCCATGGTGGCGATGGCGCCATCTACCTGATCCTGCGCCGCAAAAAATGACGTATTTTGCGCAGCCACTGACCTTTTCTTAACCACCGTCCTTCATATCCGACTGATCCAGCAGCACCGATTATCGGGGGCTTTGAGCAGGCAGGGAGGCACATGCAGGGCGTGACAGTGAAAAGCCGCGCTGCTGCCTTTGCCTGTGCGGCTGGCGCGCTCGTCTTCATCCTGTCTCTGCTATTGGGCCATGGCGCGGGCGACGATCTGGTCGATGTCGGCCGATCGCTGATCATCGCAATCCTATGCGGCACAATGAGTTGGGCGTCGGCCCAGCGCACCATCGCGGCCACCGCGAGCGCCATCGACACCGCGACGGAGCGGCTGCTGGCCGCCGCCCATGGCGATCTTCATTCCCATGTTCCCGCCGAGATTGGGCTAGAACTGCCCGACCTGTCGGTGGCGATGGAAAGCCTGTTCAGCCAGGTCCGCACCAATCTGGACCATGTCCAGACGCTGGCGCTGTTCGACCAGGTGACCGGCCTTGCCAACCGCACCAGCTTCTGCCGGCAGGTCGAACGCCTGCTCGTCGAACGCAGCGGCACGGGACCGGCCGCCTTGTTCTTCATCGACCTGGACGGATTCAAGGCGGTCAACGACACGCTCGGCCATGCGGCCGGCGACCAGTTGCTGGCCCGCGTGGCTGGCCGGCTGCGCGAAGTGGTGATGGCGCAGGTCAGCGCTGGCCTGGGCGACGCCGTGATCGGCCGCCTTGCCGGCGACGAGTTCACCATGTTCTTCCCCGCCCTGCCGAGCCGAGAGGCAGCCGCGCGTATCGCCCGCGCCATCCAGTTCGCGCTGGGCGAACGATTCGAACTGGGCAGCCAGCATGTCGATCTGGGCGCGTCGATTGGCATCGCCTGCTATCCCGACCATGGCGACAGCCTGTCCGCGCTGCTGCGATCGGCCGACATCGCCATGTATCATGCCAAGCATGAAGGGCGGGGCCGCGCCGAGATGTTCACCGCCGAACTGGCACTGGAGGCGGCGGACCGGGCCGAACTGGAACGCGACCTGCTGCTGGGGCTGGAGCGCGACGAATTTCTGCTGGAATTCCAGCCGCAGATCGAAATGAGCCACGGCGGCGTGGCCCATGCGGTCACGGCCGAGGCGCTGGTGCGCTGGGTCCATCCCGAACGCGCGCTGATCATGCCCGGCGCCTTCGTGCCGGTTGCGGAGGAAAGCGGCATGATCGTCGCGCTGGGCGACTGGGTCATGAGCCGGGTATGCGAGACCGCTGCGCGCTGGGCGCGATCGGGCGTGCATCAGCGAATCGCGATCAACATCTCAACTCGCGAACTGGCGCAGGCCGATTTCTTCCTGCGCCTGCGCCACGCCATGGCGACGCACCGGACCCCGTCGGCCATGCTGGAGCTGGAAATCACCGAATCGCTGGCGATGGACATGGACGAACGCGTGCTGGGACAGCTCAGCGCGCTGCGACAGGATGGAGTGCGAATCGCCATCGACGATTTCGGTACCGGCTATTCCAACCTGGCCCGGCTGCGCGAATTGCCGGTCGACCGGGTGAAGATCGACCGCAGCCTGGTGCGCGACATCGCGACCTCCGCAGAGGCGCGGACGATCTGCAGCGCGGTCGTCGGGCTGATTCAGGGCCTTGGCATGGAAGTGGTGATCGAAGGGGTCGAGACGCAGGCGCAGATGGACATGCTGCGCGTCATCGGCTGCACCCTGTTCCAAGGCTATCACCTCGCCAGGCCGATGGGCGAGACGCAATATCTGGATCGATATGCCGCCGCGCCCACCGTCGAACCGACGGAACGACGCAGCCTCTAAGCAGGACGATTCAGGGCAGGCGCCGGGCCGACAGGATCTTCACCGTCGGCTCCAGCATCTGCCCCTTCATCACGCCATTGCCGGCGGTGGGCGATTTCGGACCGGCCTGGATGGCCTTCACGATATCCAGCCCCTCGACCACATGGGCGAAGACCGCAAAGCCCTGATTGTCGCCGGCCGATTCGGGATGCGCGTCCATGGCCGGCATCTTGCCCAGCACGACGAAGAAATCCCCGGTCGCGCTGCCCGGTGCATAGCGCGCCATCGACAGCGCGCCATCATCATGGGTGAGGCCCGTCTGGCTCGTGGGCTCATGCTTGATCGGCGGCAGGACGCGCTTGGGATCATTCTGTGTCCCGCCCTGAATGAAGCCATAGCCCGGGCCGCCGACGGCACGATAGAAGACGGTGCCGTCGAACCGCTTCTGATCGACATAGCGCAGGAAATTGCCGGCCGTGACCGGTGCCTTGTCGGGATGCAGTGCCACCACGATGCGCCCGGCACTCGTATCGAGCGCCACCCGCACCTCGCTTGAAGCGACAGGCGGCGGAACCGGGGTTGGAGATTGGGCCAGCAGCGGGACTGAGGCCAGCGCGGCAAGGAGGAACAGGGCCAGGGTGCGGATCATGGCATCAAGCCTAGTCCAACCACCCTGCCCTGTCAGCCCATGGAGTCAGCCCATGACTAGCGCTGCTATCAGCCCTCCAGCTGGCGCATCAGGGCGCGGACGTCGGCGTCCATGTCCGGATGGCTCTCGCGCAGCTTCTCGATCGTGCGCACCGCGTGAATCACCGTGCTATGATCGCGACCGCCAAAGGTGCGGCCGATTTCCGGCAGCGAACGCGGCGTCATCTTCTTGGAGATATACATCGCCACCTGACGCGGACGCGCGACGGCGCGCGCACGGCGCTTCGACTTCATTTCCGACAGGTCGATCTTGAAATGGGCGGCACAGGCCTTCTGAATCTCATCGATGGTCAGGCGACGCACATTGGTGCGCACCGCATCGGCAAGCATGGTCTGGGCAAATTCCAGATCGATCGAGCGACCGGTCAGCTGGCCATAGGCCACCAGCTTGTTGAATGCGCCTTCCAGTTCGCGCACGTTCGAGCGGATCGAACGGGCAAGGAAGTCGATCACCGCATCGGGCACCGGCGGATCGCCGGCATGGGCGCAGCGCGCTTCCAGAATCGCAAGACGCAGGTCGAGACCCGCCGGACGGATATCGGCCACCAAGCCGCCTGCCAGACGCGACAGGATGCGCGGATCAATGCCGTCCAGCATCTGCGGCGCGCGATCGGCGGTCACGACGATGCGGGCACCGGTATCGATCAGGTCGTTGATCGTGTGGAGGAATTCTTCCTGGGTCGAGCCCTTGCCGGCGATGAACTGGATATCGTCGATCAGCAGCAGGCGCGCGGCGCGCAAGCGGGCCTTGAACGCCATCGTCTCGTTCGAGCGCATCGCATTGACGAACTCGACCATGAAGCGTTCGGCCGACATGTAGAGCACCGGTGCGCTCGGCGAATGGGCCGAGAAGGCCCGCGCGATCGAGTGCAGCAGGTGCGTCTTGCCCTGGCCGGTGCCGCCATGGATGAAGAGCGGCGTGAAGCGGGGCTCCGCCTCGCCCGCCATCGCCAGCGCCGCCGAATAGGCGAGCTGGTTGGTTTCACCCGGAACGAACTGGTCGAAGGCGTGGCGCGGCTGGAAATTGCAGGCCACGGCCGGCGCAGCGGCAACGATCGCCGGCGCCGTCACGGCTGCGGCCACGTCGCGCTTCACCTCCAGCAGGCGCGGACCCGACGAATCGGGCGCACGGCGCAGGCGCACTTCACGCACCCCGGCGCCAGAGCAGCGCCAGGCCATGCGCAGGCGGTCGCCAAACTGGCCGGAAACGAAATTCGCGCTGAAATCCGACGCAAAATGGAGATCCAGCGTCTGCGAATCGGGGCAATAGTCACCCAGGCGCGCAGGCTTCAACCATTGGTCGAACATGCGCGCGCCGATGTCGCGGCGCAGACCGGTGCGGATGGTCGTCCAGGCGGATTCCAGGCGGGCCATATCTGCCGCTGCCTCTCCGTCCTGAATTCCAAGCACCGCCGCATTATCCTTCATTGAATGCTGCCCCCAAAATACCAACAAAAATGCCCCCGAGGGCACGACTATCGGACGCAACAAGATGGTTCGGAAAAGCGCCCCCGCTCTTCCGAGTCTGATACATCGACTGACATTATGACGACCGCCAGGAAGTGATTCGATCAGCGGCCGGAGGATCAAAATAGACAGGGCCGCTTCGCCGGATCAAGGGCGGGTCGCTTCAAAAAACTGAAATAAAGACGTTGACTCGGGAATCCCGCAGAAAACCGCAGATTCACAAATTATTACTATTTTTCAGTGAATTACTTGGAGGCAATTCTGACAATCTGGCTCGAATCGTGAGAAATTCGCGGGTCAGGGAAATGACTATTCCGTGACTCCAGCAGAAAAAGCCCGCTCCGGCGATCCGGAGCGGGCTTTTCAGATAAGCGGGTAGCTTAACGTAAGGCTTAGGCGATCGCGCCGACGGCCTTGGTCAGGCGGCCGAACTTACGAGCGGCGGTGTTCTTGTGCAGAACGCCACGGGCAACGCCGCGGGCCAGTTCGGGCTGGACAGTCTGAAGCGCGGTAGCAGCAGCATCCTTGTCACCGGCGAGGATGGCGGCTTCCACCTTCTTCACCAGGGTGCGGATCCGGCTGATGCGGGCGCCATTGATCGCGGCGCGACGCTCATTGCGACGGATGCGCTTCTTGGCTTGCGGCGTATTGGCCATTCTATTCCTCGGTTCTCATCAAATCTCGGGAAGAGGCCCGTCGGATTCGCCAACCAGCCTCGTGAAGGTGCGCCCCTTACAGCTGTTCCGGGGTGTCGTCAACCAGCGAGCCCCCCGCTATTTCTGGCATTTGGGGCAATGGAAGGTCGATCGCCCCCCATCGACTCGGCGTTGCACGGTGCCGCCACAGGGACAAATCTGCCCTTCGCGCCCATAGACTCGCCATTGGTTGGAAAAATAGCCCAATTCGCCATCCGGCCGCGCATAATCGCGCAGGGTGGAACCGCCAGCGACGATGGCGGCGGACAAAACCGCGCGAATCGCCTCTACCAGCAAGCCGAGTCGAGGCTTCGATATGCGGCCCGCCGCTCGAGTCGGGGCGATACCCGCCATGTTCAGCGCTTCGCATACATAGATATTGCCCAGCCCCGCGACGATGCGCTGGTCGAGCAGCGCCGCCTTGATCGATGTTGCCTTGCCATCCAGCGCCTGCGCCAGATAGGCCGCATCGAAATCCGGCCCCAATGGCTCCGGCCCCATGCGGGTGAAGGGGGCATAGCCCTGCCAGGCGTCACTTCGCACCAGATCCAGCGAGCCGAAGCGGCGCGGGTCGTTGAGCGAGAGAAGATGCCCGCTGCCCGTCTCCAGCAACAGATGATCATGCGCCCCGATTTCCGCCGGATCGATTCGCCATCGCCCCGACATGCCGAGATGGAAGATCATCATGTCGCCGCGATCGGTTTCGATGAGGCCATATTTGGCGCGACGCGACAAGCCCGTAACCGTGGCGCCGGTCATACGCTGACGCAGGTCCACCGGAATCGGGAAGCGCAGATCGGCGCGGCGCGGCTCGACCCGTGTCAGAGTCGCCCCTTGCAAGACGGATCGCAGACCGGAAACGGTGGTTTCGACTTCGGGAAGCTCTGGCATAGTCCCTATGTAGGATGCCGGATAGCGGAGCGACAGGGGCGTTTACGTCCAACTCCCAACCCATGCCTTCGCGCCAGAAGGGCAGTGATACTGCACAATCGCACAAGCGCCCGATTCACCGCATCGCGTGAGCGCGCATAGCGCTTCCATCTCAACCGATCTGGCTCTAGAGCGAACCGCATGAGCGAAACAGCATCCTTCGGCTATCGCGACGTCGATGCCGCCGAGAAGGCGGGCATGGTCCGCGCCGTATTCTCCAATGTCGCCGCCAAATATGACCTGATGAACGACGCCATGTCGGGCGGCGCCCATCGGTTGTGGAAGGATCAGTTCGTCAAGCGGGTGAAGCCGCAGCCGGGCGAACAGATATTGGACATGGCCGGCGGCACCGGCGACATCGCCTTTCGCATGCACAAGCTGGGCGCGCATATCACCGTGTCCGACATCAATCCCGAGATGCTGGCCGTGGGTGTCGAGCGGGCACAGAAGAAGGGCTATGAGGGCCTGATCTGGTCGGAACAAAATGCCGAAACGCTGACCTTTGGCGACCGGGAGTTCGACGCCTATACGATCGCCTTCGGCATCCGCAACGTCACCCATATCGACATGGCGCTGCGCGAGGCGCACCGCGTGCTGAAGTTCGGCGGGCGCTTCTTCTGCCTCGAATTTTCGACCACCACCTGGCCGGGCTTTTCCGACGTCTATGACAGCTATTCACACAAGCTGGTGCCACAACTGGGCAAGCTGTTCGCCAATGATGCCGACAGCTATCGCTATCTGATCGAATCGATCCGCCGCTTCCCGCCCATGCCCAAGTTCGAGGGCATGATCCGCGACGCCGGTTTCGTGAATACCAAGGTCGAGCCGATCCTGGGCGGACTGGTGGCGATCCATTCGGGCTGGAAGATCTGACGCCCACATGACCACCCACGCGACTCATATCTGGCGGCTCCTGAAATGGGGCCGGACTTTGGCACGCCATGGCGCCCTCACTGGCATAGAACGCGATCCGCTGACGCCAACGCCGGTACGCCGGCTGGTGCGCCTGGCCCGTTTCGGCGCGCGCGTGCCCAAGCAGCCACGCTATGCCGATGCGTTCCAGTCGATCGGCCCCGCCGCGATCAAGCTGGGCCAGACGCTGGCGACCCGACCCGATCTGGTCGGTGAGGAAGCCGCGAACGACCTGCTACGGCTGCAGGACGCCCTGCCCCCGGTTCCGTTCGACACGATCCGCGCCCAGATCGAGCAGAGCTTCGGCCGGCCGCTGGAGCAGGTCTATGCTCGCTTCGACGAGGTGCCCGTGGGCGCCGCATCGATCGCGCAGGTGCATCGCGCAATTACCAGCAACGGCCGCGAGGTCGCGGTCAAGGTGATCCGCCCCGGCGTGATCGACCAGTTCAACCGCGACATCCAGACCTATGAATGGGCGGCCGCCCATGTCGAGATGCTGGGCGGCGAAGTGGCCCGCCTGCGTCCGCGGCTGGTGATCGCCAATATGAAGCGCTGGACCGCGCGCGAGCTGGATCTGCGGCGCGAGGCGGCATCGGCATCGGAACTGGCCGAGGCGATGGAAGCGATGCCGGGCTATCGCATTCCCGCGATCGACTGGGACCGCACGACCGGCAAGGTCATGACGATGGAATGGATCGACGGCATCAAGATCTCCGATCGCGATGCGCTGATCGCCGCCGGCCATGACCTCAAGGACATCGCCGCGCGGCTGGTCAACGCCTTCCTGCGCCAGGCGATCGCCGAGGGTTTCTTCCACGCGGACATGCATCAGGGCAATTTGTTCGTGAAGGGCAATGGCGACATCGTCGCGATTGATTTCGGCATCATGGGCCGGATCGACCGGCGCGCCCGCATGTGGCTGGCCGAGATTCTCTATGGCCTGATCACCGGCAACTACAAGCGCGTCGCCGAAATCCATTTCGAGGCGCAATATGTGCCCGGCCATCATAATGTCGACGAGTTCGCCACCGCACTGCGCGCCGTAGGCGAGCCGATGCGCGGCAAGCCGGCGAGCGAGCTGTCGGTCGGCGGCATGCTGGACGGGCTGTTCGCCATCACCCGCGATTTCGACATGCAGACCCAGCCGCACCTGCTGTTGCTGCAGAAGACGATGGTGATGGTCGAGGGCGTCGCGCACCAGCTCGATCCCGAAATCAACATGTGGGAAACCAGCGGTCCCTATGTGAAGGAATGGCTGCGCACCGAACTGGGCCCGGAGGCCAAGGCGGCCGATGCGCTGATCGAGAATTGGCGCCTGATCCAGCGGCTGCCGGCACTGGTCCGCCGGATCGAGGACGCCTTCCCCGAAAAGGGCGGTGCCCCGCCACCGCTCCCGCTGGGCGACGTGAAGTTGATCCAGGTCGGCGGCGGCTGGCGTTATGGGCTGGTCGCGCTGCTGGCGGCGGCGATCGGCGCCGGCGCGATGGCGGCAGCCACGACCTTCCTATGAAGTCGCAGGGTTAAGAGCCGGACGGATCATTCTTGTCGTCGTCCGGCTTCTTGCCAAAGCCGCGCATACGCCACACCACCAGCGAAGCCGCAACGATAACGCCTGCTAGCGCCAGCAGCCACCCGCGCAGGCTTTCGAGCAGACCAGTCGTATCCTTGATATCGTCCTTGGCGGTCTGAATCTTCTCGGCCCGGGCCTCCCGGTCGGTGACATGGACGCTGACTGCGATCGGTGCGCTCTGATAGAGTTTGAGCCGGGTCGCATGGCCCTCCCCATCCTGGGCGAAGGTCTCGATCCGTACCTGCAATGTCTGATCGCCCGCGCGGGTCGGGATGACATCCCATTCCCATTGTTCGCTGCCGCTCATCCCCAGATCGCGCTGAGGATCGCCGATCGGCACGATATCAAAGGCACTGCCGCTGAGCGCGGCGCGCATGTAGCGACCGATACGGACCGGTGCCACCTGGACATCGGCCGGGCGGCCGCCGGCGGCGCGTACCGTCTCGCTCCGTTCAACCTGCGCGCCGATGGCCAGCACGACTCGGGTGGCAGCGCCGCGCATCATCATGCGCGGTGGATTGAACGCGGCAACTCCTTCCTCTAACGAATCACGCTGGGCGGTGAGCGCCGCGCAGCGCGCGGCCGGCATTGCTGCGCGCGCGGCGGGGCACCAGGGATCATCCGCCGTACCACCAGCCGCATTGCCCGGCTCGACCGATCCGCCGCCATAAACAGGGCCGCCAGTATCCGGACTGACTGCATTGCCGGGCATGATGTCGACCGCGTTCATCGCATTGTCCAACTTATCTTCGGGGATCGTCCCGGGAATGGGGGCAGCCGCATTTTCGACATCGGACGATGCGCCCTCGCCCTGCATCGGCGCGCTGTTACAGCCCGCCAGCCCCAGCATCACCGCCATCGTCAACAGCCGTCCGCCCATCATCCCAGCCCCCGGAGACGAAAATGGAAGACGCATCCTATCATGGATGCCGGCCGGTGCGACGATTGATTCATGCGCGGCCAACGGGCAAGGAAGACATATGACCCAGCGCGTCCTTCTCATCGTCTCCGGCGGCATTGCGGCCTATAAATCGCTGGAACTGGTGCGCCAGTTGCGCAAGCGCGGCATTGCCGTGCGCGCGGTGCTGACCGAGAGCGCGCAGCAGTTCGTCACGCCGCTGAGCCTGGGCGTGCTGACCGAGGATCATGTCTATGGCGACATGTTCGACCTGAAGGAAGAGCGCGAGATCGGCCATATCCAGCTGTCGCGGCAGGCCGACCTGATCGTCGTCGCGCCGGCGACCGCCAATATCCTGGCCAAGATGGCGGCGGGCATCGCCGATGATCTGGCCACCACCATATTGCTCGCCACCGACAAGCCAGTACTGGCGGTGCCGGCGATGAATGTGCGCATGTGGCACCACAAGGCGACGCAGCGGAACCTGGCGCAGCTTCATGCCGATGGCGTCCACATCATGACGCCCGACGATGGCGAGATGGCCTGCGGCGAATATGGCAAGGGTCGCCTGCCCGAGCCGGAAGCGATCGCGGCGGAGATCGGGCGCCTGCTGGCCGCCCCGGCTTTGCCCGATCCGCTCGCGGGTCAGCCGGATTTCGCGGGCGCAGATGAACCGCTGACCGGGCGGCATGTGCTGGTGACAGCCGGACCGACCCATGAGCCGATCGATCCGGTGCGCTACATCGCCAATCGGTCTTCGGGCAAGCAGGGCTTTGCCATCGCCGCTGCCGCTGCGCGCGCCGGGGCGAAGGTAACTTTGGTGGCGGGCCCCGTGTATCTGCCCACGCCCGCCGGGGTCGATCGTATCGATGTCGAGACCGCACGCGAGATGCTGGCGGCGGTCGAGGGCGCGCTGCCCGCCGACGCCGCGATCATGGTCGCGGCCGTTGCCGATTGGCGCACCGCCGACGCGGCCGAGCAGAAGCTGAAGAAGGATGGCTCCGGCCAGCCCGCGCCGCTTAGCCTGGTCGAAAATCCCGACATATTGGCGACGCTCGGCCATCATGCCCGCCGCCCCCGCCTGCTGATCGGCTTTGCCGCCGAGACACAGAAGATCGCCGAACATGCACAGGCCAAGCTGGCCCGCAAGGGCGCCGACTGGATCGTCGCCAATGATGTGTCCGGCGACGTCATGGGCGGCGACAGCAACAGCGTCCAGATCGTCACATCCGCCGGCATCGAAAGCTGGGCCGCCATGGCCAAGAGCGATGTCGCCACCAAACTCATCGAAAAGGTTGCCAATGCCCTCTCCGTTGCCGCCGATTGATATCCAGCTCATGCGCCTGCCCCATGGCGAAGGGCTCCCCATCCCCGCCTATGCCACCGCGCATGCCGCCGGCATGGACGTGGTGTCGGCAGAGGAGATCATCCTCAACCCCGGCGATCGCCATCCGGTCGCGACCGGCTTCGCGCTGGCGATCCCTGAAGGCTATGAGATTCAGGTGCGCCCGCGGTCCGGCCTGGCGCTGAAACATGGCATCACCCTGCCCAACGCCCCCGGCACGATCGACGCCGATTATCGCGGCGAACTCAAGGTGCTGCTGATCAACCATGGCGCCGATCCCTTCCCGATCAAGCGGGGCGATCGCATCGCGCAATTGATTGTTGCGCCGGTTCAGCTTGCGAGCTTCGTCGAGGTCGATATGCTCGACGACACCGTCCGCGGAGTGGGCGGCTTCGGTTCTACGGGAGTGTGACATCATGATGACCCCGCTGTTTTCGCTGAGGCTTGCCGCCACCACACCACAGGCGCTGCCCGCCATGCCCCAGGATCTGAGCGAAGTGCCGGTGATCGAGGGCTGGCAGGGCCGCAAGGTGTCGCCCAAATGGTCGGAGAATGTTCACACTCTCTACCGCAAGGCATCGTGCAGCGGCGCGGTCAATTATGAAGGCTCGCAACTGCTGGAACTGGATGTACTGTTCCTGCTCGATGGTCAGGGCCGACCGCTGAAGATCGCGCCGGTCAATGTCCGCTGCCCCGATGTCGAAACATTCGTGAGCAAGCGCATCCTCGGCACGCTCAAGGGCAGTTTCCCCAAGACCGGCACCGACGAGCCGGTCTGGATGCGCTCGCAGGTGCGCGTCCTCTGGTCGGACGCATCGTGACGCTGACTGACGATCAACTGGAGCGCTATGCCCGCCATATCATACTGAAGGAAATCGGCGGCGCGGGTCAGGCGCGGCTGCTGTCGGCCGATGTAGCGATAATCGGCGCGGGCGGCATCGGCAGCCCGGCCATCCTCTATCTGGCGGCCGCCGGCGTCGGTACGATCCGGGTGATCGACGATGACGCCGTCGCCCTGTCCAATCTGCAACGTCAGGTGCTGTTCGGCACCGCCGAGGTCGGCGCACCCAAGGCCGAAGCGGCGATGGTGGCCGTCGCGCGCCTCAATCCCGACATCAAGCTGATCCCGATCAATGCGCGGATCGATGCGGACAATGCTGCCACGCTGCTGCGCGAGGCCGATGTCGTGCTGGACGGGTGCGACAGTTTCGCCACCCGGCTGGTGGTCGCCGATGCGGCGCTGGCGCTGCGCATGCCGCTGGTGTCGGCGGCGGTCGGCCCGTTCGAGGGGCAACTCGCCACCTATCGCGGCTGGGAAAAGGACAAGCCCTGCTATCGCTGCCTGGTGGGCAGTCCGGTTGACGCGCCCGAACGCAATTGCTCGGAAACCGGCGTGATCGGCGCGCTGACCGGGGTGATGGGCAGCCTGGCCGCGCTGGAGGTGATCCGGGCGCTGGTGCCGTTCGGCACCGACATGGCGGGTCAGTTGCTGATCGCGGACCTGCTGGCGATGCGGTTCCGTACGCTGGGCGTGCCCAAGGATCCGGCCTGCCCCGGCTGCACGGCAGAACTGTGCGCGCGCTGAGGATCGTCGTCATGACGGCCGATGCGGAGCGGCTGCGCGGCGCATTGGTGCTGGCGACGGCGCAGGCGGCATTGGGCGGCGAAGCGAGCCTGTTCCTGCAACTGGATGCCGTGGCGCTGCTCGCGTCGCCGCTGGCCGCGCCGGAGGATACGGCGCATCAGGCGACGGGCCTGCCCATGCTGGCTGAACTGCTGGCCGAGGCGCTGGACATGGGGGTGGCCCTGATCGCCTGCCAGAGCGGCCTTGCCCTGTCGGGCCTGTCCGCCGACGCCCTGCCCGCCGGGATCGAGATTGGCGGCCCGCTTTCCTTCCTGCAACAGACCGACGACGCTGCCCGGCTGCTGATCGCCTGATCGCGATTGACACGTTCGGCGACAGACATGGCCGGCCTGGGTCGTTTGACGCCCTAAATTAACGGCCTTCCCCGGTGTGAGCGCTTGTTGGACGGCAAGTCGCGCAGTGTTATTCCAGTTTTTTCAATGCCTTAGCTAGAAAAAATCGAAAGTTTGCGCGTATGCGCCATGGAAGATTTTCGCGGCCGGCGAAAAATCGACGACAATTGAGTGGGTTGACGATCAAAAGAGCCAGCCGGAACTTTACACCGGACACGCCGCTGTAGGACAGGGCTTTCCGCACAAGGCCATCGCGGCGAAGAGGCGCTGCCATTCCCTTTGCCCGCATGACATCAATCACACGGAGCTGCGGAGAAAGCGGAGAGGGGAAAGGAAAGGCGAATTGGGCGGCTATTTCTCCCATCATCCCTGCGCAGAACGGGTAAACGGGGATTCATCCCCCCTCCAGCGTTTCGGCGCGATGTCTAGAGATGGATTCCCGCCTGCGCGGGAATGACGAAAAAGGGTGGGAAGACGACAGTCCGGTTTTGGAAGAAAAAGTTTGATACCGGACATCTGCGACATACTGTGCGGCGATGATCGATTGGAACGACAGCGGCTGTATTGAATGTCGAAAGGGCATCCTCTCTGGGCGGAGTGATATTCCCGAGGAAGTTGCCACGAGCATTGAAGCACGCGCACATCTGCGCCGTTGTCACTCCTGCGGATCATGGTGGGCAGAAGGTGAGCGCGAGGCACACGTTATCGAGGAAGCCGAAGCGCGAACGATGTTCACAGCATACTTCTCAACGCGATAGCATCAGCCGAGAGGCAGGCTCAGGACCACAAGACTTCGCTCACGAATGGCGAGAATTGGTCGCGTGCTGCCGGAAACGGAACGCCACTTCGTGGGACAAAACCGACGTTCGCGAGCTGCGCCGGGAACGGCAGGTTCCCGTCCAACACCTGCCGTTCCTGAAGCACTGATGATCGTTTCCCGGAATGCGAGGGATGGCCGATTGCGGAATGGCAGCTTCTCGTCGGCCGAGATGCACTAGCTGCCAGTCCGGTTCCGGGTGGGAAATCATCGAGGCACGAAGCGTGCGATTGCCGTCGAGCATGGCCATCATCCCAGAGCAAGGGGGTAGCGGAATATTGGACCGATGTGCATAGCAAGTCATGCCCCGGCGCAAAGACATATGGAGATGCGGGATCGTCCATCAGCCGATGGCTGCAATCATCGCATCGGGCCGGATCGATAGCGCGTTGACATGGCTCCCGGAGGAGCCGGCATTCCAGTTTCTTGCCGATCCATTCGGATGGAGAGGTGCGGACGGAACGCTTCACATCTTTGCCGAGCATTATGATTATCGCCATCGTCATGGCACGATCATGCGCCTGTCGCTCGATGAGCATCTGTCGGTTGTCGAACGGCGCCTTTGCCTGAGTGAGCCCTGGCACCTGTCCTACCCCCAGATTTTCGCCGGCGAAGGTGCGACCTGGATGCTGCCCGAGGCGCATCGATCGGGCGCGCTGACGCTTTATCGCGACCATGGCGGCCTGGCTGACTGGCGGCCGGAACTGCGCATCGCACTGGACTGCGTTCCGGTCGATGCAACGATCCTCCATCATCAAGACCGCTGGTGGCTCTTTTATTCGCCGGCCACCTCAAAGCAGACAAAGATATCGCAGCTTCATATCGCCTGGGCCGAGCGCCTGGCGGGCCCCTGGATCGTGCATCCGCGCAATCCCGTGCGCGTCGATGTGACATCATCGCGCCCTGGTGGCTCGCCCCAGATCCTGTCCGGACATGTCGTTCTGCCGGTCCAAGACTGCAGCAGCACCTATGGCGGAGCCATCCGTCCTCTCTGGATCGACAGGCTGGATGAGGCGAATTTCAGCGCGAAAGCCGGCGACGCCATGCCGGTCCCATTGTCCGCCGGCGCCTATCGGGACGGCATGCACAGCCTGACCGCATGCGGGGAGATCAGCCTGGTCGATGTGAAGCGGATCGACCGATCCGCACGCGGGCTGGCGCTGGAAATCAGGCGTGCGCTTGGCGGATATGGGTGAGAATGGCTGTACCTGTTCTTTCGAAACGCTCTCTTGAGTAGCGCTGGTTCACCAGGTTTCGTGCGGCCTGCCCCATTTCTTCAAGCCTTGAAGGCGTAGCAAGCAGGGTCTCCAGCGCATGGGCGAGAGCATCAGTATCTGCCGGTGCGCAGGTCAGGCCGCTGACGCCCGGCATGATCGAATAGGGCATTTCCCCGACCGCTGAAGCGATCACCGGCAGCCCGGCCGCCATCGCCTCATGCGCGGCGATGCAAAAGCCTTCGGATCGTGACGGCTGAACATAGAGATGCAGTCCGGCGAGGAAGCTCTTGGGGGCATCGGTAAATCCGGCGAATTCGACATCGACCCCTGCGTTGCGAGCCAGCATCTCCAGGCGACCGCGCTCGCTCCCCTCACCCGCGATCGCCAGCGAGAATGGAGGCGTGGCAAGGCCCCGAGCCTTGATTTGCGCCAGGGCCGCGATCAAGATGTCATAGCCCTTGACCCGATGAAGCCGTCCCAAAGAACCGATGCGGATCGGCTCGCCGGCCTGCCATGGGGATGCCTGCGGCATGGCTGGATCGACGGCGTAGATGGGCCAGCAGCGTAGCCGCTCGTCCGGAACCTGGAGTCGATGCTGCGTCAGATCGGTGACGGACTGCGAATCCCCCACCCACAAAGCCGCCCTGGGCGCCAGGAGGCGCATCAGCCTTTCATTCCAGGGCTTGAGGAAGGCAGCATGCTGCCAGCAGACGACCGGAAGTCCGAGGGAAGGCCCGATAATGAGACCAAGGATCGTGGCACGGCTGAGCGACGTCCAGATATGGGTCGCGCCCCAGTCCATCAGTTCCCGCCGTAGCCACAAGGCGGCCGCCAGATGATCGCCTGTCCCGCCTTCCCGAACGCGCGGAAGCAGCCCCGCCTCGATAATCGCGGGCAAGCCGCGCCTGTCGCTTGGCCGAAGCGCGAACAACCGCACCTGCGCGCCGCCGGCGCGCAGCACGTCGGCTATGGCGGGCACGGGCTGCGCAGCGCCGCCGCCTTCGACCGAATTGATGACATAGGCAATGCGCATGCCGTTCACTGCGACAGGCTCCGGTGCCAGGCCAGGCCGCCCAGCAGGAGACTGGCAATCAGGGCCTGACCAACGGCCTGTATCCCTGCGCCCATCAGCCCGAACGACCCGAGCAACCAGGGCAGCGCCGGCAGGAAAATGAGGCTCGCAAAGAGGTTCGCGCTCATCGACAGGGCCGGATATCCCATAGCGGAAAGCGCAGAGCTGCAGGGCGGTCCGACCAGCGCGATTACCCGCGCAATGATCAGAACCACCATGACCGCGCCGGCCGCCTGGAACGCGCTGCCCGCCAGCAGGGTAACCATCATGGTCGGGAAAAGCGCCGCCAGGATGACCACGGGCAAGGCCGCGGCGATCGCGATCAGAATGACGCGCACAAGCGTGCGGCGGAGCGGTGCGCCGCCTTGGCCGGAGGCAACCATCCCTGCCAGTTCGGCATAGGCGGTGTTCCCCAATATCTGTGCCGGCTGCGAGATGATCACGGTCGCGCGCTGGGCGACCGCGAAAAGCCCGGCGACGGCAGGCCCCATGACCCAGCCGACGATCAGCGGTGCGAGCCGCCCAGCCAGTTCCGCTAGCGTGACATCGGCATTGCTGGCCACCAGGAACCGCCAGATGCCGGCATTTTCGCTTGCCACATTACCCGCCTGTGGACGGATCAGGACCGCGCCCAGTCTTGTGTAGGCACAGATAAGCCCCATGCCCCAGAGTACCGCGAACTCGGCGATGGCGGCCAGCAGCCAGGCAGCGAGGAAGCCCTTGAGCCCCCAGCCGAACAGCAGCGCCAGCGAGGCTCCGCACAGGCGCACGAGCGGCTGGACCATATTGTGCAGGCCGATAAGGTCGAAGCGGTCGATCAGTTGCAGATAGCCCGCCGGCGTAGAGCGCACCGATCCCAGCACGGCGAAGCTGTAAGGAATGGCGAAAGCCATGGTTTCGGGCGGCCAGCCCAGATGTGGTCCGACCCAGGGCGCCAGCAGCATGGCGGCGATGATCGCCGCGACGCCGCCCGCCAGTTCGACCTTGGCACCGAAACGAAGCAGACGTGCGAGGCGGTGCGATGCCCCTTCCTGTCGCGCCTCCGCGCCATAGCGCACGATCGCCTGCCAGGCCGGAAATTCGACGATGCCGCATATCGCCGTCACATAGGCATGGACGAGAACCAATATGCCATAGTCATGCGGCCCCAGGGCGCGCGCGGCGATGACAAGATAGACGAGACTGATGAGCCCGGCGCCGGCCTTGCCGCCGAGCACAAGTCCCAATCCCCTGAAAATACGCCCTGTAACGGTTGCTCGTTCGATCATGGGCGTTGGGCAGGCCAGTCTTTCATGCGCAGGGCATCGCCCGTGCCGTTGCGTGCCGCAAGACGCCGGCCGAGGAAAGTGTAGAAATACCAGTCCAGGGCAAATCGCGGCGTGTAGCGGTAGATCAGCCGTTCGGCCCGTGTCCAGCTTACGGCCTTGCGGCATGATCGCCGCGCTGAGGGAAAACAGACATGATCCCGGTCGTAGATGGCGCGGCCATGCGTCATCACGCGATGCACGATTTCATGATCCTCAAGGACATAGGGCCATCGTTTGGCGTCGAAGCCGCCTGCTGCCCGCAAGGCATCCGTGCGATAGGCCTGGGCATAGCCACCGGCATGACATTTCGCCGAGAAACGTCGGCTCTTGCGCAGGATGAAATCGGTCCGTTTTCGTGACTCAGCGCTCTCCAGCGGCGCATAAAGGTCGATGGCCATCACCGAGGCCGCTTCCGGATCGCCCGTAAACAGGTCGAGGATGCGCTTTACATAGTCGATCGGATATTCCGTGTCCGCATCACAGATCGCCACAAAGGCGGTCTCAACCCTCGACAGGCCAAGCGCCATGGCGTGAATTTTCCCGGGGGTCGGGCACGACAATATCTCTGCCCTGGATCCGAGAGATCGGGCTGCCTCGCGCGCTTGTTCGGTGCCGTTGTCAGTCGAGCCATTGTCGATAAGAAGCAGTCGGAAACGAATATCACTTTGAATCGCAAGGGTCTGAACCGTCTTGTCGATCCAGCCTTCCTCATTGAAGAAAGGCAGAATGATGGTCAGCGAGGACATCAGGCAGCACGAAAATTGCTGAAGCCAACGACGTTGCCTCGGCGCTTGTCTGCAAGCTGCGTGATGACCGCCGCTGCCCGGTCTGACGACGGTCGGCCGTCCAGATCGAAGCTGTCGGCGAACAGATTCTCCTGAATGGCTTGGTAGTGATCGCGATGCAGACCATTTGCGCGGGCGAGAGCCGGGCCAAGATCCTTGGGATCCGAGATGACTTCGCCGGCTCGCCAGTGCGCAAAGTTCGGATCCCCCCGCCAGTCGATGCCATGGCTGTTGAGAAACACACAGGGTCGCGGACGCAGCAGAAATTCATAGACCTGGCTACTCGCGTCGCCCAGATAGACATCGGCGATCAGCGTATAGCTCATATCGGTCGATGCCCGGCTGCCGAGGTCAATATGGATATTGTCGCCATGCAGAAAGCGCTTCGCGATGGTCCCCGGGCGATTGACGCTCAACTTGTCTATCGTGACTACGAACGGCCTTTCGAAGAGCATTACATGGGGTGCAAAAATAAGCTCTTGCGCATCCCGCTCGACGAAATGATCGAGCACCTGTCTGCCATGCTTGTACCAGGAAGAAAGATGCGGCGAGCAGTGCGGATTATATAAAATGATCGGCCGCTCGCGGGAAAAATGCTGGGTTCTGCCCGCCTGCCGAACAAGATCGAATTTGGGATAGCCCACGATGCTGATGGTAGAGGGATCAATCCCGGCTTCAGCGATCAGCCGGCGACGGATCTTCTCGCCCGAACACAGAACATGGTCGAACCCGGCACTGGCCTTGTCAAAGCCGATCGCACGATCGCCCGCGCCATGACGCGTATGAATCATGAAGAGCTTGTCGAGGCCATAGCGCTTCTTGAGGAGCAGAGATGTCTTCTCCGCCACGACAAGCATGTCCAGGCTACGGAAAAATTCGAGATTGTCCCGATAGAGCAGCAATTTCCTGGCCGGGATCATGCTGCCCAGCATCCCGACAAGCCGCTCCGACCGCGTCGTCAGGCCGAGTTCGACATGCTGGATCCTTGATCCCAGTAACGGTCCCGCCAACCGCCGCACCTCATGGGCCAGGCGATCATTTGTTGTTGCGATGATGATCTCGCCGGCAAAACCGCCCGCAGCGAGTGAAATCGCTATGGGCAGGCTGTGGGCCAGTTGGTGGATCTGATCATGGTTGAACAGGAAGCCGATGCGCATGGGGCGCTGACGCCGTGGCACTGGAGCCACCTCAGCTCACGAACGAAAAATATTTGCGGAAGGCGCCATCCGATGAGTTTTGCGATCTGGAGCTTCGTTCTCTCCATATTCTGTACGATTGGCCCGTTGATAGCAGGGCGCTTTCAGACCTGTGGCTTGAAGGTCAGTTGCTGCGGGCAATTACCTTCAATGCCATTCCGGCGTTGCTGCTTTCCGCCATTTGCGCCGTTCGTTCCGTCCTGCAGAATATCCGGCAAGCCGTTGCGCAGACCCGACCTGATCGCATCGACGGGCGATGCCATATCATCCTTGGGGCTGAAGCGTCGGAAAGGTGACTTGCACACACATGCCGGCACTATCCTCACAGATTGTGCAATGTGCTTGATGCAAGTTCGCTATCGCGGCCACGAGCGCCAGCCCCAATCCGGAGCCCTCGGTGTTGCGACTGGCATCCAGGCGATAGAAGCGACCGAACACCTTTTCCCGCTCGTCTGCTGGTATGCCTGGGCCATCATCGCAGATCTCGATGACAGGCGAAGTATCCTGATAGCGGAGTCGTGAGGTGATCCGTGTGCCGGCAGGCGTATGAACGAGGGCGTTTTCGATGAGGTTGATCACCAATTGGGTAAGCAACTCGCCATCGCCATGGATCAGAATATTTCCGGCATGGTCGGCAAGGAGATGGTGGTCGCCATCTTCCGCAACAGGCTCATAGAGTTGCTGGATCCGATCCATGAGTTCGCTCAAATCCACGGCCTTGAACCGCCTGCGCCCAATTCCTCCCTCCACGGTGCCAATGCGCAGAAGGGCGTTGAATGTGGCAAGCAGGCCCGATGTCTGTGCCAGCGCTGCCTCCACTGCCGCCGGCTCGATCGGATCGGCATCCCGCATCTGCTCCAGTTGCTGGTGCAGCCTTGTGAGGGGGGTACGCAGGTCGTGGGCTATGTCGGTGGAAACCTGGCGGAGGGCCTCCATAGCCGCCTCGTTGCGATCGAGCATGATGTTGAGATTGTGGGCGAGCCCGTCAAATTCCGGGCCAAAGCCGATCATCGGCAATCGCTCCTCCCGCTCGCCTTCGACAATCCGGCTTACCGCCAGATTTACGCGTTCCAGGCGCCGCAGGAATAGGACGGCCGCCAGGAAACCGCCCACCAGAACGAACAGCGTAATGCCCACCCCGCTGAGCAGGGTGAAGGCAAGGAGGCGACTGCGCAGATCCAGCACATCGAAATTGTCGGTGGCGACGACCAGCGTCAGGCCGTCCGGTAGGCTCGTCCCCAGCGCCGTCAGCGTCTCCAACCGACCGCTGACCGGGCCGCTGTCATGCTCAACCATTTCGAGCGCATATGTGCCAACCCGGGCCGCGCTGACCGGCAGGTCGCCGGCAAGACGCCGCCGCTGCGCATCGACCAGCAGATAGTGAAATTGCGCGTCATCGCCCACGCTCTGGTGGCGCGCGATGGCATCGGTCAGGCCCGATTGTCCTAGCTGCGCATATTCGCCGCCAAGGATGGCAACTTCCGCCTTCAATCGGCCGCTCGTCGCCTCGGCTGCATAATGTCCAATCTGGCTCCGAACAGTGAACAGAAGTGCCCCAGCCCCGATCGCAAAGATCAGGGCCAGCAGCACGGCAAATCGAAACGCCGCGCTACGCAAGGGCGCACGCAGCACGGCTTCAAACGTCATCGATACGATATCCCGCCCCGCGCACGGTCTGGATCAGTTCCCTGCCAAATCCGCGATCGACCTTGGCGCGCAGCCGACTGACATGGCTTTCGATGATGTTGGTTCTCGGATCAAAATGGAATGACCAGACATTTTCGAGGAGCATCGTCCTTGTGACGATCTCCCCGGCATGCAGCATCAGATATTCGAGCAGCTTGAATTCCTGCGCCTGCAATTCGATCCGATTACCGCCTCGGAGCACCGTTCGCTTGATCCTGTCCAGGCTGAGATCGGAGACCTCAAGAACGGAAACTGTTTCGGCGATGGGCGGACGACGCGCCAGCGCATTGACGCGGGCAAGCAGTTCGGTCGCGGCGAAAGGTTTGGCGAGATAGTCATCTGCGCCCGCTTCAAGCCCCTCGACGCGGTCTTCGACGCCATTCATGGCGGTGAGGAACAGGGCTGGCGCTCTCACGCCAGCTGCGCGCAGCGCTTTCAAGACCGCCAATCCGTCAAGGCCCGGTACCATTCGGTCGAGAATGAGGACGGCATGGTCCCCGCTTGATCCCAGGAAGATCGCATCGCGGCCATTGTCGCACACATCCAGCACATGACCGGCAGCAGTCAGGACGCGCTCGAGATGGACGCGCGTCGTTTCATCATCCTCGAGCAGCAGCAGCTTCATCGCCCGTCCTCATCGCACGATCCTGGTCTTCAACAGAAGGATTTTGCTTCATCTTCCTTCGTCCCCGCAAGTTGGGGATTATCAATGTTCGCGTCACGCTGCGCGAAACTGGCGACCGCTAGAGCGGGTAATGCGCAGATTCGCGCAGGAGGATATCGCCATGAAAAGGATGCCAACCGCCCTGGCGGCTGCCCTGATTGGCAGCATTGCCACGATGCTGCCCGCCGCGCCCGCTGCAAAACTCAAGGGCAGCCAATATGCTGCTCAATCCAAGCTCTCGCTCGCTGCTGCGCGGATGGCGGCGCTCAAGCTGCGCCCCGGCACGATAACCGATCAGGAACTGGAAAAGGAAAAGGGCGGCAGCGGACTGCGCTATTCCTTCGACATCATGAGCAAGGGACGGGCCTATGAAGTGGGCATCGACGCCGTGACGGGCAAACCGCTCGAAAATGTGCCTGAAGGCCATAACCCGGATTGAGCGCCTGGTACCGGGCCAGGCCAACCGGCCCGGTCGCTCCATAAACAGGGGTCAGCCTTCTCATGCCACGTCGCCTTCCCATGTCTGCAAGCCTTAGCCTGCTGGCACTGTCGCTTGCTGGCTGCGCGCATTATACGCCTCTGCCGCTCGCAACCCAGGCGCCGCTCGCGCCTGATCTTCGCTCGCTGGATCCGTCCATCCCCAGCGAACCGCTTGGCGTGGAGCAGGTGGTTACCCTTGCCCTTGCGAACAATCCCGATCTCAGGGCGATCCGGTTCAAGCGCGGCATCGCCACCGGACAGACATTGCAAGCCGGCCTTCTGCCCAATCCGTCGCTGAGCGGCGCACTGCTGCCGCTGCTATCCGGCGCCGGCAGCGTACCGGCGTGGAATCTGGGCATTGCGCAGGATATCAAGAGCCTGGTCACCTACCGTTCCAGGCGCCGTGCCGCCGCCGACAGTGAACAACAGGTCGCAGCCGACATCATCTGGCAGGAATGGCAGGTTGCAGGCCAGGCGCGCCAACTCGCCTGCGACCTCATCATGGGGAACCGCGCCCGCCCGAGCTATGCTGGAGCCTACACGCTTCTGGTCGAGCGCAACACCAAGCTTGAGAAGGCATTGGCAGCGCATAGCGTGACGCTGGTGACGGTCGCGCCCGATCGACTGGCTTTGCAGTCTGCCCGCGCCGCGCTCGATGCCCTGGATCAGCGTCAACTTGGTCTCAAGCATCAGCTCAATGCATTGCTGGGCCTCACGCCCGACGCGCAGCTTCCATTGGCCGAGCAGGTCGATCTCCCACCATTCGACATGGCAGCGATCAGGGCCGATCTTCCCAACTTGCCGGCTCGCCGCCCCGATCTCATAGCCCTGCGCATGGGCTATGCCTCGTCAGACGAGCAAGTGCGCCAGGCGATCCTTTCCCAATTTCCCGACATGAACCTTGGCGGAAGCGTCGCAAGCGACAATGCCAAGGTCATCAATGGTGGCCCGAATATTCAGATCGGCCTGCCGATATTTGATCGCAACCAGGGCAATATCGCCATCGCCCGGGCTACCCGCGAACAGCTTCATGCCGATTATTCCGCGCGGCTCGCGGCCACGATGGGCACAGTCGAAGCCATGTTGAGCGAGGCAGAGCAGCTTTCAGCCCAGCTCATGACGGCCCGGCATGATCTTCCCGCCGCACGCCTTGCTGCCGAGCGGGCACAGGCCGCCTTTGGCGCGTCCAATCTCGACGAGCGCGGCTATGTCGACCTCGTTTCCAATCGCTTCACCAAGGAGCAGGAAATCATGACACTCGAACTTGCGCTCCTCGATCGCCAGATCGCCATACAGACCCTCATCGGATCGGGCCTGCCCAAGGCAGATGCGCTGACTGCGCCGGATGCGGCACGATGAAGGGCGCAGCTTTCCTTGCGCCCATCGTCCTGCTTCTTGCAGGATGCGGAAATACGCCAGTGGCGCCGAGCGATGCGCCGACGACATTGGTCAGCACAGTGACAGCGCGGCGTGGCGCACTGCCGGCAACGCTCGACTGCTATGGCACCGTGGCACCTGCCATCAATGGAACACAGAGCCTGAGCGTTGCGCAACCCGGACAGGTTACCGCGCTGCTGGTAGCGCCCGGCACGGCCGTGAAAGCGGGCCAATCCCTGGCGACTTTCATGGTCGCGCCCTCGGCCCGCAGCGCTTATGAGCAGGCCTCGAGCGGGCTGGCTGCCGCGCGCAAACAGGCTGCGACGACAGCGCAACTCCTCTCGCAACAACTCGCGACCCAGGATCAGCTCACCCAGGCGAACAAGGCGGTTTCCGACGCGCAACATGCACTCGCAGCCCTTCAGGCGGAAGGGGCGGGGCAGGCAGCCCGCACGCTTGTCGCGCCCTTTGACGGGATCGTGACCAGCATATCTGTCGCACAGGGCGATCGCCTGCAGGCTGGCGCCCCGATCGTCACGGTTGCCAGGGCCGGTGGGATTGTCGTCACCGTTGGGGTCGATCCCGCCGTCCATGGCCGCGTAGCGGTAGGCATGCCTGCATCGCTCAAGCGGCTTTCGGGCGGGCAAAGCCTGGCAGGACAAGTCGTTCGGGCAGACAGCGCTCTTAACCCACTCACCCGACTGATCGATGTTGATGTCAGCTTCCCGGCTGGCGCGCTGCTCCCCGGCGAAGCCATGCAGGTAGCCATCGAGACCGGCCAGGTTTCCGGCTGGATCGTGCCACATCAGTCGGTGGTGACGGCTGGCGGCCCGGCCCGCCTGTTTCAGGTGGCCAATCGCCAGGCCCGGGCGATCCCGATCCGCATCCTGCTTGCCTCCGACCGGGGCGATGTCGTCGAGGGCGCACTTGATCCAGGCAAGCCGCTGATCGTCTCGGGCGCCTATCAGGTCAGTGACGGCGACGCCGTGCGGTGGAGCAACTGATGCTGGAATATCTGCTCCGTACGCAAGCGCGTACATTGGTTCTCATCGCCATGGCGCTTGCGCTGGCAGGTGTCGTTGCATCGCTATCGCTGCCCACGGGACTGTTTCCCCAGGTGTCCTTCCCTCGGGTGGTGGTCGATCTCAACGCCGGAAGCCGTCCGGCCGACCAGACGGCGCTCACAATTACCCGCCCGGCAGAAGAAGCGATCCGCGCCATACCCGGCGTCCAGAATGTCCGCTCGGAAACGAGCCGCGGATCGGCGCAGATCTCGGTCGATTTTGGCTGGGGGCGCGACATGGTCGCCAGCACTTTGCTGGTCGACACGGCTTTGGGGCGGATATTGCCGTCGCTGCCCGCCGGCACCCAATATGACGTCCGTCGCATGGATCCTACGGTCTTTCCGATCATCTCCTATGCGCTGGTATCCGAGCATGGCGACCCGGTGGCCTTGCAGGATTTGGCCACCTATCAGATCACGCCCCTGCTTTCATCGATCAATGGCCTGGCGCGTGTCGGTGTCCAAGGCGGTGATACCGCCGAGGTACAGGTGCTCGCCGACCCATATCGATTAGCCGATCACGGCCTGTCGATGACCGACCTGGCCAGCGCAATCCGCAATGGCAATGTGTTGAGCGCGGTCGGCCAGGTGCAGGATCGCGGCCGTCTGTCGTTGGTCATCGCCGACCGCAGCATCATCAGTGCGGGCGACGTCGGCAACATCGTCATCAAGGCTGCAACTGCCGGGATCGTTCACGTCCGCGATGTCGCGACCGTCCAGGACGGCGCGGTTCCGGTTTGGCAGCGCATCGTCGACGACGGCAAGCCTGCGGTGCTGTTCAATATCTATGAGCAGCCCGATGGCAACGCGGTCCAGATAGCCCGTGAAGTGCAGGCAAAGCTGGCTGGCGTAAAACTGCCAGCCGGCGTCAAGCTGGTGAACTGGTATGATCAAAGCGAACTGGTCACCCAATCTGCAGCAAGCGTGCGTGATGCCGTATTGATCGGCCTTGTCCTGGCCGGCCTCGTCCTGTTGTGGTTCCTGCGCAGTTGGCGCGTGACGCTGATCGCGGTGATCGTCGTCCCCGCCACATTGGCAGCGACAATATTGCTGCTTTCGCTGCTCGGCATGAGCTTCAACATCATGACCCTTGGCGGCATTGCAGCGGCCGTCGGCCTGCTCATCGACGATGTAATCGTGATGGTCGAACATATTGCGCGGCGGGCGGGCGCCCTTGGCAGCGATGGGAAGCCACTCGGCGACGCCGCCGTCCTGCCCGCAGCGCGAGAGTTCATGGTACCACTCACCGGCTCCAGCCTTGCCACCTTGATCGTGTTTCTGCCGCTGTCCTTCCTGACCGGCGTGACCGGTGCCTTTTCCAAGGCTCTTTCCATCACCATGGCCGGAGCACTGGCTCTTTCCTGGGCGATGACGGCCTTCGTCGTTCCGATACTCGCGCGCTGGCTGATCGATTTCAACCAGTGGCATGATCCTGGACTGGCCGGTGACGGACGTATTGGGCGTCTACATGAGCGTACGCTCGATCGCCTTTCGGCTCGTCCATGGCTCCTTGCCATGATCGCAGGCCCGCTGCTGCTGATCGGCTTTGTCGGCTATTCCAATGTGCCCACCGGGTTCATGCCGAAGGTCGATGAAGGCGGCTTCATCATGGATTATTTCACGGCGCCCGGCACATCGCTCGAGGAGACCGGCCGACAGGTCGGGCAGATCGATGCGATGCTGCGTGCCAATCCCCAGGTGCTGACCTTCTCGCGTCGCCTCGGCACCGGGCTCGGGGGCGACCTCGGACAAAGCTATCATGGCGACTATTTTGTGCGACTGAAGCCGGATCACAGCACGCCGACCGAAGTGCTTGCCGCCTCGATCGCAAGCGAGATCGCCATCAAGGTTCCCGGTGTTGAAGTGGAAGTCGCGCAGTTGATGGAGGATCTCATCGGCGATCTGACGGCTGTTCCTCAACCGATCGAGGTAAAGCTTTATGCCGCTGATCCTGGCATTCTACAGAGCGAGGCACGCAAAGTTGCAGCCTTGATCGGGCAAATTCCAGGCGTCATCGAGGTGAAGGACGGCGTGCAACTCGCCGGCGACGCGCTCAACGTCCATGTCGATCCTGTTCGCGCCGGAATCGAAGGAGTCGCCCCCGCAGATGTCGAGGCGCAGCTTTCCACCGCTCTTACCGGGGCGATCGCCACGACACTGGCGCAGCCCAGCAAGGCGGTCGATGTGCGTGTCCGCTTGGCCGAGACAATGACGCTCAGCCAGGATGGCCTGTCTCAACTGCCGATCCGGGCTGGCGACGGTCATATATTTCCGCTCTCGCGGGTCGCCACGATCGAGGCCGTCACCGGCCAACCGCAGATTGCGCGCGAGAATCTCGAGCCGATGGTGGCTGTGACGGGGCGTATCCAGGGGCGCGGTATCGGCGCAGCCGTCGGTGACGTAACCAGGGCGCTCGACAGGCCGGGGGCACTTGGCACCGGCGTGCGCTACGAAATGGGCGGCCTCTATCAACAGCAGCAGATCGCCTTTGCAGGACTGATCAAGGTGTTCGCCATGGCCCTGGTCGCCGAACTCATACTCCTGCTGATCCTGTATCGGCGCTTCTGGCTGCCGGTCATCATCATCGGCTGTTCCCTGCTTTCGACCACCGCCGTCTTTACGGCCCTCTGGCTCGCGGGCGTGGACCTCAACATCACCGCTCTCATGGGCATGACGATGATCATCGGCATCGGCACCGAAATGGCGATCTTCTACGTGTCCGAGTTCGAGGAACTCTGCCGCGTAATGCCCGCCGCACAAGCCACCCGGGAAGCCAGCCGGAATCGCCTGCGACCGATCCTGATGACGACCCTGGCCGCAATGTTGACACTCCTGCCGCTGGCGCTGGCTATCGGGCAGGGATCGGGCATCCAGCAGCCGCTGGCGATAGCGATCATCGCTGGCCTGCTGCTTCAGTTCCCGCTCGTGCTGCTGGCGATGCCAGTGCTGGTGCGACTGACTTTGCCGCGCGGCGAAACGGCACAAGCCGGGACGGGAGCCCTACCGGCCACATGACCATATCAAGAGGGCCAGCGCCCCAGCAGCAATCTGCCCATCTGAAGGAACAGCCCATGAAACATGCCCTCCTCCTTCTCGCCGCCCTGGCAGGAAGCGGCAGCGCGCTCGCTGCAGCGAGCCCCCCTCCTTACCGGATCACCGATAAAATTGCCGGACCCGATGGGGGATGGGACTATGCCCGCGTCGATAGCCGGACACATCAGCTCTATGTCGCCCGTGCCCGCGAGGTGACGGTAATCGACACCCGCACCCACAAGATGATCGGCTCGCTAGGCGTCATCGCTCACGGTCATTCTGCAGTGCCGGTCTCGGACGATCGACTTCTGGTGACCAGCGGCGACGATGCAAGCGTAAGATTCCTTCAGCGTGCCAATGGCAAGCAACTGGCACGCTTGACCGTCGGATTGAAGCCGGATGCGGCGATCCTCTCCCACGATGGCAAGCGCGCTTTCGTCATGAATGCGACAAGCGGCACGATATCGGTCGTCGATGTCCAGAGCATGAAAATCGAAAGAACAATCAAGGCGAAACCGGGCCTGGAATATGCGGTACTCGACCGGACCGGCACCATGTTCGTCAATAACGAGGATTTCAGCGAGATCGAACTGCTCGACACCATCACGGGAAAGATGGGACAGTCGATCCCGCTTCCTGGATGCGAGGGCCCCAGCGGCCTTGCTCTCGACGGGAAGTCCACCCGACTGATCGCCGCCTGCGCCAATGGCAAGGCCGCGATAGTGGATGCGCGAAGCCGCCGCTTGGTCAAGCTTGTAGACATTGGGCGGGGACCTGACGCAGTCCTGATCGACGAGACCCATAGACTGGCCTTCATTCCTTGCGGCAAGGATGGGGTACTCGATATCTTTTCGCTCGAGGGCCCTGAGGTCCGCAGGATTGGCCGCGTGGAAACCGAAATTGGCGCGCGCACCGGCGCGATAGATCCGGCCACGGGGACGATCTATCTTCCGGTCGCCAACATGGTATCGCCGCCGAGCGGCAGCGGACCTCTGCAGCCCATGCCAGGCAGTTTCCATGTGCTTGTGATATCGCGCCGCCAAATTGCGGGTTGATCGTCAAATACTGTTGAGTTGCACTGAGAAGTGACCCGGGATTTTCATTGAGAAGTGACCCGGGTGGGCGTGGTTGATGTGCTGCCTGCGACGAGCAGGGTCAAGCGGGTGATTTGTCCTTTCTGGAT
>Ga0209813_10000016_pt1 | contig 81214 bp, 69 predicted proteins | sample EndMethybrTD3033_FD_187596 | JGI IMG/M metagenome (GOLD analysis project Ga0209813, IMG submission 187596) | Populus endosphere microbial communities from Tennessee, USA - Endosphere MetaG P. TD hybrid TD303-3 (SPAdes) (version 2) | ecosystem: Host-associated > Plants > Roots > Endosphere... | reverse complement strand
CAACCGCAAGCAGCCCTTCGCCTTCTCGCCGTGGCTCTACAAACAGCGAAACCTCGTCGAACGATTCTTCAACCGCATCAAGCAGTTCCGTGGCATCGCCACCCGCTATGACAAAAACCCTGCCAACTTCCTCGCAGCCATCAAGCTCATCTGCGTGCGCATCTGGTGCAGTGCGTAATGAGTCTACGCGCTAGGTGAAGCCGTTCATTCTCTCGCGCCAAATCTGCCTGCGGCGCTGCCACCAGGTCAGATGGACGATAATGTGAAACCCATTTGTTCAGCGTCGACTTGCCAATCCCCAAATCCGACGCGACCCGCTAGCGCGGCAACCCGCTGCTCAGCGCAATGCGCAATGCGCACAGCCTCCTGCTTAAACTCTTCACTATGCTTGATCATCTCGTCCTCCCCTTGAACGAGCCTTAAACTCTCAAGTGACCGGTACAAAACCGTTACAAGTCCATTGACGGTCCCCCGGTTTCTCATCCAGGTACGATGCGAGTTTCGGGGACAGGGGCACATTGAACGACTCCATGAAGGCATTGTCCGTCGGTTTGCCTGGACCGCTGAAGTCGAGCGTGACGCCGTTCTCATATGCCCAGCGGTCGAGCGCCTTCGAGATAAACTCCGGACTATTATTCACTCGGATCGTCTTTGGAGCGCTAAGTGGCGATGTGATACGCATCGTCGTCAGAACCACTTGCTCGCCCTTGATGTCCGGGGCGACATCGATCGCCAGCGCCTTGCGCGTAAAAGCGTCGACCACTGTCAGCGCCCGCAAGCGCCGACCATCGGAGAACTTGTCCGATACGAAGTCCATCGACCACATTTCGTTCGGTGCCGATGCCGCCGGTTGCTGCCCGCGGCGCACATCGCTGACGTTGCGACGAGAACGCCTGAGCCGAAGGCTCAAACCATCTTCCCGGTAAAGCCGATAAACTCGCTTGTGGTGCACCAATCATCCCTCCCGCTGGCGCAGGGTATAGATTCGGGAATAGCCATTCGGAATCTTAGGGCTGAAAAAGTGTGGCTCCCCGAGTAGGATTCGAACCTACGGCCATTCGATTAACAGTCGAATGCTCTACCGCTGAGCTATCGGGGAGCAGCCCCGCTTGCGCCGGGCAGGTGGCGCATATGCAGCGGGTTTTTCGAAATGGCAAGCGCTGTTGTTGCTATCCCGCAAAAAATCCCGGCCTCCTCGGAAAGTCGGGCATTATGAAGATGATGCTTTGCAATTTTCGCCGATATGGATGGCGAGCCAGATTGTGGCCCGATCGCTGTGGGTGACGCGATGGGCGATACCTGCGGGGATCAACAGATGGTCACCGGGGCGCAGGCTGTAGTGGCCGATACCATCGAGTTCCAACTCTGCAGTTCCCGTCAGCAGCATTACCCATTCGTCCCATGACTGGAGATAGGGCTGGTCGGCCGGGGTCGTGTGGCCGTGCGAAATGATCCGCTCGATTCTTACGCCCGGAAGGCGCAGCACATCTTCGAAACGCTCATCCCGTGTTGCGATATCCGGAATATCCAGCAGATTGCTGACGCGTGAAATGGGAATGGTCATCAGGGTATCATGCCTGATCATCGAGCTGGCGATATAGTGATTTTTCTGGACAGGAGCACTGCGCGATCACCGGTATGGTGATGGCTCGTCAGGGCTGGGGATGCCCAGAACTATGAGTTGCCGATCGCCGTCGGTGATATGGTCACTGCTGCCCATATCCTGATCGGCAACGCATTGAATTTCGGGAGCCAGGCCTTCCCGGAAGATGCCCCTTGCTCCACGCCTATTTAGCGCGCTGTCCTGCACGTTCGGCCGCCGTGTGGGCGCTGGCCCTGGGTGACGTGAAATATATGCGGAAGGCTGCCTGAAAATGGTTTGTAGGTCAGCATCATAACTGGCGCACACCTGTCATCGCGTTGCAATCGTTCGGTCATCAAACTGACTATCGATGACGATAGGTCGCCGTGCCCATGGGCGATCATCCGCAAGAACAGACGCATATGCCATCGCGGCGGCTATGGACCGGCTGGGCCGGGCTGCTGGCGCAGGTCGAGCGGATGACGCGGCGTTCCGACAGCGAGGATCTGTTGCACGATGCCTATGTCCGAATGGCGGCCCGGCCCGAACGGCCCGACAATGAGGAAGCCTTTCTGGTCCGGGCGGCGGTCAACCGGGCGAAGGACAGCTTTCGGCGGGAAAAGGTGCGCGGGCCGGCGAACGGCGAGGATGCGTTGGCATTGCTGCGCGACGGCGCGCCGTTGCAGGACGAGGCGCTGATGGCGCAGGCGCGGCTACGGCGCGTGTCGGAGGGGATCGACAAGCTGCCGCCACGCACCCGCGAGGTGTTCCTGCTGCAGCGGATCGACAATCTCAAATATCGCGAAATTGCCGAAAGGCTGGACATCAGCCAGAGCGCGGTCGAGAAGCATATGGCCAAGGCGATGAGTTTCCTTGGCGAATGGACGAAAGATTGGTGAGCCCCGACATGCCCGGTGAGCGCCCCATGGCCCGGACCGCCGCCGAGTGGATTGCAAGGCTGAATGCGGACGAACGGACGGTGGACGACGAGCAGGCCTTTCGCGCCTGGATCGCCGCCGACCCCGCGCATGCGGCCGATTTCGAGCGGGCGACCGATATCTGGGCGCTGGTGCCCGGCACCGACGCGGCGACGCGTCCTGCGCCGGCGTCTGCACGCCCCGTTTCGCGCCGACGGATGATGGCGGCCTGCGCCGGCACTTTGGTGGTGGGCGGCGGCGGCATGGCGATCATGCAGACGGCGATGGCGGGCACCCGCTATCGCACCGCCATCGGCGAGCAGCGCCGGCTGACCCTGCCGGAAGGATCCGCCCTGTTTCTGGACGCCGATACCGATGTCCGGGTGCTGGCGAGCGCCAGCCGGCGGCGGCTGTGGCTGGAACGGGGGCGCGTCGCGCTGACGGTGAAGCCGTCCGCCGTGCCCTTTGCGATCGATGCCGGCCGGGGGCGGTTCGTCGCCGGCAGCGGCCGGTTCGATGTGCGGCGCGACAGCGATGACAGGCTGGCGATGACGGCGCTGGCGGGGCAGGCCGATGTCGCGGTCGCCGGCGGACAGCGGAGCCTGTCTGCCGGGCAGCGTATCCGCACCGATGCCGCCAATGTCGTGCAGCTTGATCGGCCCGATGTCGAAACCACCCAGGCCTGGCTGAGCGGCCGGGCGGCCTTTCATGACGACCGGCTGGATGCGGTGGCGGCAGAGGCCAATCGCTACAGCCTCATCCGGCTGGTGATTGCCGATCCCGCCACCGCCGCGCTGCGGGTGAGCGGCATGTACCGGATGGGCGACAATGTCGCGCTGGGCCAGGCGCTGGCGCAATTGCTGTCCGTGCCCGTCCGCCAGGTTGACGACCGGGTGCTGCTGGGCGGCTGAAAAAAATCGCCGATGCCGGGGTGGGGTAAAATCCTGCTGGCGCGTCGGGGAGGCGCGGCGCCTTCTGCCGCTGTCCACGGGGGATGATCGTGACCGTTTCTTCTTCGCGCACTTTGCGCCGCTCTCTGGTGCTGGGCGCCGCTCTTGCCGCCTTCTGTGCCGTTCCGGCCCAGGCGCAGCCGCGCCAGGCGACCGTCCAGATCGCCGCGCAGCCGCTGGGGACCGCGCTGGAGGCGCTGGCCCGCCAGACCGGCACCGACATATTGTTCGCGCCGCAACTGGTGGCCGGGATGAGCGGCCCGTCGCTGAGCGGCCGGATGGATGCCATGGCGGCGGTCGAACGGCTGATCCAGGGCAAGCCGCTGGCGGTACGGCGACAGGGCAATGGCGCGCTGCTGATCGTGGCGGCGGTGGCCGGGCCGCAGGAGACGGTGGCCAGCGGCGGCGTCGAGGTCGCGCCCGACATCATCGTCACCGGCTATGCCGCCAGCCTGTCCGGCGCACTCGCCGAAAAGCGCAAGGCGACCAATGTCGTCGACGTGGTGAAGGCCGAGGATATCGGCAAATTCCCCGCCCAGAACATCGCCGAAGCGCTGCAGCGCGTGCCGGGCGTGTCGATCGTGCGCGATCGCGGCGAAGGCGTGTTCGTCCGCATCCGCGGCCTGGGCGCCAATTTCCAGGTCGTTACGCTCAATGGCCGGTCGGCCGCGGTGAACGAGAATGTGCGGGACAGCGGCCAGAGCGGGCGCCAGTTCCGCTTCGACACGCTGCCGTCCGAACTCATGTCGGCGGTGGAAGTCATCAAGAGCCCGCGCGCGGACCTGGCCGAAGGTGGCATCGGCGGCATCGTCAACCTGCAGACCTTCCGCCCGATCGACCTCAAGAAGCCGGTGCTGGCGCTGTCGGCCACCGCCAGTTCGCCGCGCCTGGCCGACACGGTCGATCCGCGCCTGTCGGGCATGGCGAGCTGGGTCAATGAGGAGGGCACGTTCGGCGCGCTGATCGCGGCGGTCTATGACGAGCGCACCACGCGGCAGGATCGTGTCACCGGCGTCGGCTGGGCCGACGGGCGGATCGATACCGATGGCGACGGCACGCTGGACAGCGACACCATATTGGTGCCGACCAGCACACGCCCGACGCTGGAGCGCGAGAATCGCGACCGCATCGGCCTGAACGGCGCGATCCAGTGGAAGCCCGACGACCGGTTCGAACTGAACGTCGATGGCCTGTGGAGCCGGCTCAACATCGATTATGACGAGCTGACCTATTCGACTGATTTTTCCGCGACTACGCCGGGCGCGATCGTGCCGGGCACGGCGGTGATCGAAAATGGCGTGCTGACCGCCGCGACCGTCAATACATCGACCCAGATCGGGCGCGAGACGTCGCGGCTGGAATATGAAAATTGGCTGATCGGCGCGAATGCCAAATGGTCCGCCAATGGCTGGACGCTGGCCGCCGACGCGAGCCTGGGCCGCGCCTATTCCAATACGCCCACGCCCATCTATCGCACCCGCCTGCTCGGCAGCGTCGGCCAGGTCGCGTTCGATTATGGCAAGGTGGGCGAGCGCTTGCCGAACCTGGAGTTCCTGACCGCCGACCTGACGCAATCGACCACCTTGCCCGGCCGTCGGATCGAATATCGCGTCAACGACTCGCTCGATCGCCAGCGGGCCGCGACCTTCGACGTGACGCGCGAGCTGAGCGGCGTGGTGCAGGCGCTGCGCTTCGGCGCCAAATATGAAAAGCGCGACCGGACCTATAACCGTCGCGACATCAACTTCACCAGCGGCATCGCCGGCCAGCGCTTCGACGACAGCTATTTCGAGGCCTTCCCGGTCGACGATTTCCTGAGCGGCGTGGGCGGCAATCTGCCCACCAGCTGGGTCATGCCCGATCCCGACCGCTTCTGGGACGCGGCGACCGGCAAGGAGGCACTGCTCGACGCGCCGCTGACGCGTGGCGACCGGCGCAACAGCTATGCCATCGATGAACGGATCATCGGCGGCTATGGCATGGCGGAGTTCAGCTTGCCGCTGGGCGGTATGACCATCCGGGGCGATGCAGGCCTGCGCTATGCCCATACCCGGCAGACATCGTCGGGCTATGCCGACAATGGCAGCGCGGCGCTGCCGGTCAGCTATGAACGCAATTACGGGAATTTTCTCCCCTCGCTCAATCTGGTCGCGGAGTTCACATCGAACCTGCAGATGCATCTGGCCGCGTCGAAGGTCATCACCCGGCCGTCGCTGGCCGACCTGGCGCCGCGCCTGACGATCAATTCCAACCCGACCGTGCTGACGGCGGTGGGCGGCAATCCCGAACTGCGGCCGTTCGAGGCCTGGCAATATGACGGCACGGTTGAATGGTATTTCGCGCCGGGCAGCGCGCTGATCGGTGGCGCCTTCTACAAGGACATCACCAGCTTCGTCTTCCAACAGACTCGCAATTTCGACCTGGATGGCCAGATCTATCGCCTGACCGCGCCGCAAAATGGCGGCAATGCCTATGTCGCGGGGATCGAGATCGCCTATCAGCAACTGTTCAAGATGCTGCCGGCGCCGTTCGATGGCCTGGGTTTCCAGGCCAATTACACCCATACCAAGAGCAAGGGCACCTATGCCCTGTCCGACGGCACCACCTTCCGCGACGACCTGACCGACGTGGCCGGCGACAGCTTCAACCTGACCGCCTTCTACGAAAAGGGGCCGGTCGGCGCGCGAGCCAGCTATAGCTGGCGTGGCAAGGTGCTGCGCGATGTCGGCGGCGCGGGGCTGGCCGCCAATAACGACGCGGCGTTCGGCAGCCTGGACTTCGACATTTCCTACAAGGTCACGCCCAATGTCACATTCGTGGTGCAGGGCATCAACGTGGCCGGCGGTGTCCAGTGGCAATATGTCCGGGACGATCGCTTCGCGGGCTACACCGATTATGGCACCACGCTGATGGCCGGCGTGCGGGCCCGTTTCTGAACGGAAGGACGGCAATGACGATGCGATCGATCGGGATCATGCTGGCGGCGGGCGCAATGCTCGCCGCCGCTCCGGCGCAGGCCCAGGACAGGGCAAAGGATGGGGTCACGCCACAACGGGCGCGCAACATCATCCTGTTCCTGGGCGATGCCGGCGGCGTGCCGACGCTGAACGCCGCGGGCATCATGGCGCATGACCGGCCGCAGTCGCTGTTCATCCAGTCCATGCCCCATGTCGGCCTGTCCGACACCTCGGCGCTCGACAATTGGGTGACGGATTCGGCGGCGGGCATGAGCGCGATCATGACCGGGCACAAGACCAACAGCGGCATGATATCGGCGCTGCCGGCGGCCGATGGGGCGATCACCCCGGTCAAGAGCTTCCTGGAATATGCCGAGCAGCGCGGCCTTTCGACCGGCGTCGTCACCAACATGCCGATCTGGGACGCGACCCCGGCCGCCTGCTTCGCCCATGTCGCCACGCGCAAGGACAAGGACCAGATCTTCCGCCAGATGCTGGCGCCCCGCTTCGGCAATGGCGTCGACATCCTGATCGGCAAAGGCCAGGCCGATGCGGTCGCGTCCTTCGCCAAGGACGGCACCACGCCGCAAGCGGCCTTCACCAAGGCGGGTTATCGGTTCGGGGACGATCCGGCACTGGTCGGGGGCAGCGGCCGGGCGGCCGTGTTGCGCGATGCCGATTATGCGCCGATCCCGGCGGTCGAGGCGACGATCGGCCAGCTTGCCCGCAATCCCAAGGGCTATTTCCTGATGGTCGAATGGGACATGCACACCGACAAGCCGGAAAATGGCCTGAAGCATGTGATCGAGATGGACGAGATGATCCGCCGGGTGAGCGCGATCGCGGGCAAGGATACGCTGATCCTGTTCACCGCCGACCATAGTTTCGGGCTGCGCATGACCAGCGGCAAGCGCAACGCGCCGATGGCCCAGCAATATGCGACCGCCGCCGCAAAGCCGGGGACAACGGTCGCCAATAATGCGATCATCGGTGTCGAGGACAGTCACACCGGCGAGGAAGTGATCGCCGCCGCCGCCGGGCCGGGCGCCGATCAGGTCCATGGCTTCTTCGCCAACACCCGCCTGTTCGACGTGATGCTGAAGGCGATGGGCTGGACGAAGGAGGATTGAGCCGGACGGGGCGGGTCAGCCGTCCTCCCGCCCCAGCCGGACATGCACCTTTGTCTCGCGATTTGGGCCGCGCAGGGCGTCGAACATCGCGGGCAGGTCCAGCAGGTCGATCTCGCTGCTGATCAGCATTTTCGGGTCGGCATGGCCCTGGTCCATTTCGCGCGCGACATGTTCGAAATCCGACAAGGTGTAGCCGACCGGAAAGCGCATCGTGACGGCCTTGCGCGCTGCGATGGCCGGGACGATGGCGTCGGGCGCGGTGCAGAAGCCGAGCGAGATCACTTGGCCGAACTGGCCGACATGGCGGATCGCCCGACCTAGAAAGTCGGGCAGGCCGACGCATTCGATGACGATGTCGGGCGCGCCGCCCAGATGGTCGGCGACACGCTGTTCCTCGCCCTCGCCAAAGGGGACGAACGCATCGGCACCCATGGCGAGCGCCATGTCCGCGCGATGGCGCGAGCGGGAGGCGGCGACGATGCGGGCCGCGCCCATGCGCCGCGCCCACCAGGTCGCGCAGAGCGCCACCGATCCGCCGCCCAGGATCAGCACCCGGCTGCTTGGCCCGATATCCGATTGGCGAAGGCCGTAGCGGGCGACGGCGAGCGGCTCGATCAGCGCGCCATCGGCAAGCGACAGGGTGGCGGGGAGGCGGATCGCCACGGCCGCCGGCACGCGCATATAGTCGGCAAAGCCGCCCATCACGCCGGGCGCGTTGGGACACAAGACAAGATTGCCCCGCGCGCAGGCCGCGCAATGGCCGCAGCCGGTGGAGGGCAGGGCGGTGAGCCGGTCGCCGACCCGCCAGCCCGCGACATTTTTCCCGAGCGCGACGACTTCGCCGGCATATTCATGGCCCGGCACGGTGCCGGCCGGGAACTGGAAGGCATGACCCTCCGTCATGTGCAGGTCGGTGCCGCATATGCCGCAGCGATGCACCTGGATCAGCACTTCGTCCGGGCCGGGCACGGGGTCGGGCAATTGTTCGACGACCATGGGCTGGCCGGCGCCCGGATAGATGGCGGCCTTCATCGTCTGCCTCCGGCCAGATCGAAGCGATCGATATAGGCGCCGAAACGGGCGCGGATCGCCGCCTCGCTCATGCCGAAATCGGCAATGTCATAGCGGTGGGCGCCATGCTGCCGTTCGGGATCGTCGGCGATGCGCGTCGCCATGGCGGCCCGGACATCGTCGGCCAGATCGATCCCGGCGAAGCGATAAATGCGTTCGATCACCGCCATCGGCGCGCGGTGCAGGTCGGACTGGATGACGTGCAAAATCTGCTGCTCATGCGTCTGTTCCACCATCTGCGCCTTCTGCACGGCGGTCGCCCATTTCTCGGTCTCGCGCGCCAGCATCATCTGTGCCCGCAGGTCGGCCGGCCCTTCGTCCATCAGCGGATGGCTCTTCATCAGCAGCGAGCAGAGCGAAGGCACGGCCTTGGCCGGATCGCGATGGGTGATGATGACCGACGCATCCGGGAAGACCGCGAACAGCAGGTCGAGATTGGCGATATGGCCGGGGTTTTTGAGCAGCCAGCGCTTGCTCGGCTCGCGGCAGCCGACCAGCTGCACGACGCGGGCATAATGGTCATAGGCGGCGCGTTCGCTCTGCGCCTGCCACCAGGCGTCATAGCCCGCCGCATACCAGCCGCTGTTCCAGAAATTGGAGACGAAACCCTGGCGCAGGATGAAGAGGCATTCGTCCACTTCGGCCGCCGCCATGGCATGGGCGGTGACGACATCGGGCACGGCGGCATAGCGGGAGGCCAGTTGCGCCGCGACGTCGCGGAACAGCGGATGGCCTTCCCAGCTGTCGCGGGGCGGGCGCGGCTGTGGCGCGGCGTTGAGCCAGGTTTCGAACCCCTGAAACTGGGGATCGACGGCCATCAGCTTGTGCAGCGCGGTGGTGCCGGTGCGCGGGATGCCGGTGATGACGATCGGGCGCAGCACTGCTTGCGCATCGAAGCCGGGATTGTCCTTCATCGACCCGATGGCATGGGCGCGGGCCGCCAGCGCGGCGACGATGCTACCCCAGGCGATGCGACGCCCCCGCTCGGTGAAGCGCGGGTCACGATCCATCGACAGCAGCAGGACGCGCAGCCCTTCGCGATAGCTGTCCTCGCCGAAATCGTCGCTGCCGGCCTGCGCGATGGCGAGGTCATGGGCCTGGTCGGCCGCATCGCGGAAGCGCGGCGGCGGCGCGAAGCGCTCGTTCATGACTACCACCGGCGGCGCCTCTGGCAGGCGCGGACCCGCTGGCGCAGTTCCTCGGCCCGCTCCTCGGCGGTGACGACCGGGGTGTCGTCGGGCAGATGGTCGCGCAGTTCGCGCAGCTTCACCCGTTTGATGACCGGCGTCGGCGCGCTGTCGCAATCGAACCACCGGCCATAGATGCCGCCCTCGCTATAGCCCGCCGGATCAAGCCAGTTGGGCACGCCCGGATCTTCGAGTGCGATCACGGCCCGGAACCGGCCGTCGCTGCTGATCCGGGCGCTGTGGCCGTTCAGGCTGGAGAGGCGATAGACATATTCGAGCGCGCTGAAGAGCGGGTCGTTGAGCTGGATATTCCAATAGGGGCGATGGGCCGGCAGATCGGTCTCGATGATCAGCGCCTCGTCCGCATCGAACTGGAAGACGGCGGGCCAGTAGACCTGCTTGGCGAGCGCGCCCTTCATCCGCGTGGGTTCGAACCGGTTGAAGCCGACCCGGTCCTTCACGCCATTTTGCAGCCGGTAATAGCTGCGCGTCTTGCGCGCCGGGAATTTTGCCATCTCGACGATGCGCGCGTCGATCTCGTCCGGCGTCAGGCGCGGCTTGGGGCCGACCGGATCGAGGCATTCGATCGCAATCACCGGATCGACTTCATTGGCCCAGTCATAGCTGCGGAAACGGACCATCATGCCGGTCGCCTCGGGATCGATCGGCGCCCAGTTGCCGGTCCAGCCCTCGGGGCGCCGGGCGCTGAAGATCAGTTCGAAATTTCCGGCCACGTCGATATCGATGTCGGCATCGTCAATCTCGTTATGGCCGCCGATCTGGCTGATGTCGTCGACCATGCCGGACATGAAGCGCTGGGTGGTGAAGGACAATATCCGGCAGGTGCCCCGACTGCCGCTGACCCGGTATTGGCGATCGCCCCGGATCGGGCTGTAGAGGTAGATATCGTCCGGGTTGGGCTGCAGGGTGAAGACCGGGTTCCACAGCGGCGCCCAGTCGGGATGATCGGCATCGGCGTGGAAATAGGCGAAATAGCTGTAGGACAGGCTCATCATCGCCTGGCGTCGGACATCGGCCTGATAGGTGGGATCGTCGGGTCGCCAGCAATTGGCCAGTTCCGCCATCGCGCCTTCAAGATCGGCCAGATAGGGCAGGATATCAGTCTGGCTCATGGGCTTGCCCTTCCATGATGGCGCCGCCGAGAAACTGCCTTCCCCATTTGGAGACATTGTCCATTCCACCTCTCCTTCGGCCCGATTTATGGGCTCGACTCGAAAGATAGTATTCACTACTTATCTCGCTGGCAAGCTGGAGAGATCATGACCCCGATACAACGTCGCAAGCGCAGACCGTCAGCGGAGATCGCGGCTGCTATCCTGCGGGCGGCGGCCGAAGCGTTCGAACGCTTCGGCTATGCCGGCGCGACCACAGCGGCGATTGCGCGCGCGGCCGATGTGACCGAAGCACAATTGTTTCGCCATTTCCCGACCAAGGCCGAGCTTTTCCGCGAGGCGATTTTCAAGCCGCTGGATCAGCATTTTTCCGACTTTCAGAGCCGGCATGTCGAAGATGCCGGGAAAGCCGGTGATCGCGCTTTGGTTGCGCGGGACTATATCATGGAATTGCAGGCGCTTCTTGGCGATCATTCGCGCATGTTGATGTCGATGATCGTCGCGCAAACCTATGCATCGACCGGCGCTGCTACGGACGAAATCGAAAGTCTGAATGCCTATTTTGACCGGGGGGCGGCAATGATGACGCAGCGTGTGGGCAACCAGGCCAGGGTCGATCCGCGCTTGATGGTGCGCGTTTCGTTCGCCGCTGTGCTTGCCTGCGTGGCCTTCAAGGATTGGGTCTTTCCGCCGGGGCTGGCGAATGAAGAGGATATCGCCACCGCGATCACCGAATTCGTGATGGACGGTATCAATGCGAACGGTGCCGCCATAGATCCACCGCCTCGCAAGCCTCTGTAAAGCGGGCTTTCCGGCGGCCGCCGCATGATCAACCAGACGCTGGCTCGCCTCGATATTGCGCCGAGCCTGTTCAAGCTGACACAGCGTCGCACCATTTGGGGGTGACCTCCCTCTACTTGAAAAATGGGGCGGAACGAAATTCGCGTAAAAATATTGCGCGCGCTTGAAATCCTGCGCCACCCGTGCTGACCATGTGGCCTGGCCGTTCGGCCCAATGTCAGAACAGGGGTTTGATACCGTGACAATGATATCCCGTTTGCTGCTGTCGGCGGCAATGGTGGCGGGCGCTTGCGCCGCGCCGGCAATCGCACAGCCCAAGCAGGTGCTGACCCACGAAACCTTGTGGATGATGAAGCGCGTCGGCGCGCCGGTGGCGAGCCCGGACGGCAAATGGGTGGTCTATGCGCTCAGCGAACCATCCTATGAGAAGGATGGCGCGGTCAGCGACCTGTGGATCGTGCCGGCCGACGGATCGGCGGCGCCGCGCCGCCTGACCGCGACCAAGGCGGGCGAGGGTGATCCGGCCTGGGCCCCCGACAGCCGCCGCATCGCCTTTTCCGCCAAGCGCGAGGGCGACGATGTCGCCCAAATCTATGTGCTGGACCTGACCGGTGGTGAAGCCCGCCGCGTGACCGCCATCCCGACCGGTGCGGGCAAGCCGATCTGGCGGCCCGATGGCCAGGCGATCCTGTTCGAAAGCGCGGTCTATCCCGGCGCGATGGATGCTGCGGCCAACAAGAAGACGGCCGAGGAGCGCAAGGCGCGCAAATATAATATGCGCGTCTATGAGCATTTCCCGATCCGCTACTGGAATGACTGGCTGGACGACAAGCGGCCGAGCCTTTGGCTCCAGCCGCTGGCGGAAGGTGCGCCGGCGCGCGATATCCTGTCTGCCACCAAGCTGGCGCAGGCCGATGGCTTTGGCGGCAATGCCCAGAGCGACGGCGGCATGACGCTGGCCCCGGTCTGGAGCCCGGACGGCAAGGAGATCGTCTTCACCGCCACCACCGAGCGCTGGAATGCGGCCCATGCCCGCGTCAATTTCGGCCTTTATCGCATGCCGGCTGATGGCGGCGAGCCGGTGCTGGTGACGCCGACGCCGGGCGAATATGGCGACATGAAGTTCACGCCGGACGGCAAGAGCCTGATCTTCCAGTTCAACACGCAGGGGCAGGAGGTCTATGACCTGGCCAAGCTGCACCGGGTTGCCTGGCCGGCGGGCGGGGCAGCGACGCTGCTCACCGGCGGCTTCGATCGCGCGGTGGACAGCTATGCCGTGACGCCCGACAGCCGCAGCCTCTATCTGACCGTGCCCGACGCGGGGATGGAAAATCTCTATCGTGTGCCCGTGAGCGGCGGCACGCCTGAACTGGTGATCGCGCCCAAGGTCGGCGGCTATGCCGGGATCGACATTCCGTCGGATGCCAAGTCGACGCAGATCATCGCCAGCTATGGCAGTTCGGTGAACCCAGCGGAAATCGTGCGGATCGATCCGGCGGCCAAGCGGCACAAGAACCTGACCAACGTCAATACGGCGCTCGCTGCGACGATCGACTGGGCCAGTCCGGACCATTTCTGGTTCACCACCGACAAGGGCCGGCGCATCCACAACATGATCGTCACGCCCCCGGCGTTCGACCCGGCGAAGAAATATCCGCTGATGGTGCTGATGCATGGCGGCCCGGCATCGTCCAACATGGACCAGATCGGCCTGCGCTGGAATTATCACCTGCTCGCCAGCGCCGGCTATGTGGTGCTGATGACCGACTATACCGGCTCGACCGGCTATGGTGAGGCCTTCTCGCGCGCGATCAAGCTCGATCCGCTGCGTGGCCCGGCGAACGAGATCAACCAGGCGGTGGATGAGGCCGGCAAGCGCTATGCCTTTATCGACACGGCCAATGCCTGCATCGGCGGCGCCAGTTATGGCGGCCATCTCGCCAACTGGATGGAGGCGACCACCACCCGCTACAAGTGCATCGTCAGCCATGCCGGTGAAGTTGACCTGCTGACCCAGTGGGGCACCAGCGATTTCAACTATGGCCGCGAAGTGGCGAGCGGCGGTCCGCCCTGGGGCGACAGCCCGGTGTGGCGCGACCAGAGCCCGATCACCTATGGCAAGGACTGGAAGACCCCGATGTTGCTGACCGCGGGCGAGCGCGATTTCCGCGTGCCGCTGGCGAACACGCTGGAAACCTGGTCGACCTTGCAGCGCATGCAGGTGCCCAGCCGCCTGCTGATCTTCCCCGATGCCTGGCACTGGATCACCAAGCCGGAGGATAGCCGCCAATTCTATCGCGAGGTGCTGGGCTGGCTGGGCCATTATCTGAAAGGGGCGCCTGAAGTGAAGGGCGGCCCGATCGCGGCCCCCGAAGCGGCCAAGGTGCAATAAGCAAAAAAGGCCCGGTCGATGAACGACCGGGCCTTTTTCCATCAGTCCTTTTCGACCTGGCTGACGTCGCGCACCGCGCCGCGGGCGGCGTTGGTGGTGAGCGCCGCATAGGCGCGCAAAGCGGGCGAGACGTTGCGCTTGCGGCCGAACGGTTTCCACGCCTTCTTGCCGCGGGCGACCATCTCCTCATGGCGCCTGGCCAGTTCGGCATCGTCGACCAGCAACTGGATACCGCGATTGGGGATGTCGATCAGGATCGGGTCGCCGGTCGCGACCAGCGCGATCAGGCCGCCTTCGGCCGCCTCGGGCGAGACATGGCCGATCGACAGGCCCGACGTGCCGCCGGAAAAACGCCCGTCGGTGATGAGCGCGCAGGCCTTGCCCAGCCCCTTCGACTTCAGATAGCTGGTCGGATAGAGCATTTCCTGCATGCCGGGGCCGCCCTTGGGCCCTTCATAGCGGATGACCACGACGTCGTTCGCCTTCACCTCATTGCCCAGGATGCCCGCGACCGCCGCGTCCTGGCTTTCATAGACGCGGGCCGTGCCATGGAAGGTCAGGATGCTGTCGTCGACGCCGGCGGTCTTCACGATGCAGCCCTCGGGCGCCAGATTGCCGAACAGCACGGCGAGGCCCCCATCCTTGGAGAAGGGGTGTTCGGCACTGCGGATCACGCCGGTCTGGCGATCCATGTCCAGTTCCTTCCAGCGATTATTCTGGCTGAAGGCCTGGGTGGTGCGCACGCCGCCGGGCGCGGCCTTGAAGAACTCCTGCACCGACTCGCTGTTGGTGCGGCTGATGTCCCAGCGGTTGATCGCCTCGCCCATGGTGGTGGCGTGGACGGTCGGCAGGCTGGTGTCGAGCAGGCCGGCGCGTTCGAGCTGGCCCAGGATCGCCATGATGCCGCCGGCGCGGTGGACATCCTCCATATGCACGTCCTGCTTGGCCGGCGCGACCTTGCACAGGCATGGCACACGGCGCGACAGCCGGTCGATATCGGCCATCGAGAAATCGACGCCGCCCTCATGCGCGGCGGCGAGCAGATGCAGCACCGTGTTGGTCGAGCCACCCATGGCGATGTCCAGGCTCATCGCATTTTCAAAGGCCGCATGGCAGGCGATGTTGCGCGGCAGGGCGGATGCATCGTCCTGCTCATACCAGCGGCGGGCGAGGTCGACGATGGTGTGACCGGCCTCGCGGAACAGCTTCTCGCGATCGGCATGGGTCGCCAGGATCGAGCCATTGCCCGGCAGCGACAGGCCCAGCGCTTCGGTCAGGCAGTTCATCGAGTTGGCGGTGAACATGCCCGAGCAGCTGCCGCAGGTGGGGCAGGCCGCCTTTTCGATCGCGGCGACTTCCTCGTCAGTGTAATTCTCGTCGGCGGCGACGACCATCGCATCGACCAGGTCGAGCGCCACGGTCTTGCCGCGAATGTCGGCCTTGCCGGCCTCCATCGGCCCACCCGAAACGAAGATCACCGGGATGTTGAGGCGCATCGCGGCCATCAGCATGCCCGGTGTGATCTTGTCGCAGTTGGAAATGCACAGCAGCGCGTCGGCGCAATGGGCATTGACCATATATTCGACGCTGTCGGCGATCAGATCGCGGCTGGGCAGCGAATAGAGCATGCCGTCATGGCCCATGGCGATGCCGTCATCGACCGCGATGGTGTTGAATTCCTTGGCGACGCCGCCGGCCGCTTCGATCTCGCGCGCGACCAGCTGGCCCAGATCCTTCAAATGGACATGGCCCGGCACGAACTGGGTGAATGAATTGGCAATGGCGATGATCGGCTTGCCGAAATCCTCGTCCTTCATGCCGGTGGCGCGCCAGAGGCCGCGCGCGCCCGCCATGTTACGGCCGTGGGTGCTGGTGCGTGAACGATAATGAGGCATTTTGCGCCGTTCCTGTAATCTTGTTTCCCTGCAATGGCTGCGCCCTACGCCTTTGCGCAAAGGTTGTGAAATATATTATTGAAGCAGTATAAGGTCGCAAGGAGACTTTATTGCCATGGACCTTCGCCCGCTGCGTCATTTTCTGGCTGTTGCCGATACACTGCATTTCGGCCATGCGGCGCAGCGCCTGGGCATGACCCAGCCGCCGCTCAGCCAGTCGATCCTGGCGCTGGAGCGGGAGCTGGGCGCGCCGCTCTTCACCCGGTCGAAGCGCAATGTCGCGCTGACCGCCTTTGGCCGCCAATGGCTGGAGCATGTTCGTCCGGCGGTGGACGCGGTGAGCGCGTTGCCGGACATCGCCCGCCGCCTGCGCGACGGCAGCGCGGGGCAGATCGGCCTCAGCTTCGTGAGCACCGCCGACTACAGCCTGTTGCCCGCGCTGGTGCGCGATTATGCCGCCCGCTTTCCGGAGGTGGAGATCGCGCTGACCGAGGCGACCAGCGACGTGCAGATTGCCGATCTGATCGACGGGGTGAATGATGCGGGCATATTGATCGCCCCCGATGGCGCGCTTCCCGACGCGCTCGCCTATATGCCGTTGCTACGCGAGCCGCTGGTGGTGGCGGTGCCCGACGGCTGGGTGGCGGACGATCAGGCGCAGGGCGATCCCTGGCTCGACCGGCCGCTGATCCTGTTTCCGCGCCGGGTGGCGCCGGCCTTCCATGATCTGGTGAGCGGCTATCTGGCCGGGCGGGGGCAGCCGCTGCTGATCCGGCAGGAGGCGATCCAGATGCAGACGATCATCAGCCTGGTGTCGGCGGGCATGGGCATCGCGCTGGTGCCCGCGTCGCTGCGCAACCTCGCGCGAACCGGGGTGCGCTATCTCGACCTGCAGGATGCGCCGATCCTGGAGACCGGCCTTGCCTGGCGACGGGACGATGATGGCGCGACGCTGGCGGGGCTGCTGTGCGTCGCCCGCGCCATGGCCTGAACAGAAAGAGACCCCGCCGCACAAGGGATGCGACGGGGCCGAGGTTCAGGGAGGTGTCACTCCAAGGGGGGAAGAAGTGACAGTCACATCTATAGGTCCAGTCCATGAACCTTATGTGAAGCAAGCAGAAATTTTCTGCGGGGGCGGTTTTGCGCTGAAATTCGCCACGTCGGGCTACCAGCGTTCGCCCTGGGTCGAGGCGACGATGGGGCGCTGGTAGGAGGCGTCTTCCCTGCTCCAGTGGGGCTTGAGGAAGCCCTTCACATTCGCGGAATAGACCCAGCTCGCATCGGTGTCGGCGGTCATCTCGATCGTGCAGCGTCGGGTAAGCAGCCGCCATTCGCCGCCGCGCCGTTCCAACTGGTCGATATAGCGGCCGAAGGCGATCGTCGTGGTCTTGCCATCCTGCCAGAACAGGCCGCCGACCGTGTAGCTTTCGCAATAGGCGGTGTCGCCGTCGATCTCGCACAGATGGTTGGTGATATTATGGCTGGTCGACAGGAAGAATTTGCCATGGCCCATATTGGCCCGCGCCGCATAGTCGGGTGCGCGGGTGATGATGGGGCCATGCTCGTCCACGCCATCCTCCCACCAGCAACTGTTGATGATGTCGACATCCTGCCGGTCGCGTCCGCGGCATTCGCGCAGGATACAATCGCGGATCGCCTGCCGGTCCTGCAGGTCGCGCACGGTGGCACGCAGCGCGGCGACTTCCTGTTCGAGGTCCATCTCCAACTCTTCCTTTCAGTCCTGCGGCACCAGTTGCACCTGCATCATCTCACCATTCGGCCCCATCGGGCTGTCATGTTCCTCGACCAGGCAGACGGGGTTGCTGTTGCTGGCGAAGAGCTGCAGTTCGTCTGCCTTACGGATGTCGAGCATCGCCGGGTCGGACAGCCCCTTCATCGCGGCCTGATAATCGGCCAGGCTGTTCCACCAGATTTCCATGATGCAGTCATAGCCGGGATGAATGACCTCACCGGTCAGCGGGTTGGACTGGGGCGTGACATACCGGCGGACATAGCGCTGGGCATTGGGCAGGGCGGGCTTGGCGCCCATCTTCTGCGACAGGCGCGAATGCTGGTTCTCATAATAGTCCATGAACTGGTCCATGGAGAGGTCGTCGCGCTTCCTGAGGAAGACGATCTGCTTGATCATGGCTCTCCTCCCGCGCTCAATATTGCCGTTCGCCGGTGGCGTCCGATGGCTTGAAGCCGTCGATCGGCTCGATCGCCTTCATCATCACCAGCGGGATCAGGCGGTCGGTCGATTGCTGATAGCCGGCATAGGCCGGGAAGACCTGGCACATGAAGGCCCAGACCCGATCGCGTTCCTCGCCCTGCGGCTCGCGCCAGGTCGCGCGGAACGCCTGGGTCGCGACCTGGAAGTCGACCGTCTCGCTGTCGCGGATATTGAGATACCAGGCGGGATGATGGTCGGCGCCGCCCTTGGATGCGACGATCACCACTTCGCCGCCGATATCGCCATAGATGAGGGTGGTGATGAAGGTCTTGCCGCTCTTGCGGCCGGTATAGCGGATCATGCAATGGGTGGTGAAGCCATGGCCGCCGACGGCGGTGATGTCCATGATATGGCCCTGCGCCCCGCCCGATCGCAGATACATGTCGCGATGCTCGCTGATCCAGTCCTTGCGCGTGTCGCGGATGGCGGCGGAACTGTCGTCGCTCATGACTGCCTCCTCTCTGTCAACTTCGTTGTAAACCAGCCCGGCGTCGGACGGATCTGAAAAGGGCGTCGCCATGGCGATGCTTGGCCGATCGGTTCAGCGGATGATCCGGTCATATTGGGGCAGCGGCGCCACGCCATAGCTTTGCCGATAGGAGGGCGGCTGGCGATCGCCCGCGTCGCGCAGCCCATAATGTTCGGCCAGTTCCGCGCCGATCAGGGTCTGGCCGGCATGGTCCGCCAATGCCGGATCCTGCGACAGCGCCCAGATGACATGGCCGGTGAACTCGGGCGTTTCGACCATCTTTTCCAGATAGGCATATTTGGCCGGGTCCGACGCGATCAGTTGCAGCAGGCGTCCGGTGCGCAGCGCGCCCATCCAGATCGACAGGGCGGTAACGCCGGTATCGCGCAGGTCGACGGCCATGTCGGCCGCCATCTTGTCCTGGCTGACCTTGTGCGCGCCATAGCCGGGACCATAGACATAATGGGCGGCGCCCGACCCGGATGTGAAGACGATCAGCCCCTGGCCGCGATCGACCATCATCGGCGCGGCATGATAGCTGGCGACATAGGAACTGCGGATGCCGACGGTGATGATGTCGGCCAGCTTCAGCGGCTTTTCCCAGAAGCGGCCGGGCAAAGTGAGTTCGTCATGGATGGCGGCGACATTATTGACCAATATGTCGATATGCCCCTTTTCGGTGCGAACCCGGTCGAACAGCGCGCGGGTCTGCTCGTCATCGCCATGGTCGACACGCACGGCAATGCCCTGTCCGCCGGCGGCCGTCACGGCGGCGGCGGTTTCGTAGATGGTGCCGGGCAGCGGCGCATCGCCGGCCTTTTCCGACCGGCCGGTGACATAGACGATGCAGCCATGCTGGCCGAGCGCGGTCGCTATGCCCTGGCCCGCGCCGCGACTGGCGCCGGTGACGACCGCGACCTTGGGTGTCTGGCTCATCCATTCTCTCCTTGGGGCGCCGGGCTAACCCAAGCAGTCTGTGTCTGGCCATGCATATGCGGGAGATATCGCTTCGGCGTTAGGCCGGGCCGGGCGGATTGCCGACCAGTTCCAGTTCATGGCCGTCGGGATCGTGGATCATCAGTATGGCCGGCCCCTTGCCCGATGCGCGGATCGCGCCGACCGGATAGCCCGCCGCCTGCATCCGTGATGCAACACCCGACAGGTCGGGCACGCGCAGCACGATCTTGGCGATGCCGCTGTCGGCTGGCGGCGCCTTCTGCGCCTTGTCGTGCAGCAGGATCAGGGTCAGCCGGCCGCCCTTGCCGTCGGCGCAGAGCATTACTTCCGTCACTGGCCCATGTTGCAGCGTGGTGGCAGGGACGAGGCCGAGCGCGACCTGATAGAAACGCAACGCCTTGTCGAGATCGGCCACGGGCAAACCGGGCGCCATCAGGGTCGCGCCGATCGGCGGCGGCGTCTGGGCATGGAGCGGGGGCGCGCCAACGGGCAGCAGGGCGAGCAGAAGGGCGATATCGCGCATCGTTCAGGCACTTTCGCTGGCGGTGGCAACCGGGGCGTCATCCGTCTTCCGGCGCTGCTTGATCTTGTCGAAATCCGCCTCGAACTTCGGGCGCATGGTGCCGCACAGTCGGTCCCAGATCGTTGTGTAGCCACCGAAATTGCCGGTGAAATAACGATGATGCTGATCGTGGAAGGTGGCGGAGATGAACCATTTGGTCGCCCAACTGCGGTTCCACCAGCGCGGCAGCATCTCATAGCCGGAATGGACATAGAGGCCCATGATGATGTTGGTGGGGACAATCAGCGCGACGGTCGCGTCATGGACGGTGAAGACGGTCAGGAACAGCGGCACGAAGCCGCCATTGATCAGCGATTCCAGCGGGCTGACCGACAGGGTGGTGAGCAGGTTGGGGGAGGTCGACTTGTGATGCAGCTTGTGGACCCAGCTATAGACCGGTTCCTTGTGCATCCAGCGGTGCAGCCAGTAGAAATAGGTGTCGAACAGGAAGAAATAGAGCGCATATTCGAGCGCGATCATCCACCAGGCGGCGGGCGCCGGGTTGAAGCTGATCGCACCGATTTCGACCAGCTTGGTCTTGATCGTGCCGAGGAGCAGGCCGGTGATGGCGAGGTTGATGACCGCAAAGCCGGCCTCGTTCCGGAAAATTTTCCATTTGAAGCCGCGCGGCTGGATCTTGCGCGCCTTGAAATAGCCGCTGACGATGCCGGCGCCGATCCCGGTCGCGACAAACAGGCCAAGCCATAGCGAGAGAAGATGCTCGCCCTTTCCCAGATATTCCAGCACGCCGGTCCTTCCCGTTGCAGACAGTGGGGCCTGCTATCACGGGAAAGGCCGGGGATTTTGTCGGCGCTGACACATAGGCTGGAAATGCGGGCGGGCGCTCAGCTGCGATTGGCGTTGATCCCGTCCAGCACGAAATCGGCGATCGCGGCGTCGATGCTGGCATCGTCCGCCAGGCCCGCCGGATAGAGCCAGTCGCGAAACAGCCGGCTGATGACCTCTACCGAGAATCGGAGCGGTCGCCGGGCCGGCTTGTCCGTTCTGTCCCCGCTCATGCGCGCAGTCGCGCTTCGGACAGGTCAAGTTCACGGGTGAGCTTGCGCCCGACCTCGCTGCCGATCTTGCGGCTGCGCAGCAGGGTGAGGAGGGCGGCGCGTTCCGCCGCGACGCCGACCATGCGGAAATCGCGGAACAGGGCGCCCTGCGCGCGCAGGCTGTCGGCTTCGGCTGCGCCCAGGGCCTCTATCCGCTCGCGATACAGGTCCATCACGCGTGCGCCAGCCTCGGCATAGCGTTCGGCATGGCCATGGGTTTCGGCCAGTTCATGCTGATGCCGCTCGATCGCCTGGATCGCTGCCTCGGCGGTGACGATGCGGGCGGCATCTTCCTCCGCGGCCTTGTTGGCTTCGGCCGGCATGTCGAGATTCTTGAGCAGCAGCGGCAGTGCGACGCTGGCCAGGATCAGCGACAGGATGATGACCCCGGCGGCCAGGAAGATGGCAAGATCGCGCGCGGGGAAGGGGGTGCCGTCGTTGAGCGCGAGCGGCAGGGTAAGGACACCGGCAAGGGTGATGGCGCCACGCACTCCGGCGAAGGAGGTCGCGGCCACCAGCCGCCAGTTGGGCCGGCGCGGGCCATCGACGCCGCGATACTGGTTGCGCAGGATGGTGAAGCGCAGCGACACCCACACCCACAGGAAGCGCAGCGCAGCGAGGCCAGCGACGATCGCGACCGTGTAGAGCGCCAGCCAGCCGGGTTCGCTATGGCCGGTCAGTGCGACCGTACGCTTCGCTTCGGCGAGGATGCCGGGCAATTGTTCGCCCAGCAGCACGAAGATGATGCCGTTCAGGGTGAACTGGATCGTGTCCCACACCGAATTGCGGCGCATCCGGGTTTCGGCCATCGCCTCGCGCGAGATTTCGGCGAAGGTCATGGTCACGCCCGCGGCGACGGCGGCCAGGATGCCGGAGGCATGGACATGTTCGGCCAGGATATAGGAACCGAAGGGGATCAGCAGGCTGACCAGGATCTGCGACCCGGTTTCCTCGCCCCAGCGGCGCGTGACCCAGGCCTTGGCGCGCGACACGACCAGCGTGACGCCCACGCCGATCGCGATGCCGGCAAAGGCAAGCCAGAGGAAGTTGAGCGCAGCATCGCCGGCGGAGAAGCTGCCGGTCAGTGCCGCCGCAATGGCAAAGCGCAGGCAGACCAGGCCGGATGCGTCGTTGAGCAGCGATTCCCCTTCGAGGATGTGCATCATGCGCTTGGGAATGGGCACGCGCGCGGCGATGGCGGACACGGCGATCGGATCGGTCGGCGAGACCACGGCGGCGAGCGCGAAGGCGACGGCGAGCGGCATCGCCGGGATCATCCAGTTGATGAAGAAGCCCATGCCGATGACGGTGGTCAGCACCAGCCCCAGCGCCAGCTCGACCACGGTCGAGGCGTCCTTGAGCAGTTCATCCTTGGGAATGCGCCAGCCGTCGAGGAACAGCAGAGGCGGCAGGAACAAGAGCAGGAATATTTCGGGATCGAGCGCGACCCTGTGCGATGTCGACAGGCCGATGATCGCGCCAAGGGCGATCTGGACCAGAGGTGTCGGGATGGAAATCGGCATCATGCGCGACAAGGCGCCACTGACGACGACAGCCAGCAACAGGAATAATACGACCGAAATGACGTCCAAATCTTCGCTCCAACTTATGTGTCGGGTGACCCTAGGCGGACGGATTGCCTACGGGCAAGCGCCAGAGGCGAATTTTCTTTCGATTTCAGCGCCGCAACGCAGCTGTCATGCCGCGGACCTAGAGCGTTGCCATTATTTGCCGTTCGGGGACGATTCGATGAATGCAAGCGTAGCGATTGGCGGGGCAGGTCGGCCCGAGATGGACAAGGGGCTGGGCATGGCCGGCTCGATCGGCTTTGGCGCTGCCATCATCGCCGCGCTGATCTATGTCGTCTACAGCGTGTATAGCGATGCGACGGCGGTGGGCGTGGCGCCGACCGCCTATCTGCCCTTCCTGCTGCTGTTCCTGGCGCTGCTGATCGCGCTCGGCTTCGAATTCGTGAATGGCTTCCATGACACCGCCAATGCAGTCGCGACGGTGATCTACACCAATGCGATGCCGGCCAATATTGCGGTGGTCTGGTCGGGCTTCTTCAATTTCCTTGGCGTGCTGCTGTCGACCGGCGCGGTCGCGTTCGGCATCGTGTCGCTGCTGCCGGTCGAACTGATCCTGCAGGTCGGGTCCAGCGCAGGTTTCGCCATGGTGTTCGCGCTGCTGATCGCGGCGATCCTATGGAACCTCGCCACCTGGTGGTTGGGCATCCCGTCGTCCAGCTCGCACACGCTGATCGGATCGATCATCGGCGTCGGCGTCGCCAATGCGCTGCTACACGGCAAGAGCGGCACGTCGGGCGTCGATTGGAGCAAGGCGACCGAGATCGGCCAGGCGCTGCTCTTTTCGCCGCTGATCGGCTTTGGCCTGGCGGCGCTTCTGTTCGTGGCGATGAAAGTCCTGGTCCGCAACAAGGCGCTCTATCGCGAGCCGCAAAATGGCATGCCGCCGCCATTGTGGATCCGTGCGCTGCTGATCTTCACCTGCACCGGCGTCAGCTTCGCCCATGGCTCCAATGACGGGCAGAAGGGCATGGGCCTCATCATGCTGATCCTGATCGGCACGGTGCCGACCGCCTATGCGCTCAACCGCGCGGTGCCGGCGCGCTACACGACCGAATTCCACGCCAATTCGATTGCCGCCACGGCGGCGCTTGGCCAGCATGCGCCCGCAATGATGCAGCCGGCCGAGGCGCGGGCGCAGGTCACGCGCTATATCGCCGATAAGCGCTTTGCCGACACGACAATGCCGGCGCTGTCGCTGCTGATCGCCGATGTCGATCGGCAGGTGATGAATTATGGATCGCTGGCGCAGGTGCCGGCCGCTGCTGTCTCCAACATCCGCAACGACATGTATCTGGCGTCTGAAGCGATCAAGCGGCTGGGCAAGGAGCAGGCGGCAGGGCTTTCCGAAGCGAAAATGAAGGCGCTGACGACCTACAAGGGATCGCTCGATGCCGGCACCCGCTTCATCCCGACTTGGGTGAAGATCGCCGTCGCCTTTGCGCTGGGGCTGGGCACCATGGTTGGCTGGCGGCGGATCGTGGTCACGGTGGGCGAGAAAATCGGCAAGACGCACCTCACCTATGCGCAGGGCGCATCGGCCGAACTGGTGGCGATGGCGACGATCTTCGGCGCGGACCATATGGGCCTGCCGGTATCGACCACCCATGTCCTGTCGTCGGGCGTGGCCGGCACGATGGCGGCCAATGGATCGGGCCTGCAGATGGCGACGGTACGCAACCTGCTAATGGCCTGGGTGCTGACATTGCCCTGTTCGATCCTGCTCGCGGGGCTGCTATATATGGTCTTCGCGCAGATCTTCTGATCGACAGGAGCGGCATATCGGCGACCGGAACGACCCGCTGATCCCCATCGTCTTGCCGGTTCCGGGCATCGGGCCGGGACTGATCTGGGGGCTCGACTTCGCGCCTGACGCGATCAGGCCCGTCGATCATTGCGATGGCGGGGCGACGGGCGGCTTTCGCTGGCTGCACCTGAACCTGGCCGATCATGGCACGCGGCAATGGATCGAGGGTGCGGCGATGCTGCCCGAGGCGGTGCGCGAACTGATCCTGTCACCCGATACGCATCAGCGGGCGCTCGTCGATGGCGACACGGTCGGCTGCGTCCTGCATGATTTCGAGCGGGATTTCGATGTGGCCGATACCGCGCGGGTGGGTGCGCTACGCATGGCGTTGACGCCCACATTGATGCTGACCACCCGGCTGCATCCGCTGCGCTGCGCCGATATCGCGCGCCATCGGCTGGAGCGGACGAAGGGCGTGATCGGCGGGGCGCAGGCGCTGGACCTGCTGGTCGGTGCCATTGCAGAGAATATCGCCGATATCAGCCGCGCCCTGTCGGCCGACATCCAGCGCGCCGAGGACGCCTTTCTGGAGGGGCATCATCCGCCCCAGCCGCGCGACCTGGTCGGCATTCGCCGCCGACTGGCGCAACTGCATCGGTTGCTTGCCGGCGCGCGGGGCGTGTTCCAGCGGCTGGAGCGGGACGAGGAGCTGCCGGACGCGCTGCTGCCCACGGTCGAGAAACTGACCCAGCGGCTGCAGGCGCTGGACGCCGACATATTGGAAGGGCAAGCGCAATTGCGGTTGCTGCGCGACGAACTGGACATACAGGCGGCGCAGCGAACCAACCAGAATCTCTATATCCTGTCGATCATCACCGCGCTGATGCTGCCGGCGACCCTGGTCACCGGACTGTTCGGCATGAACACCGGGGGCATGCCCTTTGCTGGTACAACTCATGGCACGCTGACGGCGACGCTGGTTGCGGCCGGGGCGGCGGGTGTCAGCTATTTCCTGTTGCGCTGGATGGGGTTCATGCGGCGTTGAAGGGCGATCACACCTGAACCGCTACCGCCTTTCGCCCGTCGCCGCCGAAGACGCGCAGATAGCGGTCGATCTCGGCCGGATCACCGGTTGCCTTGGCGGGATTGTCCGACAGCTTGACCGCCGGGCGGCCATTGGCGTCCACCACCTTGCACACCAGTGAGATCGGGTCGAGCCCGTCGGTTTCGAACGGGGCGCAGCCGCGAAAATCATTGGTGAGATTGGTGCCCCAGCCAAAGCTCATGCGCACGCGGCCATGGAAATGGCGATAGGTCGCCTCGATACTGTCGACGTCCATGCCATCGGAAAAGATCAGCAGCTTGCTGCGCGGGTCACGCCCCTTTTCCTGCCACCAGCGGATGATCTGCTCACCCGCTTCGATCGGTGGGGCGCTGTCGGGGCGGAAACCGGTCCAGTCGGCAACCCAGTCCGGCGCGTCCTTCAGGAAGGCGGCGGTGCCGAACGCGTCGGGCAGGGCAATGCGCAGATTGCCGCCATAATGGGCCTGCCATTGTTCCAGAACCGCGTAGGGCGCGCGGGCCAGTGCTGCATCGTCCGGCGCCAGTGCCGCCTGGACCATCGGCAATTCATGCGCATTGGTGCCGATTGCCTCCAGGTCGGCATCCATCGCCAGCAGCACGTTGGACGAGCCGATGAAGCGGTCGCCCAGTCCTTCCTTCAGCGCCTCGACACACCAGCGCTGCCACAGGAAGCCATGGCGACGGCGCGTCCCGAAGTCGGAGATGACGAGATCGGGAAGGGCGCTCAGGCGCTCGAGCTTCTCCCACAATTTCGCCTTGGCGCGGGCGTAAAGCACGTCGAGCGCGAAGCGGCCACGCCCCTTCATCGCCGCGCGCGACCGCAGTTCGTTGATGATGGCGAGGGCCGGGATTTCCCACATCATCGTCTCGATCCAGAGCCCGTGGAAGCGCAGCTCATATTGGCCGTCGACCTGGCGCAATTCATAGTCGGGCAGACGAAAGGCGGCGAGCCAGGCGATGAAATCCGGGCTGAACATCTGGGTCCGGCCATAGAAGCTGTTGCCCGCCAGCCAGATCAGTTCCTTCTTGCCGAAGCGCAATGAACGGGCATGATCGAGCTGGGCGCGCAGTTCGCCTTCATCGATGATGTCGGCCAAGCGTACATGGTGGGTGCGGTTTATCAGCTTGAAGGTGGTCTGGACATCGGGATGCTGCTGCCGGATCAGCTGCAGCATCAGCAGCTTGTAGAAATCGGTGTCGAGCAGGCTGCGGACGATCGGGTCGAGCCGCCAATTATGGTTGTAGGTGCGGGTGGCGATATCGGTGAAGACCATGAGAACCTGATGGACAGCAAAATTGACAGGGGCGTGCTGCACCGTTCCCCATGGAGATCATGATGGCAAGGCTGATATGGCAAGGCTGATGAGGTGATTATCGGCCGATGAAGTTCGGGGCGCGCTTGTCCCGCGTTGCGGCCAGCCCCTCGCGATGATCGGCGGTGGTGGCGAGCAAGGGCTGGACCATGAACTCGCGGTCGAGGAACTGGTCGAAGGATAGCGTGGTTGCCTCGAACAACTGCTTGCTCATCGCCTGTGCGACAGGCGGCCCTTTCGCAAGGCGGGTGGCCAGGTTGATCGCCGCGTCGCAGACCGGTCGTCCCGCCTCGATCGAGAGGATGAGGCCGAGCTGCAAGGCTTCATCGGCGGTCAGCGTCCGGCCGCTATAGACGATTTCCTTCGCGCGCATCGGGCCGACCAGCCGGGTCAACTGCCAGATGGCGCCGGCGTCGGGCGCATAGCCGATCCGGCCGAAGAGTTGGGCAAAGCTGGCATTCGGGCTGGCGAGGATCAGATCGCAGGCGAGCGCCAGGCTCCAGCCGGCACCGACGCAGACGCCGTCGACTGCTGCGATGACCGGCTTGGGCGTGGCGGCGATGGCGCGGATCATGCGGTGGAGCGCGCGCATCCGCTTGAGGAAAGCGGCACTGTCGGCGGCGCCCATTTCGCCGGTATCGGCGCCCGAGCAGAAATGCCCGCCTGCGCCGGTCAGGACGACCGCGCGAACCCCATCATCCTGCGCCAGCTCGTCGAACAGGGCGGCGATTTCGCCGCGCATCACCATGGTGAAGGCATTGCGCCGGTCGGGGCGATCGAGCGTCACGATCGCGACTGCGCCGTCATGCTCCAGCCGCAGGGTCATGGCGTGGGCGTCCAGCCGAAGGACTGACCGCTTTCCCGCTGCCATTTGTCGAACCAGGGGGCGAGCTGGCGGGCGCGGAAGTCCGGGGCGGCGGCAATATGCTGGCCGATGACCAGCGGGTTGGTGCGACCGCCCTGGGTGGCGGGCCATGGCGGCAGGCCGGGGCCGTTGGGATCGCCGCTGCGCACATAGTTCAGCATCCAGCCCGACATGGTCCTGGCGAGCGCCTGGCTTTCCGCATCGGCCGAGGGGGACTGGCCGAGCCAGAACAGCCGGTCGGCGCAATGGTCCGCGCCGGGTTTCGAACTGCGCTGGTCGGGCGGCACGAAATCGAACTGATAGGCGCGGGTCGGCAGGCCGGTGCGGGCCGCCAACTGGGTCATGCCGAGCGCCGCCGAGGTAAACAGGAAATCGGTCTGCACCTGGCGCAGCAATTCCGCCTCGTCGGACAGGTTATAGCTGGCGGACACGGCCGACAGGTCGATGCCGAAACGGCGCGCCATTTCGGCCCGGCCAAAGCCCATCAGGCCAAAGACGCTGGCTTCGTTGCTGGTCGATCCGCTGATCAGCGGGACATGCGAGATCTGGCCCTTTGCGAACAGGGTGGAAAGGGGAGCGGGCAGACAACTGCCATCGACGGTTGCGCCAAAGTCCGGTGCACCGCTGTCGCCGGCCAGCACCTGCGCGACGCTGAGCCTGCGCAGGGCCGCGAGCGATGGCGCGCCATCGCCGGTCACGCCGGTGCGCTGGGCAAAGGCCAGTCCCTGTTCCTGCGCCTGGGACAGGGGGCGGTTGGCGTTGAACAGGCCGCCGGCCGAATGGGCGCTGGCGCGGGCGAACAGGCCCCTGGCCATCGGCGTCGCCATCAGCGCATTGATGCTGGAGCCGCCCGCCGAACAGCCGATGATGGTCACATTGTCCGGATCGCCGCCGAAACGGGCGATATTCTGCCGGACCCAGTGCAGCGCCGCGACCTGATCCATCAGCCAGAAATTGGCCGTCGCCTTGGGCGCTTCGTTTGTCAGCGCCGGGTGTGCGAAGAAGCCGAGCCGCCCGATGCGGTAATTGGGGGCGACAAGGACGACACCCTGCTTGACCAGCGGCGGCATGCCGTTGCGGAACGGCTCCCGGCCCGAGCCGACGAAATAGGCGCCGCCATGGACGACGAACAGCACCGGCAATTTGCGGGCGCCAAGGTCAGGTGAGGCGACGTTGAGGGTCAGGCAATTTTCATCCTGGGGGAAGGCGGCGTCCTCTTTGCGCCGTGGCTGGGGGCAATCAGCCGCAAAGCCCGTGGCGTCACGCTCGCTCTTCCAGGAGCGGACCGGTTGCGGTGCGCGCCAGCGATTGGCGCCGACCGGGGGCGCGGCATAGGGGATGCCGCCAAAGAAGCGGACATCGTCGCGCATCACGCCGCGGATCGGACCGGACGCGGTGGACAATCGGGATGGTGCCGAAGAAGGGGCAGCATTTCCAAGGCTTGCCCATAAAGCGACGGCCGTAGCCGCGCAGGCGACAGGGCGCTGCACCATCTCCATCATCCCCTCATAAATTTTGCTCTACGGTGCATAATAATGTTGGAGAGGATTATCGCTGTCAAGCGCGCAGGCGCGTTGACAGGGTCATGAATCTGCACCAAGGTGCAATATAAAGAGGCGCGAACAGGGGCGCACGGAGAAGGATGAGAGCATGAAGGGAAGAGTGTCGACGGCCGTGGCGATCCTGGCTCTGGCGAGCGGGCTGGTCGCCTGCGGCGCGGACAGCGCAGCGCCGGGTGGGCCGACCGCCAACTGGTCCAGCTTTGGCGGCGACGACAAGGAGCAGCATTACAGCGCGCTCGACCAGATCAGTGCTGACAATGTCGGCAAGCTCGGTCTCGCCTGGTCCTATGATATCGACACCTATGACAGCTATACCCAGCCGCTGGCGATAGATGGCGTCCTCTATTTTGCGGTCGGCCTGTCGGTCGTCCATGCGCTCGACGCCAAGACTGGCAAGCTGCTTTGGCAATATGACCCCGATGTGGCGAGCCAGCCGGAGGCGAAATGGCGGATGCGCGCCGGCTGGGGTACGCGCGGCATCGCCTATAAGGACGGGCTGATCTATACCGCCACCCGCGAAGGCCGGCTGATCGCGGTCGATGCCAAGACCGGCAAGCCGCGCTGGTCGGTCCAGACACTCGACGAGGCGGAAAATGGCTATATCACCGGCCCGCCATGGGTGGCCGGCGACAAGATCGTGGTCGGCTTCGGCGGCGCGGACTACAGCCCCACCCGCGGCTATGTGACCGCCTATGATGCCAAGACCGGCAAGAAGGCCTGGCGCTGGTTCGTGGTGCCGGGCGATCCGGCCAAGGGCTTCGAGAACAAGGCGATGGAGACGGCAGCCAAGACCTGGACCGGTGAATGGTGGAAGTTCGGCGGGGGCGGCACGGTGTGGCACGCCATGGCCTATGACGCCAAATATGACCGCATCTACCTTGGCACCGGCAATGGCTGGCCGTGGAACCAGAAGATCCGTTCGCCCGGTGGTGGCGACAATCTTTATCTCGCTTCGATCGTGGCGATCGACGTGAAGACCGGCGAATATGCCTGGCACTATCAGGTGAACCCGGAAAACAGCCACGATTTCAACGATGCGATGGATATCGAGCTGGCCGATATCGAGATTGGCGGCAAGATGCGGTCGGTGTTGATGCACGCGCCCAAGAACGGCTTCTTCTATGCGCTGGACCGCGAGACCGGGAAGTTCATTTCGGCCGGCGAGTTCGCCAAGCAAAATTGGGCCAAGCGGATCGATCCGGTCACCGGCCGGCCCGAGATCAATCCCGAGGCGCAATATCCGAACGGCAAGCCGTTCATGATGTACCCCTTCCCCAATGGCGCGCATGGCGTCCAGGCGATGGCGTTCAGTCCCAAGACGAACCTCAGCTATATTCCGGTGATGGAGGGCGGCCGCGTGTTCGTCGATCCGGCCAATGTGAAGGACTGGACCTACAAGCCGGGGATGATGGTCAATACCGGGCTCGGGGCGCCGCCAGCCAATCTGGTGCCGCCCGCCGCGGTGAGCAAGCTGGTCGCCTTCGACGTCGCCAACAACAAGGTCGCCTGGTCGGTGCCGCAACCCGGCGTGTTCAATGGCGGCATCATGGCGACCGGCGGTGGCCTGCTGTTCCAGGGCACCAATGACGGCAATTTCAACGCCTATTCGGCGACCGACGGGCGCAAGCTCTGGTCCTTCCCGGCGCAGAACGGCATCCTGTCCGCGCCGATCAGCTATACGGTCGGTGGCAAGCAATATGTGTCGGTGATCACTGGTTTCCGCAGCAGCTTCCCCAACGTGCCCAACTGGGATTATCGCCAGCAGCAGCGCCGGGTGCTGACCTTTGCGATCGGCGGCACCAAGGCGCTGCCCAAGTTCGAGCCGGTGGATGAACCGATCCAGGATGATCCGGCCTTCACCGTCGACGCCGCCAAGGCCAAGGTCGGCGGCGGCATCTACAATAGCAGCTGCGTCATCTGTCATGGCGCGGGCATGATGGCGGGCGGCGCCGCGCCCGACCTGCGCAAGTCGGCGGTGCCGCTGGACGCCGAGACGTTCAAGTCGGTGGTGCATGACGGGGCGCTGATGGCGCGCGGCATGGGCGCCTTCGAGCAGTTGAGCGACGCCGATCTGGAAGGGCTGCGCCACTATATCCGCCAGCGCGCGCGGGAAACCGCGCCCAAGGCCAACTGACCTCCCATGGCATCCGTCCCCTTGTGGCGGATGCTGCTTCGCCCCGCTTCCTTTCATCGGGAGGCGGGGCTCCTTGTCTGCGCCGAGCGGGGGCTTGCACAAAGTCCAGCTGTGCGGCATCAAATTTGCACGTTCATGCAATTGCGTTATGATCGTCGGTCACGTGCCCCCGCCGGGCGCGCCTCGGGGAGGATGAGCGAATTTGACGACGGACAAGGACATGGCTGACCTCAAGGAAAATGGCGATCGGCCGCAGACCTATTCCAGTCCGGCGATCATCGAACGCCGTCGCCGGATATTGGAGGAAACGCGCAAGGTGATCGCCGAGCAGGGGATCGCGGCGCTGAGCATGAACGAGATCGGCCAGCGCGCGGGCGTCGCCAAGCGGACGCTCTACAACGCCTTCCAGACCCGCGAGCGCATGATCGCCACCGCGATCCAGGAATATTTCGACGAATATGTCAGCCGCATCGTCTATTCGAGCCCGCCCGGCACGATGCAGCATAATCTCGAGCGGATGATCTCGGTCGTCCAGCGCAACCGCAAGATCCGCAATTATATCAAGGCGATCATGGCGCTCTATTTCAGTTCCGATGTCGACCGCGACATCTGGACCGCGATGCACTCGCCGGCCATCCATCATAACAAGCAGTGGATCGAGGCGCTCGACGCCACGAAGCAGCTGCAGCCTTGGGTGCAGGTCGACAAGCTGGTCGATGATCTGGTGCGCTTCGAATATGCGACCATCAACGACTGGGCGCAGGGCCGCATACCCGATGACGAGGTGATCGTCCGGCTGGTCAGCAGCTATCTGTCTTGCCTGCTCGGTTCGCTGAAGGGCGCGGCGCGCAAGGAAGTCGAAGCGCTGATCAAGGATATTGCCGAGCGCGGGATGGACGCGCTGCCGATGTCGCCCAAGACCAAGACGAAAGTGGCTTGAATCTGCACCATGATGCAAATTTTCTTGCATCATGGTGTGCGCCTCGTCTAGGCATGCCCCAGGCCCGACATGGGCATCAGCATGGGAGAGTGAGATGAGCGCGCCGAGCGAAGACCCCGAACTGTTGTTCGAGCTGCGCGAGGATGGTGTCGCCGTCATCACCCTCAACCGGCCACGCGCGAAGAACACCGTCTCCTTCACCATGTGGGAGCAGTTTTCCGCCGCGCTCGACCGGCTGGAAAATGCGACGCCGGCGCGGATGCTGATATTGTGCGGGGCAGAAGGCTATTTCAGCAATGGCGGCGACGTGAAGCTGCCGCCGGCGCGGGGCGAGGGCGCGTTGCGACTGGCGGCGCGGCTGGAAATGGGGCAGCGGATCATCCGGCGGCTGCGCGCGCTGCCGATCCCTACGGTGGCTGCGGTGGAGGGCGGCGCCTATGGCGTGTCCTGGAGCCTGGCGATGGCCTGCGACATGATCTTCGCTGCCGAGGATGCGCGGTTCGGTGCGCCGTTCCTCGATTTCGGGCTGGTGCCCGATGGCGGCGCGGCATGGTTCCTGACCCGGCAACTGGGGCGGGCACGCGCGGCCGAGATCATCTTTTCGGGGCGGACGCTGGAGGCGGCCGAGGCATTGACCCTGGGGCTGGTCAGCCGGTTGGTGCGGCCGGGCGAGGCGGTCGCCCAGGCATTGGCGCTGGGTGCGACGATTGGCGGCGGCAATGCCCATGCGGTCGAATTGACCAAGCGGCTGCTCGACCAGGCGGAAAGCGGCGACCTGTCGGCCAATCATGCGCTGGAACTGGTCTATTGCCATACCTGCCAGGCGGGGGAGGAAGTGCCCCGCGCCCGTGAGGCGTTCAAGGCACGCGCGGCAGCGAAGGCTGCAGCCAAGGCGGCGACTGGGGTGAAGGAATAAGTCATGCAGTTCGACATGCGCAGCCTGCCGATGGCGATCCGCTACAAGATCGTCAATTCGACCATCACCCCGCGTCCGATCGCGTGGATCACCAGCCAGTCCGAAGCGGGCGTGATCAATGCCGCGCCCTACAGCTTCTTCAACTGCGTCGGCACCGAGCCGCCGCTGGTGGCGCTGGGCCTGCTGAAGGAGCCGGTATCGCGCGGCCTGAAGAACACGGCCGCCAACATCATCGCCACCGGCGAGTTCGTCGTGAACCTGGTGTGCGAGGATGATGCCGAGAAGATGAACCAGTGCGCGGTCGATGCGCCGGCCGATGTCAGCGAGATCGACTATGCCGGGATCGAGACCGCGCCGTCGGTGCTGGTCGCGCCGCCGCTGATCGCCAGCAGCCCGGTCAGCTTCGAATGCCGCAAGGTCGCGGCGATGGACATCGGCACGATGCAGACGGTGATCATCGGCGAGATCCTCATGGCGCATATCCGCGACGAGTTTATCACCGATCGCGAGCGGGTCTATTTCGATACGCCGGCGATGAAGTTGATCGGCCGCACTCATGGCAGCGGCTGGTATGTGCGCAACGGCGACAGTTTCCAGATGGACCGGCCGCGTTATGATCCGGCACGGCTGACGGGCAAGGAATGAATTTGAACCTATAGTGCAATATTACTTGCACTGCCGGGAAAAAGCGTGTCTGTTTCAAGGGAAAGGTCGGAGGCGCGATTCCGCGCACTACCGGCCAGATCCGAACAAGAGGCGGCGCAGACCGCCAAACAGGAGTGCGTGATGCCCGGCCCTCTGGACCATCTTGTCGTTATCGAGCTGTCGACCGAAATGCCGGTCGCGATTGCGGGCATGCTGCTCGCCGACCATGGCGCCGACGTGCTGAAGGTCGAGCCCAGGGGCGGCGCCTATTTCGCCCATGAACTGACCCGCAAGAGCTGGGACCGGTCCAAGCGCAGCGTCGAGTTGGACGTGGCCGATGCGGATGATCGGGCGGCGCTGCGCGGATTGCTCGGCGGAGCGGACATCTTCATCCATGCACTGGAGGAGGGAGAAGCGAAGGCGCTTGGCCTGGACGGTGAGAGCCTGGCGCGCGACTATCCGGAGCTGATCGTGTCGGCGCTGACCGCCTATGGCGCTGACACGCCCTTTGCCGACCGGCCGCGCGGCGAGGGGCTGGCGGCGGCGCTGCTCGGCACGATGATCGACAAGTCCAGCCCGTTCCGCGAAGGGCCTGTCTATCTGGGGCATCCCGCGCTTCATTATGGTCAGGCGTTTCTGGGCGTGATCGGCGCGCTGACGGCTATCCGGGCGCGGCGGTCGAGCGGCAAGGGACAGAAGGTCGAATCCTCGCTGCTCGACGCGATGCTGGCCCAATCGCCGATGAACAATTGGTGGCAGGAAGAGGGGATTTCCTACATCAAGGCGGGGGATTCCGGCGCGGTCGACCGGTTTGGCCGGACCCGGCTGGTGACCGGCATGTTCGAATGCGGCGACGGCCTGTTCCTGCAGATCCATACCGGCGGGCAGGGCGGCTTCAAGGCGGCGATGGACCAGCTGGGCTTTGGCGATCGGGTCTCGGTGGTCAAGGGCGCGGCGGAAATGTCGGTGCCATTGAGCGACGACGAATATCATATCGCCCGCGTCGAGATTTTCGATGCGTTCAAGGCGCGCCCGCGCGCCGAATGGATCGCGCTGTTCCAGGCGGCCGATGTGGCGGCGCTGCCGGTGCTGGAGCCGGCCGAAGTCTTGCTGGACGAGCAGGTGGAGTTTGTCGGGCAACGGATTGCGCTGCCAGACGCGGAATTCGGCACCATCTATCAGGCCGCACCGGCCGTGCGGTTCGATCGCACGCCCTGCGCCGCGCCGCGCCCGGCGCCGGCGATCGGCGCCGACAATGGCGTTCTGGCCGACCTGATTGCGCGCAAGCGGGGCGAACTGGTGGCGGCGGGCAAGCCGATCGACCGGCCGCTCGAAGGCATCAAGGTGGTGGACTTCTCGTCCTTCTTCGCGGTCGGCTTTGGCGGGCGGCTGCTGTCGGACCTGGGCGCCGACGTCATCAAGGTGGAGACGCCCGACGGCGACCAGATGCGGCCGCTGCCCGACTGTTTCGACGCGGCGCAGCGCGGCAAGCGCGACATCGTGCTGAACCTGAAGCAGCCCGAGGCGCTGGAGGCGGCGCTGAAGCTGGTGTCTGAGGCCGATGTCGTCACCCATAATCTGCGCCCCGGCAAGGCTGACAAGCTGGGCATCGGCTATGAGGCGCTGTCGAGGATCAATCCGCGCCTGCTCTATGTTTATCTGCCCGGCTATGGCTCCAAGGGGCCGAAGTCGCTGCTCAAGAGCTTTGCGCCTTTGGTGTCGGGCTGGACCGGCCTGCTCTATGAAGGGGGCGGCGCGGGCAATCCGCCGACCCGGTCTGTGTTCGGCAATGAGGATTATAATAACGGCTTCCTGGGCGCTGCGGGCATATTGATGGGGCTGGAAGCGCGCGCGATCAGCGGCGTCGGCGACTATATGGAGATACCCCAGCTCCATTCGAGCCTGTGGACCACGTCCGAGCATTTCCTGGATGCCGACAAGCAGGTCGTCTACGGCTTCCGCCTCGACAAGGATCAGGCCGGCTATAATGCGCTCGACCGGCTCTATCGCACGAGCGACGGCTGGCTCTGCATTGCGTGTCGGCAGGATGATCGCTTCGCGGCGCTGGCGCGGGCGGTGGGACAGGCCGGGCTGATCGACGATCCGCGCTTTGTCTCGCCAAAGGAACGGTCGCTGCATGACGCGGCGCTGCGGGCGGCGCTGGAGCCCTGGTTTGCCGACAAGACCAGCGCGGAGGCCTTTGCCCTGCTCGATGCGGTGGGCGTGCCGTGCGAGATACCGGCGTCCAAGAGCTGGGTGCGTGAGGCGCTGTGGCAGGACTGGGCGGTGGCCAGCAACCGGGTGATCGAGAATTTCGATTCCATGTATGGCCATGTCCGCCAATTCGGCAGCTTCATCCATCTGAGCGACACGCCGGGCCATGCGCGCAAGTCCGCGCCGCGGCTGGGCGAGCATACGCGGCAGATATTGGCCGAGATCGGCTATGCGCCGGACGCGATCGACGCGCTGATCGATAGCGGCAAGGCGATGCAGGCGGCGGACGTAACCGGCCGCATCCAGTCGCGCGTCTCGGCCGCCTGAACCAACAGCCAATAATCGGGAAGAGGAACCCAAAGGGTGCAGTTGAACCTTCGTTACGACATGAACCGGCCGGATTTCGGTGCGCCGCATCCCGTGCTCTACCGCACCGCGATCGAGCAGGCGCAATGGGCGGACAAACTCGGCTTCACCCAGGTGTTCCTGGCCGAGCATCATGGCGCGGAGGGCGGCTATTGCCCGTCCTCCATGGTGCAGGCGGCGTCTATTCTGGGGGCGACGGACAACATCGTCGCGCATCTTTCGGCGCTGGTCGTCACCATGCATGATCCGCTGCGGCTGGCCGAGGATCTGGCGGTGCTGGACAATATCGCGCCCGGCCGGGTGTGGCTGACCGCCGGCATGGGCTATCGCCCGCATGAGTTCGAGATGTTCGGCAAGGACATCAGCAAGCGGCTGGCGATCATGAACGAGGCGATGGCCACGCTGAAGCAGGCCTGGAACGGTGAGCCGTTCGAGTTTCGCGAGCGCACCGTGCGGGTGACGCCGGCCCCGGCGACGCCGGGTGGTCCCAAAATCTACATGGGCGGGTCGACCGACAAGTCGGCGATCCGCGCAGCCAAGGGCGGTTATCAATATTTCCCCGGTCATCCCGACCTGTTCACCCTCTACAAGGAAGAGCGGGAAAAGGCCGGCTTCCCGCCGCCGGAGGAACTGCGCAAGCCGGCCGCGAGCTTCCTCTATGTCTCCGACGATCCGGATCGCGACTGGCCGCTGGTCGCGCCGCATGTCGCCTATGCGACCAACGCCTATGCCGAATGGGCCAAGGAGCGCGGCACTGGCCAGACACGTTACCAGCCCGCCGAAACGATCGAGGGGTTGAAGGCGATGCCGAACATCAAGGTGCTGACGCCCGACGAATGTTTCGAATATCTCAAGGGGCTGGGTCGGGGCACCGCCGTCACCTTCCACGCGCTGCTGGGCGGGCTGGACCCCGAAGTATCGTGGCGCAGCCTGCGCCTGTTCGAGAAGGACGTGCTGCCGCGCCTGCGTGCCGAGCCGGGCCTGCTGGAAAATCCGGGAGAATGAGCATGGAAGAACGCAATCGTCGCGGCACGCTGGCCGCCATGCTGGCGCTGCCGATCGGCATGGCCGCCGCCGCGGAGGCATCGGCCGCCGCGCCAAAGGGAAAGGCGAGCGGCATGGACATGGCCCAGCGGCTGGACATCATCGAGTCCAAGCAGGCGATCACCGAACTCCTCTATGCCTATGCGCGGGCCAATGACCGGGCCGACGAGGCGCTGCTGCGATCGCTGTTCTGGCCGGAATCGACGCACAAGCATGGCAAGTTCGAGGGCAAGTCGTCCGATTTCGTCGGCTTCGCCTTCAAGATCGTGTCGACGCTGAAATATGCCTGCCACCACATCACCAATGTCTCGGTCGAGGTGAAGGGGGACAAGGCTTTTTCCGAATGCTATTATTTTGCGCAGCATCGGCGCGACCGCAAGGAAGGCGGGGGCGAGGAGGATGTGTTCTTCCAGGGCCGCTATCTCGACGATCTGGAACGACGCAATGGCGTGTGGAAGATCATCCGTCGCCGGGGCCTGTCCGACTATACCTCGCCGCCCGAACCGGCGCAGACGCCCTATGCCGACTGGCCGGCGGGGCAGCATAGCGAGAAATATCCGAGCGACGACTATTACAAGATGCGCCAGCAGTTTCTGGGCAGCTGATCCGTGCGGGCGCTGATGTGCGAGGCGCATGGCGCGCCCGAGCAACTGGCGTTCCGGGACGTGCCCGTGCCCCAGCCAGGGCCGGGCGAGATCAGGCTGGCGGTGCGGGCGGCAAGCGTCAATTTCCCTGACGCGCTGATGATCCAGAATCTCTACCAGACCAAGCCGCCCTTGCCCTTCATCCCCGGCGGCGAGGCGGCCGGGGTGGTCGATGCGATCGGCGAGGGTGTCAGCGGCTTTCAGGTCGGGGACCGGGTAGCGGCAATCCCGTTCCAGGGCGCCTTTGCCGAGCAGGCGGTGGCGCCGGCTTTCCGTACCAGCATCATTCCCGACGCGATGGGCTTCGATGTCGCGGCCGGTTTCACCATGGTCTATGCGACGGCGCTGCACGGGCTGCGCCAGCGCGGGCGGTTGCAGGCGGGCGAGACGCTGCTGGTGCTGGGCGCTGCGGGCGGCGTGGGGCTGGCGGCGGTGGAGATCGGCAAGCGCATGGGTGCGCGGGTGATCGCGGCGGCCTCCAGCGCGGAAAAGCTGGAGCTGGCGCGGGCGCATGGCGCGGACGAGACGGTGAATTATGCGGAGGTCGACATCAAACAGGCGGTGAAGGCGCTGGCCGGGGAACGCGGCGTCGATGTGATCTTCGATCCGGTCGGCGGCGATCTGGCCGAGCCGGCGTTCCGCACCATGGGTTGGGACGGGCGCTATCTGGTGGTCGGCTTTGCCGCCGGGACCATTCCCGTGATCCCATTGAACCTGCCGCTGGTGAAGACGGCGTCGATCGTCGGCGTGACATGGGGGATGCATAGTCGGCGCGAGCCGGACATCCATGCCGCCAATATGGCGCAGCTTTATGACTGGTATGAACAGGGCGGGTTGCGGCCGGCGATCGGCGCGCGGTTCGGCTTTGACGAGAGCCGGGCGGCGATCCGCTGGATCATGGACCGCAAGGCGCAGGGCAAGGTGGTGATCGAGATGGCCTGATCGGGTCATCACAGGGTCAGGCTCAGGTCATTGCCGCGAAGTTCACACCGTTGATCATCGAAAATATGGGCGGTTTGCGGCGCAAACGCGCCGCCAAAGTCACGCCGACGCGACAGTCACGCGACATTGGGGTCACTCCCGCGCGCCTGTGACGCGACACGAACGCGCCCCTTGGGTCACGCCTGGCATTGAAACAGATCGGCTGGTCCATCGCGGAGTATGGAGCAGAAAAGCGCGCAGTAGGAAAGCGGCGATCAGGCCCGCTCGGTCGGCCAGTTGGCGAGCGGGGCGCCGGCGATGGTGGTGCGGGCCTGGACGATCATGCCCTTGCCGCGCGAGACCACATAGAGCGTGCGGCGATCGGGGCCGCCCCAGCAGAGATTGGTCGGCATCGCGATCTTTTCGCCGGCGGGATCATGCAGGATGTCGATCTGCCGGCCCTGCGGGGTCAGCGCGACCAGCCGGTTGGAAAAGGGCAGGGTGATCCAGAGATTGCCGGCCCTGTCGAAGGCGATGCCGTCGCAATAGCCCAGCGCTGCCTTTTCCTGCGGCGGCAGGGCGAGGATGGCCTTGACCGTCTGGTCGGGGACGACGGCGCCCAGTTGCGGGCCGAAATCCTGCGGGTCGGCAAGGGTGCCGTCGGCGTTGCGGCGCCAGCGGCGGATGCGCCCTTCGGCGGTCAGCGAGGCATAGACATGGCGTTCGTCCCGGTCGAGGCAGAGGCCGTTGACCCCGCGCAGGGCGCGCGCGACGATCGCGGCGCTGCCGTCGGGCCGGACCATGTAGATGAAGCCGGCCGGCGTGGTGGTGCCGATATTGGCGACCGGCCCCCAACTGCTGTGGGTGCAATAGATGCTGCCATCGCGCGCGGTGGCCGGGCCGTTGGAGGCGACGAGCTGGCGTCCCTCCAGTTCCGAAACGAGCGTTTCGACCGCGCCGGTTTCAAGGGTGATGCGCTGGAGCGGGCCGGGCTGCTGCTTGAGCAGGCCCATATTGGCGACGATCACGCGGCCCTGCGCGTCGACGGCGACGCCATTGGCGGCGAGCGGGGCGCCGACCTGCCGCAGCGGCTGTCCCGGTGTCAGAACGCCGATCGCGCCGCCGCTGTTGGACAGGAACAGGCGGCCGTCGGGGGCGCTGGCAACGCCCTCGGCATGGTCGAGCCCGTCGATGACCAGGCTGAAATCGGCCGGGGTCAGGGGCGCCGGGGTAGTGGATGCGCGTGGCGCGCCAGCGCGGGTGCAGCCGGCGAGCGCCAGTGCGCCGCCGCCGAGCATGGCCGTGCGCCGGTCCACCCGCATGTCAGCGAACCGGCGCAAAGCCGGCGATGCGATGATCGCCCGCCTCGACCGGGCGGAAGCGCAGGCGCATGTCGCAGGCCGGCTCGACGCCCTCGTCATCGACCAATATGCCCGCGATCCGCACGCCCGGCGCATCGTCGGGCTCGAACAGGATGACGGTGTAGGGGACTTCAGCCTTGTGGTCGCCGGGCAGCAGGCTGCGGATCACGGTGGTGAAGCTATAGGCCTTGCCCTCGGCCGAGACCGGGCGCCATTCCAGCACGGCATCGGGCTTTCCGGGGACGACTTCGGGCGGATACCAGACCCATTCGCCGGTTTCCGCATCGGCGGTGATGCGCAGTTCGCCGGCATTGAGGCCGTCGTAGAAGCCCTGGAACAGCGGGTCTTCCAGATGGACGGGATAGATGGGAATACCCATGGTCAGTCCCTCGCAAGGATGGTGGTGGAATGATTATTGCCGCCCAGGCCAGCAACGGCGCAGAGGCGAGCGTCGGGCACCTGGCGGTCGCCCTCCTGCCCGCGCAGCTGGCGCACCGCCTCGATCAGCAGGTTGATGCCGGGGACATAGCCGCCCGACATATGGCCGCCGCTGGTGTTGACCGGCATCCGCCCGCCCGGTCGGGCATGGCCGGCGGCGTAGAAGCGTGCGCCTTCGCCGCGATCGCACAGGCCCAGCATCTCGGTCTGGACGATGGCCGAAATGGAGAAGCCGTCATAGACCTGGGCGAGGTCCAGATCCTTGGGATCGACACCGGCCATGGCATAGGCCTGCGCCGCCGAGTCCCAGCCGGGATAGTCGAAGGTGCAGGACTTCTGCGTGAACAGCACGCCATGGGGGTAATTGTTGTAGCCGATGCCGACGCCCTGCACCGATATCACCGGATGGGGCAGGTCGCGGGCAGCCTCCACCGCGCTCACCACATAGGCGCCACCGCCATCGGTGGTGAGGCAGCAGTCGGCGACGCGCAGCGGGGTCGAGATCATCGGCGTCTGGCGATAGGCGTCGAGGTCCATCGGGTCGCGCTTCTGGGCGCCGGGGGTCAGCGCCGCCCAGGCGCGGTAGGTCATCGATACGGACGCCAGTTCCGCCTCGCTCATGCCGAATTCATGGGCGTAGCGATTGGCCATGGTGGCGAAATAGGTGGGCTGACCGAAGAAGCCGGCGGGCATTTCCAGCCCGGCCTTTTGCGGCTCGCGCGCGTGGAAGCCATAGACGCCGCCCGGCTTGGTCGAGCGGATGGCATAGGGGACGAGGACATGGCGGGCGAGCCCGGCCTCGATCGCCAGTTGCGCCAGCCGCAGCGCGTCACCGGTGGTGGCGGTGCCGCCCGCCGTGTCGGCGACGGCAGTGAAGCGCCGGGTGGCGGCGCCGATCGCATGGGCGACCTCCTCCGACGGGTGACCAACATATTTGTTGCTGACATGGCCGTCGATATCGGCGGGGGTAAGGCCCGCATCGGCGATCGCGGCCAGGCTGGCGCGGGTCATCATCTGCATCACCGTTTCCTCGCCCTTGCGCAGGAACGCGGTTTCGCCAATGCCGGTGATGGCGATTTTGTTGCCCTTCATCATGCGTCCTTGAACCCCTTGCCCTGTGCCACCAGTCGTTCGATCAGCGGGGAGGGGGTGAAGGCGGCGCCATGCGCGGCCTCCAGCGCCTTCAATCGGTCGAGCATGGTGGGAAGCCCCTGGAGATCGGCCCAGAACATCGGGCCGCCGCGATATTTCGGCCAGCCATAGCCGGTGATCCAGACGATATCGACGTCGGACGCGCGCGAGGCGATGCCTTCGTCGAGGATGCGGGCGCCCTCATTCACCATGGCGAAGAGGATGCGATCCTGGATTTCCGAGTCGCTGATCTCGCGGCGGACGATGCCCTGCTTCGCGGCGAAATCCTCGATCACCTGCATCGCGACCGGCGAGGGGGTCTGCTTGCGGTTGTCGTCATAATCGTAGAAGCCGCCCTTCGTCTTCTGTCCGTGGCGGCCCATTTCGTTGAGGATCTCGCGGACATTGGCGGAGCTGGTGGTCTTGGGGTTCCAGCCGACATCGAGCCCGACCAGATCGCGCATCTGGAAATGGCCCATGGCAAAGCCGAAGTCATAGAGTATCTTGTCGACCGCCCAGGGCGTGGCCCCTTCGAGGATCAGTTGGTCCGCTTGCGTGTTACGGGCGGCGAGGATGCGGTTGCCGACGAAACCATAGCCATTGCCGACCAGCACGCCGATCTTGCCGATCGTCTTGGCGAGCTTCATGGCGGTGGCGATGATTTCCGGCTTCGTGTCCCTGGTGCGGACCACCTCCAGCAGCTTCATGACATTGGCCGGCGAGAAGAAATGGAGGCCGACGACGCTGTCGGGCCGGCTGGTGGCGGCGGCGATATCGTCAATGTCGAGATAGGAGGTGTTGGTGGCGAGGATGGCGCCCGGCTTGGCGATCCTGTCGAGCTTGGCGAAGACCTCGCGTTTCACATCGATCTGCTCGAACACCGCTTCGATGATGAGGTCGCAATCGGCCAGATCCTCCATCGCGATCGATCCGGTGAGCAGGCCCATGCGGATGTCGACATCCTCGGGCTTCATCTTGCCCTTCTTGGCGGTTGTCTCATAATTGCCGCGGATGATGCGCAGGCCACGGAACAGCGCGTCCTCGTTGGTTTCGACCAGGGTGACCGGGATGCCGGCATTGGCGAAGTTCATCGCGATGCCGCCGCCCATGGTGCCGGCGCCGATGACGCCGACCTTGGCGATCGGCAGGATCGGGGTGTCGGCGGGCAGGCTGTCGACCTTGGCGGCCTGGCGCTCGGCGAAGAAGACATGGCGCTGGGCGGCGGACTGGCTGTCGGCCTGCAACTCGTTGAACAATTGCCGCTCGAAGGTCATGCCCTCATCAAAGGGCAGGTCCAGGGTCGCCTCGACGCAGCGGATGATCGCTTCGGGGGCGTTGAAACCGCGGAATTTGCGGGCATTGGCCTTGCGGAAATCGGCGAAGATTTCGGGCTTGCCGCGCGCTTCTTTCAGCTTCTCGGTGCGGTCGCGGACCTTGAGCAGCGGGCGGCCTCCGTCGAGTACGCGCTGGGCGAGGGCGATGGCGTCGGCGCGCAACTGGCCTTCGGCGGCGAGTTCGTCGATCAGGCCCATTTCCTTGGCGGCTTTTGCCGAGACCGGGCTGCCGGCGGTCATGAGGTCGAGCGCCTTTGCGACGCCGACGATGCGGGGCAGGCGTTGGGTGCCGCCGGCGCCGGGCAGCAGGCCCAGATTGACTTCGGGCAGGCCGCATTTGGCCGAGGGGACGGCGATGCGATAATGGGCGACGAGCGCGAGTTCCAGGCCCCCGCCCAGCGCCGTGCCATGGATGGCGGCGATCACCGGCTTGGTGGCATTCTCCACCACCAGTTGCAGGTTGCGCAGCGTGGGTTCGACCGGCGGCTTGCCAAATTCGGTGATGTCCGCGCCGGCAAAGAAGGTGCGGCCTTCGCAGATCAGCACCATCGCGCCGACGGCGGAATCGCCGATGGCGGTCTCGACCGCGCTGGCGACGCCCTGGCGCACGGCGTTGGAGAGAGCGTTCACCGGCGGCGAGTTGACCGTGATGACCGCGATGGAGCCTTCCACCGCATAGGTGACGACGTCATTGACCTTCATTCAAGCCTCTGTGCGTTTGGGCGCCCGGCTGGCCGGCGGATTGCGCGGCCAGCACCTGACGGGCGCGTTGGCGGAAATAATGCTGGAGCCCGGCGATCTCGTCGTCGGTCAGTTCCTGGAAGCGCGGCATGCCCCGTTCGCGCAGGATGCCGTTGTGCAGCACATCCTTCATGCTGGCGGTGTCGAGCGGGACGCCCGACTGGAGCAGGTCCGGCGCGGCGCCGCCCGACACGGCGTTGGCGCCATGACAGATGGAGCAGCGCTGGCCAAAGACGGTGGCGCCGATCGCGGCCCTGGCCGGATCGACGGCGAAGGCGGGATCGTCGATCACCGGCATGTCGACGGGATCGACTTTCGGCAGCACGGCCTTGCCATCGAGGGCGAAGGTCAGGACGCGCCATTGCTGGGTGCGGTAATTCCATTCGCGCGGCAGGCCGATGGCGCTGGGGAAGCGGGAGCCGGCGATCACCGTCACATATTGCCGGCCGCGGGCGCGATAGCTGATCGGCTGGGCCATCACCGCGGTCTGGGCGTCGAACGACCAGAGCGGCTTTCCGCTGTTGGCGGCATAGGCGACGAACTTGCCGCCGGCATTGCCCTGGAACAGCAGGTTGCCGGCGGTGGTCGCGGTACCGCCGCCGCCGCGCAGGCCGGGCATCGGGATGCGCCAGGCCTCGCTCTGCGTCACCGGGTTCCAGGCGAGCAGGAAGCTGGTGGCGGGGCGATCGGGCGTGACACCGGGCGGCGGCGCGCCGGTGCCGACGCTGAGGCGCTGGCCATCGAGATGCTTCCAACCCTTAAGCGGCTCGGCCGGGTCGATATAGACGCGGCCCTGATCCATCGTCGGGATATAGACGAGGCCGCTGCCCGGATTGAAGGACATCGCCTCGATATTATGGGCGCCGAAGGGCGAGGGATAGACGATCGCCGCCTTGCCACCGGGATAGCGGGCGGCGGGGTTCTCGATCGGCCGGCCGCTCTTCACGTCTATGCCGCTGGCCCAGTTGACCGGCACGATGTTGCGGGCGGAGATCAGCTTTCCGGTGGCGCGGTCAATGACGTAGAAGAAGCCGTTCTTGGGCGCGTGCATCAGCACGTCGCGGTCCTCTCCGTCGATCTTCAGCCGGGCGAGTTCCATGTCCATCGCCGAGTTGAAGTCCCAGGTCTCGCCCGGATTGGTCTGATAGTGCCAGACATATTCGCCGGTGTCGGCATCGAGCGCGACGATCGAGCAGAGGAAGAGATTGTCGCCGCCGCCCGGACTGCGGATCTTCTGGTTCCAGGGCGAACCATTGCCGACGCCGATATAGATGCGGTTATATTTGGGGTCATAGGCCATGGCGTTCCACGCGGTGCCGCCGCCGCCATATTTCCACCACTCGCCGGTCCAGGTCTTGGCGGCCATCGCCATCGCCTTGTTCTCGAAGCCGAGCTTGGGGTCGCCGGGCACGGTGTAGAAGCGCCAGAGCTGCTTGCCGGTCTTCTGGTCATAGGCGGTGACATAGCCGCGGATCGGCGCGAAATCGGCGCCGCCATGGCCGATCAAGACCTTGCCGTTGAACACCCAGGGGGCGCCGCTGATATAGCGTTCGTCATCCTTGCCGATGGTCTGGGTCGACCAGAGCCTGTGCCCGGTGCGGGCATTGATGGCGATCAGCCGGCCGTCGATCGTGCCGACATAGACGGCGCCATTGTCATAGGCGATGCCGCGACTGCCCCAGGCGCCGCGCATCTTCTGGTCGGCGACCTTCCAGCTTTGCGGATCATAGGTCCATAGTTCATGGCCGGTGACGGCGTCGACCGCGTGGACGACGCTGTAGCCGGAGGCATAATAGAGGATGCCGTCGACCGCGATCGGCGCGGTCAGGCTGGAGCCGCCGCCGTCGATATCCTGATACCAGGCGAGGCCGAGCTGGCCGACATTATGGTCGTTGATGTCCTTCAGCGGGCTGTAGTGATTTTCATCGATGCCGCCATAGCCGGGCCAGTCGGTGCCGTCGCGCCGGGCCTGGCCAGAGGGCGCGCAGGCCGCGAGCAGGGCCAGAAGCGGCAGAGTGAGGGACGCAAGACGCATGAAGATCAGCCCCCGATCGTCCGGTCGGAGGGCCAGAAACGCTGGCGCAGCGCCTTCTTGTTGACCTTGCCCATGATGGTGCGGCCGATATCATCGACCATCTCGTAGCCGCGCGGGCATTTATAGCTGGCGAGGCTGGCGCGGCAGAAGGCGTTGAGCTCTTCGGCGCTCGGCGGATCGGCCGGATCGCGCGGGATCACCAGCGCGCGGGCTTCCTCGCCCATCTCCGCATTGGGGGCGGCGACCACGGCGATGTCGGCCACCTTGGGATGGCGCAGCAGCACATGTTCGGATTCCGCCGGATAGATGTTGACGCCGCCCGACACGATCATGTCGGACACGCGATCGGTGATGAAGAGATAGCCTGCGTCATCGACATAGCCCATCTCGCCCAGGGTGAAGATGCCGGGCGCGATATGGGCGGCGGCGGTCTTTTCAGGGTCGCCGCGATAGACGATGCCATGGCCGCTGGTGTCGCGGAAATAGACCTGGCCAACCTCGTTGGCGCCCAGCACCGCGCCGTCGTCGCCATAGATGACGGTTTCGAACGGGGCCAAGGCGCGGCCGACCGATCCGGGACGCTCCAGCCATTCGGACGAGGTGATGAAGGTGGTGGAGCCGGCCTCGGTGCCGCCATAGGCCTCCACCAGCACCGGGCCGAACCAGTCGATCATCGCCTGCTTGACGGCGCGCGGGCAGGCCGCGCCGGTATGGGCGAGACGCTGGATGCTGGAGACGTCATATTTCGCGCGCACCTCTTCCGGCAGGGCGAGCATGCGCTGGAAATGGGTGGGGACCATGACCGATCCGGCGACCCGATATTTCTCGATCAGGGCCAGCGCCTTTTCCGCGTCGAAATGCTCGACCGTGATGAGGCTCATGCCGCCGAAGACGTTGCGCGCCATGCCGAGCGGGCCGGTATGGTAGAGCGGGCCGACGGCGATGCCGGGCGAGGGGGTGATGCGGGCGCGCACGGTTTCCGCCAGCGCCTGGACCGTGGCGACGCGCGGGAAATATTGCGGCGGGGTCTCGGTCGCCTTGGGCCGGCCGGTGGTGCCGGAGGTATAATGGAGATGGGGCAGCGGCGGCACGCTGGGGTCAGGCTCGGCGGTCGAGGCGGCGGCGAGCCACGCTTCCCAATGGATCACGCCCTCACGATCGGGGCAGCGCCAGCCGATGACGGTGGCGACGCCGGCCTCGGCCGCGGCGGCGAGGCCCGCCTCCATCGTTTCCGGGCCGACCAGCAGGGCGACGGCGCCGCTGTCCTTGAGGATATAGGCGGCCTCTGACGGAGTGAGATGGAAGCTGACAGGGACGCTGGAAATGCCGGCCTCCAGACAGGCGACATAGGCGATCACGGTTTCCGCGCTGTTGGGGGCGAAGACGGCGACGCGCCGTTCGTGCAGGTCGAGGTCGTTCAAGGCATTGGCGGCTCGGTTCAGCAGATCATCCAGTTGCAGCCAGTCGAGCGAGACACGCTCGTCCGTCAGCGCCATGTCGGTGCGACGGTCGGGCGCGACAGCCTGGAGGGTGAGTGACATCAGGCGTCCTTTCAGGCGGCCGGCGCGTGGACGGCACGCGCGGCGATGGTGGGGGCGAGGTAGCGCAGGGCCATGCGGAAGGAGAGGAGGGCGACGACCGAACAGACGGTGACGACCACCGCCAGCGACTGGCCCAGTGCGGCTTCCGAGCGGAAGACATATTGGGTGAGCGCGGCGACGATCGCCGGGCCGGCGCCCAGGCCCAATATGGTGAAGACGAAGAGGAAGAACGCCAGCATCCGCGCGCGGATCGTCGCCGGCGCGATCAGCCCCATGATCGAGGAGACATAGACCATGAAGGGCACGGTGATGAACTGCGCCACGCAGTAGCAGACCAGGAAGACATAGACGTTGGTGGCGAAGAACATATAGGCGATCACCGGCAGGAAGCCGAGGATCAGCCAGCTGTAGAAGCGCAGATGGGCGTCCGTCATGCCGCGCGTGAACAGGCGGTCGACGATCCAGCCGTTGATCACCAGCGACACGGCCGAAACGATGTTCATCAGGCTCAACGCCACGCCATATTGCACCGGCTTCCAGCCAAAATGCCGTTCGATATAGGCGGGCACCCAGTTGGTCATCGAATAGCCGCACATGGCGAGGCAGGATGTGCCGACCAGCATCAGCGCCAGCAGCCGCCAGTTCTGGCGCACGAAGCCGGCGATCGCGCCCTTTTCCGCGACCGGGCGCGCGACCCTGGTCGCGCCGCGGCGGCCGGGTTCGGGGAAGGTGAAGACCAGCAGGGCGATGAGCAGGCCGGGCACGCCGACCATCATCATCACCAGTTGCCAGGGCTGGGCCGGGCCATGGAAGGGAATATGGATGCCGCTATGCGCGGCGGCGAAGGCGATGGCGACGCCGCCAAGGGCAAATGCTGTTGCAGAGCCGACCTTGCCGGCCATCTGGAAGGTGGAGGTGGCGCGGGTCAGCAGGCGCGGCGGAAAGGCGTCGGCGATCAGCGAATAGGCGGCGGGCAGCAGCGCCGCTTCCCCCACGCCGACGAAGATGCGGCCGACCAGCAGCGCCTCATAGCTTTGCGCGAAACCACAAGCAGTCGTGGCGACGGCCCAGAGCGCGACGCCGCCGAAGATGATCCAGCGGCGCGAATAGCGGTCCGCCGCCCAGCCGAGCGGCAGGCCGAAAATGGCGTAGAAGATGGCGAAGGAGGTCGAGGTGATCATGCTGACCTGCACATCGCTGAGCAGCAGATGCGCCTTGATCGGCGTGACCAGCATCGACACGATCAGCCGGTCGACCCAGGACAGGACATAGAGGCCGAACAGCACCGCCACCATCCACCAGGCGGTGCCCAGTTGCTGGGGGTCGCGGCCGTCCGGGGCTGTTTCCTGGCTGGTCATCAGCATGATCCTTCCCTTCGCCCTCTTGCGTCTCTCAGCGTTGCGGCAATGCGTTGAGTTCGGCGATCTTGAGCTTGCCGAGCTGGGCCATGTGGACTTCGTCCGGCCCGTCGGCGAGGCGCAGGTAGCGCGCATTCATGAAGGCGGCGGCGGGCGGGAAGTCGCTGGCCATGCCGATGCCGCCGAACACCTGCATCGCCCGGTCGGCAACCGTCTGGGTCATGCGCGGGGCGACGATCTTGATCGCGGCGATCAGATCCTTGGCGACCTTGTTGCCGTGACGGTCCATCGCGTCGGCGGCCTTGAGCGTCAGCAGACGGGCCTGTTCGATCTCGCAGAAGGACAAGGCGATATCCTGGCGGATGCTGCCCTGGTCGGCGAGCTTGCGGCCGAAGGCGACGCGGCTGTCGACGCGGCGGGCCATATATTCGAGTGCGCGTTGGGCCTGGCCGATGAGGCGCATGCAATGGTGGATGCGGCCCGGCCCCAGGCGGCCCTGGGCGATCTCGAACCCGCGTTCTTCGCCCAGGATCAGATTTTCCCTAGGCACGCGCACATCCTTGAAGACCATCTCGGCATGGCCGCCGGGCGAATGGACGGCGTTCATCACGTCGAGCGGGCGGACGATCTCGATCCCCGGCGTGTCGGCCGGGATCAGGATCTGCGAATGCTGCTGGTGGCGCGGCCGGTCCGCATTGGGGGTGCGGCCGAGCAGGATATAGACTTTGGTCAGCGGATCGAGCGCACCCGAAATCCACCATTTGCGGCCATTGATGACATAGTCGTCACCATCCGCGACGATCGTTGTTTCGACATTGGTGGCGTCGGACGAGGCGACGCCCGGCTCGGTCATGACATAGCAGGAGCGGATATCGCCGGCGAGCAGGGGCTTCAGCCACTTCTCCTGCTGCTCGGGCGTACCGTAGCGGGCGAGCACTTCCATATTGCCGGTGTCGGGCGCGGAGCAGTTATAATATTCCGACGATCCGATCACCCGGCCCATCAGTTCGGCCAGCGGCGCATATTCGAGGTTGGTGAGGCCGGGGCTCCATGCCCCATATTCATGCGGCAGGAACAGGTTCCACAGGCCGGCTTCCTTCGCCTTCGTCTTGATCGCTTCGGTGCCCGGCCAGCGCTGCCACAAATGGGCGGGATCATGGTGGAAATGATCCCGTTCCTTCTCGATCGGATAGACATGGGCGTCCATGAAATCGGTGAGCTGCGCCCGCAGCGCCTGCACCTTGTCGGAATATTCGAAATCCATGCGATCGGTCCTTTTGGGAAATGGGGCGAAGGCGGGGAGGGGGATCAGGTCAGCGTCAGGCCGCCGTCCACGATCAGCGTCTGCCCGCAGATGTAGGTGGAGAGGGGGGAGGCGAGGAACAGGGCGACGCCGGCCATCTCCTCCACCGAGCCGAAGCGGCCGAGCGGAATGCGCGACAGCGCGCGGTCGCGCCGCTCGTCATTATCCATCGTCACCTTGGTCATCTTGGTATCGACCAGGCTGGGGGCGATGCCGTTGACGCGGATGCCCTCGCCGGCCCAGGCGATGGCGAGCGCGCGGACCAGATTGACGGCGCCGGCTTTCGATGCGGCATAGGCAGGATTGCCGAAGGTCGCCTTGAACCCGCCGATCGAGCTGACGACGATGACGGCGCCCTTGGTGGCGGCCAGCGCGTCCCTGAAGCGGTTGGAGATGTGGAGGATGGAGTCGAGATTGACCGCCATCACCTTGTTCCAGCCGTCGACCTCGAACTCCTGGCGGCGATAGAGGACGGCGCCCTGCGAATGGATGAGGATGTCGAGCGCATCGAAGGGGGCGGGCGCGGCGGCGATCGCGGCGGGATCGCTGACATCGACCTGTGTATAGCCGATATTGTCGAGGTCCGACCCTTCCTCGCCGGCATAGTCGGCGGCGCTGGCGCGGGTGCCCCAGACATGGACGCGGGCGCCGCGCTTCAGGAAGGCCTGGGCCATGCCATTGCCGATGCCGCTCGATCCGCCGACCACCAGCACCGTCTTTCCGGTGAAGTCCAGTTCATTGCCCAAGGGGGAACATCCTTCCTGCATGTCAGCGGATCAGCGCCTGGGCGCGGTCGAAAAGGTGGATGGCGCGGCTGTGCAGCCGGTCGCCGGTGTCGCGTGGGGCCTTGCCGGCACAGGCGCGGGCATGGGTGCCCTCCAGCAGGATGCCGAGTTTGTAGCAGGCGAGGACATGATACCAGTCGACCGCCGACAGATCACGCGCGGAGCCGGCACCATAGCGCGCGACCAGTTCGGCGGGCGTCGGGAAACCCTCCCACGGCGTGACCGACACGGTGCTGGCGCCGCTGCCGTCGGGCCAGGTGGCCAGCACCCAGCCCAGGTCCAGCAGCGGATCGCCGATCGTCGCCAGTTCCCAGTCGATGATCGCGGCAAGATCGCCGCTGTCGGGGCGGTACATGACATTGGCGAGATGATAGTCGCCATGCATGATGCCGGGGGTAAAATCGGCCGGGCGGTGCCGTTCCAGCCAGGCGGCGATGGCGTCGACGCTGGGGAGCGCCTGCGGCCCGGTCCAGTCGGCAAATTCGCCATAGCCGGCAAGCTGGCTGCGCCAGCGATCGACCTGGCGGCCGAGGAAATTGTCGGGCCGGCCGAAATCGGCGAGGCCCAGCGCCTGATGATCGAGCGCACCCAATGCGGCGATGCCGTCAACCAGGGCGAGGCCCATGGCGTGGCGCATCGCGGGCGACCCGGCATGGGGCATGGGCAGCTGGCCGACCGGATTGAAGCCATCGACCGGCTCCATCAGGTAGAAGGCGACGCCCAGCACGCTTTCGTCGCCGCAATCGGCGATCAGCGCTGGATGGGGGACATTGGTGCCGGCGATGGCGCGCAGCAGTCGCGCCTCACGCCGCATCGTTTCATTGCTGTTGGGGCGGGGATGCGCCGGCGGGCGACGGAAGATATAGTCGCGGCCGTCGCGGGTCAGGCGCAGCAGGATATTCTGCGTCCCCCCGGCAAGCGGCGTCACGTTGTCGATCGGACCGGAGCCAAGGCCCTGATCCGTCATCCACGTCGCCAGCGACTCGATGTCGACCGCTGATTCCACTTAGGCATCCCTCGCTTTTTTCGACTGTTAGCCGTCGATTAGGTCAATTGGATAATGCACTTGACGAACCATCATTGCAATGAGAAATTGCACTCATGGTCAGACTTCAACTCGCCAAGGCCGAAGATGCCACCCGCGGATCCGCTGCCGAGCAGATCAAGCAGGTGGCGTTGCGCCTGTTCGCCGAAAAGGGCGTCGATGGCGTGACCGTGCGCGAGATTGCGGCGGCGGCGGGGCAGAAGAATCACGGTGCCGTCAGCTATTATTTTGGATCGAAGGAGGCGCTGGTCCGGGCGCTGGTGATGGACGGGGCGATGGCGCTGGACCGGGAGCGCAATGCGGCGCTCGACGGGCTGGAGGCGCAGGGTGGGCCGCGCACGATCCGTGAGGTGGTGGAGATATTGGTGCGGCCGGTGCTGGCGCTGCCCGACAGCCATTATGTCCAGTTCATCGTCATCTTTGCCATGACCCATCGCGACATGATGCTGGATGCGATCGATCCGGCCTGGAACAATGCCTATGGCCGGTGCCTCGATCATCTGCGGGGCATGATGGCGGACCTGCCGGTGGCGTTGCAGAACCAGCGATTCGTGTTCATGGGGGCTTACCTAAGCGCCGTGCTGTCGGCGCGGCAGCGCGCGCTGGCCGACGAAAGCCGCGCGCATCCGATGTGGGGCAGCGAGGCGAGCGTCGAGCATTTCCTGCAGACACTGGTGGCGTTGCTGGAGGCGCCGGCGGACCTGCCGGCAGCGATGCTCAGGCAATTGGGGCAACGCGACGGCGCTATTGCGGATCGACCCGGCCCTGTCGGTTGAACCGGGGCGCAATCACAATCAGAACATAGAAGACGAAACAAGCGGAGCGGGATGATGGCAGTTACGGAAAGGATCGGCGAAGCGGAGCACGCGCGCACGGCAGAGCTGCTGGCGATGCCGCTGGCCGAACTGATGGCGCAGGCGGCGGCGCTGCGCGACGAAGGCCATGGCCGGGTGCAGAGCTGGTCGCGCAAGATCTTCATCCCGCTGACCCAGCTATGCCGCAATCTCTGCCATTATTGCACCTTCTCGCAGCCGCCGCGGCCGGGCGAGAACGCCTATATGACGCGCGAGGACGTGCTGGCGGTGGCACGCGCCGGCAAGGCGGCGGGCTGCACCGAAGCGCTGTTCACGCTGGGCGACAAGCCGGAACTGCGCTTCGCCGCTGCGCGCGAGGAACTGGCGCGGCTGGGCCATGACAGCACCCTGTCCTATCTGGCGGAAATGGCGGCGCTGGTGCGCGACGAGACCGGGCTGCTGCCGCACATCAATGCCGGGGTCATGACCCGCGAGGAAATGGCCGGTCTGCGCCGGGTGTCAGTGTCGCAGGGGCTGATGCTGGAGTCGGTGTCCGACCGGCTGTGCCGCAAGGGCGGCGCCCATTATCGCTCGCCCGACAAGGAGCCGGCGGCACGGCTGGAGACGATCCGGCTGGCGGGCGAACTGGCCATCCCTTTCACCACCGGCATCCTGATCGGCATCGGCGAGACGCGCGAGGAACGGATCGAGGCGCTGGAGGCGATCCGCGACCTGCAGGACGGCTATGGCCATATCCAGGAAGTGATCGTCCAGAATTTCCGCGCCAAGGAACGCACGGTGATGGCCGATGCGCCCGAGCCGGACATGGACGAATTGCTGTGGACGATCGCGGTGGCGCGGCTGATCCTGGGTCCGGAAATGAATATCCAGGCGCCGCCCAACCTGTCGGCGGCGGACTTCCCCCGGCTGATGGCGGCGGGGATCAACGATTGGGGCGGGGTGTCGCCGGTGACGCCCGACCATGTGAATCCGGAAGCGCCCTGGCCGGCGGTCGAGCGGCTGCGCGCGGCGACCGAGGGCGAAGGGCGGATGCTGGTGGCGCGGCTGCCCGTCTATCCCGCCTATGCGCAGGATAATGAGCGCTGGCAGGACCAGGCGATGGTCCGCCATGTGCTGGCCCATGCCGATGCGATGGGCTTTGCGCGGGAGGATAGCTGGTCGCCGGGCATCGCACTGGAGCCGCGCATCACGCGCCCGTCGGCGCTGCCGGTCGATCCCGCGATCGGGGCGATCGTCGACCGGGCGATGGCTGGCGCTCTGCTGGCAGAAGCCGAGATCGAGACGCTGTTCACCGCGCGCGAGAGCGACCTGGAGCATGTCTGCGCCAGTGCGGACGCGCTGCGGATGCAGGAAATGGGCGACACGATCAGCTATGTCGTCAACCGCAACATCAACTACACCAATATCTGCGCCTATAAATGCAGCTTCTGCGCCTTTTCCAAGGGCGACAAGGCGGAGGCGCTGCGCGGCAAGCCCTATGACCTGGACCTGGAGGAAGTGGTCCGCCGCACTCGCGAGGCATGGGAACGGGGCGGCACCGAAGTCTGCCTGCAGGGTGGCATCCACCCCCATTATACCGGCGACACCTATCTGAACCTGGCCCGCGCGGTGAAGGCGGCGGTGCCCGAGATGCACATCCACGCCTTTTCCCCGCTGGAAGTGTGGCAGGGGGCGGCGACGCTGGGCCTGCCGGTCGAGGATTTCCTGCGCCGGCTGAAGGCGGTGGGCCTCGACACGTTGCCCGGCACGGCGGCCGAGATACTGGATGACGAGGTGCGGGCGATCATCTGCCCGGACAAGTTGGACACGGCGCAATGGCTGGAGGTGATCGAGACCGCGCATCGCGTCGGCTTCACCACGACCGCGACGATCATGTTCGGCCATGTCGATACGCCGCGCCACTGGGCAAGGCACCTGATCCGCATCCGCGACCTGCAGCGGCGGACCGGTGGCTTCACCGAATTCGTGCCCTTGCCCTTCGTCCATATGGAGGCGCCGATGGGCGTGCGCGGCCAGTCGCGCCATGGCCCGACCTTTCGCGAGGTGCGGCTGATGCATGCGGTCGCGCGGCTGACGCTGCACCCCCATATCCGGTCGATCCAGACCAGCTGGGTCAAGCTGGGGCCGGAAGGGGTGAAGGCCTGCCTGGAGGGCGGCGCCAATGATCTGGGAGGCACGCTGATGAACGAGAGCATCTCGCGTGCGGCGGGCACCCAGCACGGCCAGGAAATGCCGCCCGCGGCGATGGAGGCGCTGATCCGGTCGATCGACCGCACGCCCCGGCAGCGCAGCACCGCCTATGGCGGCGTGAGCGAAGATATTCATGCACGCGGAATGACCGCGGCGGAACTGACACCCATGGTCCTGACGCCCCCGCGCAAGCGGCGGCGCGAGGCCGATACGAACCAGGAGAGGTTTGAATATGCAGAATGAGGCTTTGGCGACGATCGCCGTGCTTGGCGGGACCGGCAAGGAAGGTGGCGGCCTGGCGCTGCGCTGGGCGCACAAGGGACACAAGGTCATCATCGGCAGCCGCACCGCCGAGCGAGCGCAGGAAGCGGCTGATACGATGAACGCGACGCTGGGCGGCAGTTCAGTCGTCGGCGCCGCCAATCCCGATGCCGCAGCGCAGGCCGACATCATCGTGCTGGCCGTGCCCTATGCCGCGCAGCAATCGACGGTGAAGGACGTCGCCGACGCGCTGGCGGGCAAGATATTGATCGACGTGACCGTGCCGCTGGTGCCGCCCAAGGTCAGCCGGGTGCAGTTGCCCGATGGCGGATCGGCAGTCGAGGCGGTGCAGAAGATGCTGGGTGAGGGCGTCCGCGTCGTATCCGCCTTCCAGAATATCAGCGCGCATCATTTGACCAAGCTGGACGAGGAGATCGAATGCGACGTGCTGGTCTGCGCCGACGACAGCGAGGCGGCGGACCAGGTGGTCGCACTGGCGCAGGAAATCGGCCTGCGCGCCTGGAATGCCGGACCGCTGTGCAATTCGGTTGTTGCAGAAGGACTTACGTCGGTCTTGATTGCGCTCAATCGGCGGTACAAGGTGCCCGGATCGGGTATTCGCATCACCGGAGTGTAAGCTGCATCCATGATAGTCGCACCGGCCGCCGTCACATTATCGGCCCTGAACGGGGTTCCCATGGTTGCGCCGGGCGACGATCTGTCGGCCATGCTGCTGTCGGCCTGCCATGCCAATGGTCTTTCGCTGCAGGATGGCGACATCGTCGTGCTGGCGCAGAAGATCATATCCAAGGCGGAGGGACGCGCGGTGCCGCTGGCCAGCGTGTCGCCCTCGGACGAGGCGATCGATCTGGCAGCGCAATGCCACAAGGATCCCCGGCTGGTCGAACTGATCCTGTCGGAGAGCGAGAAGCTGATGCGGGTCCGGCCGGGCGTGCTGATCGTGCGCCATCGGCTGGGTCTGGTGCTGGCCAATGCCGGAATCGACCAGTCCAACATCGCGCAGGATGGGGATGGCGTCGCGCTGCTGCTGCCGCTCGATCCCGATGGCAGCGCTGCGGCGCTGCGGCAGGCGGTGCGTGATGCGCTGGGCATCGACATCGCGGTGGTCATCATCGACAGTCTGGGCCGGGCCTGGCGCAAGGGCACCTGTGGCGTGGCGATCGGCGTCGCCGGCATGAGCGGCCTGCTCGACCTCCGCGGTGAACCGGACCTGCATGGCCGGCCGTTGCAGACCAGCGAACTGGGCCTGGCCGACGAGGTGGCGGCCGCCGCCTCGCTGATCATGGGGCAGGCCGGGGAAGGCCGGCCGATCGTGGTGGCGCGGGGCGTTGCGCGGGGCTGCAATGAGGGTAGCGCGGCCGAACTGATCCGCGAACCGGCGATGGACCTGTTTCCATGAGCGTGTTGGCCCTGGCCGGGGGCGTCGGCGGCGCCAAGCTGGCCAATGGCCTGGCCGGCGTCGTGCCGCCCGGCGCACTGACCATTGCCGTTAACACCGGCGACGATTTCGTCCATATGGGCCTGCATATCTCGCCCGACATCGACAGCGTCACCTATGCGCTCGCGGGCATGAACGATAGCGTACGCGGCTGGGGCGTGGCCGATGAAAGCTGGGCCTTCATGGACGCGACACGGCGGCTGGGCGGCGAAAGCTGGTTCAACCTGGGCGATCGGGATCTGGCGACCCATGTGCTGCGCACCGCCTTGCTGCGCGAGGGCACGCTGTCTTCGGTCACGGCGGACATTGCCGCGCGGCTGGGCATCGGGCCGGCGATCGTGCCGATGAGCGACGATCCGATCCGGTCGATGATCGACACCGACCAGGGCGAAATGGCCTTCCAGGATTATTTCGTGCGCCATCAATGCGGGCCGCGCTTCAAATCGATCCGGTTCGATGGTGCCGCAGTCGCGCGGCCGAGCGCTGGTCTGGTGGCGGCACTGGATGATCCCGCGCTGGAAGCGATCATCCTCTGTCCATCCAACCCGATCCTGTCGATCGAACCGATCCTGGCGGTGCCGGGTGTGCGCGACAGGCTGGTGGCGCGGCGCGCGCCGTGCGTGGCGCTGTCTCCCTTCATCGCGGGGCAGGCGGTCAAGGGGCCGGCGGCCAAGATCATGACCGAACTGGGCCTGCCGACCACGCCGGCGACGATCGCCCGCCATTATGACGGGCTGATCGACGGGCTGATGGTGGACGTTGCCGACGCGCACGGCTGGTCCGACGATGGGCTGGCGGTACGCAGCGCCGACATATTGATGCGCAATGTCGATCAGCAGCAGGCATTGGCCGCTCAGATGATTGCTTTTGCGGCGGCGTTGCGGTGCGCAGTCCCGTGACCCTGTCCATCCTGATCCCGGCCAAGAGCTTCGCGCAGGGCAAGAGCCGGCTGTCGCAGGTTCTGGGACCACGGGATCGGGCGGCGCTGTGTCGGCAATTATTGGGGCATGTGCTGGCAGTGGCGCGCGATGCGATCCCGGATGCGGCCGTGCATGTCGTCAGCGCCTGCCCGGAGGTGCGCGGTTTCGCGACCGAGCGGGGCGCAACAGTCCTGGCCGAGCGGGAACCCGGCCATGTGCCGGCGCTGATGGCGGCGATGCAGGCGTTGCCGATCGATCGCCCGGTGCTGATCCTGAGCGCGGACCTGCCGATGCTGGCGGCTGCGGACCTGCACGCGATGGTGCAGGAACCCGCCGATGTGGTGATCGCCACCGATCGTGAGGGGCAGGGAACGAACGCGCTGTTGCTGAAGCGGCCCGGCGTCATCCCGCTGCGTTTCGGGCCGGGCAGCTGTGCCGCGCATGTGGGCGAAGCGGAACGGGCTGGATATCGCGTGTCGATCCTCCGGCGGCCCGGTCTCGCCGACGATGTCGACCTGCCCGAGCATCTCCAAATATTTTCCGTTGGTGCATAATTGCCTTGGCCCTGCCGAACGGCCGGGGTAAGGCAATAAAATTGCATCTAGGTATATAATTGGAGGAGTCGGATGGCGGAGGCATATATTGCGGCCGTGGCGCGCAGCGCCGGTGGCAAGCGGGGCGGCAGGCTGGCAGGGGTGCATCCTGCGGATCTGGCCGGGCGCGTGCTGGCGGGACTGGTGGGTCGCAGCGGGATCGATCCGGCCGCGATCGAGGATGTCATCATGGGCTGCGCCTGTCCCGGCGGCGAGCAGGGCGCGAATATCGCCCGCAACGCCGTGCTGGCCAGCGGCCTGCCCGAATCCGTGCCCGGCACCCATGTCGACCGCCAGTGCGGATCGTCGCAGCAGGCGCTGCATTTCGCCGCCGCGACGGTGATGGCGGGCGTGCAGGACGTGGTGATCGCCGCCGGTGTCGAGAGCATGACGCGCGTGCCGATGGGCCTGCCCTGGACGCTGGCGGCCAAGCATGGGTTCGGCACCTATCGCAGTCCGGGGATCGAGGCGCGCTATCCCGACACACCGTTCAGCCAGTTTGGCGGGGCCGAGATGATGGCCCGCAAATATGGCTTCGATCGTGCCGCGCTCGACGCCTACGCGCTGGAGAGCCATCATCGCGCGGCGGCAGCGACGCAGGCCGGCAAGTTCGATGCGGAGATCGTGCCGCTGGAGGTCGAGACCGCCGAGGGCGAGACGCTGGTCCACAAGGTGGATGAGGGCATTCGCTTCGACGCCAGCCTGGAGAAGATTGCCAGCGTCAAGCTGTTGCAGGAGGGCGGGGTGATTTCCGCCGCCAATGCCAGCCAGATCTGCGATGGCGCCGCGGCGCTGCTGATCGTCAATGAGCGGGGCCTCAAGACCCATGGCCTGACGCCGCTGGCGCGGGTGCATGAAATGACCGTGCTGGGCCATGATCCGGTCATCATGCTGGAGGCGCCGATCCCGGCGACCGAGCGCGCGCTGGCGCGGGCAGGCATGACGCTGGGCGATATCGATCTTTATGAAGTGAATGAGGCGTTCGCGCCGGTGCCGCTGGCCTGGGCGAAGGCGCTGGGCGCCGATCCGGCGCGGCTCAACGTGCATGGCGGGGCGATTTCTCTGGGCCATCCGCTGGGCGGATCGGGCGCCAAGCTGATGGCGACGCTGGTCAGCGCGCTGCATGATCGCGGCGCGCGCTATGGCCTTCAGACCATGTGCGAGGCCGGCGGCATGGCCAATGTGACGATCGTGGAACGGCTCTGAGGGGAATGGATCGGCCCTTCCCCGGTGGCGGGGAAGGGCCGATCCCTCAATTACCTTCGTCGAGCAGGCGGCGGGCGATGACCTGGGCCTGGATTTCGCCGGCGCCCTCGAAAATGTTGAGGATGCGCGCGTCGGCCAGCAGGCGGCTGACCTGATATTCGGTGGCAAAGCCGTTGCCGCCATGAATCTGCAGCGCATTGTCGGCAGCGGCCCAGGCGACCCGCGCGCCGATCAGCTTGGCCATGCCGGCCTCCAGATCGCAGCGTTTGTCCTCATCCTTGCGCCGCGCGGCGAAATAGGTGAGCTGGCGCGCGCCCATGATCTCCGCCGCCATCATCGCCAGCTTATTGGCGACGCGCGGGAAGTCGAAGATCGGCCGGCCGAACTGCTTGCGGTCGAGTGCGTAGGAAAGGCCGATGTCGAGTGCCGCCTGGGCGACGCCGATGGCGCGGGCGGCGGTCTGGATACGGGCGCTTTCGAAGGTGGCCATCAACTGCTTGAAGCCCTGGCCCTCGACCCCGCCGAGCAGATTGGCGGCAGGCACGCGGAAATCGTCGAAGCCGATCTCATATTCCTTCATGCCGCGATAGCCGATCACCTCGATCTCGCCGCCGCTCATGCCGGGCGTGGGGAAGGGGGCGTCGACGGTGCCGCGCTGCTTGGGCGCGATCAGCATCGACAGGCCGCTATAGTTGCGGGTGTCGGGATCGGTGCGGACCAGCAGGGTCATCACATCGGCGCGGGCCGCATGGGTGATCCAGGTCTTGTTACCGCTGACCCGATATTCGCCGTCAGCCAGCGTCGCGCGGGTGCGCAGCGCGCCAAGGTCGGAGCCGGTGTCTGGTTCGGTGAAGACGGCGGTGGGCAGGATCGCGGCATTGGCGATCTGCGGCAGCCAATGGGCTTTCTGCTCGGCGGTGCCGCCGGTCAGGATCAGTTCTGCCGCGATTTCCGACCGGGTGGCGAGACTGCCGACGCCGATCCAGCCGCGCGAAAGTTCCTCGGATACGACGCACATCGCGGTCTTGCCCATGCCAAGCCCGCCAAATTCTTCCGGAATGGTCATGCCGAACACGCCCATCTCGCCCAGTTCCTGCACCAGCGGCAACGGGATCAGCTCGTCCTTGAGATGCCATTCATGGGCGAAGGGGGCGACCTTCTCGTTCGACAAAGCAAAGAACTGGTCGCGCACCATGTCGAACATCTCGTCGAGGCCGCAATTTTCCAGCGTCGCCCGGCCGCGCGCATCGACCAGATGGCCGGCAATCGCGCTCTTCACCGCCTGGCCGCCACCGCTGCGGATGAGGGTGCGCAGGGCCGGTGCGTCGAGCGCGGACAGATCGTCGGTAAGGTCGGTTGGGCGGATCACTTCACCCTGGTTCATCGGGATGCCGCCCAGCATCTGCGCGCCATATTCGGCGAAGAGCAACTGGGCGAGCAGTGCTTCTATCTCGCCAAAGCTGCCCTGGGCGTCGAGACTGGCGGCCCAGCTGGCGACTTCGCGCAGCATTTCGGCATAGGCGGCGAACCAGCCAAAGCCGTGGACGACATGCTGCTCGACATCGGCGAGGACGCGATCGACCTTGCCGCCGTCATTGCTGATCCGCCCCTTCACATGCGGGCGGGCGGCGGCGACGAAGGCGTGCGCGGCATCGGCTGCGCTCGACAGCAAGGCCGGCAGATCGGGCAGGACCAGGATATTCTTGTCCATCTCCATGGCCGCGCTCATCCTTCCCCCGCCTGCTTCTTGTTGGCCGATGCCATTGCCTTGGCATCCAGTCCGCCGACCAGATTGCCGGTCATGAGCTGATTATGGGCATGGGCGAGATGATGCATGTGGAACACGCTATCCATCACCTGCCGCTTGCCGCGTGCATCCTCGACGAAATTGAACGCCTGCTTGGTCAGCGCCAGGCCGAACCGTTCATGCTGGGCGATTTCGGCGGCGATCTTGGCCACTTCCTCGCGCAGCGTCTCGCGCGGGAAAATCTCGTTCACCATGCCGAAATTATAGGCGCGCTGGGCCGGCATGCGGCGGCCGAGCAGCAGCAGTTCGCGCGCGACGCGGGTCGGCAGTTCGAAGGCATGGGCGAAATATTCGACCCCCGGCTGAGCCATGCGCTGCACCGGATCCTGGAAGAAGGCGTCTTCCGACGCGATGATGAGGTCGCAGACCCAGGCCAGCATCAGCCCGCCGGCGATGCAGGCACCCTGCACCATGGCGATCATCGGCTTGGGGATATCGGCCCAGCGTCGGCACAGGCCCAGATAGCCGTCCTGTTCCAACACATATTGGCGTTCGGCGCCGCCCTTGTTCAGATGGTCCCACCACATGCTGGTGCGCGTGCGCGGCATGTGACTGTCCTTGTCCGGCGTGCCGATGTCATGGCCGGCCGAGAAATGCTTGCCCTCGCCACCGAGCACGATCACCTTGACCTCATCATCCTCGACCGCGCGCTTGAAGGCGTCGTCGAGCTGGCCGAGCAGCCGGTAATTCTGGGCATTGCCATATTGGGGGCGGTTCAGCATCACCCAGGCGACGCCGTCCACCACATTATAGGTCACGAATTCGGGCTGCGCTTCTTCGGACATCGTCCTTCTCCCTCAGCGCGGCGGCATGCGCAGGCCACCGTCGAGCCGCACATATTCGCCGTTCCAATAGTCATTCTCGATCATCGCCAGCGCCATCGCGGCAAACTCCTCGGGCTTGCCGAAACGCTTGGGGAAGGGAACGGTGGCCGACAGCGCATCGCGCACCTTGTCGCTGGCCCGCGCCATCAGCGGCGTGTCGAAGATACCGGGCAGGATCGCGTTGACGCGGATGCCTTCGCCCATCAGGTCGCGCGCCATCGGCAGGGTCAGGCTGACGATGCCGCCCTTCGACGCGGAATAGGCCGCCTGGCCGATCTGGCCGTCGACCGCCGCCGCGCTGGAGGTGTTGATGATGACGCCGCGCGCCTTGTCCTCCAGCGGATCTAGGCTCAGCATGCCGGCGGCCGACTTGGCGCAGCAGCGGAAGGTGCCGATCAGGTTGATCTGGATGATCCGTTCGAACTGGTCGGTCGGGAAGGCCTTGATCTCGCCGGTCTCGCGGTCGCGGCTGGCGGTCTTGATGACATTGCCGGTGCCGGCGCAATTGACCAGGATACGCTCCTGGCCATGGGCGGCGCGGGCCTTGGCAAAGCCGGCATCGACCGAGGCCTCGTCGGTGACGTCGACCTTGCAGAAGGTGCCGCCGATATCGGCCGCGACCTTTGTCCCGGTTTCCTCGTTGAAATCGAACAGCGCGACCTTGGCGCCCTGCGCCGCGATGGCGCGGGCCGTCGCCTCACCCAGACCCGATGCCCCGCCGGTGACGATGGCGGCTACCCCCTGGTCGATCTTCATGCCTGTGTCCTCTCCTTCACGGGGCGCTGGGCGATCGCGCCGTCGCTCGTCAGCGCGTCGAGTACGCCGTCGTCGAGACCGAGCCATTCCCCCAATATTTCGCGGCTATGTTCGCCCACGCGCGGCGGGCAGTGACGATAATCGGTCGGCGTCGCCGACAGCTTGCCGGGATAGGCGACGGTCGGGATCTCGACCCCATCCTCTTCCCGGCGATAGCGATGGACGGTCTGGCGGGCGTCGATGAACGGATCCTCGAATACGTCCTGAATGCTGTTGACCGGGCCGGCGGGGACGCCCGCGGCGACGAAGCGCGCCATCAGGTCGTCGCGGGCGAAGGGGCGGACGATTTCCTGTACCTTCGCCTCGATCGCGTCGCGGTTGATGAGGCGCTGGGCGCTGGTCGCGTAGAGCGGATCGGTGCCTAGTTCCGCATGGCCCATTTCCGTGCAGAAGGCGCGGAACTGACGATCATTGCCGATCGCGATGATCATCATGCCGTCGGCGACCTCGAACGTCTTGTAGGGGACGACGGTGGGATGGCGATTGCCCAGGCGTCCCGGCACGATGCCGCCGACCAGCCAGTTCATCCCCTGATTGGCGAGCATCGCGATCTGGGTATCGAGCAGCGACACGTCGATCTGCTGCCCTTCGCCAGTGCGTTCGGCATGGCGCAGGGCAGCAAGGATGGAGACGGTGGCGAACATGCCGGTCGACAGGTCGGCCATGGCGACGCCAGCGCGCAGCGGGCCACCATCCTCTTCGCCGGTGATGCTCATGAAGCCGCCCATGCCCTGGGCGACGAAATCATAGCCGCCCCGGTCGGCATAGGGGCCGGTCTGGCCGAAGCCGGTGATCGAGCAATAGACGAGGCGCGGGTTGATCGCCTTCAGGCTGGCATAGTCGAGACCGTATTTGCTGAGGCCCCCGACCTTGAAATTCTCGACCAATATGTCGGCTTCCGCCGCCAGCCGACGGATCAGATCGGCGCCCTGCGGCGTCGCCAGATTGATCGCGGCGGAGCGTTTGTTGCGGTTGCAGGAGAGATAATAGGCGCTGGTGCCGATTTCCGGCTGGCCATCGGCGCCGGTCAGGAAGGGCGGACCCCAGGCGCGGGTATCGTCGCCATGGCCGGGCAGTTCGATCTTGATGACGTCGGCACCGAAGTCGGCGAGTATCTGGGTCGACCATGGACCCGCGAGCACGCGCGACAGATCGAGAACCTTGATCCCTTCAAGCGCGTGGCCGCTCATCGGCTGCCCGCCTTGTCCGTCATGACCGCTGTCATCGCCATCCGCTCCTGTCTCCGTCTATCTGCTGCATCGGTTGATGATTCTGATAGCGGGTGCAGGAATGGAGGGCAAGAATTATTGCACTATGGGATACTTTTGGTGCTATTTCTTGGTAGCGCCGGCGAGATAGGCGAGCAGGTTGGCGCGATCGGCCGGGTTGGGCAGGCCGGCAAAGACCATGCGGCTGCCGGGCACGGCTGCGCTGGGCTTGGCAAGGAAGCCGTCGAGCGACTTGGCATCCCAGCGGATCTTGGCCTTCTGCATCGCCGGGGAATAAGTGAAGCCGGGGACGGTGCCCGACGTGCGCCCGAACACGCCCGAGAGCGAAGGGCCGAGCTTCTTCACGCCCGGATCGACCGAGTGGCAGACGGCGCAGCGGGCGAAAACCGCCTTGCCCTTGGTCGCGTCGCCCGCCTGGGCGAGCGCCGGGCCGGTGGCGGCGAGCGCCATAGCGAACATCATCACGCGCGAAACATGCTTCATCGACATCCTGATTCCTCTTCCCTTCTTCCCTGGCTAAAATTTATACCAGTGTGCATAAATAAACCAATAGCCGTCTGAGTCTGAACGGCGGTTGAAGCGGGAAGGATGCGGAAATGGCCGATGGCGAACCCATGGCGAACCATCGGTTCGGGCCGGGCGGCATGGCGCTGGCGTTGCTGGTGAACATCATGTTCGCGCTCAACGTGATCGCGATGAAAGTGGTGGTGGATGCGACCGCGCCGCTATTGTCGGTGGCGCTGCGGATGGGGACGGTCTTCCTGATCTGTGCGCCGGCGCTGCGTCCGCTGCCGGGCCGGACCGGCTGGCTGATGCTCTATGGCTTCCTCAATGGCGGGCTGTTCCTGCTGCTGCTGAACCTGGCGCTGTTCATGGCGACCAATGTCGGGGCGCTGGCGATCGCGGGGCAATTGAGCGTGCCCTTCTCGCTGTTGCTCGGCGCGCTTCTGCTGGGCGAGCGGCTCAACCGGCGCAAGATTGTCGGCGTGCTGCTGGCCTTTGCCGGGGTCGTGGCGCTGGTGTTCGATCCACATATCCTGGCGGAGGTGCCCGCCGTATTGGTGATGGCCTGCGCGGCGATGGTGTGGGGCGGCGCGACCCTGGTGCAGCGCAAGCTGACCGGGGTGAGCGTGATGAACGGCCAGGCGTGGAACGGCCTGATGGGCGCGGCGGTGCTGGCGCCCTTTGCCCTGATGTTCGAGCGGCCGGCGATCGCGGGGCTGGCCGATGTCGGCTGGGTGCCGACCGGCTGGTTCGCCTTTTCCTGCCTGGGCGCGACGGTGCTGGGGCAGGGGACGCTGGCCTGGCTGCTGCAACGCTATCCGATCTCGACCATCATGCCGCTGATGCTGGCATCGCCGGTGATGTCGACGGTCTTTGCCTCGCTCTATTTTGGCACGCCGATCACCGTGGGCATGATTGCGGGCGGGACCGTGGCGCTGCTGGGCGTGACGATCATCGCCTTCTCGCCCGATCGTAGGCCGGTCGACTGACCATCAAAAAAAATGGGCCGGCGTCGCATGCCTCGACGCCGGCCCAGGGGGCTTCCGAAGGGCGGCGGTCAGACCGCCCGTTCGAAGATGGCGGCCAGGCCCTGACCGCCGCCAATGCACATGGTTTCCAAGCCATAGCGGCCGTCGCGCCGCTGCAGTTCGCGCAGCAGATTGGCGAGGATGCGTCCGCCGGTCGCGCCGATCGGATGGCCGAGCGAAATGCCCGATCCATTGACGTTGAGCTTGTCGCGATCGTCCCAGTTCCAGCCCTTGAGGCAGGCCAGAACCTGCGGCGCAAAGGCTTCGTTGAGTTCGACCAGGTCGATGTCGTTCCAGCCAAGGCCATTGCGGACGAACAGCTTTTCGACCGCCGGCACCGGACCAATGCCCATGCGCGAGGGATCGCAGCCCGCCGCCGCCCAGCTGTGCAACCAGGCCATGGGTTCAAGGCCCAGTTCTTCCAGCTTGTCCTCCGCGACCACCAAACAGGCGGCGGCGGCATCATTCTGCTGGCTGGCATTGCCGGCGGTGACCACGCCATCCTTCTCGATCGGCTTCAACAGGGCGAGCGATTCCGGCGTGGCGTCGGCACGAATGCCCTCATCCATGGCGAAGATCAGCGGATCGCCCTTGCGCTGCGGCACGGCGACCGGGACCAGTTCGTCGTCGAACTTGCCGGCGGCCCAGGCGGCTGCGGCGCGCTGATGGCTCATCGCGGCATATTCGTCGCAGGCTTCGCGGCTGATGTCATAATCCTTGGCGAGATTGTTCGCCGTCTCGATCATGCCGCTTATGATGCCATAGCGGGCGATCGGCTGCGACATGACGCGGCCGCGGGTCAGGCGGTCGTGGAACTGGGTCGATCCGGAGCGGGCACCCCAGCGATGGTCCATCGAATAATATTCGACATTGGACATGCTTTCGACCCCGCCGGCGACGACGATGTCGGCGGCGCCGGTCTGGATCCGCATGGCCGCGTCGATCACCGCCTGAAGCCCCGAACCACAGCGCCGGTCGAGCTGCACGCCGGGAATGCTTTCGGGCAAACCCGCCGCCAGCGCCGACCAGCGGCCGATGCAGGGTGCCTCGCCATTGCCATAGCCCTGGGAGAAGACGACATCGTCGATCCGTTCGGGATCGATTTTGGTGCGCTCCATCAGCGCCTTGATGATGACCGCGCCCAGATCGCCGGCGCTGAAGGATTTGAGCGAACCGCCATATTTGCCGACGGCGGTGCGGATGGGGGCGACGATGGCGGCTCTGCGCATGCGATGTCCTTTGCGGGAATGGGGAGGATCAGGCGGCCGCTTCGGCCTGGCGGATCATCTGCTTGGCGATGATGGTCTGCTGGATCTGGCTGGTGCCTTCATAGATGCGCAGCAGCCGGACATCGCGATAGAAGCGCTCGACCTTATACTCGGCCATATAGCCGGCGCCGCCATAGATCTGGACGGCGCGGTCGGCGATCCGGCCGACGGCTTCGGAAGCGTAATATTTGAGCGCGGCGCATTCCAGGCTGACCGGCTCGCCGGCGTCGAACTTGGCGGCGACCGACTGCATCAGCGCTTCGGTCGTCAGCATGTCGACCTTCATGTCGGCAAGCATCGCCTGGACCAGCTGGAAATCGGCGATGCGCTGGCCGAACTGCTTGCGCTCCATCGCATATTGAAGCGCCATATCGATCAGCCGCTGGCACATGCCGAGCGCGACGGCGGCGATATGGATGCGGCCGCGATCCAGCACCTTCATCGCAGTCTTGAAGCCGCGACCGGGTACGCCGCCGATGATGTTGGCGGCCGGCACGACGACATCGTCCAGGATCACGTCGGTGGTGATCGATCCCTTCTGCCCCATTTTCTTGTCCGGCTTGCCGAAGCTGATGCCGGGCGTGTTTGCCGGCAGAATGAAGGCGGAGATGCCGGCCGCGCCCTTCACGTCCGGTTCGGTCCGGGCCATCAGGGTGAAGACGCTGGCGCGCGGGGCATTGGTGATATAGCGCTTGGTGCCGGTGATGCGGTAAGTGTCGCCGTCGCGGATGGCGACGGTGCGCAGCGAACCGGCGTCGGACCCGGCCTCCGGCTCGGTCAGGCCGAAGCTGGCGATCGCTTCACCGGTGGCGAATTTGGGCAGCCATTCGCGCTTCTGTTCCTCGGTCCCGTCCATGACGATACCCTGGCTGCCGATGCCGACGGTGGTGCCGATGACCGAGCGGAAGACGACCGACGCGCGGGTGATCTCGCGGATGATCGCCGCTTCCTCCGCCATGGTGCAGCCGATGCCGCCAAATTCCTCTGGAACGGACAGGCCGAACAGACCCATGTCGCGCATCTGCTGGATGATGCTCTCGGGAACGGCATCCGCTTCCTCGACGGCGTCTTCGGCCGGAATCAGCTTTTCGCTGACGAAGCGGCGGACGGTGGTGCGGAACAGGTCGAACGTCTCGGCGTCCATGAAAAATCTCCTCTCAATATCCGATGTCGGCGACCATCGCGTCGCTGCCGTCGCAGCGGATCGCACGGCAGCGGCCGGCTTCATCCTCGCGCAGCAATACGGGCTGGCCGGCGAAGACCGGCGCGACCGCGCGGAAGGCGAAACGGGTCGGGCTGCGGCCGTCGCGCCGGGCATGGCCGAACAATCTGGCGGCGGTGAAGGGGCCGTGGATCACCAGGCCGGGATAGCCCTCCTCGCCGGTCGCATAGGGCAGGTCATAATGGATGCGGTGGCTGTTGAAGGTGACGGCCGAGAAGCGGAACAGGTCGACGCTGCCGGGCGCCCAACTCACATCGTTGGGGGCCGCATCGACGGTCGCGGGGGCGATCGCGGGCGTCGGTCCGCCGGTGTCGCGATAGACGATGGTCTGCACCTCGCTCACCCGTTCGCGATCGGCCTGGACGATGCTGTGGCCAACCTTCACAAGGACAAGCTCGCCACTGCGGCCGCTCTTGTGGGCGATGTCCAGCACGGTCGAGGTGCGGGTCGCTTCCCAGTCGAGCATCAAGGGCGCGTGGAACTGCATCTCGGCGGCCGCGAACATGCGGCGGGGCAGGCTGATCGGCGGCAGGAAACCGCCGCGTTTGGGATGACCGTCCGGACCGATCTGGTCGGCGGCGGCCACCGGCAGAAAAAAGGCCCAATGGGCCAGCGAGGGCTGGACTGCCTCGACATCGAGCGGTTCGCCGATGGCGGCGGCAAAGCGGCGCAGCGCTTCCCGGTCGAGCATCTCGGTCCGGCTCTCGGTCCTGCCGACCCATGTCTGCCAATGGGCGATATCGGATGGGGAAAGGGTCATGCGACCAGTCCTTCGTCATGGAGGCGGCCGATCGCGCCGCTGTCGAGGCCTAGAAGCTCGCTCAATATCTGGTCGCTATGCTCGCCAAGGCGCGGGGCCGTATTGACGGCACCGCGCGCCTCGCCGGCCAGCGTGCCGGCCGGGCCGGACGTCGGGTAGGTGAGGCCGCTGGGATGGGCGATCGTCTCGAACAGGGGATTGGCGGTGAACAGCCGTTCGTCTTGCGTCACGGCCTGGTGCAGCGACTGATATTCGCCCCAGGTGACGCCGCCTGCGTCGAAGGCGGGTTTCAGGGCATCGCTGCTGCGGGCGGCGAGGGCAGCTTCGAAAAGTGGGAAGAGGCGGGCGCGATGGGTGAAGCGCGCGCCTTCATCCCTGGCGAAATTGGCACCCGTTTCGCCCTCAATCGCGGCGATCGCGTCGCCAAGGTCCAGCGTCTTGAGGAGGCCGGTCCATTGGCGCGGGGTTATGGCGACGACGATCAGCCTTTTACCGTCGGCGGTCAGGAAATCCCGGCCAAAGGCGCCGAACAGGTCATTGCCCATGCGCGGCCGGTCGCCGGCCGACAGGACTTCCGCCACGGAGCCGAGATGCGACAGGGTGGAGGCGGCGAGGTCCGACAGGGGGACGCGGATTTCCGCGCCCTGGCCGGTCGCGCGCCGGCGCAGCAGGGCGGACGTCATGGCGAAGGCGGCATAGGCACCGCCCAGCAGATCCCAGGCCGGCAGGACATGGTTGACCGGGCGGTCATCGTCGGCCGGGCCGGTCATCATCGGCACGCCGGCGGCGGCGTTGATGGTGTAGTCGACCGCCGGCGACCCGTCGGCCCAGCCCATCACGCGGACGCTGATGATGTCGGCGCGGCGCGCGGCCAGCGCCTCATGGCTGAGGAAGCCCTTGACCGGATAATTGGTGAGGAACAGGCCGGCATTGTCGCCCGGTGCGGTGGCGATGGCGACCGCCAGTTCGCGCCCTTCGGGGCGACCCAGATCGATCGCGATCGATTTCTTGCCCTTGTTGAGCCCCTCCCAATAGAGGCTGGCGCCGGACGGTGCTACCGGCCAGCGACGATAGTCGGGGCCGCCACCGATCGCGTCGAAGCGGATCACCTCCGCCCCCATCTGCGCCAGGTGCAGGCCGCAGGACGGGCCGGCGATGAAGGCGGCGCCTTCGACCACGCGCAGGCCCTTGAGCATGTCGTACATGGATATTCCCCCTAGCCCAGCCTGACCATGGTGCGGCCGATATTGGCGCCCGAGAACAGGCCCCAGAAGGCGTCGAGCGCCTTGTCGATGCCGTCATAGACGGTTTCGGCCGAGGCCATCTGGCCGGCCCGGTTCCAGGCGGTCATGCGCGCCAGCATCTCCGCCTCCAGATCCATATGGTCGAGCGCGATATAGCCTTGCATGCGGATGCGCTTGGTCATCAGCATGGTGAGGTTGCGCGGCACGGTCGGCGCGTCGGTGACATTATATTGCGAGATCATGCCGCAGATGGCGAAGCGCGCGAAATCATTGGCGAGCGACAGCGCCGCCTGCAGATGATCGCCGCCGACATTGTCGAAATAGACATCGATGCCGCTGGCGCCGATCGCCTTGACTTCGCGGGCGAGGGCCTTGGTCAGGTTCGGCTCCGCCTTGTAATCGATTGCGGCGTCGACCTTGAGCACATCGCGCAGGAAGGCGGTCTTGTCCGGGCCGCCGGCCGATCCGATCACCTTGCATCCCATGTTGCGGGCGATCTGGCAGGCGATCGATCCGACCGCGCCGGACGCGGCCGACACGAAGACGGTATCGCCCGGCTGTAACTCCGCAATGCGGATGAGGCCGGCGTAAGCCGTGAGGCCGGTCATGCCGGCGAAGCAGAGATAGGCTTGGGGCGGCAGGGCCTGGCGATCGCGATGCTGGAGCGTGGTGCCGGGGGCGTTGAACGCCTCACGCCAGCCAAGCCGGGAAAAGACCAGGTCGCCGGGCGCAAAGGCCGGATCGTTGGAGGCGCTCACTTCGCCGATCGCCGGTCCTTCCATCGCCGCATCAAGGGCGAAGGGCGGGACATAGCTTTTGGCGTCGCTCATCCGCCCGCGCATCGCCGGATCGACCGCCATCCAGAGATTGCGGACCTGGACCTCGCCGGGGCCGGGTGGGGGCAAAGCCTGTTCGACGGTGGCGAAATCCTCCGCCACCGGGGCGCCGACCGGGCGGCGCTTCAGCTGTATTTCGCGCGATGGCATGGTCATCGGCCCCTCAATAGCCATTGAGCCGCGCCCAGCGCTCGCGATGCCAGGCGGTGCTGCCATGGCATTGCTCGGCGACGCGGGCGCGCTTCAGGTAAAGGCCGGCATCATGTTCATGGGTCATGCCGATGCCGCCGTGCAGCTGGACCATCTGCGAGGAAATGCGGTGCAGCGTCTCGCCGGCGGTCGCCTTGGCAAGCGAGGCGAGGGCGGGGAGCGCCGGATCATCGGCATCGATCGCCGCCAGCGCGGTTTCGACCGCCGATCGCGTCAGTTGCAATTCGCCGAACAGTTCGGCCGCCCGGTGCTGGAGCGCCTGGAAGGAGCCGATGATCGCGCCGAACTGGACGCGGGTCTTGAGATAATCGAGCGTGATGTCGAACGCCTGGGTCGCGCTGCCCAGCATTTCAGCGGCCATGCCGATCGCGGCCCGGTCGCGGATCGCGTCGATCAGGTCGGCGGCCTGGCCGATTTCGCCCAGCACATCGATGACAGCGACATTGACAGCCTCAAGCCGATAGAGGGCCGGGCGGCGGGCATCGACCTGATCGAGCGCCTGCCGCTCCAGCCCGGCGCTGTCGGTCGGCACCAGGAACAGGGTCAGGCCATCGCGATCGCCCGGCGCGCCGCTGGTGCGCGCGGCGACGATGGCGAGGTCGGCGATCATGCCGTCCTGCACCGGGCGCTTGGTACCCGACAATGTCCAGCCATCGCCCGAGGCTGTGGCGGCCAGCGCGGTGCGCTCGGGCGCATGATGCGGCCCTTCGTCAAGCGCCAGCGTGCCGATCAGCGATCCGTCGGCGATGCCGGGCAGCCAGCGGGCCTGCTGATCCTGCGTGCCCGCTAGGCGCAGCGCAGACGCAGCGACCAGCGCGGAGCTGATGAGCGGCGAGGCGGCCAGGGTGCGTCCCAGTTCCTCGATCACCAGGCCAAGGCTGAGATAGCCGAAATCGGCGCCGCCATGGGCTTCCGGCACGATTATGCCGCACCAGCCCATCTGCGCCATTTCGGCCCAGGCGTCGGCATCATAGCCATCCGATCCGCTGCGGCCGCCGCCGCCATGGTCGTAGAGGCCACGCAGCGCGGTCACGGGCAGGCGGTCGCGCACCCATTGCGACGCCATGTCCTTCAGCATCGTCTGTTCTTCGTTCAGCACCGCCACGGCGCGTCCTCCCGCATCCTGTCTTTTCTCTCGTCCTCGCCCATGCTCAGCCCGGCAGGCCCAGCGTGCGCTTGGCGGTGATATTATTCTGCACCTCGTAGCTGCCGCCGTAGATGGAGAAGGCCTTGCTGTGCAGCCAGGCGCGCGTCGCCTCCTTCTGGGCCGCGCTATAGGGATCGCCGGCCCAGCCCAGGCCATCGGCGCCCATGATCTCGACCAGCAGCTCGGCCCGTTCCTGGATGATGCCGGACCACAAATTCTTGAGCGCGGACACGCCATGGCTGGGGCCGCCATTCTTCCCTTCGGCGGCGAGCCGGCGGACGGTCGCCATATAGGCTTCATGCCGCATCGCATTGCGCACCAGCCGGGCGCGCAGGTCCGGGCTGTCGATCCGCCCGAGCGCATCCGTGCCCAGATAGTCATGGGCCAGCGGGGCGAGGGGGGTGATGTCGGCCTTCACCTCCGACAGGCTGTTGCGTTCGAACTGCAGCAGCCGCTTGGCGATGGTCCAGCCCTGGTTGACCTCGCCCACCAGATTGCCCTTGGGCACCTTCACATCGTTGAAGAAGACCTCGCAGAAATGGGTCGATCCGCTGATCAGGACGATCGGTCGGGCTTCGATCCCCTCCGACCTCATGTCGACCAGCAGGAAGCTGATGCCGCCCTGCTTGCGCTCGGTGTCGGTGCGGACGAGGACGAAGCACCAGTCGGCCTGATCGGCGCCCGATGTCCAGATCTTCTGCCCACTGACCAGCCAGTGATCGCCCATGTCGATGCATTTGGTCTGGAGCGCGGCCAGGTCCGATCCCGCGCCGGGTTCGGAAAAGCCCTGGCACCAGCGCCGCTCATGGCTGGCGATGAAGGGCAGATGTTCCAGCTTCTGCGCTTCGTCGCCATATTCCAGCAGCGTGGGGCCAAGCATCATCGTGCCATAGCTGCGGATCGGGTTGAAACCGCCGATCGCGGCCAGTTCCTCGCCGATGATCTTGCCATGCGCTTCGGTGAGGCCGGCGCCGCCATAGCGCGGCGCCCAGGTCGGCACGCCCCAGCCCTTGTCGGTCATCCGCTGGCGCCACTGCTGATAATCGGCATTGGCGGCGGCGGCATGGGCGTCGCCCTGGAAGAGGAGGCCGGGCACATTGGTCAGCGCTGGCGGAAAATTCGCCTTCAGCCAGGCGCGCGCCTCCTGCCGGAATTTTTCTCTATCGATGGGCTCCATTTCCGCCATCCACTCACATCCCTGTTCTGCTCGAAAGGCGAGCGCGCCGTTCGGATGTTACCCGTCGGGCTGCTCGCGGCTTTCGGATGGCCGCTTGCGATCCATGTCCGATTCCTTAAGTCAATATTGCACAGGTGGCTAGATATATTTTGCACTCAAGGATAATTTTCATCCGCAGCGGAAATCGCGAATTTTGCGCAATGTGGCGGAAAAGCGTGGAAATGCGGCGGTGCCCGTGCGCTGTGCGCGGGAAAATATCGTAACGACGATTGTCGGATTGACAGCCGGCGGCGTGCCCATAAACTATACCATAATGCAAAATTGATAAGGCCGGTCCGTCATGGCGCGAGAACTGGCTACCGCTGCAGGAGAGCGTAGTATGGAAACCATGGCCGCCCGTCCGATCCCGGCGCATGTGCCGCCCGACATGATCGGCAATTTCAGCCTGTTCAGCTCGCCGGGGCTGGAGCCGACCCCCAATGGCGATCCGCAGGCGGCGAGCGCGGTGGTGCATGATGGGCCGCGCATCTTCTATTCGCCGGTCAATACCCGCGACGGCAAGGGCACATGGGTCATCACCCGCGCGCAGGACCAGCGGCGGGTGTTGCAGGATCCCGAAACCTTCTCCAGCCACCGCAGCATCTTTGCCTCGGCGCTGGGCGAAAGCTGGCCGATGATCCCACTGGAGCTGGACCCGCCCGAACATGGCAAGTTCCGTTCGCTGCTCAACCCGCTGCTGTCGCCCAAGCGGGTGATGGCACTGGAGACGGCGGTGCGCGAAAGGGCGAGCGTGCTGATCGACCGGATCGCCGCGTCCGGCACCAGTTGCGACGTGATGACCGATTTCGCCTTCCCCTTCGCGGTCAATATCTTCCTGCGCTTCCTGGGCCTGTCGGACGATCGGCTCGACGAATTTGTCGGCTGGGCCAATGACCTGCTGCATGGCGACAATGTGAAACGGCCGGCGGCGGCGCGCACCATCGTCGCCTTCATCGACGAGTTGTCGGCCGATCGGCGTCGGCAGACGGTCGATGATTTCATGTCTTTCCTGGTGCAGTCGCGGATCGACGACCGGCCGCTGACCGACATGGAGATCAGGGGCACGGGCGTGCTGCTGTTCATCGCCGGGCTGGACACGGTGGCGGCCGCGATCGGCTTTGACCTCAACTATCTGGCGCGGCATCAGGCGGACCAGCAATGGCTGCGCGACGACCCCAAGCGGATCGTGCTGGCGGCGGAGGAATTGCTGCGCGCCTATCCGACGGTGCAGATGATCCGGGTCGCGACGAAGGACGTGGATTTCGAGGGCGCACCGATCCGCAAGGGCGATTATGTGTCCTGCGCGACGATGATCGCCAATCGCGATCCGCTGGAATTTGCCGATCCCGCACGCATCGACCTCGCCCGCGAGGATAATCGCCACACCGCCTTTGCCTATGGCCCGCATCGCTGCCTGGGGTCGCATCTGGCGCGGCGCGAGATTGTGGTGGGGCTGGAGGAATGGCTGAAACGCATCCCGACCTTCCGCATCAAGTCCGGCACCGCGCCGGTCACCTATGGCGGCCATGTGTTCGGGATCGAAAACCTCATCCTCGACTGGTCGCAGGAGGATGCGGCATGAAGATCATCGTGCATCGCGAGAAATGCCAGGGCCATGCCCGCTGCTGGGCGATGGCGCCCGACATCTTCGCACTGGATGACGAGGGCTATATCCTGCCCGGCGACATCGATGTGCCGGAAGAGCAGGAAAGGCTGGCCTGGATGGGCGCCAAATCCTGCCCGGAACGCGCGCTCGACATCCAGAAATGAGAGGCTCCCTGCTGGCCCTTGGCGGCCTTGTCGCGCTGGCATCCGGCCCGGCGATGGCGGCGGAGCTGCGCCCCGACCAGATCGCCTTTCGCGATATCTATCGCGAACTGGTGGAGACCGACACCAGCGCCCCGACCGGCAGTTGCACCGTGGCGGCGGGCCGGATGCTCGATCGGCTGCGCAAGGCCGACTTCGGGCCGGACCGCGCCGAGGTATTCGTGCCGGACGGGCATGAGAAGGATGGCGGCCTGATCGCCCGGATCGAGGGGAGCGATCCGCGCGTCGCGCCGATGCTGCTGGTCGATCATATCGATGTGGTGGCGGCCCGGCGCGAGGATTGGCCGCGCGATCCGTTCCGGCTGACCGAGGAGAAGGGCTATTTCATCGGGCGCGGGGTGATCGACGACAAGGCGCTGTCGGCGATCTGGATCGACAGCCTGATCCGGATGCAGGCGGCGGGCTTCCGTCCCCGGCGCACGATCAAGGTGGCGCTGACCTGCGGCGAGGAAAGCGGTGACGCGGTGAACGGCGTCGACTGGCTGCTGCGCAACCGGCGCGATGCGGTGCAGGCGGGCTTTGCCCTGAATGAGGGCGGCTATGGCATCAGCGACAAGGATGGCCGGCCGATCGCCCTTTATCTGGCGGTGGGCGAGAAATATGCGCAGAGCTTCACGATCGAGGCGCGCAACAGCGGCGGCCATAGCAGCCGGCCACGCCCCGACAATGCGATCTATGACCTGGCCGATGCGCTGGCGGCGGTGCGGCGGCTGTCATTCCCGATCCAGCTCAATCCGACCAATCGCGGCTATTTCAGCCGCATGGGGCCGATCGTCGGCGGCGCGATGGGGCAGGCGATGGAGCGGCTGGGGCAGGGGCAGGACGATGCCGCGACGGTCGCGACGGTGACGGGCGACGTTACCTATAATGCGATGCTGCGCACCACCTGTGTCGCGACGCAGGTGGAGGCGGGCCATGCCGAAAATGCCCTGCCGCAGCGGGCGCGGGCGACGATCCAGTGCCGCCTGTTTCCCGGCGACAGGGTAGAGGATGTCGAGGGGCGGCTGCGCGCGGCCCTGCAGTCCGGCATTGCCCTGACGCGCAAGGGCGACAAGGGCGCGCCGGCCGTGCCACCGCCGCTCGATCCCCGGATCATGGGGCCGGCCGAAGCGCTGGCACGGCGCCATTTCCCCGGCATTCCGGTGGTGCCCAATCTGCTGACCGCCGGCACCGATGGCCGCTATCTGAGCGCGGCAGGCATCCCGACCTATGGCGTGCCGGGCATCTTCCTCGATCCCGACGGCAATGGCGCGCATGGCGTGGACGAGCGCATCCGGGTGAAGAGCGTCTATGACGGGCGCGATTATCTCTATGCGCTGATCCGCGCCTATGCCGAGGGGCGCTGACCGGCCCCTCGGTTGGCGTCGCTCAGGTGCGGATCCACACGCCTTTGGTCTGGAGATAGGCGTCGATATGTTCGGCGCCGCCCTCCCGGCCATAGCCGCTCATCTTGTAGCCGCCGAACGGGACCGACGGGTCCATGGCGAAATAATGGTTCACCCAGATGGAGCCGGCGCGGATGTGCTTGACCGCGGTCATGGCCTTGCCGATGTCGCGGGTCCACACGCCACCGGCGAGGCCGAAGCGGGTCGCGTTGGCGCGGCCGATCACCTCGTCCAGGCTGTCGAAGGGCAGGATGCAGGAGACCGGACCGAAAATTTCCTCGCGGGCGATCCGCATTTCATCGGTCACATCGGCGAAGATGGTCGGGGCGACCCAATGGCCCTTGTCGAGCGCGCCGCCGGTGACGCGATGGCCGCCGGTGACGAGCCGGGCGCCCTCCTGCGGGCCAAGGTCGAGATAGGAGGAGACGCGGGCGAACTGCTTGGCCGACACCAGCGGGCCGATCACGGTTTCGGGATCGAGGCTGGGACCGATCTTGAGATTGGCGGCGAAGGCGGCGATGCGCTGCACCATTTCCTCATAGACTGGCCGTTCGACGAACAGGCGGGTGCCGGCGGCGCAGACCTGGCCCGAATTGTTGAACACGCCCATGGCGGCGGCCGGGGTGGCGGCGTCGAGATCGGCATCGGCAAAGATGATGTTGGGCGACTTGCCGCCCAGTTCCATCGTCACCTTCTTCACCGACCCGGCCGATGCGGCGATGATCCGCTGGCCGGTCTCGCACGAGCCGGTGAAGGCGATCTTGTCGACGTCGGGATGGGCGGAAAGGGCAGCACCGGTCTCGCCCGCGCCGGTGACGACATTGACGACGCCGGGCGGCACCCCGGCCTCCAGGCAGAGTTCGGCGAAGCGCAGTGGGCTGAGCGAGGCATCCTCCGCCGGCTTCAGCACGATGGTGCAGCCGGTGGCGAGCACCGGGCCGATCTTCCACGCGGCGCTGAACAGCGGGCCGTTCCAGGGGATGATCGCGCCGACGACGCCGACCGGTTCCTTCAACGTGTAGGATAGGAGATCGACCGGGAAGCTGTTGGACAAAGTCTCGCCATGGATGGCGGTGGCGGCGCCGGCGAAATGGCGCAGCGATCGCTGCAACATGCCGCGCAGCCCCATGGCGGCGGTGATCGGCCGGCCCATCTCGATCACGTCGAGCAGGGCGAGATCCTGGAATTCGGCATCAACCAGATCTGCGAGACGCAGCAGCACCGCCTGGCGCTCGGCCGGCTTGAAGCGGCTCCATGGCCCTTCAAAGGCGGCGCGCGCGGCGCGCACGGCGCGGTCGACATCCTCGGCGCCGGCCAGCGCGAGTTCGGCGACCAGTTCGCCGGTCGACGCGCTGAAGCTCTGGAATGTCTTGCCGGACAGGGCGTCGACATGCTGGCCGTCGATCAGCAACTGCTTGGGCTTGCCGTCGATGAAGGCGGGGCGGCGGGTTTCGATCATCTTTATGTCCTTTCGGAAGAGGCCGGTCAGACCGGCTCCCCTTCATGGGCGCGGCGCATCGAGGCGCGGCCGAGGGCGAAGAGAAGGGCGGCGGGCAGCAGCACGCAGAAGACGCTGGTGATGAGCGAGAGGCCCACCTTCATCTCGTCGCCCCACAATTTGTCGGTGACGAGGCCAATGAAGGCCGGGCCGCCGGCCATCGCGATGAGGCCGGATGCCAGCACATAGAGCGCCGAGACGCGACCACGCAGATAGGCGGGGGTGACGACCTGCACGGTGGCCGGTCCCATGCTGGCGGTCGAGAGGATCAGCGCCATGAAGCACCAGTAGCAGACGACCGTCGCCCAGGGGCTGGCGACCAGGAAGGCGGCGATGCCGAAGGGGGCGGCGGCCAGCACGGTCATCAGGCACCAGAAGAGATGCGCGTCCTTGCGACCCCGGCGATAGAGGCGGTCGACGGTCCAGCCATGGACCGGGATTAGCGCAGCGGCGGCGATCTGGGCGATGCCGATCACCGGGCCGATCTGCGCCGGCTGCCAACCATGGACACGGGCAAGATAGACCGGGGTCCAGAGCTGGAAGCCGATGGTGGCGGCATAGGCGAGGCCGAAGCCGACGAAAGCGGCGGTGTAGAGCGGCTTGTGCCGGCGGATATAGGCCCAGGCTTCGCCATAGCCGGCTCCGCTGCTGCTGGCGGCCTTGCGCCGGGGCGGTTCGCGGAACAGGAAGACGAGGAAGGCGAGCAGGATGCCGGGCGCGCCGGTCATGATGAACACCTGCTGCCAGGGTTGGAGCGTACCGAAGAGCGGCCATGTGGCGGGGCCGGCCTTCATCGCCGCGCCGACGATCGGGCCGCCCAGCAGGAAGACGATGCCCGCACCCATGACGCCGCCCATGATGAAGACCGACATGGCGAGCGAGACGCGGTGCGGCGGGAAGCTGTCGCCGACGACCGAATAGCTGCCGGTGCCAAAGCCCGACTCGCCCGCGCCAACCCCGGCCCGCGCCATGGCAAGGCCGATGAAACTGCCGGCAAGGCCGCAGGAAGCGGCGGCGATGCTCCAGACCGTGACCGACAGATAGAGGACGATGCGGCGGCTGAACCGGTCGAGCGCCATGCCGAGCGGAATGGCGCACAGGCAGAAGAGGACGGCGAAGGCCGGTCCCTGGAGCAGGCTGATCTGGAGGTCGGAGAGACCCAGATCCTGTTTGATCGGGCCGACCATCAGCGCCATGATGTTCCGGTCGGTCAGCGACAGGATATAGAGCAGGAACAGGATCGCGACCGTCAACCAGCCCATGAAGGGACTGGGATAGTCGGCGGTGGCTGGGGCAGGGGGCGGCGGCGCGGGGCTGTCTATCGGCGCGGAGGATGACGGCGAAGCGGACAGGGGCAAGGCAGGTTCGCTCATCGGCGGAACGCCCTGATTATCACCGATTCTCTGTTGCACAGGCTCGACACCGACCTTCTCCATGCTGATCGCCGTGCCTGGTCCACGGATCGGCACGATCTGTTGCCGGCATAACGCACATTTTTGCACCATAGGTCAATATATGATGCGCCGCTTTTCGCGGCTTTATCCCATGCCCCTTATAAGAAGGCCCGATTTCCGTTGCGGCAAGGGCGCAATTTCGTTTCGATCAAACATTTACCACTGGTGCAAAATTAGTTGACATCCACTGCTGGAGCGATAGAAATAAAAATGCACACCGGGATAATAATGACAGGTGTGGGCCAACGAGCCGACACATTGCGTCCAGGGAGAGGAATGACCAATGTCCAAGCACAAGATTTTTGCGTCGTCGCTGGCGATCGGCGCTAGCATCGTCGCCATGACGGGCAGCGCGCTGGCGCAGGATGCGGCGCCGCCCGCACCGGCGCCTGAGCAGGCTGCCGAACAGAGTTCGAGCGCTCCGGTTAGCACATCCGACATCGTCGTGACCGGCTCGCGCATCGTCCGCGATGGCTATACCGCGCCGACCCCGGTGACGGTCGCCACGACCGAGGAGCTGTCACGCACGACGCCGTCGAGCATTCCCGACGCGCTCAACAAGCTGCCGCAATTCTCCAATTCGCTCAGCCCGTCCAAGTCGGCATCGAATTTCTCGAATGCGCCGATCCACGGCAATGTGCTCAATCTGCGCGGCCTGGGCACGCCCAGCGCCAATCCCAAGGGGCCGCTGCGCACGCTGATCCTGTTCGACGGCATGCGCGTGTCGCCGACCGAATATATCGGCACGATCGACACCAATGTGCTGCCGCAGTTGCTGATGCAGCGGGTCGACGTGGTGACCGGCGGCGCCTCGGCCCAATGGGGCTCTGACGCGGTCGCGGGTGTCGTCAACTTCGTGCTCGACAAGAAATTCACCGGCATCAAGGGCGTCGCCCAGGCGGGCATTTCCGACGAGGGCGACAACGCCAACCAGCGTCTGGGCCTGGCAGTGGGCCAGGATTTTGCCGGCGGACGCGGGCATATCCTACTGAGCGGCGAATATTCCAACAATGAAGGCATGCTGCGCAGCGATCGCGACTATGCGACCAAGGGCTACAGCTATGTCGGCAGCGTCGTGGGCTGCACCAAGCTGGCGACCGAGGCCGCTTCGGTCTGCGCCCCCGGCGGCGCGTGCAATCCTTATACGAT
>Ga0209813_10000015_pt1 | contig 83882 bp, 85 predicted proteins | sample EndMethybrTD3033_FD_187596 | JGI IMG/M metagenome (GOLD analysis project Ga0209813, IMG submission 187596) | Populus endosphere microbial communities from Tennessee, USA - Endosphere MetaG P. TD hybrid TD303-3 (SPAdes) (version 2) | ecosystem: Host-associated > Plants > Roots > Endosphere... | reverse complement strand
GTGGCGGTCGTGGCGGCTTTGGCGGCGGCGGTTTCGGTGGCGGCGGCGGCGGCGGTGGCCGTGGCATGCCGGCCCAGGTCGTTGGCGAAGGCAAGGGTGTCGTCAAGTTCTTCAACGGACAGAAGGGCTTCGGCTTCATCGTTCGTGACGATGGCGGTGAAGATGTTTTCGTTCACATCAGCGCAGTCGAGCAGGCTGGCCTGACCGGTCTGGCCGAAGGTCAGCCGCTGGGCTTCACCCTGGTCGATCGCGGCGGCAAGGTTTCGGCTACCGATCTGGTGATTGATGGCGAACCGCTGCCGGTTACCGACCGTGCTCCGCCGCGCGAGCCGCGTGAGCCCCGCGCCGGTGGTTTCGGTGGCGCCGATCGTGGTCCGCAGCGTCAGCTGACGGGCGAACGCTCCAGCGGTACGGTCAAGTTCTTCAACGCGATGAAGGGCTTCGGCTTCATTCAGCGCGATGACGGCCAGCCGGACGCCTTCGTCCACATCAGCGCTGTCGAACGCGCCGGCATGGGCGCTCTCAATGAGGGTGACCGTCTGGACTTCGAACTGGAAGTCGATCGTCGCGGCAAATATGCGGCCGTGAACCTCCAGTCCAAGGCCGACTGATCGGCTGTCGCCCGTTCGCCGTACGGGCGACGTGACAGGAATATTGAAGGGGGTCGCCTGCCCGGCGGCCCCTTTTTCATGTCTGCGGTCTATCGCCACTTGTGGCTGGCATAAGCATATATCGTCAAAGCGATGGTCGTGATGTTCATCTGGAATGGCATATTCATCGGTATGAATTGTTATGCATGTCATAAAATAATCGCCGAAATTGTGGCGTTTTATGATAATTGATCAACATGTTGATATGTTGTTTTCTGGGTGATTATTTTCGTGTTTCGTTGATTTGCGAAATTTGCCTGGCGGATATCATGGCATCATAACCCTTCCGAACAGGATCAGCTTCACGACGTCGTCGATGAAGCCTGGCGAAAGGGAGGATGATATGAAGCAGGCCCAGATCGGCCATCTGCTGGCGACCGTCGCTGTCGGCCCGGCCTTGATGCTCGCTACTGCCCAGGCACAGGATGTGGCGACGGCCGCTCCCCAGGCGGAGGCTGGAGCCGGGGAGATCATCGTCACCGCCCGCAAGCGTGACGAGCGGCTGATCGACGTGCCGGTTGCCGTCTCCGCCCTCTCGACCGACCAGATTGAACGCTATGCCACCACCAGCTTCCAGGCGATCAGCCAGCAGGTGCCGCAACTGGTCATCGCCGAATCGCAGAATCAGGTCGGCGGCTCGATCAACCTGCGCGGCATCGGCGCCGGCATCTCCAACCCCTCGACCGAAACCGCCGTGACCCTGAATTTCGATGGCGTGCCGATCAGCTATGGCAATGCCATTCGCCTCGGCCAGATCGACCTTGGCCGGGTCGAGGTGCTGAAGGGACCGCAGGCGCTCTTCTATGGCAAGAATAGCCCGGGTGGCATCGTCTCGCTCATCTCCCAGGATCCGGGCAAGGATTTCGAGGCGAAGCTGCGCACCGGCTATGAATTCATGGCCGACCAGCGCTTTGTCGAGGCCAGCGCCTCGGTGCCGCTGACCGACGGTCTCGCCGCCCGCGTCGTCGGCTATTATTCCAAGGAGGATGGCTGGTTCCGCAACGTCGCCGAGCCGATCGCCGGCATCACGCCGGGGCGCGGCGCCGACAGCCTCAATTCCGAAGATGTCTTCGTCCGCGGCACGCTCGCCTATGATGCGGGCGGATCGACCCGGATCAAGGCGAAGGTCAATTATGGCCAGCGCGAACGGGACGGCGTCGGTCCCACCGGCCTCAGCCAGATCATCTACTGCCCCGCCGGCGTCAGCCGCTATGGCTCGACCGACTGCACGCTCAACCGCAATTTCTACGACGCCATCCTCGCGCCAGCGACCGCCGCCAGCGATCCCAGCTATGGCGATGGTGTGCCCTTCATGAAGTCGAAGCAGTTCCTCGCCTCGCTCAGCATCGACCAGGATCTGGGCGACGCCTATACCCTGTCCTCGGTCACCGGCTATTACCGCCTGCGCGAACGCTCGGTCGACAGCTTCACTTTCTCCAACAACCCTTATTTCGGCGCATCGAACGACATCACTGCCAAGGGCTTCAGCCAGGAACTGCGCCTCGCGTCCGACTATGACGGGCCATTGAACTTCCTCGTCGGCGGCTTCTTCCAGGACGCCCATTTCCTCACGCGTCAGGCCTTCACCACCAATTTCGGCACGCCCTTCGTGGTCGGGTCGACCTATTATGACGTCCATACCAAGGCGACCTCGGTCTTCGGCCAGTTGCGCTACAAGATCGCGGAGCCGCTCGAACTGGCCGTCGGCGGCCGCTATAGCTGGGAAGACAAGTCGCTGACCGGCACCTCGCTCGGCAGCCCGATCCAGATTCTCGGCCCCAAGCAGAATTATGCCGATTTCTCGCCCGACGTGACGCTCACCTGGCGCCCCGACAGCGACCGCACCGTCTATGCCGCCTATCGCGAGGGCTTCACCTCGGGCGGCTTCAACACCGTGCCGACGCGGCTGCGCACCGATGCGGACCAGAGCCGCGCCGCGATCGACCTGTCCTATGACCAGATGACCGCGAAGGGCGGCGAGATCGGTACCAAGGGCTATGTCGCCGATCGGCAGATCCTCTACGATCTGGTCGGCTATTATTATAAATATAGCGGGCTCCAGCTGTCGCGCTACGACAACGCCTCCTTCACCCAGCTGACCCAGAATGCGGGCGGGGCGGAGATCAAGGGCGCGGAACTCAGCCTCACCATCCGGCCGCGTACGCTGGCGGGCCTGACGTTCAACACGGCGATCGCCTACAACAATGCCCGCTACACCGATTTCATCGGCGGCTGCTATGCGGGCCAGTCGATCGCGCAGGGCTGCAATCTCAATCCGCTCAATCCCAATCTGCCGCAATCGACCTGGGGCACGGCGGCCAATCCCTATCAGAATCAGGACCAAACCGGCCAACGCCTGTTCCGCGCGCCCGAAATCGCGATCACCGGCGGCTTCACCTATGACCATAGTTTCGCCGACCGGCTCGGCGGATCGCTGTCGGTCGATTTCAATTACAGCAGCGCCTATGTCACCCAGACGGAGGGCAACCCCAAGACGCTGCAGGATGATTATGTCCAGCTCAACGCCGCTCTGTCGATCAATGGCGGCGCGGGCAAGCCCTGGGAATTGTCGCTGATCGGCCGCAACCTCACCAACAAGCTGATCATCGTCGGCGGATCGGTGGTGGGCGCGAGCGCGGCCGGCACCGGCACCAACGCCGTGCGCGAAGGCGACATATTGGGTTCGCTCGGCGCCCCGCGCGCGGTGATGCTGCAACTGACGGTGAAGAGCGGTCTGCTGGGTGGCCGCTAAACCCGCCGGAACGGGAAGGGGCTGGCGGTCCGCTCATAGCTGTGCAGGTCCAGCGCGCGGGTGACCGGCGGCAGCGCCCGGTCCGGGCAATCGCGCCGCTCGCACAGATGACAGGTCGGCCCCACCGTCACCGCATCGTCGCGCTCGGTATCGATGCCATCGGCATGGATGATCCGCCCGGCGTGTTTCGCCTCGCAGCCCAGCGCAATCACCTGCCGCCCGCGCGCGCCATCGGCACGGGGCAGGGCGATCGCCAGCGTGAGGAAGCGCCGCTCGTCCAGCGTCTCGATCAGCTGCGGCAGCGCGATGTCGGGCGCGTCGGCCGCATGCACGTCCCAGCGCGGGCAGGTGCCGCCATAGCGGGCAAAGGGGTAGGCCTCGCCATCGAAGCGCTTGGACACGATCCCCGCCCGGTCGATCCGCACCATGAAGAAGGGGATGCCGCGCGCGCCGGTGCGGTTGAGGCTGGTAAGCCGGTGCGCCAGCTGCTCGGTCGACACGCCGAAGCGCGCGCGCAGCAGGGGGAGGTCATGCCGGCTTGCCTCCGCCGCCTGGCGGAACCGGTCATAGGGCATGATGAGCGCCGCGGCGGCATAGTTGGTGAGCGCAATGACGGCGAGCCGCCGACTGTCCTCGTCCGGGGGCGCCGTGCGCGTCACCTGTGCCGCGATCAGGTCGGCCATCTCCTGTGCGCAGAGCTGATAGGCCATGGCGAACAGTCGCCCCGATGCCGGCAGTCGCTCGCTCAGCATCAGCCGCCGCCGGTGCATGTCATAATGGCGCACCGTCCCGGCCAGCACATCGGCGCGCACCATCTGCACCGCCATGCCATGCCGTTCCTTCAGGCGCGCGCGCAGCCCGGCCTGCAACAGCGCCGGGTCTTCCTCCAGTTGCGCGGCCAGTCCCTCGGCCGCGGCGTCGATTTCGGCGAAATGATTGCCGGCCTTGGCCACCGTCTCGCGCCACCAGTCGACCGGCGCGACCAGCGGGGCAGGGGCGGCGCCGCGCCCGCTCGCCTGCATCTGCTCGGGCAGGCGGCGCAGATCGGCCAGCGCGCGATAGAAGCGGCCGATCGCCTCGCTGACGCCGGGATAATTTTCCGCGACTTCCAGCACTTCGTCGCGCGCGATGCCGATGTCGCGCACGAGCGCATCGGACAATATCTCGGCCAGGTCGCTCGCCGCACCGTCCTGGCTGCTGGCGGTGAAGTCGCGAATGTCGATGTCATAGGTATTGGCCAGCCGCAGCAGCATCTGCGCCGTCAGCGGCCGCTGGTTGCGCTCCAGGTGGTTGAGATAGCTGGGCGACACACCCAGTTCCTCGGCCATGCGCGTCTGGTTCAGCCCCAGTTCGCGGCGCAGCACGCGCAGCTTGGGGCCGAGATAGAGCTTCCGATCGGTCACATCTGCCATAAGGTCATATTGTCATGATTTGACAATATGAACAAGTCGCGCCGTGACTTGCGGCCACTCATCGCCCTTCCGCTTTGCCTTCGACCTGTCAATATCGCTGTCATCAACCAGCACAGCCACAAGGCAGGAAGGACAGGAAGATGACGACCGATACGATGGAAGCGCCCCAGCCCGCCCGTTCGCGCGCGGTCTTCAGCCAGGAGGATTTCGGCCTGATCCGTACCGCGATCGCGCACTATCTCAAGGAAGTGCAGGACCAGCCGGAATCGGTCAAATATGCCAATCTCTACCACCGCCTCGGCCGCGTGGCGTAAATCCCGTCATTGCGAGGGCCGCAGGCCCGCGGCAATCCATGGATTGCTTCGCTGCGCTCGCAATGACGAAGGTGGAATAGGAAAAGGGCGCGGGATCACTCCCGCGCCCTTTTCCTTGTCTCGGCCTGTTCCGATCAGAACAAACGCGTCAGGCCATAAAACAGCGCGCCGATCGCGGCCGCCGCCGGCAGGGTCACGACCCAGGCGACGATGATGCTCGACGCCACGTTCCAGCGCACCGCCGACAGCCGGCGGGACGCGCCCACGCCGACGATGGCGCCGGTGATGGTGTGGGTCGTCGATACCGGCACGCCCAGATGGGTCGCCATGAACAGGGTGATCGCGCCGCCGGTCTCTGCGCAGAAGCCCTGCGCCGGGGTCAGGCGGGTGATCTTCGATCCCATGGTGTGGACGATCTTCCAGCCGCCCAGCAACGTGCCCAGGCCCATCGCCGCCTGACAGCTCAGCACCACCCACATCGGCACATGGAAGCCGCCGGTCAGCAGCCCCTGCGAATAGAGCAGCACCGCGATGATGCCCATCGTCTTCTGCGCGTCATTGCCGCCATGGCCCAGCGAATAGAGCGAGGCGGAAACCAGCTGCAGCTTGCGGAACACCCGGTCCGCGCCCTGCGGCGTGAATTTGCGGAAGATCCAGCTGATCGCCAGCACCAGCATCAGCGCCAGGAACAGGCCGACGGCGGGCGATATCACGATCGCCGCGCTGGTCTTGAACACGCCGCTCCACACGATGGCCGACAGGCCGGACTTGGCCGTGCCCGCGCCCAGCAGGCCGCCGACCAGGGCATGGCTGGAGGAGGAGGGGATGCCCAGGCCCCAGGTGATGAGGTTCCAGGCGATCGCCCCCATCAGCGCGCCGAAGATCACCGAGGCGTCGATGATGTCGGCGCTGACGATGCCCTTGCCCACCGTCTCGGCGACATGCAGGCCAAAGAAGAGGAAGGCGATGAAGTTGAAGAAGGCGGCCCAGGCGACCGCATATTGGGGTTTCAGGACCCGCGTCGACACGATGGTCGCGATCGAGTTGGCGGCGTCGTGCAGGCCGTTCAGGAAGTCGAACAGCAGCGCAACGCCGATCAGCGCGATCAGCAGCGGAAAGGCGAGATGGGCTTCCATATCCGGTCAGGCCTGTCAGGCGTGGTCGATGACCAGGCCGGAAATTTCGTTGGCGACGTCTTCGAACCGGTCCGTCACCTTTTCCAGATGGCTGTAGATTTCGTTGCCGACGATGAAGTCCATCGGGTTGCCGGCGCGGGCCTGCTGGTACAGGGCCTTGAGGCCCGCCTCATGCAATATGTCGGCATGGCCTTCCAGCTTGACCAACCGTTCGGTCAGCTCGTGCAGGCGCGCCGAATTGATGTTGAGCGAGCGCAGCAGCGGCATCGCTTCCGCCGTGATCCGCGCGCATTCGACGATCAGCGCGCTCATGTCCTGCATCTGCGGCGCGAAATCCTTGACCTCATAGAGCGCGATCGCCTTGGCGGTCTGGTTCATCTGGTCAATCGCGTCGTCCATCACGCCGATCAGGCCGGTGATGGCGCTACGGTCGAACGGGGTGACGAAGATGCGGCGGACGTCCTGCAGCACGTCGCGGATGATGTCGTCCGCCTCATGCTCGCGGTCCGAAATCTCCTTGATATGCGCGTCCATGTCCGGGCCGCCCTTGAGCAGCTTGGCCAGGGCGTCGGCGCCGGCGACCAGGGTCGCGGCATGGTCTTCGAATTGCTCGAAGAAACGCCCCTGCTTGGGCATCAGCGCGTGAAACCAGCGCAGCATTCCAGTCCTTTCACTTTGCTTCTCGCGGATCGACAGCAGCAACCGGAGGAACCAGCCCGGATCGGCGGGCGGTTCGCGGAAAGCCGCGATGATCGATTGCAGTTCGGGTTCGTCGACGGCCTTTGCGGCTTCGGCGACGGAAAACCAGCGCAGCTCGCGCTGCCCTTTTTCGGGCCATTGCGTCAGATGGCCGGTCACGGCAAGCGGAAAAACCTCGACATTCGCCTCGCGCGACTTGCCGCTGCGCTTGCGCTTGTCATAGCTGTATCGGCCGATCGGCGCGGGACAGGCGATGCCATGGATGCCCGCTTCCTCAAACGCCTCGACTTCCGCGGCACGATGGCCGGCCAGCCCCTTGATGCGATTGCCCTTGGGAATCACCCAGCGCCCGGTGTCGCGCGACGTGATCAGCAGGATCTGCATCGACCCGTCGATCGGGTCGCTGGTATAGGGGAGAGCGGCAATCTGGCGCATTATCGGCGGCTTACGGGCGACCTGCCCGAATCCTCATGCTCTGCCGCAGCGCGTTCCATCGGCGCTATGTAACGAAAATGTCATTTTTTGCAATCGCTCCCTTCGCCCAGAGGGGCAGGCGAAGGGAGCGACCGGCGCCCCGCTGGGCGAGGCCGGGAGGCGGATCAGATCGACAGACGCGCCGTCAGGCGGATGTCACGCCCGGCCAGCGGGGCATAATCCTTGAGGAAGCTCGCCGCGCGCCGCGCCTCGACGTCGAAGATATTGTTCGCCGACAGCATCAGCGTGGTGCGGCTATTGTCCTTGAACGGCTTCCACGCGATCGACGCATTGACCAGGGTGAAGCCGTCGGTGTCGGTTTCCTGCACGGCGGTGCGGTTCTGAGCGAAGCTATGCTCCACCTCGCCGCGAATGCTCAGGCGATCACCCCGGGCTTCCAGCCCGCCCATCAGGCGCATCGGCGGGATGCGCGGTGCCGGACCATTGTCGATGATGGTGGCGCGGACATAGTCGGCAACGGCATCGGCATTGATCTTGTAGCCGCCGATCTGCCCCAGCTTGACCGTGGCTTCCGCTTCGAATCCCAGATAGCGGGCGTCGGCCTGATGATATTCGAAGCAGGGGAATTCCAGTTCCTCGCCGCCATTCACCGCCATGCAGGCGTCGTCGGCGACCTGGGTGTCGTAAATATAGCCCGAGAACCAGTTATGATAGGCCGACAGCGAGAAGGTGTAGCCCGGCCCTTCGCCGCGTACCGTCCCTTCGATGCCCCAGCTCTTTTCCTTGCCGAAATTGGGGTTGCCCAGTTCGAACGCCTGGGTGCCGGCGTGATTGCCGCGTGCGAACAGTTCCTCGGCCGACGGCGCGCGCTCGGTGCGCGACAGGTTCAGGCCGACGCGCCAGCCCGGCATGATCTGATGGCTGGCGCCGATCGAGCCGGAGAAGGTGTCGAAATTGCGATCATAGGCCGGGTTGAACAGCGTTTCGTCGGCATCGGCACTGACGTCGGTATGTTCGTAACGGCCCCCCGCTTCGACGCGGGTCGATCCCAGGTCGATCGACTGCAGGGTGAAGAGGCCCAACTGGTCGGTCTGGTTGCGGGGCAGGAACTTCTCCTCGCCCACGACATAGAATTTGCGGGTGAAGAATTGCGCGCCGATCGCGCCGTCCCAGCCACCCCGCTTGGTCTGGATCAGTTCCAGCCGCGATTCCATCGACTGGTTGTAGAAGGTGGTGCCGACCTCGCCCGTGTCCTCGATTTCCTGATGCTGATAATCGGCATAGCCTGCGCGCAGCCGGATCGAATCAAGGAAACCGCCATTGACGGGGACTTCGGCGCGCATGTCGACGCGGTCCTGCTTCATGTGCAGCCGCACCTGCTCCGCCTCACCATCGGGATCGAGCGAATAGCGCACCGGCACGCCATAGAAATTGTCGGTATGGGCGACCGAGAAGCCCAGATTGCCACCGTCGGTGATCAGCGCCGCGCCGGCCGCGATCTCCCAGGTTTCTGCCGCGCTGTTGGGCAGCTTGCCGCGCAGGCCCGACAGGCTCTGGATATCGGGATCGCTGCTCGCCGCTGCCTGCGCACGCAGCGCCGGGGTCAGGATATAGGAACCGGTGTCGAGATCACCGGTCTTGGAATAGCTGCCATCGACATGGACGACGAACTTGTCACCCAGCGGCACTTCCAGTTCGCCCGAGCCGGTGCGCTCGTTCGACGCGCTACCATAGGTGCCGATCGCGTCGATATGCACCGGCTCGTCGGGCACGCGCCGCGGGATGCGGCTGTCGATCACATTGACGACGCCACCGATCGCGGAGGAGCCATAGAGCAGGGCGGCCGGGCCGCGCAGCACCTCGATCCGGTCGGCGGTCAGCGGGTTGATCGCGACGGCATGGTCGACCGAGGTGTTGGACACATCGAAGCTGCCGATGCCGTCGGTCAGGATGCGCACGCGCTCGCCCTGGAAGCCGCGCAGCACCGGGCGCGAGGCATTGGGGCCGAAGGAGGTGGCCGATACGCCGGGCTGGCGCGCCAGGGTCTCGCCGATGGTCGGCCGCAGTTCACGGGTCAGCTTCTCGCCCGACACGACCGTGGTGCCCGACAATATGTCGCCCTGCTTGCGCGGGATCAGGGCGGTGACGACGATCGCGGGCTGGTCGTCATGATAGGCCTGGTCGCCGGCGTCCGGGGTGGGGGCGGTCTGCGCGAGGGCGGGAAAGGCAAGGCAGAGCGCGGACAGGGCGCAGCCGGCGCGCAGCGGCGAGGAGCGGAACATCAGATAAGTCATCCTAGCAGGGGGAGCGGATGGCTGTCGTCTATCGGTCATGATACATCATATCAATACCCATTTGTGCGGCTTGTCGCGGCTCTATTGCGATGCAGCGATATTATTGCCGACTGTGGCTTTCGTGCATCGGCGCGCGCGCTGGCGTGCGATCCATCATCAAAGACGGGGCGAGACCGGATTCCCGCAATGCAATCAGTTCAGAGGAACAGGAAATCCGCCAGCGCCTGTACGCCGGGGCGCGACAGCGATCGTTCATTGACGGTCTGGCGCACCTCGATCGCGGGCAATGGCACGTCCAGCGCCAGCCGGCGAATGCCGCTCATCCGCCCCAGGTCGCGGGCCATCGGGCCGAACGCCGCAAAACATCCCGCCCCTTCGCGCAGGGCGGTGATGATGTCGAACATATTGTCGGTTTCCAGCATCACCGGGCCGAGCCGCGCGTTGCCGCGCGCCAGCGCTGCGTCGATGATCGGGCGCAGCCCGTTGCGTGGATCGACTGCCAGTTGCGGGGTGATGGTCAGGTCGCCGCGCGACACGCTGCCCGCGCGCGCCAGCGGATGGTCCGCCCCGGCATAGAGATTGACCTGTTCCGACCAGCCATAGCGGGACGGCAGACCGGCCGGTTCCTCCAGCGCATAGAAATAGGCGATGTCGGCGCGCAGCGATTCGATCGCCCGCGTCGCCTCGACTGCCGACTGGACGCTCAGGTCCAGGGTGATGGCGATATCGTCATTGGCCGCCTCGAACGCGGTCAGTGCATCCTGGAAATGGCCGAACACCGGCGCCGGCGTCGCCAGGATGATGGCGCGATTGGCGGGCGGCGGCGTCGCCGGCAGCGACGGCAATTGCGCGTCCGCGTCCAGCAGCAGCTCCGGCGGCGGGGCGGGTTGTGCAGCAGGGGCGGGCGTCGCTTCCTCGGCCCAATCGTCGGGATCGTCCTGCGCCAGCAGGGTCATCGCCTGCGCCGTGCGCCGTCCCGCCGGGGTTAGCCGCGCCGCGCCGCGAATATCGTCGAACAACCGATAGCCCAGCCGCATTTCCAGCGACGCCATGTCGCGCTCGATCGCAGCGGACGAAACGCCCAGCGTCTGTGCACAGCGCGTCAGGCTGCCTGCGGCCACCATCTGCGCAAAAATGTCGAGTTGGCGCAGGGATGGGTTTGTCATGGCCGAGCGATAGAGCAAAGACGAGGCCGGGTTAAGAGGCGTTCTCGCCCATTTACCATCAATGCGCTGGCGGGCGAGCTGCACAAAGGAGTTGCTCCCGACCGCGCAGCCATGGATGTAGCAGCGCATGCGTCTCTTGCTGGTGGAAGATAATGGTCGCCTTGCCGACCTCCTCGTGGCGGGGCTTGGCCGGCGGGGCTTTAGTTGCGACCATGCCGCCAGCCTGGCGATGGCGAGCGAGGCGATCGCGGCGCAGGTTCATGATGTGCTGATCGTCGATCGCGGCCTGCCCGATGGCGACGGCATTGCCTGGCTGCGGGACATCAGGCGGCAGGGGCATATGCAGCCTGCCCTGGTCCTGACGGCGCGCGACGCGCTGGAGGACCGCGTCACGGGCCTCGATGCCGGCGCCGATGATTATGTGGTGAAACCCGCCGATGTGGACGAGATTGCCGCCCGCATCCGCGCGCTGATGCGCCGTCCGGGGCCGCGTGCGCAAACCGAATTGCGCTTCGGCCCGCTGCTGGTCGATTCGGCGCGCCGCATGACGCTGTGCGCGGGGCAGGCGATCGACCTGTCCCGCCGCGAGACCGACCTGCTCGAACTGCTGCTGCGTCAGGCCGGCGCCGTGGTCCGGCGCGAAAGCATCGAAAGCGCGCTCTATTCCTTTGCCGAGCCGGTCACCCCCAATGCGGTCGAGGCCACGGTGTCGCGCCTGCGTCGCAAGCTGGAGGAGGCTGGCGCGCGCGGCATGCTCCATACCGTGCGCGGCGTCGGCTATATGCTGCGGGAGCCGGCGGCATGAGCCAGCGTCGCTCGATCGCCCGTCGCCTCTTCATCGGCCTGTCGATTGTCGGCTTCATTGGCACCACGCTTCTGCTGGTCTTCATCATCAACGAACATCGGCAAAGCTTCACCGCGCTGGGCGACCCGGCCGCTGCCCGCCATGCCTTTCGCGAACTGTTCGAGCATGTGATCCTGCCGATCTTGGTGCTGATCATCCCGATGGGCATGGCCAGCCTGATCGTGATCCGTCAGGCGTTGGCGCCATTGGGAGAGGCGGTCGCGCAGTTGCAGGTGGCCGAACGCCATCAGCGCGGCGTGCTGATCGATCATGCCGCCTTCCCGACCGAGGCCGTGCCCTTCGCCCAGGCCGTAAACCGCCTGCTCGGCCAGCTTGACCAGGCGGCGCGCGACCATGAAGCGTTCGCCGCCGATGTCGCGCATGAACTGCGCACGCCGCTCGCCGTGCTGGCGCTGGAACTGGACGGGCTCGACCATCCCGACGCGCCGCGTCTGCGCGCCGAGGTGATCGCGATGCGCCGCCTGATCGACCAGTTGATGCTGCTCGCGCGGGTCGAGGCGCAGAGCGTGGCCCAGTCGATCCGCGACAGCGTCCGGCTGGAGGATGTCGGGGCCGACATTGTCAGCCTGATGGCGCCCGGCGCGATCGCGGCCGACAAGAGCCTGTCGCTGACCCGCGTCGGCGATGTCGCGCCGATCATGGGACAGCGTGAGACGGTGGCGGCGGCGCTGCGCAACCTTGTCGAAAATGCGCTGCGGGTGACGCCGGCGGGTGGCGCCGTCACCGTGATCGCCGGTCCCGGCCCGCGCTTGCGGGTGAAGGATGGCGGCACCGGCCTTACGCCCGAGCGACTGGCCGAACTGGTCCAGCGCCATCGCCGCGCGGATCATGCCAGCAGCGAAGGCGCCGGGCTGGGGCTGGCGATTGTCGCCCGCATCATGGCGGCGCATGGCGGTACCCTCTCCAGCGTGGCCGATGCACAGGAACTGGTGCTCGACTTCGCGTCGCCGCGTTGATCGTCCGAAAACCTCTCGTCAGGGTCTCGTCAGTTTGATCCCATAGGGCGGGGCCATGGTCCCGCTATTCCGATTCGTGCGCCTGCCCGGCGCCCTCGCCCTCCTGACGCTTGCCGCCTGTTCGGGGGAGCAGGCCGCGCCCGCCAATGACAGCGCTGCGGCGCGGCCGGCGGACGGATCGATCCCGCTGACGGCGGACAATATCGCCCGGCTGGGTCTGAAATTCGGCGCGGCCGTCGCTGCCACCGAAGCACCGATCGCGGTCGTGCCCGCGCTGATCGCGCCGCCGCCCAACGCCCGTGTCGCGGTCGCCGCCACCTTCCCCGGCGTCGTCACCCGCATCCTGGTGGTCGAGGGCGAGGAAGTGCGGCGCGGCCAGCCGCTGGCGATCGTCTCCAGCCGCGATGTCCTGTCCATGGGCGCGGACCTCAATCGCGCGAGCGCACGGCTGGGCGTGGCGCAATCGAGCGCCAGCCGCCTGTCGCAACTGGAGCGCGAAGGCATCATCGCCGGCGCCCGCGCGGACGAGGCCCGCGCCGTGCTGGGCGAAGCCCGCGCCGATGTGTCGGAAAAGAGCCGCATCCTGACGATGGTGAACGGATCGGGCGCCAGCGGCACCTACACGCTGACCGCGCCGATCGCCGGCCGCGTGACCAGCGCCGCCATCCATGCCGGCAGCGTCGTCGATGGCACCACCGCCCCCTATGTGATCGATGCGGCCGGCCAATATGAGGCGCAGGCGCAATTGCCTGAGCGGCTGGCGGGCCAGGTGAAGCCCGGCATGACCGTGGCGCTGGGCGATGATTTGCGCGGCACGGTGACCGCGGTCGGATCGACCATCGATCCCGCCACCCGATCGGTAACGTTGAAGGCCAAGCTGCCGGCCGGCCCCGGTGCCATGGCCGGTCGCGCCACCAGCCTGTCGATCTTCGGCCCAGCACCGACCGGTGCCGCCATGGTGCCCGCCGCCGCCGTCACGACGCTGCCCGGCGGTGACATGCTGTTCGTGCGCACCCGCGCCGGCGTCATTGCGCGCCCGGTCAAGGCCGGCGGCAAGGATGGCGATCATGTCCTGATCCTCTCCGGCGTGAAGCCGGGCGAACAGGTCGTCGTCGCGGGCACCAGCGCGCTCAAGCCGCTGGCGATGGGCGAGTAAGGCGGGATGCTCAAATCGCTGGCCGCCTGGGCGCTCTCCTATCGCCTGATCGTCATCGCGCTCGCCCTGCTGACCGCCGGGCTGGGTGCCTGGGCCTTCGTCAACCTGCCGGTCGATGCCTATCCCAACATCGCCCAGACCCAGGTGAAGGTGATCCTGAAAGCCCCTGGCATGACGCCGGAAGAGGTGGAAAGCCGCGTCATCACTCCGATCGAGATGGAGATGCTGGGCATTCCGGGGCAGGCGATCCTGCGCTCCTCGGCCAAATATGCGATCGCCGACATCACCATCGATTTCGTCGATGGCACCGACATCTACTGGGCGCGCCAGCAGGTCGCCGAACGCCTGTCGGGCGTGATGGGCGATCTGCCCCCGGCGGTATCGGGCGGCATGGCGCCGATCTCGACGCCATTGTCCGACATCTTCATGTTCACGATCGACGGGCCTTTGAGCCTGGAGGAAAAGCGGACCCTGCTCGACTGGACGATCCGGCCGGCATTGCGCACCGTGCCGGGCGTCGCCGACGTCAACGCGCTGGGCGGTTATGTCCGCACCTTCGAGGTGCGGCCCGATCCGATCGCGCTCGCCAGCGCGGGCCTCAGCATCGCGGATCTTCAGGAAGCGATCGAGCGCGGCAACCGCAATGACGGCGCGGGCCGCCTGTCGCAGGGCGAGGAATCGCTGATCGTCCGGGCTGTCGGTGCGATCCAGTCGGAAGCGGACCTCCAGTCGATGGTGATCGCCACCCGCAACGGCCGCATCGTCCGCATGGGCGATGTCGCGACCGTCGGCACCGGCAGCCTGACCCGCTATGGCGCGGTCACCGCTAACGGGAAGGGTGAGGCGGTGCAGGGGCTGGTGATCGCGCTGCGCGGTGCCGATGCCCGCGCCGTGGTCGATGGCGTCAAGGCGCGCGTCGCCGAACTGGAAAAGACCCTGCCGCAGGGCACCACGATCGCCGTCTTCTATGATCGCTCCGACCTGATCGGCCGCGCCGTCGGCACGGTGGAAAAGGCGCTGATCGAGGCGACCGTCCTGGTCGTCATCCTGCTGATCCTGTTCCTGGGCGACTGGCGTGCGGCGGCGATCGTGTCCGCGACCCTGCCAATGTCGGCGCTCGTTACCTTCCTGATGATGCGCGGCATGGGCCTGTCGGCCAACCTCATGAGCCTGGGCGGCCTCGCCATCGCGATCGGCATGCTGGTCGACGGCGCGGTCGTGGTAGTCGAAAATATTGTCGAGCGGCTCAATCATGCGAAGGATGACGGCCCGCCCCGGCTGCATAATGTCTATCGCGCCACCGGCGAAGTCATGGTGCCGGTGTCGGCCGGTATCGTCATCATCGCGCTCGTCTTCCTGCCCCTGCTCTCGCTCGAAGGGCTGGAGGGCAAGCTGTTCGCCCCGGTCGCGCTTACGATCATCTTCGCGCTGGCGGGGTCGCTGCTGATCGCGCTCACCCTGGTGCCGGTGCTCGCCTCGCTCGGCCTCAAGGCCGGCCATCATGGCGAACCCTGGATCATGCGCAAGCTGACGCCGCGCTATCGGGCGCTGCTCGACGGTGCCTTTGGCCGCAAACGGCTGGTCTATGGCCTGGCCGCGCTCGGCCTGGTGCTGGCGGGCCTGGCCTATGGCGCGGTCGGCAAGACCTTCATGCCGTCGATGGATGAAGGCTCGGTGATCGTCCAGACCGCCAAGCTGCCGACCATCAATCTCGACCAGTCGGTGCTGGGCGACACGGCGGTGCAACAGTCGCTGATGAAGGATGTGCCCGAAATCGCGCAGATCATCGCCCGCGTCGGCACCGACGAGATTGGCCTTGACCCGATGAGCCCGAACGAGACTGACAGTTTCGTGGTGCTGAAGCCGCAGAAAGAGTGGCGCGGCGACAAGGATTTCGTCGTCGATGAAATCCGCAAGTCGCTCGACAGGCTGCCGGGCATCGAACCGACCTTCACCCAGCCGATCGAGATGCGCGTTTCGGAAATGCTGACCGGATCGCGCGGCGACCTTGCCGTCAAGATTTTCGGCCCGGACCTCGCCACCCTGTCGGACCTGGCCGGACAGGTGCAGAAGATATTGTCGAAGACGCGCGGCGCTTCGGAGGTGATGACGGTCGCCAACGACCATGTCGACTATCTCCAGCTCGATATCGATCGCGCCGCCGCCGGCCGTTTCGGCATGCCGATCGACCAGATGCAGGACACGCTGCGCGCCCAGATCGAGGGTGTGCATGCCGGCGTCGTCGCCGACGGGCAGAAGCGCGTGCCGATCCTGGTCAAGGGCGACGAGACGATCCGCAGCGACGCGACCCGCTTTGCCGACCTGTCGCTGCGCACGCCCGACGGCACCGTCGCACGGGTCAGCGACATGGCGCGGGTCGAGCGCACCGAGGGGCCGGTCAAGCTCGACCATGAAAATGGCTCGCGCTACGCGCTGGTCCAGGCGTTCGTCTCCGGTCGCGATCTGGTCGGCTATGTCGATGAAGCGCGCGCCACCGTCGATCGCGAGATCAAGATGCCGGCCGGCTATCGCATGGTCTGGGGCGGCCAGTTCGAAAATCAGCAGCGTGCCTCCGCCCGGCTGATGCTGGTCATCCCGGCCGCGCTGCTGCTGATCCTGCTGGTGCTGCTCATGACCCTGCGCTCGATGCGCGCGTCGCTGCTGATCCTCGCCAACATCCCCTTCGCCATGGTTGGCGGCATCATCTCGCTCTGGGTGTCGGGCCAATATCTCTCCGTGCCCGCCTCGGTCGGCTTCATCGCCCTGCTCGGCATTGCCGTGCTGAACGGCCTCGTCCTCGTCGCCTATTTCCGCCAGCTGTGCGAAGAAGGACAGAGCATGGCCCAGGCCGTGCGACTGGGCGCGGAACGGCGGCTGCGCCCGGTGCTGATGACCGCCAGCATCACTGCCTTCGGCCTTGTCCCGCTGATGTTCGCGACCGGGCCGGGGTCGGAAATCCAGAAGCCGCTCGCCATCGTGGTGATCGGCGGGCTGATCAGTTCGACCCTGCTCACCCTCATCCTCCTGCCCATCCTGTTCGAGCGCTTCGGTGAAGGCGCCACGGAAGCCCAATCATGACCGACATGTTGCTGACCTTCTATTGCGCCGCGATCGACCGCGATGGCGTGGCCGATGCCCTGCGCAGCCGCACCCCGGCGCCGCTCCATCTGCGCGACGAGCAGGTGCTGGGCCGCGATTTCGGCGATGCCGGCGCAGGCGAGCAGGTGCGCGGCACGCTGCGCCGGGCGGCGATCGACCTGATCGTGGCGGGGGATGATATCGACCCGCTGGTCGCCGCCGTCACCGATGCGCGGCGTGGCCATCCGGTCCGCTGGCACGCCTGCCCGGTCGCGGCATGGGGGCGCATCGCATGATCCGCGCGCTTCTCCTGACGGCCACCGCCCTCATCACCACGCCGGCTTTCGCCCAGCGCACCGACCTGCCGCCCGAACCCTTGGTCGTCGAAGCGCTTGATAGCCATCCCGCCGTGACCGCAGCACAGGCGCGCGTGCGCTCGGCCGAGGCCGGCGCCGCCATGCTCCGCCGGGGCAGCCATGAATTTACCTTCCAGGGCACGGTGTCGCGCCGCTCGGCCGAGGGGGAAGGCGATTATGGCGAATATGATGTCAACCTCACCCGCCCGTTCCGCCTGCCCGGCAAGGCGTCGCTGGACCGCAAGGCCGGCGAACTGGGCGTCGAAGTCGCCCATAATCTCATGGAGGATGTGCGGCATCAGACCGCGCTCACCTTTTCCGATCTTTGGCATGACTGGCTGGTCGCCAGTGCTCAGCATCGCACTGACCTCGATTCCGCCGCCAGCCTGACGCAGGATATGGCGGCCGTGCGTCGCCGCGCGCAGTTGCGTGATGCGTCCCTGCTGGACGTGGACCAGGCTGAAGCCGCGCTGGCCCAGGCGGAGGCACAGGCCGCAAGCTCCCGCGCGGCGCGGGATGAGGCGCGGGTGAAGCTCGCTGCCGGCTTCCCCGGCCTTGCTCTGCCCGAAGAAGCGCCCTTGCTTGCCGATCCGGCCATGCCCGCCACGGCGCTGGAGGATCTGCGCAATCTGGTGATCGAGCGCAGCCATGAAATTCGTGCGTCGGAACGGGAGGCGCAGCGGCTGGCCATGGTCGCTCGCCGCGCTTCGGCTGATCGCATCGCCGACCCCTCCTTCGGCGTGCGCGTCTTCAGCGAACGGGGTGGGCTGGAAAAGGGCGTCGGTCTGGTCGGCTCCATTCCTCTGGGCGGTGGCTATCGCCGCGCCGCTCATGATCAGGCGACAGCGGACGCCAGCGCGGCCGAACTGGAACTCGCCCGCGTGCGGCGCGAGATAGAGGCGACCGCCGCCGCCGATCTCAGCAATGTCCGCGCCCGCGAAGCGGTCTGGCGCAGCATGGCAAACGCCGCCGCCAGCGCCGCCGCCGCCGCGACCCGGACTAAGAGGGGGTATGAACTGGGCCAGATCGACCTCGCCGATACGCTGCTTGCCCGTCGTCAGGCGAACGAGAGCCGCCGTCAGGAAATCGACGCCCGCGCCACCCTGCTGCGCGCGATCCTACGCATCCAGATCGACGCGCATGAGGTCTGGACCGCGCAGGAAGGGCATGAGGATTAAAGGAGGGGCAGGGGGCCGATGTGTCACGGCTCCTGTAACACGGCCCCTGTAACAAGGTTGACGGGTGGATCATGCTGCATTATCCGCCCGTCCAGCAGCCTGTCGGAACGCCGACGGCAAGAAGGCGGAATGGCCCTGGAAAAGCCGATAAATTCTGAACTTCTTCAACAGGTTGCGGGTATAGCTCAATGGTAGAGCACTAGCCTTCCAAGCTTGTGATGCGGGTTCGATCCCCGCTACCCGCTCCAATTCTTCCCTGCACCAGTCCCGCTTTACGCCGCCGCGCCGGTGCTGCCGCGCGCGACCAGCGAGAAGGTGAAGCGTGGCGGTTCGCCCGGACCATTGATCAGCGCGTCGATCGCGGCGCGGCCCATATGGTCCAGCGGCTGGCGCACGGTGGTCAGCGGCGGCCAGCTGGTGCGGCTCGCGGGCGTATCGTCGAACCCGGCCACCGACAGATCCTCGGGCACGCGCAGGCTCAGGTCATGCGCCAGCGTCAGCACGCCCAGCGCCATCGGGTCGTTGGTCGCAAAGATCGCGGTCGGCCGGTCGTCCCGCTGCAACAGCGCCTGAGCGCAGGCGATGCCGGACGCGAAATCGAAACTGCCCTGCATGAACAGGCTGTCGTCGATCGGCAGGCCGGCCGCCGCCATCCCCTCGCGAAACCCCTCGACGCGCTGCAGCGCCGCCTTGTGGGTCGGGGGCGGGGTGATCACCGCGATCCGCTTATGGCCCAATGACGCCAGATGATCGGCCACCATCCGTCCGGCGGCATGTTCGGGCGTCGGCATGTTGATGCCGCCCTTGGATGCGTCCGCCGTGCCGGCAATCCGTGCGCAGGGCAGGTTCATTTCTGCCAGCCGGTCGAGCAGCAGCGCGTCGTCGGACAGCGGCGGCACCAGGAACACGCCGTCCGGGCGCAGCGCCGCGACCAGCCGGTCCAACACTTCGATCCGCTCCTCGCCGCCATCGGAAATCGGCTCCACCACCAGATGATAGCCCAGGTCGCGGCAGCGCGCCGCCGCGCCCGACTGGATGCCGCCGGTATAGGCGGGGGCAGGGTTGCTGTAGAGATAAGCGATCATGAAGGACCGGCCGCCTGCCAGTCGCCGCGCCGACTGGTTGGGGCGATATCCCAGCTGCTCGATCGCCGCGTTCACCCGCTCGCGCAGTTCGTCGCTGACATTCGGCGCCTTGTTGACAACGCGGGACACCGTCTTGATTGAGACTTTGGCGAGGGCGGCGACGTCATGGATGCTGGGCATGATTTTCCTATAGGGCCGAGCCGAAGGCGACTGGTGTTGCCCCTTATCTCTGTGGCACTATTCCCCATAGGACCAAGGATGGAAGATGAGCAACGTCATTAATTTTCGTCTGGCGCGCAAGGCCAGGGATCGGGCCGACAAGGCACAGGCGGCCGACAGCAACCGCGCCAAATTTGGCCGGACAAAGGCACAGAAACTTGCCGACGAGAAAGAAGAATGTCGCAAGGCGTCTCTGCTGGATGGTGCACGTCTTGAACGCAAGGAAGAGTCCGGCGACGATTCCTGATGGTGTGAAGATGTGATGTAAATCTGTTGTTCATGTTTGGAATGAACATTCGTTCATATTCAGAAGTAATTTTTCAATTCATCGATATTGGAAAACAGATCGTCCCGCATTTGACGATATGTTTGAGGCCAATGGAGATGGTCGGCGGTTGATCTATCGCTATGACCAAGAATATTCGATCCATCCGTCCCGCCTCGGCCGCGATCGCCGCTGTCCTGGCATTGTCCGCAACGCCCCTGTTCGCGCAGGAGGTGATCACGCCCCCGCCGGCCGCGCCCATGGCGGCGCCGACCGCGCCGGTCGACATCGCCCCCGCGGTGCAGGCGGCAGAGCCCGCACCCGCAGCGCCTGCCACACCGTCTGCAACCCCGGCGGCGCCGGTCTTCGCGCCCAGCCAGCCGGTCGTGCAACAGACCCCGCCGACCCCGGAGCCGCAGCCTGAAGCGCCCGCCGCGCAGGAAAGCCGTGCTGCCCCGGCCACCCCGGCACCGCGCCGCGCGGAAGTCCGCCAGTCTGAACGTGCTTCCGAACCCGCCCCGGCGCCTGCTCCGACCCCGGTCGCGGCTGAACGCACCGAAGCGCCGGCCCCGGTAGCCCCAGCCGCAACGCCGGCTCCGGAACCGGCCGCCGTCACCCCGGTTGCTGAAACGGCCCCGGCTGCCGCGCCGGCCGAACAGCCTTCGGCCCTGATCGATCCGGCGCTGCTGCTGGCGCTGGGTGGTGGTTCGCTGCTGCTGGTCGGACTTGGCGCCACAGCCATCGTCCGCCGCCGCCGCCAGCGTGTCGAGATGCAGCGTGAAGCGATTACGCCGATCGAAACCGGCCCGGCCCCGGCACCGATGCCCCTCGCACCGGCTGCCGCGTCTGTAGCTCCGATCGCTGTACGCACCCCGCTGGCCGCCGCCGCGCCGGGCAATGATGTCGAAGCGATGGTCGCCGCTGCCCCCAGCCGCGACAATCCCTTCCTGACCCAGCGCAACCGCCGTCGCCGCGCCCATTTCCTGCTCGCCCAGCGACAGGCGCTCCGCACGGCCGATCCGGTCGCCCGCGCCGCGCCGGTCGCAACCCCGGCCAGCGCCGCGGCGACCGATCGCAGCCAGACCGTCTATCGCTTCGGCAGCGACCGCGCCCGTCCGGGCCTGTTCAAGCCGCGCACCAGCTGATCGACGCCCTGAGCTGACAATGAAGGGGACGGTGGCCCGCCATCGTCCCCTTTGTCTTGCCTGTCCTACAGTCCGCTTTGCCTGATAGAAGCAGGGGATAGGGGAGGGCAGCGCGCTTTCCGATAGGATCAGCATTCAGCAAGATTATGTCAAAATCTGCGGGAAATATGGGAAGTTAAGGCCCGCAGCTTCCAACAGGCACCCCCGCGCTGTTGCGCTTGCCCGTCCCGCCTGTTACCGGCGCGCGGTTTATATCCCACGCCATCATTGGCCTGCAGAAGAGTCGCCCACCATGTCCGAAAAGATCAATCGTATCGTCCTCGCCTTTTCGGGCGGCCTCGACACCAGCGTGATCCTGAAATGGCTGCAGCAGACCTATCAGTGCGAAGTCGTCACCTTCACCGCCGATCTCGGCCAGGGCGAGGAACTGGAACCCGCCCGTGCCAAGGCCCGCCTGATGGGCGTCAAGGAAGAGCATATCTTCATCGACGACCTGCGCGAGGAATTCGTGAAGGATTATGTCTTCCCGATGATGCGCGGCAATGCGCTCTATGAAGGCCTCTACCTGCTCGGCACCTCGATCGCCCGTCCGCTGATCGCCAAGCGCCAGATCGAGATCGCCAAGCAGCTGGGCGCCGACGCCGTCAGCCATGGCGCGACCGGCAAGGGCAATGACCAGGTCCGCTTTGAGCTCGGCTATTACGCCCTGCAGCCCGACATCAAGGTGATCGCCCCCTGGCGCGAGTGGGATCTGACCAGCCGCACCAAGCTGATCGAATTCGCCGAACAGCACCAGATCCCGATCCCGCGCGACAAGCGTGGCGAAAGCCCCTTCTCGACCGACGCGAACATGCTGCACACCTCTTCGGAGGGTAAGGTGCTGGAGGATCCGTGGGAGGAAACCCCGGACTTCGTCTATTCGCGCACCGTCAACCCGGAAGACGCGCCCGACGCGCCCGAATATATCACGGTCGATTTCGAACGTGGTGACGGCGTCGCGATCAACGGCATCGCCATGTCGCCCGCGACCCTGCTCGAAACCCTCAACGAATATGGCCGCAAGCATGGCATCGGCCGTCTCGACCTGGTCGAGAACCGCTTCGTGGGCATGAAGTCGCGCGGCATGTATGAAACGCCGGGCGGCACCATCTATCATCTGGCCCATCGCGGCATCGAGCAGATCACGCTCGACCGTGGTGCTGCCCATCTGAAGGATGAGCTGGCCCCCAAATATGCCGAACTGATCTATAACGGCTTCTGGTTCTCGCCCGAGCGCGAGATGCTCCAGGCGGCGATCGACCACAGCCAGGAAAAGGTGACCGGCACGGTCCGCCTGAAGCTCTACAAGGGCGGCGTCTATGTCGTCGGCCGCAAGTCGCCCTACACGCTCTACAGCGAGAAGGTCGTCACCTTCGAGGACGACGCCGGCGCCTATGACCAGCGCGACGCGGCGGGCTTCATCAAACTGAATGCGCTCCGCCTGCGCCTACTGGGTCGCCGCGACGGTCTTTGATTTAGCGCGGCACCGGCCCGCGCCCCCACCCGACCTCCCATCCAGGATATACTGTGGGAGGCCGGGTGGGGGTGCGGGCCGGTGCGGTTCTCAAACAAAGACGCCCGATACAAATTGCGACAAACTATTGGGTGACATGACAAAGTTGCGGGACAAGTCTTGCCGATAAGCGACGTCAAGGATGGTCGACACGCCATCCACGACTGAACTTGGAAGGAAAGACCCAATGCTCCGCAAATTCTTCACCACCGTCGCGGTCGGTTCGCTGTTCGTCGGCGGGCTGGCGGCCACCCATGTCGCCTTCGCGCAGGATGGTGGTCCGGGTCCGCGCGGCATGCGTGGCGGCCCGATGATGATGGCAGACGCCAACAAGGATGGCACCATCACCAAGGCGGAACTGACCGCCTCGCTCGAAGCCCGCTTTGCCCAGCTCGACGCCAACAAGGATGGCAAGCTGACCAAGGAGGATCGTGACATCCGCCGCCAGCAGCGTCTGGATGAACGCTTCGCCGCGCTCGACACCGACAAGAATGGCCAGATCAGCAAGGCCGAATATCAGGCCGGCCATCAGCCGCGCGCTGATCGCGGCCCGGAAGCCGGCAAGCCCGGCGGCCCCGATGGCAAGCGCTGGGGCGGGCGTGGCCATGGCGGTCCCGGTCGGGGCATGATGCACCGCGGCCCCGGCTTCGGTGACGCCGACAAGGACGGAACCATGACCAAGGCGGAATATATGGCCGGCCCGCTTGCCATGTTCGACAAGGCTGACGCCAACAAGGATGGCAAGGTCACGGCCGAGGAAATGAAGGCCGCCCGTCAGGCGATGCGCGGCCAGTGGCAGGACAGCAAGGGCCCGCCGCCGCCGGCCAACTGATCGGCTGACAGCGTCGACGATCCGGAGCGGGGCTTTTCCCCCTAGCGCCCCCGCTCCAGTCGATCGTCCCAAGGGGGAAGGGCGAAGGTTCCCCTGCCTTCGCCCTTCCAACCCGTCCCCCGGCATGACAGACAGGCACAATGAGCGAACGACCCCATCTCCTGCTCGTCGATGACGAGCGATCGATCCGCGAGCCGCTGGCCCAATATCTCTCCCGCAACGGCTTTCGCGTGACCGCCGTCGAAAATGCGGCGGAGGCGCGGCTGCGTCTGGCCGCCAATGCCATCGATCTCGTCATCCTCGACATCATGATGCCCGGCGAGGACGGCCTGTCGCTGTGCCGCCATATCCGCGAGACCAGCGAGATTCCGGTGATCCTGCTCACCGCCCGCTCCGAAGAAACCGACCGCATCGTCGGGCTGGAAATGGGCGCCGACGATTATGTGCTCAAACCCTTTTCGCCGCGCGAACTGGTCGCTCGTATCAAGGTGATCTTCCGCCGCGTCGCCACCGGCGGCCAGCGCGTCACCGCACCCGACGGCGCCACCTATGCCTTTGCCGGCTGGCTCTTGAAGACGCAGGAACGCACCCTGGTCGATGCCGAAGGCGTGTCGCTGCCGCTTTCCACCGCCGAATATAATCTGATGCTCGCCTTCGCCACCCGGCCCAATCAGGTGCTGAGCCGCGACCAGCTGCTCGACATCACCCAGGGGCGCGAGGCGAACGCCTTCGACCGGGCGATCGACAACCAGATCAGCCGCCTGCGCAAGAAGATCGAGCCCGATGCCAAGAACCCGACGCTGATCAAGACCGTCTGGGGCGGCGGCTACACCCTGTCGGCGGAGGTCCGCAAACTGTGAAGCAACTGCGCCTCTGGCCGCAAAGCCTGGTCGGACAGATCATCATCCTGGTCGCGATCGCGCTGTTCGTGGCGCAGGCGATCAATTTCGGCCTGCTGCTGCGCGAACGCAATCGGGTCGAACTGACCAGCCAGACCGCGCCGGTCGTCTATCGGGTCATCAACGCACTCGATATCCGCCCCGATCGGCGGCCAAGGCGCGGTGATCGCGGGCAGGAAGAGGATCGTGACCGGCGGAATGTGGAATTTTCGACGACGCGGCCCGTCCTTGCCGGCAAGCCGCGACCAGATGTCGAAACGCGAGCCGTCGCCATGTTCGAGGATATCGGCCTGACCGTCCATTCGGTGGTCGCGACGGAAGATAGTCGCATCATGCCGCAGCGTCGCTGGGAACAGATACGCCGTCGCGCGACGGGAGAGCAGCCGGGCGATCGTCGTCTGGGCCGCCTCTCTCTGGCGGTCGAATATGAACCGGGCAAATGGGTGACCGCGATGGCCCGCATCGGCAGCCGCCCGCCGCGCTTCGGCGGCTGGCTGGTGGCCCAGACGCTCATCCTCTATGTCATCGTCCTCATTCCGCTGCTCTGGATGGGCCGCCGCTTCGCTCGCCCGCTCAAGCAACTGACCGGCTCCGCCCGCCAGTTCGCGAAGACCGGCTCGGCCGACCCGGTCGAGGAAAGCGGGCCGGGAGACGTCCGCCAGCTCACCACCGCCTTCAACGCCATGCGCGCGCGCATCATCGCCATGCTGGACGAGAAGGACCGGATGCTGGGCGCCATCGGCCATGATCTGCGCACCCCGCTCGCCTCGCTGCGGGTCCGCACCGAATCCGTCGATGACGAGGGCGAGCGCGCCCGCATGTCGGAAACGATCGAGGAAATGAACCGGATGCTCGACGACATCCTCTCGCTCGCCCGCGCCGGCCGCAGCAGCGAGACGGCGCAGAAGGTCGACCTGACCTCGCTCGCCGACGCCGTCGTGGAGGATTTCATCGAACTGGGGTCACCGGTCGACATGATCGACAGCGATCGCGCCGTCGCCTTCGTCCGCGCCCAGCAGATCCGCCGCGCGCTGCGCAACCTCATCGAAAACGCCATCGTCTATGGCGACCGCGCCCATGTCAGCGTCCAGCATCAGGACGGCATGATCCGCATCATCGTTGCCGATGAAGGCCCCGGCATTGCCGAGGACAAGATGGGCGAGATGATGGAGCCCTTCACTCGGCTCGAAGGCTCGCGCAACCGCGAGACCGGGGGCGCCGGCCTCGGCCTGGCCCTCGTCCGTGCGATCATGGCCGAACATGGCGGCGCGCTCCAACTCGCCAACCGCCCCGGCGGCGGCCTCGAAGCCAGCCTCGTCCTCCCCGCCTGATGGCCATTCCCATTCCTCCCCAAGCGCGCTTGGGGAGGGGGACCGCTCGCGTAGCGAGTGGTGGAGGGGCACAGGCCCGATGGCGCAGCGTCGGAAAGCGTTGGCCCTAACTCGCCAGCGGCCGGATCATCGCCGGCGTCTCGACCGCTACCGGGGCCACCGGCGGCAGGTCGGGCAGCGCCTTGTCCACCGTCACCGGCTCGCCGCTTTCGACCAGCGCGATCGCCTCGGCCTCATTCGCCACCGCCGGCGGCGATCCGCGCAGCGGCATGCCGGCCGTCTCGCGCACCGTCAGCATCGTCAGCAGGCCGATCAGCGCCGCACCCATCAGATAATAGGCCGGCACGAGCGGATCGCCGGTCTTCTGCACCAGCCAGGCGGTGATCAGCGGCGTCGTCCCGCCGAACAGCGAGACCGAGATGTTGAACGCGATCGACAGCGCGCTGTAGCGCACCGGCGTATAGAAGAGCGCGGGCAGGGTGGAGGGCATGGAACTGGTGAAGCAGACCAGCGCAATCCCCAGCAGCATCAGTCCCAGGAAGATCAGCGCGTCATTGCCCGTGCCGATCAGCAGCATGCAGGGCACCGACAACAGCATCAGCGCGACGCAGGCGCCGATGATCATCGGCCGCCGGCCCAGCCGGTCGCTGAACAGCCCGCCCACGACATTGAGCGGCATCATCACCAGCATCACGATGATGATCAGCAACAGCCCCTTGGTCTCGGCATAACCCATGGTCACGCTGAGATAATTGGGCATGTAGGTCAGCAGCATATAGTCGGTGACGTTGAACACCAGCACCAGCCCGACGCACTTCAGCAACTGCCGCCAATGGACGCGGAACAGGGTTCCAAGCCCCGGCGGCTCGCTTTCGCGCGCGCCAATCTGTTCGCTATAGGCCTGGAATGCTGGCGTCTCCTCCAGCTTCAGCCGCATATAGAGGCCGAGCAGGCCCAGCGGCCCGGCGACCAGGAAGGGAATGCGCCAGCCCCATTCGAGCATCTGCGTCTCACTCAGCGACATTTGCAGGGCGGTGACGGTGCCGGCGCCGGCGATATAGCCGCCCAGCGTCCCGAACTCCAGCCAGCTACCCATCAGGCCGCGCTTCCGGTCGGTCGAATATTCCGCGATGAAGGTCGCCGCGCCGCCATATTCGCCGCCGGTCGAAAAGCCCTGCACCAGCCGCGCGGCCAGCAGCATCAGCGGCGCGCCGATGCCGATCTGCGCATAGGAGGGGATGAGGCCGATGGAAAAGGTGCCGACCGCCATCAGGATCATGGTCATCGCCAATATCTTGTGCCGGCCATAGCGATCGCCCAGCGGCCCGAACACCAGTCCGCCCAGCGGCCGGACCAGGAAGGCGACGGTGAAGGTGGCGAAGGTCGCGATCAACTGCACGGCCGGATCGCTCGACGGGAAAAAGACATGGCCCAGCGTAACGGCGATATAGCCGTAAACGCCGAAATCGAACCATTCCATCGCATTGCCCAACGCTGCGGCGCCAACCGCGCGGTTCAGCAGGGACCGGTCGACGACGGTGACATCATCGACTTCCAGGTCGCGGCGGCGCTTGAACCAGCCGAAATGAGTGTGGCGCGCGGCATGCGCGGCAGATGTGGACACATTATTCTCCCGGCCCGTCCAGGCGGGCACGCGGGCGCGCCTCACAGCCATCGGACAGGCAATGTCGGCCAATAATCAGGGCCTTGGAACGTTGCGACGCCGCATGGGGCATCAAGCGAGGAGGAGTCCATATAGGCAATCGCCCGCAAAAAGGTGCAACAAAGGGGCAGGCCGTGCCCGCACGGGGGTGAGCCGACCCCGGCCTGTCCTATTGGCGCATCATGACTTATGCTGCGTCGCGATGGGATTTCGGCCGGACATGACGATGCAGGGGTTGGAAACAAGATTTCCAACCCCTGCATCAAAATTGCCGAATGTGCGGGAAATATGGGAAGTTAAGGCGGCGATTTCCTATTTTGCCGCCCCGACTGTCCGCCTCAATGCTTGCCCGGCTTGGACGATGTCCCGGCCGCCGTCGGGTTGATCAGCGCCGCGCCGCTGGGCAGGCCGGTGCCACCCATGTCCAGCTTCTGCGCCTGTTCCCGCGCGATCCGCTGCGGATCGTCCCGCTCCTTGATCGCCGCCTGGGTTTCGGGATCCTGCGCCTCATCCTCGTCGGCCGAGGCATTGCCGCCACGGGTCCAGCCCAGGATGACCGACATGCGCCGGTTGCGCGGATCATAGGCGTCGGTCTTCACGAACGGCTCGCGATCGGCGACGCCTTCGATCCGGGCGAAGCGGGCATTGGGAATGCCGGTTTCGGCGAGCGCCTTGCGGGTCGATTCCGCACGGGCCGACGACAGCATCCAGTTGTTCATGCTCCGGCCCGACGCATAGGGCAGGCCATCGGTATGGCCGCGCACGATCAGCGGGTTGGGCATGGTCGCCAGTGCGTCCGCGACCTCGGCGATCAGCGCCTTGGCTTCGGGCAGCAACTGGTCGGTGCCCGACCGGAACATCGCGAAATCCGCCTCGTCGATCAGGTCGATGCGCAGCCCTTCGCGGGTTTCGGTGAAGCGGACATTCTTGCGCAGCCGGGCCAGGCCCTTCTTGGACATGCGGTCCTCAAGCTGCTTCTTGATATGCTCGAACTTCTGCCGGTCGGCCGCGCGCAATGCCTTGCCGCCCTGGTCCTTGGTGCCGGTGGCATCGCGCGGGATGGTGATGGCCAGATTGCCCTGACCGCCGGTGGTCGGGTAATTTTCCTTCGCCATCAGGCTGTCGCCGCCGAACATGCCGGTGGACCCCGCCGAATTCATCTTCAACTCGACCAGCGTCGGCGTAAAATAGTCGGCCAGCGCCTTGCGCTGCTTTTCGGTGGTCGCACCCAGCAGCCACATCAGCAGGAAGAAGGCCATCATCGCCGTCACGAAGTCGGCATAGGCCACCTTCCAGGCGCCGCCATGATGGCCGCCATGCCCTTCGACGATGATCTTCTTGACGATGATCGGCCGGGGTTCGGGCTCGTTCGCGCCGCGCTTCTTCTCCGCCATGGCTTATTTGTTCCGCATGCCGTCAAACACTTCGGCAAAGCCGGGCTGGTTCGCATGGATCAGGCTGGAACGGGCGGCCTCGATCACCAGCGGCTGCGGATGACCGTGCAGCGAGGCGATGATGATCTGCTTGACGACATGATAGATGGCGCCGTCCTGCTCGATCACCGCGCGGCAGCGATTGGCGAAGGGATTGACCATGCCATAGGCGAGCAGCACGCCCAGGAAGGTGCCGACCAGCGCGGAGCCGATCATCGCACCCAGCACCGAAGGCGGCTGGTCGATCGACCCCATGGTCTTCACCACGCCCAGCACCGCGGCGACGATGCCCAGTGCGGGCAGGGCGTCGGCCAGGCCCTGGAGATTGTCGGCGGGCTTGAGCGCTTCATGATGATGGGTCTTGAGGCTGTTATCCATCACTTCCTCGACCGCATGCGGATCGAGCGTGCCGGACGACACCACGACCAGGCGCAGCGTGTCGCTGATCAGGTGGATCAGCGTCTTGTCCTTCATCAGCTTGGGATATTCGCCGAAGATGGGCGATGTGCCCGGATCCTCGATATGCGGCTCCAGCGCCACCGGGCCTTCGACGCGCAGCGTCTTCATCAGCTTGCTGACCAGGAAGATGCAGTCCAGAAAATCCTGTTTCTTGTACTGCGGTCCCTTGAACACCTTGCCCAGGCCGCCGCCCAGCGCCTTCAGGTCGGAACCCGAATTGCCGATGATCAGTGCGCCGACGGCGGCGCCGCCGATGATGATCATTTCGTGGGGCAGGGCGTGCAGCACCGGTCCGATGTCGCCCCCGGTGAAGATGAACCCACCGAAGACCATGCCCAAAAGCACGACAAGGCCGATGATTGCAAACATGGTGTTCCCCGAAAATGCGCCTGGAGGCGGTGGCTCCGTCGGCGCCTCGTGGCGCCAGTCCCTTTCTGGTTAATACGGACTGGTTACCGTCTGCTTTAGGACGGCGACGCTTTTTCGTCGCTTTAACTGATCAGGTCGAACAGCGTCTGCTGATTGATCCGGGCAAAGGCGGACTGGGCAGCCTCCAGCTGTAGCAACTGCGCCTTCACGTTCGAAATGACCGTGGTCAGATCGGCCGATTCCAGCGTATCGCGCCGTTCCGACAGGTTGATGTCGACATCGGTCAGTCGGGTGCCGATCACTTCCAGCCGGTCGGCGCGCACGCCCTGCTTGGCGCGTTCCACAACGACCCGGTTCTGGCCGATCTGGATCGCATCCAGCGAATTGGCGAGGTCGGTGTCATTGCCGCCCTCGACCGCGTCGATCGCCTTGCCCAATATGTCGTCCAGCGACATCGGTGTGCCATTGACGTCGATATTCTCGGAAATTTCCTGCTTGGTGCCGACCACCGCCAGGTTGAGGCCGCGGCTCACCGGCACCAGCACGCTCTGGCCGTCGTCGAATACCGATACGCCCTGATAATCCTTCTGGTTCAGCAATTCGCCGACCGTGGTGCGGATCGTCTTCAGTTCCTCGGCGATGGCGGCGGCGCTGGTGTCGTTCAGCGCGCCGTTGCGCGCCGACGTGATCAGCTCCTGTGCCCGCGTCATCAGATTGTTGATTTCTTCCAGATTGGCTTCGGCATTGCCGGCGCGGGTCGTGCCATAGCTGACATTGGTCTGCCAGGCCGACTGTTGCGCCTGGGCGCGGCCGATGTCGGACACCTGGACCCAGGCCAGCGCGTCGTCGGACGGCTTGGTCAGGGTGACGCCGGTCGAAATCGCGGTTTGCCCGTCGACGATGCTCTGCGACAATTGCTGTTGCCGACGGATCTCGGCGAGCATGATCTTGTTGGTGATGCCTACCATGTCTCAGCGTCCTTCCGTCACATGATCTGCAGGATGGAGTCGACCGTGTCCTTGGCGACCTGCAGGATCTTGGCGCAGCCCGAATAGGCCTGCTGGATCCGCAGCAGGTCCGCCGCCTCCATGTCGAGATCGACCCCGCTCACCGCTTCGCGCGCGGCGACCGCCTGGTCGCTGCGGCTCTGGGCCGTGGTCTTTTCCGCCGTGCTGGCGGTCAGCAGATTGGCGTTGCTGGTGATCAGCGCCGTCCAGCCCTGTTCGACGCTGCCGCTGCCGCGCAGGGTCGATGATACCGTCAGCAGATTGCCGTTCAGCGTGCCGTCGGCCGACTTGGTCGCGAGAGCTTCCGGCTCCACGTCCAGCGCCACCAACGTCGCGGCGCTGCCACCATAGGACAGCAGCGGAACGCCGCTGGCACCGGTATCGGTATAGCCCTGCGCATGCCACTCATTGACGTCGGTGGCGAACTGTTCGGCCAGCGTGTCGAGGCTGGCACGGCGTTCGGCGGTGGTGTCGGCCGATGCGAACAGACCGCCCAGCGTGCCGTTCGACGGGGCGGCGAGTGCCGTGCCGTCGGACAGGGCCAGCGACAGGCGCCCATCGGTGGCGGACGCCGTCACCGCGACCGACGCGGCGGTGTCGCCCGATACCAAAGTGGTGCCGTTATAGCTGACCTCGGCGCTGTCATGCGCGCCGAAGCTGATCGTCACATTCAGGTTGGAAGACAGGGTCTGCAGCGCCGAATCGCGGCTGTCGAGCAACTGGGCATAGGCCGACGTGCCCGGCTGTGCGCGCAGCAGGCTGTTGTTGATCGCGGCCAGCGACGACAATTGCTGGTTGATCGTCTGGGCCGATGCCTGCGCCTCGGTATTGATGCCGGTCGATATGGTTTCCAGGTCGGCGGCGGTCTGACGGAAGGATTCGGCGACGCGGCCGATGCTGTCCAGCGTGGTGACGCGCAGCGACGTGTCGCTGGGGCTGGCCGCCAGCTTGTCCAGATTCTGGTACATCGTCGTCATCAGCTGGCCGACGCCGGTGGCGGTGTCATTGAGCGCGGTTTCGATGTCGGTCTGCCAGCGCACGCGCGCGTTCGCGCTGCCCAGCGCCATGGCGGTGATGCGCACCGACGCATCCAGATAGGGGTCGGTGCCGCGATTGATGCTGGCGACCTGGGTGCCGCCGAAATTCGCCTTGGCGACATAGGTCGCCATGGTCGCGGTCGACGATCCCGATTCCACCGTCGTCACCGACCGGCGGGCATAGCCGTCGGTGCTGGCATTGGCGATATTCTCGGAAATGGCCGCCATCGCCGTGCGATAGGCCTTGGTGCCCGACGCACCGATGATGAACAGGTCGCTCATGCGCCCTCAGCCGTCGTGGCAGTGCCGGTCGCGGCCGTGCTGCCGGTCTGGGCCGGGCTGTCGTCCTTCACGCGGGCACCGAACTGGTGCATCAGCAGTTCGGCGATGCCCATCGCGCCCTTTGTCGACATGGCGTCGGCGGTGCGCGCATCGGCCATGTCCTGAAATTGCTGGGTCGCGCTCGAATCGGTGATGCCCTCGGCCAGGCTGGCCGATCGCATCGCGCCGATCATCTGGCGCAGGAACACGGCTTCGAACTGCTGTGCCGCCTTCTGCAGCGCAGCCTTGGTTTCGAAGGGGTTGGACGTGCCGCTCGCCGCGGTTGCGTTCGATACCTGCATCACAACACCACCAGTTCCGCTTTCATCGCGCCCGCCTGTTTCAGCGCCTCAAGGATCGCGACCATGTCCGCCGGGGAGGCCCCGATGGCGTTGACCGCCTTGACTATATCGGCCAGCGACGCCCCACCTTTAAAATTGACCATCGGTTTTTTCTGTTCGTCGATGCTGATGTTCGACGATTGCTCGACGGCGGTTTGGCCCTGGCTGAAGGGCGCGGGCTGAACCACGCGCGGGCTTTCATTGACGCTGACGGTCAATTTGCCATGGGCGACGGCGGCCGGATGGATCTTCACCGCGCCGTTGATGACGACGGTGCCGGTGCGGGCGTTGACGATCACGCGGGCAGGGGCATCGGCGGGTGTGATCTCGATATTCTCGATCATGCCCATCATCAGGATGCGTTCCTCGGCACCCGGCGTCGCGTCGATCGCGACCGACACGGCATCCATCGCGCGGGCGCGGCGATCGCCGAAGGTCTTGTTGATGCCGTCGGCCACGCGCAGCGCGGTGGTGAGGTCGGCTTCGGACAGGTTGAAGGTCAGGGTCGGCGCGGTGTCGAAGCCGGTGGCAACCGCACGCTCGACCGTCGCACCTTCGGGTATACGGCCGGCCGACGGGATGTTCACCGACACCTGGCTGCCATCGGCACCGGACACGCCCAGGCCGCCAACGGCCAGATTGCCCTGCGCCATCGCATATATTTCGTTATCGGCGCCGCGCAGCGGCGTCATGATCAGCGTGCCGCCACGCAGCGACTTGGCCTTGCCCATCGCCGACACGGTGACGTCCAGCCGCTGGCCGGGCTTGGAAAAGGCGGGCAGGTCGGCCGTCACCAGCACGGCCGCGGCGTTCTTGAGTGCCGGGTTGACGCCGGCGGGCAGGGTCAGGCCAAAGCGCGAGACCACGCCCTTCATGCCCTGCACCGTATATTCGATGCTGTCGTCGCCGGTGCCAGCCAGGCCCACGACGATGCCATAGCCGGTCAGCTGGTTGGGACGGACGCCCTGGAAGGTGCCCAGATCCTTGACGCGTTCGGCATGGGCCGGCGCGACGATCAGCGCCAGCAGCGGCAGGAGGAAGCGGAACAGGCGTGTCATGGCGGTCCGGGTCTCCATCAGAAGGGGCTGATCATGGTGAAGAAGCGCTGCAGCCAGCCCTGGCGGCTGGCGCGGGCGATTTCGCCCTTGCCGGTATAGATGATCTTGGCGTCGGCCACGCGGGTCGACAGGATGCGGTTGTCCGGGCCGATGTCGGCCTGGCGAACCAGGCCGCTGATCTGGATGAACTCGTCGCCGCGATTGAGCGTCAGCGCCTTTTCTCCCTTCACCAGCATGGTGCCATTGGGATAGGCGGCCGCGACCGTCACGGTGATCTCGCCGTTCAGCGCGTTCGACTGGGTCGCTGCGCCCTTGCCGGTGAACGTGTTGTTGCCACCCATCGCGATGTCGCTGGACGAGAACAGCTTGGACAGCGGGCCGGTGGTTGGCGGGTTGAGGCCGATCGAGCCGCTGCGGTTGGTATCCGCGCTGTTGCTCTTGGTCGCCTGGGTCCGTTCGACCAGCACGATGGTGATGATGTCGCCGACATTGCCGGCGCGCGCGCCGCTGGTCAGCGGCGTGTAGCCGGTCGACACCTGGAAGATCGAGCCATTGGCCTGCGGGGCTTGGGGCTGGGCGATGACGGTCGGCGCATAATATTCGCGCTCGACCTCGCGCTTCTTCTTTGCAGCGAAGGCGGGCGACGCGGCCATGGAGACCATGGCGAGGACGACGAGCGAAGTGGAGCGCGCGCGCATCAGCCGGCTCACATATTCTGGTTGGCGTACTGGAGCATTTCGTCCGTCGCCTTGATCATCTTGGAATTGACCTCATAGGCGCGCTGGGTCTCGATCATGTCGACCAGTTCCTCGACGATGTTGACGTTCGAGGTTTCCAGATTGCCCGAGCGGATGAGGCCGCGACCTTCCAGGCCTGCGGTGCCGACCTGCGGCGTGCCGCTGGCGGCGGTTTCGACCAGCAGGTTGCCGCCAATCGACTGAAGTCCTGCCGGGTTCATGAAGCTCGCCAGTTCGATCTGGCCCAGCTGGGTCGGTTCGCTTTCCCCCTGCAGCGTCGCCGACACGGTGCCGTCATTGCCGACGGTGACCGACGTCGCGCCCTGCGGCACGGTGATCTGCGGGATCAGCGGCAGGCCGTCGCTGGTGACGACGGTGCCTTCGGCGGTGACGCTGAAATTGCCGGCGCGGGTATAGGCGGTCGAACCGTCGGCCTGCTGCACCTGGAAATAGCCCGATCCCTCGATCGCCATGTCCAGCGCATTGCCGGTTTCCTGCAACGTGCCCTGCGTGTTGATCTTGCTGGTGCCCTGCAACGAGACGCCCGAACCCAGATTGAGGCCGGTGGCGAACTTGTTCTGGCTGTCGCTGTTGGCGCCGGCGGCGACGATCTGCTGATAGGCCAGCGTCTCGAAGTCAGCCCGGTCCTTCTTGAAGCCGGTCGTGTTGACGTTCGCCAGGTTGTTGGCGATCACGCGCATCTTCGTGTTCTGCGCGTCAAGGCCGGTGCGGGCGACATGAAGGGCGGCGTTGGTCATCGTTCAATCTCCGTGCGGCTCCCCGAAGGGATGCTCATGCGTCGTTCACAGCAAGATGCGTGCCAAAATTAACCATCCAGTTTCATGAGCGATGCGCCGCCGTCGTCCATCTGCTTGGCGGTGTCGATCATCTTGATCTGGGTTTCCCAGGCGCGGCTGGCTTCGATCATCTGGACCAGCGCGGCGGTGGCATTGACGTTCGATCCTTCCAGCGATCCCGATGTGACGGTCGCGATCGGATCTTCGGGCAGGGCGCCGCCATTCACTTCGCGGAACAGCCCGTCGGTGCCCTTGGCGATGCTGGAACCGGCGGCATTGACCAGCTTCAGCTTGTCGACCTGCTGCGGATTGGCCGGATCGCCGCCCTGGGGCACGCCCCAGATGCTGCCATCCTGGGCGATCGACACGCTGTCCATCTGGGGCAGGGTGATCGGGCCGCCCTGGCCCAGCACGGCCAGGCCGTCGCCGGTGGTCAGCAGGCCGCTGTCATTGACCTTCAGGTCGCCACGGCGCGTATAGGCTTCCTGTCCGTCCGGGGCCTGAACGGCGAGCAGGGCGTCGCCGTTCATTGCCACGTCCAGCGGATTGCCGGTTTCGGTGACCGCCCCCTGCGCCATGTCGGCGGCGATCACCTGTTCGGAGGCCTGCGCCCGGGTATCGAAGGTGTCGCCCTTGATCCAGCGCGTCTCGGCATTGGCGATTTCGGCACGAAAGCCGACCGTGTTGGCGTTCGCGAGATTGTTCGCGATCGACGCCTGGCGGGCCATCGCACCGCGCATCGCGGTCAGTGCCGTGTTGACGAGCCGGTCCATGGGCTACCCCTTCTACCCTAAGCCTTAGCTACGGATGTTGACGATGGTGGTGGTCAGCGTGTTGGCCGCCTCGATCGCCTTCGAGTTCGCCTGGAAGTTGCGCTGGGCAGCGATCAGCTGGACCAGTTCGTCGGTGATGTCGACGTTGGAACGTTCCAGCGAGCCCGAATTGACGGCGCCGAACATGCCCTGGTTGGGCGTGCCGATGATCGCGTTGCCGCTTTCCACGGTCGAGGTCCAGTGCGCGTCGCCCTGCTGGCGCAGGCCTTCCAGGCTGTTGAACGACGCCATCGCGACCTGGCCCAGATAGACGGTCGAACCGTCGGCATAGATGGCCGACACCAGACCGTCCTTGCCCACGCCCACGCTGGTCAGCTGCGCGCCATCGGCTTCGCCCTTGTAGGTGGTCGGGATCTGCAGGTCGGTCAGGTCGTTGGGGGTGGTCGAGTTGGTCGGCGGGGTCGTGATCGCGCCGGTGTCGGGGTCGACCGCGAACACCTGGATGCGCGAACCGGTGGTGTCGACGGCATAGCGGTCATTGTCGACCGAGAAGGCGCCGTTGCGGGTATAGCTGATGGTGCCGTCCTCGCCCTTCACGGTGAAGAAGCCTTCGCCCGAGATCGCCATATCCAGCGTCTTGTCGGTGGTTTCGATCGTGCCCTGAGTGAACTGCTGGGTGATGCCCTGCACGCGCACGCCCTGGCCGGCGACCTGGTGGGTGGTCTGCATCGGCGCAGCGGCGAAGATGTCGCCGAACTGGGCCTTGCTCTTCTTGAAGGCGGTCGAGTTCACGTTGGCGACGTTGTTCGAGACGGCGGACAGGTCAGCCTGTGCGCCCTTGAGGCCGGAAAGCGAAACATAGAAGGACATGGCGTAGCTCCTTGGGTGAAAAGGATGGGTGAAATTACATCAGGCTGATCGCGTCGGTCGGCGCATAGCTGCCGAGCGCGGTGATCAGTTTGGAGGAGGAACCGTCGGCGGGTGACTGGACGGCGGCGATGGTGGCCCAGGTCGCGACCTGGCTGGTGGTGCCGCCATTGACCTTGACCTGCAGGGCGGAGGAGGAAACGGTCTCGCCCGCATCATCCTTGCCGTCCCAGTAGAAGGCGACTTCGCCGGCGCTCTGCGCGCCCAGGTCGATCGACTTGACGACATTGCCGTCGCCATCGACCAGGTCGACGCTGACGGCATCGCTGGCGCCGCTCAGCGTAATCTGGCCGGCATAATAGCCGCTGGAATCGGGCACTGCGACATTGCTCTGGACCAGCATCGACTTGCCGATCCAGCTGGCTGCATCGCCAAGTCGCGTGCCACTCAGTTCCGAAGCCAGGGACTTCAGCGACTGGTTCATTTCGGCGATGCCGGTCGACTGGGTGATGGTCGCCATCTGCGACACCATCTCGGTATTGTCGACCGGTTCGAACGGATCCTGATACTGCATCTGCGCGGTCAGCAGGGTCAGGAAGCTCGACTGATCCATGGTTGCGCTGCCCGTGCCGACATTGGCATTCGGGTTGTAGACCGAAAGGCCTGCGCTATCGGTGACGGTAGACGTCGTCGTCATTTGCCGATCCTTATGGTTTCGAGCATCAGGGATTTGGCGGTGTTGAGCACCTGCACATTATTCTGGTACATGCGGGCGGTCTCGATCATGTCGACCATCTCCGCATTGCTATCGACTGCCGATTCCCAGACATCGCCATTGGCATCGGCCAACGGATGATTGGGGTCGTGGCGCTTGGTCGGTTCCGCATTGGTGGTCACGACATTGGCGACCTTGACCGTCGACACGCCGGGGCTGTCGGTAACCGACTGGAAAACCGGCTTGATCGCGCGATAGGCTTCGGCGGCGCTGCCGGTGACATTGCCGGCATTGGCCATGTTCGATGCGGTGGCGTTCAGACGCACCAGCTGCGCGCTCATGGCGCGGCCGGCGATGTCGAACACATTCATGGGGCCTGAACCGCTCATGCTCATTCTCCCTTCAGCGCGCGGTTGATGGTGTTGATGCGGCCCTCCAGGAAGGAGAGGGTGGTGCGATATTTCACCGCATTTTCCGCAAACAGGGTCTGTTCGGTGCTCAGTTCGACGGTGTTGCCGTCCAGGCTGGGCTGCAACGGCACGCGATATCCCATGGCATCGTCCACCGCCTGGCCGACATCGGCCGGGCCGCGGCCACTCTGGGCGGTCGCTTCCTTGAGCGCAGCATCGAAGTCGATGTCGCGCGCCTTGTAATTGGGGGTCGAAGCGTTCGCGATGTTCGACGCGAGCAGGGACAGGCGCTGCGAGCGAAGCGCCAGCGCCTTTCCATGGATCCCGAACAAACCGTCTTCCAGCGACATTTCCCGTCAGTCCCTTTTTGCCCATTCGGGCCTAAAGCTTTCGATCGTCCCGCCGTTCTCTTGCCTGATGGCGTTCGATGCGAGCGATCCAGCCGGATATCCGCAAGGACCGTGCCAATTTGCGTGGGTGACGCAGGATGGTGCGGCAAACTGCCGGAAATCCGGGCTTTCGCGGCATCGGGCGGCAAGGGCGGCAAAAATTTGCCGGGTGGCGGCAATCTTTTGCCGCCCGGTCAGCATGGCGGAACGGAAGGTGGGATGATCGGGATTTTGGCGCATCTGTTCGATCCGCTCACGCTCGCCGCGATGCTGGGTGGTGTCGCGGTCGTCGCGCTGGCGCAAAATGGCATGCGCGCTGTCGGGCGGGCCTGTATCGCCTTGCGGCCGCTGCTGCGGGCTGATCCGCTGCATGATCGCGATACGGCCCGTGCAGCCCTGCTCCAAATCGACCAGGTGGCCCAGTTGCGCGGACTGATGTGCATCGATCGGGTCAAGACCGATAACGGCTTCATGGTCGATGCGACACGGCGTCTTGCCAATTGCGATCGCGTCGAACTGTTTGAAAACTGGGCGATGCAGGCGCTATCCGATCGGGCGCAACGCCACGCCAGCGTGCGCAATGTCTGGCTGTCGGTCGCCGATGCGGCACCGGCGCTGGGCATGGCCGGCACGATCATCGGGCTGGTCGGCATGTTCGCGGCGATGGATGATCCGTCCGCGCTTGGTCCTTCCATGGCGCTTGCGCTGCTCACAACCCTTTATGGCGTGGTCATCGCCAATCTGCTCGCCGCGCCGATCGCCGCGCGGCTGGCGACCCTGTCCGAACAGGAACTTGCCTGGCAGCAGGAGGCGGTGGCGCGCATGCTGGCGATCGCACGGCGCGAAAATGCGCCGCTGCGCCGCGCATCGATCCGCGAAGTCGCATGACCGCGCCCGCAATCCCATCGGCAGCTACGGCGGCCCGGCGCAATCGCTGGGCCGTCAGCTTTGCCGATCTGCTGATGCTGCTGCTCGGCTTCTTCGTGCTGCTCCAGGCGACCGGCAGCCAGCGTCGCGATGCGATGCTGGCCGAGGTCAGTCGCCAATTTGGCGGCCGTCCCGCCCGCACCGCGACCGAGCTGCGCGCGGCAGAGCTGTTTGCGCCGGGTGAAGCGATGCTGACGCCGCAGGGGCAGGCGCGTCTGCGCGCGGCGGTGCGGCCCTATATGCAGGATGATCGCATGATCGAGCTGCGCAGCCAGGGGCAGGACCGGGCGCGACAGCGTTTCGACGATTGGGATCTGGCGGCGGCGCGGCTTGGCGCCGTGGCGCGCGCGCTCAAGGCGCAGGGCATCGGCGGCGATCGCCTGCTCATCCGCGGCCTGGATCAGGCGGACAGTGCTGACGGGCAGGGGCAGCTGATCCGCATCGCGCCGGGTGAGGCCGTGAAGTCCTGATCCTTAACTGGCACGGTAATTGCTTTTAACCATGGCGAAAGTCCGCATTTTCGGAGAAGCGCCGTGACCAGACCCGTCCAGTTCCTCGCCATCGCCCTGGCCTGCGCCGCTGCGCAGCCTGCGCTGGCGCAGCAGAAGTTCGAGAATCTGGATCGCATCGACAGCCTGGTCGCGATGACCGTCGGCGCGAACATGGGTGAGCCTGGTGGCCCGTTGGCGCCGGTTGATCGTCGCCTCCGCCTTGCAGCCTGCCCGACCACGCCCAGCGTCGAAGGGCCGATCTTCGGCGCCGCCATGGTCAAGTGCGATGCACTGGGCTGGCGCATCCGCGTGCCGCTGGTCGCGGGCGCCGCTGCAGCTGCCTCCGGCCCGGTCGGCCGCTATGCCCCGGCCGCGCGGCCGGTCGCCAAGGAATCGGTCGTCAAACGCGGCGATCCGGTCCAGCTCATGGCCGGCAATGCCAGTTTCAGCGTATCGCGCATGATGATCGCCGATGAAGATGGCGCAATTGGCGAGACGATTCGCGTGCGCGAAGACAAGAAGTCATCGCCTGTACTTGCCCAGATCGTGGACATGGGCGTAGTGCGCATTCCGGGATTTAATAATTTTTGAACTTGTCCGTTATAGCGTTCAAGGGACGAGTGAAGGAATGAACCAATGATCAACTCAGTCGGCCAGAGCATCAGTTCGGCAATCGAGGCTAACCGCTTGCGCGAAGGGGGCAAGACCCGCGCCGCATCGGCAACCGGATCGACCGGCGCCACCGCGTCGGCATCGACGTCGGCCAGCCCGGCGGCGCGCATGGCGGCCGAAGGCGCGCCTGTCGACATGGACCGCATTGCCGCCATCAAGGCTGCGATCGCTTCGGGCAATTATCCCGTCAACCCGTCGGTGATCGCCGACCGGATGATGGCGCTCGATCTTCCCGCCTAAACAGGACATTCCTTCATGCCCCTCGGCCTTGCTGCACTGGATGGTCTCTTCGCCGCCTTTGACGACCTGCGCGCTGCGCTGGACGGCAATGATGCGGCCGCGATCGAAGCCGCCAGCACCAGGGTCAGCACGGCGGCGGCCGCCGCCCGTGCGATCGGCGCCTGGCGTTCCGAACCCGATGTGGTGGAACGGCTCAACCGCCTCCTGCCGCTGATCGAAGCGGCGCGCGTGCGCACCAATGTGCTGGCGGACTATACCAGCCAGCGACTCGCGATCCTGACCTCCAACGGCGCTCGCAATGCGCCGCTCACCTACGGTCGGCGCTGACAAAAATAAATTTTGCTTTCGGGCTAAAGCGGCGCCAATCGGCGCCGTTTTTCGTTTTACGCAGAATCTTGTTTAACCGCGTTAACCAAATCTTGGCACAAGCATTGCTCTAATAGCCCACGGTACCAAATGGGGATTGTGGGTCAGTGTCGGCACTTGCAGACATTTCAGCAACGGGAGCTTCGGCCGGTAATCGCGTCACCAACGCGATTGCGATGGCGAGCCGCCGTACCGGCGTGGACTTCTCCTACCTGCTTGGTCAGGCCAAGATCGAATCCAGCCTGAACCCCAGCGCCCGTGCCGCCACCTCTTCCGCCACCGGCCTCTATCAGTTCGTCGACCAGAGCTGGCTCGCCGTCGTCGACAAGCATGGCGCCGAATATGGGCTGGGCTGGGCGGCTGACGCGATCAGCAAGGGCAGCAATGGCCGCTATTATGTGTCGGACCCGGACCTGCGCCAACAGATCCTGGACCTGCGCAAGCATCCCGAGACCGCCTCGGTCATGGCGGCGGAGCATGCCGCCGACAACAAGGCCTATCTGGAAAGTCGCCTCGGCCGTGAGGCGGAGCCGGTCGATCTCTACCTCGCCCATTTCCTGGGCGTGGGTGGTGCTTCCAAATTCCTGTCGATGAATGATCGCGCGCCTGGCGCAACGGCCGCCTCGATCTTCCCGGCGGCGGCGCGCGCCAATTGCTCGATCTTCTATGACAAGCAGGGCAATGCCCGCAGCTTCGCCGATATTCGCGATCGCTTCGCCAGCAAGCTGCAAAAGGGTGTCGATTCGATCGGCACCGGCAATGTCCAATATGCCGACGCTTCGCTGCCCAGCGGCGCGAAGACCGTCGCCCCCGCCGATTATGTGCGGATCGAAACCCAGCGCCTTGCGACCCAGGCCGACGTCACCGTCCGCCCGGAACCGCAGACTGCGCGTCTCGCCTATCTCATGCTCGCCACCCTCGGAAGGTAACGGCCTCTCATGACTCCCACCCAAGTCAAAGCGAAGATCTGGATGAGTGCCGCCAAGGGGGCGGTGTTGCCGTTCGCCACGCTGATGGTCGTGCTGTTCATGATGGTGCCGGTGCCGGCGGTGATGCTGGACATCGGCTTCATTACCAATATCATGATCAGCCTTGCCGTGCTGATGGTGGCGCTGAACGCCGCCAAGCCGCTCGACTTTTCCAGTTTTCCGACGGTGCTGCTGTTCGCGACCCTGCTGCGCCTGGCGCTCAATGTCGCCTCGACCCGCGTCGTGCTGGTGTCGGGCCATGAGGGATCGGACGCCGCGGGCCAGGTGATCGAGGCATTCGGCCACTTCCTGATCGGCGGCGACTATGTCGTCGGCATCTTCGTCTTCGCGATCCTGATGATCATCAACCTGGTGGTCATCACCAAGGGCGCGGGCCGCGTGTCGGAAGTGTCGGCGCGTTTCACCCTGGACGCCCTGCCGGGCAAGCAGATGGCGATCGACGCCGATCTCAATGCCGGCCTGATGACGCCGGAAGAAGCCAAGCTGCGCCGCGCCGAAGTCGCGACCGAGGCGGATTTCTACGGCTCGATGGACGGTGCGTCCAAGTTCGTGAAGGGCGACGCGATCGCCGGCATCCTGATCCTGGCGATCAACATCATCGGCGGCATCATCCTGGGCGTGGTCAGCCATGGCCTGGCGATGGGCGATGCGGCCCAGACCTATATCCTGCTCGCCATCGGTGACGCGTTGGTTGCGCAGATCCCGGCCCTGCTGCTGTCGATCGCCGCCGCCTCGATCGTAACCCGCGTCAAGTCCGAACAGGATTTGTCGGCGCAGGTCGCCGGCCAGTTCGGCACCGGCAAGGCGTGGGTGCCTGTCGCCGCGATCCTCGGCTTCCTCGGCATTCTGCCGGGCATGCCGCATCTCATCATCCTGACGGCCGCCGCCATCGCCGGCGGCATCGCCTGGCAACTGCGCAAGGCCGGTCAGCGCAAGGCCGCCGAACCCGAACCGGTCGCGCCGCCGCCCAACCCGGCGATCATCGAATGGAACGACGTGTCCGATGGCGCGATCCTGGGTCTGGAGATCGGCTATGGCCTGATCGGTCTGGTCGACGAGCGTAAGGGCGCGCCGCTGATGGCTCGCATCACCGGCATTCGTCGCCAGCTGTCGAAGGAACTGGGCTTTGTCGTGCCGATGGTCCGCGTGAAGGACAATCTGGCGCTCGAACCCAATCAGTATCGCATCACCATCGCCGGCGTCGTCGTGGGCGAGGATGATATCTGGCCCGACGATCTGCTGGCGCTGGACAGCGGCATGCTGGAAGGCACGGTCGCCGGTCGCCCGGCCAAGGATCCGACCTTCGGTCTCGACGCCGTCTGGATTTCCCCGGCCAAGCGCAGCGAGGCGGTGGTCGCCGGCTATACCGTGGTCGATCCGCCGACGGTGGTTGCGACCCATCTCAACCAGCTGATCGCGATGAACGCGGCCGAGATGTTCGGTCTGGACGAAGCCCGCAAGCTGCTCGACAATCTCAAGGATGTCGCGCCGCAGCTGGTCGATGGCCTGACCCCCGGCACGCTCAGCCTGACGCAGATTTCCGCGCTCTGCCGCGCGCTGCTGTCGGAAGGGATCGCGCTCAAGGATTTCCGCCGCATCTGCGAGGCGATGGTCGATGCGGCCCGCCCCGACATGAACCACGAACAGCTTGTCGAAGCGGTGCGCCAGCGCATCGGCGCGCTCATTATCCAGGGCCTCGTCCCGGTGAAGATGCCGCTGCCGGTCATCACCCTCGACGGCGATCTGGAAGCGATGCTGGCGCAGGCGATGCGTGTCGCCGGCGACGCCAAGCATCCGATCGAGCCGAGCCTGGGCAACCGCATCGTCGAATCGGTCGTGCATGCCGCCCGGCCAATGCTGGGCCAGGCGCGCAATTTCGCCATCGTCACCTCGCCGGTCGCGCGCCGCGCGCTCGCCCGGCTGTTCAAACCCCATCTGCCCGAGACCCCGGTGCTGTCCTTCCTGGAAATCCCGGACGGCAAGGGTGTCGAGGTTGTCGCCGTCGTCGGTGGCGAGCAGCGTCCCACGCCCCGGCACGATCCGCTGCCGCGTGAACGCGTCGCCTGAGGAGACTGACCAATGTATATGAATAAGGTCGCTGCAGGCTCGGATGTCCTCACCTATGGACGGGCAGGGCTTGCCAATTCCCCCGAACAGCTGGCGCGCCGCTACATGCCGCTGGTGCGCAAGATCGCCTGGCATGTCCATGGCCGCGTCTCCAGCGCGATCGAGGTGGAGGATCTGCTGCAGATCGGCATGGTTGCGCTGGTGGAATCTGCCAACAGCTTCGAGGATCGCGGCCTGGGCTTCGCCTCCTATGCGCAGCTGCGCGTGCGTGGCGCGATGATCGATCATCTGCGGCGCCATTCGACCCTATGCCGCTCCGCCATGGCGACCCGCAAGAAGCTGGCCGCCACGCGTGCGAAGCTGGAACAGAAGCTAGGCCGGACGCCGCTGGAAGCGGAAATGGCCGCTGAACTGGGCATGGACGCCGCCGACTATCGCGAGGCGGCCGATGGCGCCGAGATGGTCCAGCACACCAGCATGGATGAGGTCTATTCCGACCAGTCCATGTGGTTCGCCGATGTCGAGGATCGTGCCGACGACATCATGGAGCGCGAATCGCTCAAGGGCGCGCTCGCCAAATGCATCGGCGAATTGCCCGAGCGCGAGGCGCTGGTGCTGCAACTCTATTTCGTCGAGGAACTCAACCTGGAGGAAATCGGCCAGACTTTGGACATTGGTGCTGCGCGCGTCTGCCAGATCAAGAAGTCGGCGCTCGACAAGCTGCGCGGCAAGCTCAGCGACTGGAACTGACCGACCCGCGCGCCCGTCAACCGTCGTTGGCGGGGCGCGATACCGATGCCTTGCGACCGGGAACCGGCCAGCGGAAACGCAGCGGCCGGTAATTCTGTGTCCGCCACCAGGGTTCGGGCACCTGGAACAGGCCGCTATTTTCCGCCCGCTGACCCAGATCCTTGCGCGCGGTCAGCGCGGCCAGGATGGGGGCGGCGAACAGGCCGGCCAGCACCGGGCTCATCCAGCCGATCGCATTGGCGCGCACCGCCAGCACGGCCAGGCCGACGCCCAGCAAGATATGCCATTTGAACAGCCATATCGCGCCCAGGATCGCCATGCCGTCGCGGTCGCGGGTCTGGCCGTTCCAGCTCGCCTTGCGGCCCATCAGGATGGAAAACAGGTTGATCGTCTGGGTCAGCATCGCGACCGGTGCCATCAGGATCGACAGAAGGATGTCGGCGATCACGCCGCGCGTCATCCGCACCGCGCCGCCAAAGCCGATCCGCCGCGACGGGTCGGCCATGGCCCAGCCGATCGCCAATATCTTGGAGCCGAACAGCAGCACCGCCGTTACCGTCAGCAGCGTGCTGGACGGCAGCACGGCGGCCGGCGGCCAGACGCCGGTGGCGACGCCGCCCAGAACCACCAGCATCATCGCCAGCCATAGCGGCGAGGTGCAATAGGCCGATGCGCCGACGAACAGCTGGAACCGGCTGACCGGATGCAGCCCCTTGATCTTCGCCAGCAGCGGGACATGCTGGATATTGCCCTGGCACCAGCGACGATCGCGGGTGAACAGGTCGGGCATGGCCGGCGGAAATTCCTCGAAACTGTCGTCGGCAGTGACCATGTGGACGTCCCAGCCGCGCCGGCGCAGCAGGGCCGCTTCCAGCATGTCATGGCTCAATATATGGCCGCCAAAGGGTGCCCGGCCCGGCAGTTCGGGCAGGCCGCAGCTTTCGGCGAAGGCGCGCACCCGCACGATCGCATTATGGCCCCAGAACATGCCTTCGGACCCGGCCCACCAGATCATGCCGGCGGCCGAGATCGGCCCGAACAGGCGGCTGGCAAATTGCTGCCAGCGGGCGAACAACGTGGCTGCGCCCATCACCGTCGGCACGGTCTGAATCAGGCCCAGATGCGGGTGACGCTCCATGTCGACCGACAGGCGTGCCATGGTCTGGCCGCTCATCACGCTGTCGGCATCCAGCACGATCATATGGTCATATGCACCGCCGAAACGCGTCACCCACTCCTCGATATTGCCCGGCTTGCGGCCGATATTGCGGGCGCGGCGGCGATAATGGACCGGGCGTGAGAAGGCCTTGCGCATTTCCAGATAGGCCTTGCGCTCGGTCTCGCCATTTTCCGGATTGGAGTCCGACAGGATGAAGAATTCGAAGCGCTCGCCGCCCATAACCTGCGACAGCGATCGTTCCATGATCGACAGGCGGCCGAGCACGCCCAGGAAATCCTCATTGCAGACCGGCAGCAGGATGGCGGTGCGCGCCTTGAGCGGTGTGCGGTCGCGCGGGATATAGGGGCGCACACCCTTGCCCTTGCCGACGGTAAGCAGCAGGAAGCCGATCGCGGCGGTGGCAAAGCCGAAGGCGATCCAGGCGAAGAGGGGGATGAACAGGGCAAGATAGACGCCCTCCCAGAAGGAAATGCCGTCCAGGCCGATCGACCGGCGCATCTCGTGCGCGGCAAGCGCGGCGGGCAGCAGCGCCAGCAGCACGACCAGCAACCTGCGCGCCCACAGGTCGATGTTAAGCGGCCGATGGACACGATCCGGCGCGGTCGTGAAATCCTGCACCGGCATGGCAAGCGGCGCCTCTGCCGGCACGCTTTCGAACGCCCGGACAAGGGCTTGCGACCCCGTGGCCCCATCGGCCACGTTCGTGCCTCCTGTCGATGTCATGTCAGACCCATTCCTGGTTAACCCGAGCGCTAGAACTTTTCGCCAGAGCCGTGGTTCCCTTCATGCGCCTATCGGATAATGCACATATTCACTGAACGCGCGATTGCCAGAGCGAAGTTGGACCCGGATATCCGCCGCCTTGTCGCCCGATTTGCGGATGTCGATCGCCACGCGATACAATCCCGTCTGGCCCAGCACCGGATATCCGCCCTTCTTGACGATGGTGCCATTGCCGATGTCGGTCCACAGTTCGGGCTTCGCGTCGGCGGGCAGGCCGGCAAAGTCGATCACCAGTCGTTCGACCCCGGCTTCGTCACCACGGCCGCGCCAGACCGCCTGCACGATCGCCAGATTGTTGCCGGCCGGCGCCCGGTCCGCCGTCCAGTCCAGCCGATAGGCGGCGTCGATCCGGCTGCCGGGACGTGCGGCCTTGGCCGGTGTCCAATAGGCGCAGACATTGTCGGTATATTCGCTGTCGGTCGGGAAGGTGTAGAGCCGCACCTGTCCCGCGCCCAGCGGCGCAGACGGCATCGCCCATAGCGAGGGGCGACGGTCATAATAGACGCCGTCATCCTGATAATGGTCGAAATTGCGGTCGCGCTGCAACAGGCCAAAGCCCTTGGGGCTGGTCTCGGCAAAGCCATCGACGCGCGGGACGGACGGGTTCACCAACGGACGGGCCTGCGCGCTGCCATCGGCACTGGCAATGGAGAGCAGGTCGGAATCATGGATTTCCGGGCGCCAGTCGGTGCCCTTGGTCCGGTGCGCCTCGTCATACCAGAACATGCTGGTCATCGCCATCAGGCCCAGTTCGGGGATCGGCCGGCGCGGGAAGAGGGCGGCGGTCACGTCCTGTGTCACCCCCTTGGCGCCAAGCCGGTTGACGAAACGGAAGGCGCCGGTGATCGACGCCCCGTCGAGCAGGGCATAGACGGTGACGCTGCTGTCGCCGGTCCGCTCCAGCCAGAAATGGGTGAAACGGGGAAATTCCTCCTTGCCCGGAATGCTGGTGTTGATCGCGATCGCGCGGGCGGACAGGCCGAACTGCTTGGTCGGGCCGGGCGCGCGGAAATAGCTGGCACCCAGGAAGGACAGCCAGTCGCCGTCGCGCTTGGCATTCATGATGCGGAAGCCGGCATAGCCCGCGTCCGGGCCAAGGTCCGCGACGGCATTGCCGTCGGGCGTCTCGAACATGGCGGGATCATAACGCAGCGGCGTCGCTACGCCCTTGTCCACCAGCGCGATCTGCACCGGCTGCTGGGCCGTGCCGCTCAGCGGGAACAGGCGGACGCCGGTATCGCCGGGCAGGTCGCCCCAGATCGTCTTCTCGTCGCGGAACCGGGCCTGATGCATCTGGTCATAACCGACCTTGGCGGCGACCGGATTGGGCGGGGTTTCGGCAAAGGGCGCGCGCGCCAGCTTCTGTGCCATGGCGATGATGCCATCCCAGGAGAAACGGTCGTTTCTGGCTTGGGAGAGGGCGGGGCGGGGGAGCAGCAGCGCTGCGCCCGAAGCAGCGATCAAGGCGCGCCGGTCGATCATGGTCATGCGTCCATCATGGGTGCTGATCGTGCCATTGCAAGATGTGCCTGTAATCAAACGCGATGAAGCCCCCGTCCGGGGGGACGGAGGCTTCGAATTTGGCCGTTTGATCGAAGGTGTTACCCCCGGCACGGTGGGGACTGTTGATGTGCCGGGGGTGACATGGCGGGTTGCCGGTGACCAATACCTCAACCCGTCATTTTCGGTGTCCGATCCGGATTACTGGATCAGCTTCATGACGTTCTGCTGGCTCTGGTTGGCCTGGGCCAGCATCGCGGTCGATGCCTGGCTCAGGATCTGGGCCTTGGCGAGCGCAGTGGTTTCGGTCGAGAAATCGGCGTCTTCGATGCGGCTCTTGGCGTCGGTCAGGTTGGTGACGTTCGCGGTCAGCGTGTTGACGGTCGATTCCAGGCGGTTCTGCACCGCACCGAGATTGGCGCGCGAGGTGTCGATCGCCTTCAGAGCGGAGTCGTAGAGGTCGAGCGCTGCGCCGACATCGAAACCGGCATCCGTGACGTCGAGAGCGGTCGTGGTCGCACCGCCGGTCACCGCTGCGGCGACATCCGCGTCACCCTGCACGTCGCCCAGGTCGATTTCGATCGCGTCGCTGGAGTTGGCGCCAGCCTGGATGTTGATCTTGCCGTCAGCGGCGGGGCCGGCCGAACCGTCGAACAGCTTGATGCCGTTGAAGCTGGTGTCCGACAGAACCTTGCCGATCTGGGTGGCGAGCTGGTCGATTTCCGACTTGATGTTGCCCTTGGCGGTGTCGTCGTTGGTGTCGTTGCCGGCCTGGACGGTCAGTTCACGCATGCGCTGCAGCATGTTGGTGACTTCGCCCAGTGCGCCTTCTGCGGTCTGCGCCAGGCTGATGCCGTCATTGGCGTTGCGGATGCCCTGGGTCATGCCCTTGATCTGCGAGGTCATCGACGAAGCGATGGCGAGGCCGGCGGCGTCGTCCTTGGCCGAGTTGATGCGCTTGCCGGTCGACAGGCGCTCCATGGCGGTGGACAGGGCCTTGCTGGCGGAGGTCGAAGCATTGGTGGCCCGCAGCGCCGACGAGTTGGTTCCGATAACAGTCATGATATTCCCTTTCCGTTCATCAGGTCGCTGTCATCTGACGCTTGCGGCCTCGAAAGGGGATAACGGCGGGCTGCGAAAAGCTTTTAGGGGGTGATGCGATTTTTCTGGAAAAAGACTGAAAAACAGCTCTCTACGCGGGCGCGTATATATAGAGTGCGATTTTTCCGATGCCGGAGCGGAAAAAAATTGCCGGTCACCGGCAAGTTAATGGCGGCGTTAACCATCTAATAACCACGCTGGCGTAAATTTAAGTCATCGAAGGGGGTAGGGGCGTGCGGGGGCACAAACCTGCCAAGACACTGGGGACAGTTCATGTCATCGCTTGACGTGAGCCGTGGGGTCTGCGCGCTCGTTCCGGGCTTGCAGCACTGGCTCGAAAATGCCTTGTACACGGTGCGGATCGTGGATGCGCAGAGCCCGCGTGAGCGGGACAGCCGCCGCGTCCTGCTCGCGACCGAGATCGGCCATGCCACCCACCGCGATATCCTCATCAGCCTGATCGACGGCAAGCCGTCGCTGGTGCCGGCGGCCAATGGCCTGCCCGCCCGCGTCGCCTTTGGCCTCGAAGACATGGGCTTTGCCTTCGCGCTGATCGCCGAGCTGGCCCGCCCGGCTTCGGTCCCGGCGGTTGGCGATGCCGCCAGCGCCCGCCTGATGACGCTGGCCGGTCGGGTGGCCCGCAGCGATGCCACCGTCCTGATCCAGGGCGATACCGGCACCGGCAAGGAAGGCATGGCGCGCTTCCTTCATACCCAGTCCGGCCGGGTCACCCATGACTTCATCGCCGTCAACTGCGCCGCGCTGCCCGAAACCATGATGGAAGCCATGCTGTTCGGCCACAAGAAGGGCAGCTTCACCGGCGCATCCAATGCCTCGGACGGCCTGTTCCTGGCCGCTGACGGCGGCACCCTGTTCCTCGACGAAATCGCCGAGCTGCCCCTCGCGCTCCAGGCCAAGCTGCTGCGTGCCCTCCAGGAAGGCGAAGTGCTGCCGGTCGGCGCCACCCATCCGGTGCCGGTCAATGTCCGCATCGTCGCCGCCTGCAACCGCAACCTGGCCGATGAAGTCGCCGCCGGCCGCTTCCGCGAAGACCTTTATTGGCGCCTCAATGTCATGGCGCTGGAACTGCGCCCGCTGGCCGAACGTCCCGGCGACATCGCCGCGATCGCCGCCGCTATGCTGCTGCGCCACCAGGATGCCGGCAAGGACGGCTTTGTCTGGCCGACTGCCGCCGCGCTCGACAAGCTGGCCGCGCATCGCTGGCAGGGCAATGCCCGCGAGCTGGGCAATGTGCTGCAGCGCGCCTTGGTGCTGCGCGATGGCGAGCGTATCGAGGCCGACGACCTGCACATCGCCGGCGCGCCGCAGCCGCTGCGTATCGTTTCGGCCGCGCCGGTCGCCGCAGTCGCTGCCGCGCCGGCCGAACTGATCCGCCTGCGCGACGTCGCCCATCATTCCAAGCTGGAAGCGATCCGCACCGCCCTGCGCGAGACCGACGGCCATCGCGCCGCCGCCGCCCGCAAGCTGGGCATTTCCGAACGCACGCTGCGCTATCGGCTCGCCGAGATGCGCGAGCTGGCTGCGGCTTAAGGAGGGTTAGGGCATGACCGGTATCTCTCCCACCGACAGCGTGATGGCGATGCGCAATGCCATCCTGCAGAAGAACGCCGCGCTGCGCGACGTCGCCTCGACCGGCAATGTCGGTTCGGCTGGCGGCGCTGGCGCAACGCAGGGCACCGCGCCCGGCGGCTTCACCGATGCGCTCAACAACGCGCTCCAGCAGGTCAACGGCCTGCAGACCCAGGCCGGCGATGCCGCCTCGGCGTTCGAGCGGGGCGAAACCACCGATATCGCTGCGGTCATGCTGGCCAAGCAGCAGGCATCGGTCAGCTTCGAGGCGACCCTTCAGGTCCGCAACAAACTCCTGTCCGCCTACAAGGACATCATGAGCATGCCGGTCTAACCCATGAGCGAGAACGCACTCACCATCGACGGCGGCTCGGCCGCTGCCCCGGCCCTCCCGGCCGTCACCGGTGCCAGCTTCGGCAATGCCAAGGGCGTCGACGCGCTCAAGGCGCGCTTCGCCGGCTTCATCAAGCAGCCGGCCGTGGCCAAGAGCCTGCCGCTGCTCGGCCTGCTCGGCACCGTCGCGGTCGCCGGCGCGGCCTGGCTGGCCCTGCGCGAACCGCCGCAGCGCGACCTGTTTCGCGGCCTGCCCGATGGCGACAAGTCTGCCGTCGCCCAGGTGCTCGACCAGAATGGCATCAAGTACGACTTCGATAACGCTGGCGGCATGACCGTTGGCGAGAGCGATTATTTCAAGGCGAAGATGATGCTCGCCGCCCAGGGCCTGCCCAAGAGCGCGCCCGACGGCAACAGCATGATCGACAGCCTGCCGATGGGTGCCAGCCGCGCCGTGGAGAATGAGAAGCTGCGCGGCGCCCGCGAGACCGATCTCGCCCGCACGATCGAGGCGATCGACAGCGTTGAGAGCGCCAAGGTCCATCTCGCGGTCGAAGCGCCCAGCGTCTTCCTGCGCGAACGCACCAAGCCCTCCGCCTCGGTGATGCTGCGCCTGTCGCAGGGCCGCACGCTCACCGACGCGCAGGTCAGCGCCATCGTCCATCTCGTCGCCTCGTCGATCCCGGAACTGAACCCGGAAGATATTTCGGTCGTCGACCAGAATGGCCGCCTGCTCAGCAATAATGACGGCAATGCCGGCGACGATCGCCAACTCGCCATCCAGACCCGGATCGAGGATCGCTATCGCCAGTCGGTGGTTGCGCTGCTGACCCCGATCCTAGGCGACGGCAAATTCTCGGCCGAGGTTCATGCCGAACTGAATTTCGCCGAACGCCAGGCGACCCGCGAAAGCTTCCCCCAGGACGAGGCACGCCTGCGCGCCGAGCAGGGCAGCTGGTCGTCGGACGAGCGGGGCCAGAAGGCTGGCGAGGCTTCGGGCATTCCCGGCGCGCTCAGCAACCAGGCGCCGGTCAACCCGACCGTGACCCAGACCAACCCGAACGGCCAGGCCGTGACCCAGGGCCAGACCGCGCAGCAGCAGCCGGCCACGCCGGGCCTGCCGCCGATGAAGACCGAGGAAACCTTCAACCGCAGCTTCGAGCTGGGCCGTGAAGTGTCGGTCACCAAGGATGCGGTCGGCACCGTCAAGCGTCTGTCGGTCGCCGTCGCGCTCGACACCGGCGCTGATGGCAAGCCGCGCTCCGCTCAGGAAATCGCGGCGCTGGAAGCGCTGGTGAAGGGCGCCGTCGGCTTTGACCAGGCCCGTGGCGACGTCGTCGCCCTGTCGGCCCGCAGCTTCGCCAAGGCCGAAGAGGTCAAGGCCCCCTGGTATGAGGCCGATTGGATGTCGCCGCTGATCCGCAATGTCTCGGCCCTGCTGGTCGCGCTGCTGGTGATCTTCGGCATCGGCCGCCCGCTGCTCAAGCGCCGCGCCGCCGCCCAGGAAGCGAAGGTCGTGGAGACCGCCGAAGCCGGGCAGCGCCTGGGGCGCGAAATCTCGGGCGAACTGACCAAACAGGCGACCGAAAATCCTGATCCCAGCCGTCCGGTGACGCTCGACATGATCTCGTCCACCTATGACTATGCCCAGCGCGCCGACCTGATCCGCAATTTCGTCAAGCAGGACCCCGATCGCGCCGCCCTCGTGGTTCGCGACCTTCTGAAGGAAGGGAAGAAGGAAAATGCCTGAGATCGTCCCCGGTCGTCCCGAGGCGCTCAAGGGCAGCGCCGCCGCCGCCGTCCTGCTGATGCTGTTCGATGAGGATGAAGCCGCCCAGATCCTGTCGCGCCTGGAGCCCGAAGAAGTCCGTCAGCTCGGCTATGCCATGTATGACGTGCAGGATGTCGATCCGGAGGAAGTGAACGAGGCGCTCGACCATTTCGTCACCAAGGCCAAGAAGCGCACCACCATCGGCTATGGCGCGACCCGCCATATCCGCGGCGCGATGACCAAGGCTCTGGGCGAGGAACGGGCCGAAACCATCCTGGCCCGCATCACCCCGCCGACCCGCTCCACCCAGCTGGAAATGCTGAAGTGGATGGACGCCAAGGAAGTTGCGGTACTGATCGAGATGGAGCATCCGCAGATCATGGCGATCGTGCTGGCGCATCTGGAGGCGCCGGTGGCCGCTGACGTGCTGCAACTGCTGCCGGTCGAATATCAGGAAGAGATCGTCTATCGTATCGCCACGCTCGGCCCGGTGTCGAACGAGGCGCTGGACGATCTGGAGCAGCTGCTGCTGCGCGGTCCGGTCAACAAGCAGGGTGCGGCGTCGCAGCGCGGCGGCACGGTCGAAGCGGCCGCGATCATGAACAATGTCCGCAAGGACAATGAACAGCGCATCATGAAGGCCGTCGCCAAGCGCGACAAGATGATCGCGCAGACCATCGAAGAGGAAATGTTCGTCTTCGATAATCTGATCGACATGGATGACAAGAATCTGGGCACGCTGATGCGCACCGTCGACAGCCAGGTGCTGGTCGTGGCGCTCAAGGGCGCGAACGACATGCTCAAGGCTAAGATTTTCAGCTGCATGTCGGCCCGCGCCGCGCAGGCGATCGCCGACGAGATCGAGGAACGCGGCCCGATCCGCCTGGCCGAAGTCATCGACGCGCAGAAGCTGATCATCGCCACCGCCCGCCGCATGGCGGATGCCGGCACCATCATGCTGGGTGGCAAGGGGAACGACTTTGTCTAAGATCTGGGCCGCCGAAGCCAGCCACGACGTATCGAGCGTGCCGATGATCGGGGTTGGCCAGGTGGCCAGCAACGGCTTCCGCAGCCTTTATTCGGCGCTGCCCGGCGACGTCGTCGCGGCGCCCGCCCGCGCGCCGATCCATGCCGAACCGGAAAGCGACCCGATCGACGAAGCCCATATGGCGGGCTTCTCGCAGGGTTTCGAGGAAGGCTATCGCGCCGCCGGTGAGGATCAGGCGAACGAGATCGAGGCGCGCAACCGCCTGACCGCCGCGCTCGAAATGCTGGCCCCGGCGCCCAGCGGCAGCCTGTCGACCATGTTGTCGGCCACGGTCGTCCGCCTGGTCGAACAGATTGTCGGCGAAGTGCAGATCGATCTCGACCGGCTGAGCCAGCGCTGCGAAGCGGTCGCTGCCTTCATCGACGACAGCAGCGACAAGAGCGCGCTGCATCTGCATCCTGACGACGTCGCCCTGCTTGAAGGTGAGCAGATCGGCGTGCCGCTGGTGTCGGACAAGAGCATGCAGCGGGGCTGCGTGCGCCTCGAAACCGCCGATGGCTGGGTCGAGGATGGCCCGGACGTTCGTCTGGCGCGCCTGCGCGCCCTGATGGACGACATGGAGGGTAAGGCATGATCCGCGCCGAGCTGGCGCAGGCCGAAACCCTGTTCGAGCATCTTCAGGTCCAGAATCGCCAGCCGCGCCATGTCGGCCGTCTGGTCAGCCATGATGCCGGCATGCTGGAAGTCACCGGCTTCCGCCGTCCGATCGGCTCGGGTGCCCGCGTCCTGGCCAGCGACGGATCGGTCTGTCGCGCCGAAGTCGTCGGCTTTCGCGGGGAACGCACCCTGCTGGTGCCGCTCGACGCTGACGCGCCGCTGGAAAATGGCATTCGTGTCGAACCCGACAGCCAGGCCAATATGGTGCAGGTGGGCGAGGGGCTGATCGGCCGCGTCATCGACGCCATGGGCCAGCCGCTCGACCGCAAGGGGCCGATCATCGCCGGCGGCGTCTGGCCGCTCAACGGTGTGAAGGGCAATGTCCTCGATCGTGGCCGCGTGACCGAGCCGTTCGACCTTGGCGTGCGCGCGGTCAACGCGTTGCTGACCGCCGGGCGCGGCCAGCGCATCGCCATCATCGCCGGCTCGGGCGTCGGCAAGTCGGTGCTGATGGGCCAGATGATCGCTGGCGCGGAAGCCGATATCGTCGTCACCGGCCTGATCGGCGAACGTGGCCGCGAGGTCAGCGACTTTCTCGAAACCAAGCTCAAGCATGCGATGCACAAGAGCATCGTGGTTGCCGTGCCGGCCGACCATCCGCCGGTGCTGCGTCTGCGCGCCGCCGCGCGCGCCACCGCCATCGCCGAATATTTCCGCGCCCGCGGCAAGAAGGTGCTGCTGCTGATCGACAGCCTCACGCGCTGCGCCCATGCCCAGCGCGAGATCGGCCTGGCGCTCGGCGAACCGCCGGCGATGAAGGGCTATCCGCCTTCGGCGCTGGCGCTGATTCCGCGCCTGGTCGAACGCGCCGGCGTCGACGCCCGCACCGGCGGCTCGATCACCGCGCTCTACACCGTTCTCGCTGATGGCGACGACACCGACGATCCAATCGTCGACGCCGCCCGCGCGATTGTCGACGGCCATTTCGTGCTGTCGCGCAGCCTGTCGGAACAGGCGATCTTCCCGGCGATCGACATCGGCAAGTCCCTGTCGCGCGTCATGGCGGACGTCGTGCCCGACGAGCATCGCCAGGCCGCCGCCGCCTATCGCCGCCTCTGGGCCGCCTATGAGGAAAATCGCGACCTCATCCTGATGGGCGCCTATCGTCCCGGCAATGATCCGGTGATCGATGAGGCGGTGCAGCGTCGCCAGGAAATCCTGAACTTCATCCGCCAGGACCAGAAGAGCCGGATCGACCTTGATACCAGCGCCAACGCGCTGATCGCGGAGTTCGGGGCGTGAAGGGGCTGGTGTCCCGCCGCAACCGTGTGCTGCGCGTGCGCCATGTCCAGCATGCCATGGCCATGGCCGAGACCGCGCGCGCCCGTGACGAGGCGGAGGGGATCGCCACCAATCTGGAACGTCTGCGCCGGGTGCGGGGCGAGCTGTTCGGCGTTCAGGGCGGCGCCACCGGCGCCTCCTTCGCCTCGATGCAGGAACTGGCCAGCCGTCTGGAGCAGGCCGGTCGCCAGCTCGACGGCGCGCTCTACGACGCCCGCCGCAAGGTGGAGGCGAAGGAAGGGCTCAGCATCGCGGCCAACCGCGAGAAGGAAATTGCCGCGCGCCTGAAGGATCGGGCCCGCGTCGCGCTGGAAGAATGGCGCGAGAACAAGCTTGCCGCGCTGCCGCGCTATCGCCGCATGCAGCGCACGGGGGACAATTGACATGACCATGCTCGCCAGCCTCAAATCGCTGCTCTTCTCCTCGACGCCGCTGGCCGGTGCGACGGCGGCCGCTGCTTCGGCGGTTGCCGAGGGTGCGGCCGACTTCGCCGCACTGCTGGGCGATGTCGATGGCGCGCCGCAGCCGGCTGCGCCTGCCACGACCATGGGCGCGCCAGCCCTGCCGGTGGAAGCGACGATCGAGGGTGATGCGCCGGTCGTGACGCCCGAAGCAATCGAGGCGCCGGCTCTGCCGGACACCGCCGAATTTCTGACCCAGCGTGCGATGCCGGTCCAGCCGGCCGCAGAACCGGCGTTGCCGATCGTTGAGGTCGCGTCGGTTGCCGAACCGGTCCTGCCCGTCGCTGCGCTAGTCCAGGATCAGGTGGCCGTTGCGACCGTATCGGCCGAGCCCGCGCCAATCGTCCTGCCGGAGGGCGAGGCGGTCGCCGAAGCCCTAACCGAAGCCCTGCCGCTGCCTCTACCGACCCCGGCGCTGGCGGTCGCGCCTGCGCCTGCCGATATCCAAGCACCGGCTCCGACTGCCGCTGCCGCCCTGCCGCTGCCGGTGGAAGCCGAAGGGCCGATCGCGCTCGCCCTTGCTGACGCGCCGATCAAGACCGCGCCGACGCACGCGCCGCAGCCTCTGCCGGCTGCGATGGTCGCGCCCGAGGCCTACGACATCGCCGACGGTGACAGCGAAGCTGACACGGTGACGGCCGATGCGCCCGTCGACAGCGACGCGCCGATTGTCGCCGATCCGATTGCCCATTCCTTGCCTGCTGCACTCCCCCCTTTGCCGCAGGCGCCGATCGATGCCCCCGCATCTTCGGCTCCATCCGCGCCGACCCGGAAGATGCCTTTGAGTGTGTCTCCTTCGCTGTCACCTTCATTGTCCCAAACCCAGGCCCCTTCGAAACCGGCCGTGGGACAGGAAGCGGTGATGGCCCCGGTGGTCGGCGCGGATGGGCAGGATGACCAGATCGTTGCAGCGCCCGTGGTGGCGCCTGAAATGACGCCCGAACTGGTCGCTGCGATGATCCCGGCCCAGCCTGCGCCAGCCGCCAATGCGACCCCGAATGTCGTGCAGGCCCCGGTCCAGGCCGCCCCGCAGCCCGTGAACGCACCGCGCCCGGTCGAGCAGGTCATGCCTGCCGTCGCTGCGGCGCCGGAGGTCAACCCTGACATGCCCGCCGAAATGGTCGTGGCGGCCGCCAGACCGACCGCGAAGACCGCGCCTGCGGCTGTAACCAGCAGCCCGGACGAGGCCGATGTCGAGATCGCATCCGCCGGCACCGACCTTCCGGCCGCGCCCGTGGCTGCCAAGCCGGCCAAGGCGGAAGCGCTGTCGTTGCTGCAACTGGTGCGTGACCATATGAACCGCCGGGCGACTCCGATGCGCGACAGCGCCGAAGCGGCAGCGCCGGTCAGCGATCGCACGCCGGACAAGGCGACAACGGCCGTCGATCCGCTGGTCGCCGCCACCCCAGCCGCGCTCCATCATGGCTCGGAAGTCTCCGTGCCACAGGCCGCCACGCCCCAGGCAGCTTCGGTCACCCCGGCCGCGATGCCGACGGTCGACCTGTCGGCCAGCCTTGGCCAGCAGGTGGTCGATATGGGCGTGTCGGGACAGTGGATTGACGGGCTGGCCCGCGACATTGCCGGCCTGTCGGCCAATGGCGCGCAGGGCCGGTTCCAGATCAATGCCGGCCAGCTTGGCCCGATCCAGGTCGACATCCGCCAGGATGGCGATGGCGCGGCGGTCAGCCTGACCGTCGCCAGCGAGGCGGCGGAAATGGCGCTGCGCCAGGATAGCGACCGGCTGAAGCTGGACGCGGGCCTTGCCGCCGTGCGCATCCATGAAGTGAAGATCGAGCGCGCACCGCATGTCGCCGAAGCGGCCAGGGCCGATGCCAATGGCCAGACCGGCAGCCAGTCGAACGGCCAGCAGGGCAGCGCATCGCAGCCGCAGGGCGCCTGGCAGGGTGCCGGCCAGATGGCGGGCCAGTCGATGGGCCAATCCTCGTCGCAGGGCCGCTGGCAGGGCCGTGAAAATAATGGCCTTGGCCATAAAGCCGGGAGCGATCCGGCCGTTCTTAACCATGGTGACACCGGCGATAGCGCCGGTGACGTCCGCCGCGCGCGCTACGCCTGACGGCCGGGACGGGATATTCCAGGGGACGTGAACGATGAGCGATGAACCCAAGGCGAAGAAGAAGAAGGGTGGGGGGATGAAGCTCATCCTGCTGGTCGCCGTCGCCATGGTGGTGGGTGGTGCCGGCGCTGCGGGCGGGCTGTACGCCGCCGGCTTCTTCAGCCCCAAGGCCGAAGGCCCCAAGGAAGATCCCAACAAACCCGTGCTCGTCCTGGCGGGCGAGGATGCGCAGGCTGTCGCCACCGCCCATGGCTGGGCCGGTGAAGGCGGCGGTGGTGGTGGCGAAGGCGGTGGCCATGCGAGCGCCGGCGGCGAAGGCCATGCCCCGTCGGCCGCTCATGCGCCGGGCAAGGGCATCGACCTGCCGGCACCAAGCAATCCGACCGCCTATCAGGCCACCTACTTCCAGCTCCAGGCGCCCTTCACGTCGAACATGACGGACACCGACGCCTTCGCCCAGATCACCGTCGCGGTGTCGACCTATTATGACTATCGCGTGATCGCCGCGATCAAGATGCACGAGATGGCGATTCGCAGTCAGGTACTGATGATGCTCGCCGAACAGCCCGAGGAGCAACTGGTCACGCCCGACGGCAAGCGCATGCTGCAAGGAAAAATCCGGGGCATCATCAACGATGTACTCAAGCAGAAGACCGGCTATGGCGGTGTCGATAACGTTTATTTTACCAATTTCGTTATTCAATAGCGCTGCCTGAACGCTGGGAAGTCCCCTGGCCAAGGGCAGGGGACAGACATGAATCACGTTCAATCCTTCGCCTTCGGGCGGGGGGACGCGCAAGCTCCGGTAATGCTGTCGGGCCTCGACCGGCTGGGTGAAAAGCTCGGCCGGCGTATCCGTGCGCTGATCGAACCCATTTCCGGCATCCGCCCGCATGTTGCGGCCGAGGATGCACGGGTCGTGGAGTTTGGCGCCTGGTCGGCCGGCGCCCCCAATTTCTGCAGCCTGTCCATCTATCGCCTGCTGCCCCTCAAGGGGCAGATGCTGCTGTGCATGGACGCCACCATGATCTCGACCCTGGTCGACTGCTTCTATGGCGGCCTTGGCAACCGGGCGCTGCCCGCGCGCGGCGAATTTACCCCGACCGAAGACCGGCTGATCGCCCGCCTGTCGGAAACCATCATGGCCCGCATGGTCGAATGCTGGTCCGAAGTCCTGCCCCTGGAACCCGGCCTGCTGCTGCGTGAAACCGGCATCGGCTTTGCCGCCGCCGCCCAGCCTGCCGACCAGATGGTGGTGCAGCGTTTCCGCGTCGGCCTGGACCGGGATCGCGAATGGTCGATCGACATGGTCTTCCCGCTGGCGGCACTGCGCGGCATCGAGGCGCTGATGGGCAGCAAGGTTGCAAGCGATGACGAGCATGTCGATCCGGTGTGGCAGGCCCGTGTGGCGCGCCGCATGCGCGACATCCGCCTGCCGGCCCGCACCGTGCTGGCCCGTCCCAATCTCTCGCTGGCGGAACTGATGCAGCTCAAGGCCGGCGACATCATACCCGTGACGATCGGCCGCAGCCTGCCGCTGATCGTCGGCGACAGGATCGTCGCGCACGGCACGATCGGCGAACAGGATGGCCGTGCCGCCTTCCAGATTGAAAAGATTGCACAGGGACCGGAACAATGAGTGATATGAGCGACGCCCCGATGATGGATCCCCGTGGGGAAGACAGCGCCAGCCGCATGGCGGCGAACCGCCAGTTCAAGCTGCTGGCCGATATTCCGGTCCGCATGTCGGTGGAGGTTGGATCGACCTCGCTGCGCCTGGCCGAAGTCATGGACCTGGCCGAAGGCAGCATCGTGGAACTGGATCGCCAGGCCGACGAACTGCTCGACATCATGGTCAATGGCGCGCTGATCGCCAAGGGCGAGGTCGTGACGGTGAATGGCCGCTATGGCATCCGCATCGTCGATATCGCCGCCACCGAAACCCGCATGGCCGGGGTCGAACGGCGCGGCTGATCGCAGGGCCGTGCTTTTGCGCTTGCCTTGCGGCCCATTCTTGCGGATCGGATGACGCATTAACCTAAACGCGGGGCGCGTGCATGTTCTGGTATTTCGTCAAATTGCTGATCCTGCTGCCGCTTGTGGGCGGCATGGCCTTTGGTGCCTTGTGGCTGTGGCGCAAATATCAGCCCGGCATGATGGTTGGCCAGAATGACCGGTCGCTGAAACTGCTGGAAGCGCTGCCCATGGGCACGTTCGGCAAGCTGGCCGTGGTCGAGTTCGAGGGCAAGAAGATCCTGCTGTCGGTCACCCGCGGCCGGATCGAGAAGATCGCGGAAGGCGACCCCTATCGTGCGCGCTAGTCACTGGCTGGTCGGCGGCATCCTGCTGACCGCCGGGCTGATGCTGGTCGATCCTGCGCTGGCACAGGCGGTGCCGGCGGCGCCAGCGCCGGTCGACAATGGCGGCGCGCTGACCCGCGCGATGGGACAGATTTCGGGCGACGGCCGCTCGCTGTCGCTGTCGCTGCAGATCCTCGTCCTCATGAGCCTGCTGTCGGTCCTGCCGTCGCTGATCCTCATGATGACCAGCTTCACCCGGATCATCATCGTCCTGTCGCTGCTGCGCCAGGCGCTGGGCCTGCAACAGACGCCGCCCAACCAGGTGCTGGTCGGGCTTGCCCTGTTCCTGTCGCTGTTCGTGATGCGGCCCGTGATCGACCAGATCAACGGTCAGGCCTATGATCCCTATGGCAAGGGCCAGATATCGATCGAGGAAGCGGTCGGCCGTTCGGGCAAGGTGCTGCACGGCTTCATGGCCAAGCAGACGCGCGAGAGCGACCTCAAGCTGTTCGCCAACATGGCCGAGGCCCCGGCCTTCCGCACGCCTGACGATATTCCCTTCACGATCCTGTTGCCGGCTTTCGTCACCAGCGAGTTGAAGACCGCGTTTCAGATCGGCTTCATGATCTTCCTGCCCTTCCTCATCATCGATCTGGTCGTCGCATCGACCCTGATGGCGCTGGGCATGATGATGCTGTCGCCTACGATCATCTCCATGCCCTTCAAGCTGTTGCTGTTCGTCTTGGTGGATGGCTGGGCGCTGACGATGGGGTCGCTCGCCGGCTCCTTCGCGACATAGGAGGGCGGCAATGGAGAATGCAGATTTCTTCATGGGCCTGGCACAGCATGCGCTGTGGATCACGGCGCTGGCGACGGCGCCGATCCTGATTCCGGCGCTGGTCGCGGGCGTGCTGATCGGCATGGTGCAGGCCGCAACGTCGATCAACGAACAGACGCTCAGCTTCATTCCCAAGATTCTGGTCGTGGGGGCGATGCTGACCCTGTTCGGCGGGTCGATCATGGTGCTGATCGCCGACTTCACGCGCGAGATATTCGAGCGGATACCGGACCTGCTGCAATGATCGCACCCGGCTTCGCGGGCGTCGAGACGCAATTGTGGATCTGGCTGATCGCCATGATCCGCCCCGGTGCGGCCTTTGTGGCCGCGCCCGTCTTCGGTGCGCCCGCGATGCCGCTTCAGTTGCGCCTGATCCTGTCGCTCGCGCTTGGCATGGCGGCGCTCAACAGCGTCACCATCCAGTTGCCGCATGATGGCGTCGCCAGTTTCGAAGGCGTGATGCTGGTTGCCGGCGAAGTGCTGACCGGCCTTGCCATGGGTTTTGCCGTGCAGATCGGCTACTCCGCCGCCTTCGTCGCGGGGGAGGCGATCGCCAACACCATGGGGCTGGGCTTTGCCGCGATGGTCGATCCGGGGTCGGGGCAGGGGACGCAGGCGGTCGGCCAGTTCCTGTCGATCCTCTCGACCTTCCTGCTGCTGGCGATGGACGGCCATCTGCTGCTCGTCAGCTTCGTGGTGCAGAGCTACAAGGCGCTGCCGCCGGGTGCGGCGATGCTCAGCAATGATGCGGTCTGGCACATGATCCAGTTTGGCGGTTCGCTGCTGGGCGCCGGGGTGACGATCGCGCTGCCGGTCGGCTTTGCGCTGGTGCTGGTGCAGATCGTCATGGGCATGCTGGCACGCACCGCGCCCGCGCTCAACCTGTTCGCCGTCGGCATGCCGATGGCGGTGATGGCGGGGCTGGTGCTGCTGGCGATGGCGGTGCCGGTGATGGGCGAGGGGATCACCATCGCGCTCAAGTCGGGGCTGGAACAGGCCCGCGCCATCTCGGAAGGGCGCTGAGCCATGGCGGGCGGATCAGAAGGCGGCGAAAAGACCGAAAAACCGACACAGAAGAAATTGCAGGATGCCGCCAAGGAAGGCGATATCCTCCAGTCCCGCGAACTGGGGACGGCCCTGGTGGTGATGGCCGGCATCGGCTGGCTGGCGGTTGCCGGGCCGGGCCTGATCGACGCGCTGTCGGGCATGCTGACCCGCGCGCTGCGCTTCGGGCGCGAGGATATCGTCAACTTCTCGCCGGTGACGCGTGGCACCGGCCTGCTGGCGGACATCGCGCTGCCGGTGGGCGGTGTATTGCTCGCCACCTTCTTTGCCGCGATCGCGGCGCCGGCGCTGCTCGGATCGCTGGGCTTTCGTCCCGGCGCCTTCGCGCCCAAGGCGTCGAAGATGAACCCGGCTTCGGGCCTCAAGCGCATGTTCGGCGCGCAGGGGCTGATCGAACTGGTCAAGTCGATCGCCAAGGTGGGGCTGCTGGGCGCGGTCGGCTTCTGGATGATCTGGGACCGGCTGACCGCGATCATTGGCCTGGGCAAGGCGGGGGTCGGCAATGCGATCAGCGACCTTGGCAATATGTTCATCCTGGTCTGTCTGGTGATGGCGGGCGGGCTGTTCGTGATCGCCGGCATCGACGTGCCGATGCAGATTTTCCAGCGCGGCAAGCGGCTGGGCATGAGCAAGCAGGACATCAAGGACGAGCATAAGGAAAGCGAAGGCTCGCCCGAACTCAAGGGGCAGATCCGTCGGCGCCAGTTCGAGGTGCTGAACGGGTCGACACGGCAGGCGGTGGCGGAAGCCAGCGTCATCATCACCAACCCGACCCATTTCGCGGTGGCACTGCGCTACCGGCCCGGCGTGGACGCGGCGCCGGTCGTGGTCGCGCGCGGCTGTGACGCGATCGCGGCCTCGATCCGCGAACTGGCTGAGGATCATGGCGTGTCGGTGCTGCAATATCCCGAACTGGCGCGTGCCATCTACTTCACCTCGCGCGCTGGCGAGATCGTCAATGAAGGCCTCTACATGGCGGTGGCGACGGTGCTGGCCTTTGTCTTCCGGGTCGAGAACAAGATGGCGACGGAAATGGACCGTCCGTTCATTACCGTGCCCGAAGATCTGCGTTTCGATCCGGATGGAAAGAAATTGTAGAGAATTTGCTGATACTTGGCAGTTGATCGAAGAATTAGGGCGATGGTGAATTAAAGTTTAGCCACGCCTGTCCGTATTCTGTTTACGGGGACGCATTAGGATGGTGCGTCATGAACGAGTATCTTTCGCGCAGCGAGATTTCGCCAGTGGATCGGAGCGTGGTTCGCGCGTCGGTGCCGGCTGCGGCCGTTCAACCGGTCGCGGCATCGGACACGGCGACCGGGCAGCGCGACATGTCCGCCAGCGATGCGCGCCGGCGAGATGATTTTGCGACCGATGTCGCCACGGTCGATGAAGATGCTGCGGGTGCGGCAGAATATGCGCGCGTCCATGCGCGCATCGCTGACATTCTGGCGGATATGCGGGCCGGGCAGAATGACCTGTCCGTGGATGGCGCGGCAGCGGCCGTCCAGTCGATGATGCCCCAACCCTTCATCTACATCCCCTTGCCGCCCGCCACACGCGAAGCGGTGGAGCAGGCGGCGGATCTCGCCAAGCGGATCGCCCAGCAGGCGAGCTATGCCTATGCCGCCCAGGCGCATGTCGCGCGCGGGACCGTCGACCAGATCCTGTCCGCATCGGCGATCTGATCGGCGCCGTGCCCGCTTTTTTGCGGGCTTTGCCATCAGCTTGAAAATCATTCCTAAACATCTTCGCGCTACGGCCGTTCTCTCATTTGAAAGGACGGGCCATGGCAACGACGACGACATCGGTAGGGAGCAGCATCCTGTCGGCGCTGGGTGCCAATTCGGGCATCGATACGGGCGCGCTCGTTACCAGCCTGGTCAGCGCGACCCGCGACCCGCGCCAGTCCGCCATCACCACCCAGCAGACGACCAACAATGCCCGTATTTCGGCGCTGGCGTCGGCCATCAGTTCGCTCGACACCTTCGCCGATGCGCTCACCAGTGTCCTGTCGGGTGCCGAATATACCGGTATGCCCAATTCGACCAACACTGGCATCGCGTCGGTCAGCCTGCTGAGCGGCGGCACGCCGACCGGTATGCCGGCGCAGTTGGTGGTGAAGTCGCTTGCGACCGCCCGCATCTTCGCCTCGACCTCGACCAGTGGCGCGACAAGCAGCACGGCGGTCGGCACCGGATCGCTCACCATCACGACGGCTGGCGGCAAGACCGCGACGATCACGGTCGATTCGAGCAATAACAGTTTCTCCGGCCTGGCTTCGGCGATCAACGCGGCCGACATTGGCGTGACCGCGAGCGTCGTCACCGATGCGCAGGGCACGCGGCTGGTGTTCAAGGGAGAAACCGGCGCGGCCAACGATTTCACCATCACCAGCTCGGCCAACAGCTCGACCAGCGTCCTTGCCGGCCTCAACAGCAGTGCGATGACGTCGACGTCGGACCCGGCCAATGCGAAGATCACGCTTGACGGCACCGACTATGAATATGCCAGCAACACCATCGACGATGCGATCCCCTATCTGCGGATCGAACTGACGGCGGCGGACGTGAACAGCACGGTCAACCTGACCATGACCCAGCCGACCGCGACGATGAAGGATCTGCTGCAGGAATTTGTCGACGCTTATAACACGCTGATGAAGGCGCTGAACACGGCGACCTCCACTGGCACGGATTCGTCGACCGCTGGCGTGCTGAACGGGGTGTCGGCGGTGCGCGACATGAAGTCGCAGCTCTCGAAGATCACCTCGACCCAGCTTGCCTCGACCGGCAGCTACAAGACGCTGGCCGATATCGGCATCGGGACCAATCGCGACGGCACGCTGACGCTTAACACCGACACGCTGGACAAGGCGCTGGCCGCCGACCCGGCGGGCATCACCAAGATGCTCAATCCCGCCAAGTCGACCGCCGACAATCTGGGCCTATCGGGCCTGATGGACAGCGTGCGCGACAATATCGAGCTGGAAAACGGCCCGATCAAGGCGGCGCAGGACCGTTATGAGAAGCTGGCCGACAGCCTGACCGAACAGCTCGAAAAGCTGGACGAAGACATGGCCGACTATGAGACGCGCCTGACTTCCATCTATTCGGCAATGCAGACCAAGCTGTCTGCGCTCAATGCAACCCAAAGCTATCTCCAGCAGCAGATCGATGCCTGGAACAAGAGCGACAGTTAATCGGGGACTTAGAAAACATGTTCTATAATCACAGCTTTGCGGGTTCGGCAGCGGCACGGCGCTATGCGGCGGTGCATTCTGGCAGCCGGATCGAGGGCGCCACGCCCCACGCGCTGGTCAAGATCCTGTTCGACGAACTGCTGATCGCGCTCGATGCCACGGCGCTGGCCGAACGCAATGGTGACCGGTTGAAGGTATCCGACAAGCAGGCACGGGCCATGTCGATCCTGTTCGCGCTGGAAGCCAGCCTGGACTTCGACAAGGGCGGAGAAGTCGCCACCGGTCTGGCGCGTATCTATCGCGAAGCTCGCCGCCTGTTGCTGGTCAGCGCCAAGGAACATGATGCCGAACCGGTCGAGCGCGCGCGCGCGATGGTTGGCGAGATTGCCGATGCCTGGAACCAGATCGGCCAGCCCTGAAGATCAGTCCAGGTCGACCTGACTGGCCCGGTTGCGGGGTTGCACCCCCTTCCGGCCGTCTGTATAGGCGGCACTCGCACAAGGGCGGCCCGGCGGGGGTCGCCTTTTTGCGTTATATCCAATGCGCACGGACGCGCAGCATCAACCCAGAAAGGGAAGGCACATGTCGATTACGCCGCTCATGCCCGTTTACCCCCGGTGCGATGTGCGTCCGGTCCGAGGCGAGGGCTGCTACCTGATCGGGGAGCGCGGCGAGCGCTATCTCGACTTTGCCAGCGGCATCGCCGTCAATCTGCTGGGCCATGGCCACCCCAAGCTGGTGAAGACCATTGCCGATCAGGCTGCGACGCTGATGCATATCTCCAACCTCTACGGTTCGCCGCTGGGGGAGGAATTTGCGCAGAAGCTGGTCGATAACAGCTTTGCCGATACCGTCTTCTTCACCAACTCGGGTGCCGAAGCGGTCGAGTGCGCGATCAAGACCGCGCGCCGCTATCACTATGCCAATGGTGAAGCGCACCGGCACAAGATCATCAGCTTCGACAACGCCTTCCACGGCCGCACGCTGGGCACCATTTCGGCGACCAGCCAGCCCAAGATGCGCGATGGATTCGAGCCGCTGCTGCCCGGTTTCCAAGTCGTGCCCTTCAACGATCTCGACGCGGCGCTGGCGGCGATCGACGACAACACCGCCGGCTTCCTTCTGGAACCGGTGCAGGGTGAGGGCGGCGTCACTCCGGCGACCCAGGAATTCCTGGCCGGCCTGCGCAATGCCTGCGACGAGCATGGCCTGCTGCTGATCCTGGACGAGGTGCAGTGCGGCTATGCCCGTACCGGCAGCTTCTTCGCCCATGAACAATATGGCGTGACGCCGGACATCATGGCCGTGGCCAAGGGCATCGGCGCGGGCTTCCCGCTCGGCGCCTGCCTCGCCACCGAGGAAGCGGCCAAGGGCATGGTGTTCGGCACCCATGGCTCCACCTATGGCGGCAACCCGCTCGCCATGGCGGTGGGCATCGCGGTGCTGGAAGAGGTGCTGGCCGATGGTTTTCTGGACCATGTGACGGCGATGGGTGCGCGCCTACGCTCTGCCCTGGAGCAGATGATTCCGAACCATGACGACATGTTCGAGGATGTGCGCGGCATGGGGCTGATGCTGGGCGTCAAGATGAAGGACGCCTATGACGCGCGCGCCTTTGTCGGCCATCTGCGCGACCATCATGGCTTCCTGTCGGTGTCGGCGGGCCAGAATGTGCTGCGCATCCTGCCGCCGCTCGTCATCGACGAAAGCCACATCGCCGAGTGCATCGAGAAGATTTCCGCCGGTGCGCGGAGCTTCGCGGACGCCAAGGCGGCCTGACCATATATTGCCCCGTTCGTGCTGAGTAGGGGCTGAGCAACGTCGAAGCCCCGTATCGAAGCATCCTTCGATACGCCATTTCGACTTCGCTCAATGGCTACTCAGGACGAACGGTGGTTGGAAGCGGGGAAAACTTCCAGTGACCAAGCATTTCCTGAATCTCACCGATGCGGGCGGCGACGCGATCGCCGCGATGATCGCTGACGCCATCGACCGCAAGGCGGCACGCGCGGGCAAGCCCAAGGGCTGGGGCGACGCCGATGCGCCGCTCGCCGGTCACACGCTGGCGATGATCTTCGAAAAGAACAGCACGCGCACCCGCGTCAGCTTCGACATGGCGATCCGCCAGCTGGGCGGCAATTCGCTGATCCTGGACGGCGCGACCAGTCAGTTGGGACGCGGCGAGACCGTCGCCGACACGGCGCGCGTGCTCAGCCGCATGGCCGACGTGATCATGATCCGCACCGACGATCATGCCAAGATCGAGGAAATGGCGGAATATGCCAGCGTCCCGGTCATCAATGGCCTGACCGACCTGTCACATCCCTGCCAGATCGTCGCCGACCTGCTGACCGTGGTCGAACATGGCCTGGCGTTGCCGGGCAGCCAATGGGCTTGGCTGGGCGACGGCAACAACGTCCTCCACTCGATCGTCGAGGCGGCGGGCCTGATGAAGTTCGACGTGCGCATGGGCATCCCTGAGGGCTATGATCCCGATCCGTCCTTTGCCACCGCAGCGCAGGCAGCGGGTTCGACCATCACCCTGACTCGCGACGCGGCGCAGGCCGTGGCCGGCGCCGACGTCGTGGTCACCGACACCTGGATCTCGATGGGCCAGGCCCATGCCGAGGCGAAGCTGGCGGCGATGATGCCCTATCAGGTGACGCCGGAGCTGATGGCGGGCGCCAAGGCGGACGCCAAATTCCTCCACTGCCTGCCCGCCCATCGCGGCGAGGAAGTGGTCGAGGCGGTGATCGACGGTCCGCAGTCGCTGATCTGGGACGAGGCGGAGAACCGCATCCATGCCCAGAAGTCGGTTCTGCTCTGGGCGCTTGGAAAGCTGTAAGCTCACCCTATATTCGGGCGAAATTTTCCGTTCGCCCTGAAAGATGACGGGGCCTGTCCTGCGCTGGGAAGCGGAGGACGGGCCCTCGCGGCTTTCGGGGCGGGTGGATCGGAAGGAAATATCGTGACCAGTTCCAATGTCGATCAGGCCCTTGGCTTCACCATCCCCTCGCGCCATGTGCGCGGCCGTTTCGTGCGACTGGGGCCGGTGCTGGACCAGGTGCTGTCCGCCCATGCCTATCCCCCGGCGATCGAGCGGGTGCTGGCGTCCTCTCTGGTGCTGGGCGCGCTGCTCGGCAGCCTGCTCAAGGATGCCGGCGGCCAGCTGACCCTGCAGGCGCAGACCGAAAATGGCGTCGTCAGCCTGCTGGTGGCTGACTACAAGGGTGGCGAACTGCGCGGCTATGCCAAGTTCGATGCCGAGCGGCTGGCGGAAATCGGCAGCGACCCGACCCTGTTCGGCCTGTTCGGCAAGGGCTATCTGGCGATCACCTTCGACCAGGCGGCGACCGGGGAGCGCTATCAGGGCATTGTGCCGCTGGACGGATCGTCGCTGGCCGAGGCGGCGGAGCATTATTTCTTCCAGTCCGAACAGATCCCCAGCATCGTCCAGATCGCGACCCGGCATGAGCCGGGCGAAGGCTGCGTCGCGGCGGGCCTGCTGCTCCAGCATCTGCCCGAGGGCGAAGTGGGGCGCGAGCGCCTGCATGTGCGCCACGATCATCCCGAATGGGAACATGTGCAGGCACTGGCCGGCACGCTGCGCGACGAGGAACTGACCGATCTCGACCTGCCGCTGACCGACATCGCCTGGCGTCTGTTCCATGAGGAGGAAGAGGTGCGCGTCACCGAAACGACGGCGCTTGCCAAGGGCTGTCGCTGTGACCTTGCCCATATTCGCGATGTGATCGGCCGTTTTCCGGCGGACGAGCGGGTGGCGATGGCGGACGAGAAGGGCATTATCGGCGTCGATTGCGCCTTCTGCTCGCGGCTGTTCCCGCTCGCGCTGGACAGTTTCGTTACCCATTGAAAGCCGGCGCGGGGCAATTGCGGCAGGGCCGTCCGTCCCGCGCTATCAAATTGCCGCAATTGCGCGGCACAACAGAATGAAGCATGGCGCCGCTCCCCGGCGCCAATGACAAGGTCTGGACGCAAGATGGCAAGGCTGGGGCTGCAGGCGCTTGGCGCCACGGCGGCAATGATGATGGCAAGCTGGGCCGGGGCGGCGAACGCGCCGCAACTGGCTGCGCTCGCCAAGCTGGAAACGGGCGAATGGGAATTGCGCCTGCGCGACGATCCGTCCGCGCCGCCCCGCCGCCTGTGCGTGACGATGCCGCATCAGTTGCTGGAGCCGGCCAATGCTGGCCCTGGCTGCAAGCCGTTTGTGGTCAGCGACGCGCCAGGCGCTGCCACCGTGACCTTCGATTGCGGGGTGGCCGGCAATGCCCGCACCGACCTGCGCGTCGAAACGCCGCGCCTCATCCAGATACGATCGCAGGGGATCAGCGACGGCGCGCCCTTTTCCAACATGGTCGAAGGGCGCCATGTCGGGGCATGCCGCTGACCGGCAGCCCTCTTGCACTGCAACATAACGAGGTTTAGCGCAGCATCATGGTTGCACAGAATGGAAAATTCGCCGTCGTCCTGCTTTCGGGCGGGCTGGATTCAATGGTCGCGGGCGGGCTTGCGCGTGAAGCGGGCTATCGCGTCCTGGCGCTGACGATCGACTATAATCAGCGCCATCGCGTCGAACTGCGCGCCGCGGCCAAGGTCGCGACGGCGCTCAATGCCATGTCGCACATCGTGCTGCCGCTCGACCTCACGGCCTTTGGCGGGTCGGCGCTGACCGCCGACATCGAAGTGCCCAAGGGCGGCGTGGGCGACGAAATCCCCGTCACCTATGTGCCGGCGCGCAACACCATCTTCCTGTCGCTGACGCTGGGGCTCGCTGAAGTGGCGTCGGCCAGCGACATCTATATCGGCGTCAATGCGCTCGACTATTCGGGCTATCCCGATTGCCGCCCCGAATTTATCGAGGCGTTTCAGAAGATGGCGACCCTGGCCACCAAGGCGGGGGTCGAAGGGCATCCGATCCGCATCAACACGCCGCTGCAGTTCATGACCAAGGCGGATATCGTGCGCGAGGCGCATCGCCTGGGGCTGGATGCCGGGCTCAGCTGGTCCTGCTACGATCCGACGCCCGACAACAAGCATTGTGGTCAGTGCGACAGCTGTCGCCTGCGCTCCAAGGGGTTCGAGGAAGCGGGTCTGCCCGATCCCACTGTCTATGCGACGCGTCCCGGAAAGGCCTGACACATGACCTATGCGGTCAAGGAAATGTTCCTGACCCTGCAGGGCGAAGGCGTGCAGGCGGGGCGGCGTGCGGTGTTCCTGCGCTTTGCCGGCTGCAATCTGTGGAGCGGGCGGGAGCAGGACCGGCGCGATGCCGTCTGCCGCTTCTGCGACACCGATTTCGTCGGCACCGACGGTGATGGCGGCGGCAAGTTCGCGACCGCCGACGCGCTGGCCGATGCGGCATTCGCCTTCTGGGGCGAGGGGGAAGGCCCCTATATCGTCCTGACCGGTGGCGAGCCGATGCTGCAGGTCGACGATGCGCTGATCGATGCGCTCCACGGCCGTGGCTTCACCATCGCGATCGAAAGCAACGGCACCTTGCCGGCGCATCCGGGCATCGATTGGGTCTGCATCAGCCCCAAGGCGGGCAGCGACGTGGTCCAGGTGAAGGGCAATGAGCTGAAGCTGGTCTGGCCGCAGCCCGATGGCGGCCACAGCCTGGCCGATGTCGAGGCGATGGAGGGCTGGGGCTTCGACCATCTGCTGGTCCAGCCGCTCGATGATGCCCATGCCGTGGACAATGCCCGCGCGGCCATCGATCTGGTGATGGCCCGGCCGCGCTGGCGGCTGACGGTGCAGGCCCATAAATATCTGGGCCTGCGTTAAGTCTCCGTCAGATCAGGGCTGGACGCCTGCCTTCTGGTTCCACTGCTGGTGGCATTCGGGCAGCAATACGCCCTTCTTCCAGCATTTGGCGTCGAGCGAGGGAAGGGCGAGCTGATAGTTCCAGCCCGGATCGCCATAATATTGCTCGCCGGCATGGACGAGCGACTTCTTGATCGAGGCCAGGCCCTGGCGCGCGACGACGTTGAGCTGGCCGCGATCGGCGAAGATCGCCTGACGACCGACTGCCGCTGCCGCCTGGCAGAAGCCGCGCTGCGCCTGGACCGTCGAATAACCTGAATAGATGCGGGTATTATACATGTCGGACGCCGACTGGCCGGGCTTGCCCTTGCCCTTGGTGCGCTGGAAATAGCCGAGCAGCGTCGCTTGGGCTGCGTCAAGTTCGGCGTCATGATGGGCGATCATGGCGTTGTAGTTGCTGACCGACAGCAGGGTCGGTTCGAACTGGCACTGCAGCGCGGCGACGTTGATCGCGGCGCGCAGGTTCCAGGTGAGGCCGGCCTTGATCTCGTCCGCCGTGGCGCCAGGCAGGCCCAGCGCGGTGGCGGCGGCCTCGTCGGTCAGGGCAGGGGCCGACATGTCGGGCGGCGACCAGAAGAATTGCGCGGCGGCCGGCTGCGCGGCGGCGAGCGACGCGGCGGCGATCGTCAGGGCGGCAAAGGCCTGGCGCGAGCGAAAACGGAACGTCATTGAATAAACCCTCTCAGCCGGGGTCTTGACGGCGCGAACGCCCCATTCCCCCATAACGGCATCGACTATAGCGCGGCTGTATCGGAAGTGAACGGCAAAAGCCTCACTGATCCGACACGACTTCTTCATCATTGGCGGGTGCGGTCGCATTGTCCGCCTTGGCCGGGGCAGCGGCCTTGGATTCGGTGCGGTTTTCCGGCAGGGCCAGGCTGGTGCCCTCGCTCTGGACGCCGTCCAGATCGGTCATGGCGTCGGTGGCGGTGCCATCGACCACTTCCATATCCTTCATCTGCACCGTGTTGCCGCTCTTTTCGCCGCCACCGCCGCAGCCTGCCAGCGGCATGCAGCCGATCAACAGGGCGGCAGTCATCATCCTTGCGTCAAGGCGCATCCGGGTCTCCATAACATGGCTCAACATGCCCGGCGGCCCCCCACCTGGCGAAGTGGCGGACCCTAGCGGGCGGTCCCGCATTGCTCAAGTCCCGTGCCGTCGCCCGATCCGCAGCGCCGCAGCCGGCCGAGAAAGGCGGGGAAATGCGCCTTGAGCGCGGCATCAAGGGCTTCCATCGAGGCATTGCCGCCCAGCGCGGCGATGCTGGTCACCGGAAACTCGCTGATCCCGCACGGCACGATGCCGCCAAAATGGGACAGGTCGGGATCGACGTTGATCGAAAAGCCGTGCAGCGTCACCCAGCGACGAACGCGGATGCCCAGCGCACCGATCTTTGCCTCGCGTCCTTGCCTGTCGTCGGTCCAGATGCCGATGCGCCCTTCGGCGCGGCGGGCGGCAATGCCCAGGTCGGCGAGCGCGTCGATCATCCAGCCTTCGAGATGATGGACGAAATTGCGCACATCCTTGCCGCGCTCGCGCAGGTCGATGTTGAGATAGCCGATGCGCTGGCCCGGCCCATGATAGGTGTAGCGGCCACCGCGTCCGGCATCATGGACGGGAAAGCGCGGATCGATCAGTTCGGCCGGATCGGCGCTGGTGCCCGCGGTATAGAGCGGCGGATGCTCCAGCAGCCAGACGCGCTCGCGCGCTTCGCCCTCATAAATGGCGGCGGCCCGCGCCTCCATATCGGCAAGGGCGATCGGATAGTCGACGGGGGCGGCATCGCTGCGCCACTCGACGTCGGGAAAGGGCAGGGGATCGGTCATGGCGCTTCCTTGACTTGAGCGGGGCGAGCGATCAAGTCTCGGGCCGCATTTCGCAGGACAGGGGTAGGCATTAGATATGGCGGCAGTCTCGATCGGCAAGGCGTGGGAGGAAGCGGTTGCCTTCGTCGCCCGCGAAGCGTCGCTGCTCTTTCCCGTCGCGCTGCTGTTCCTGGCCCTGCCGGGGCTGATCCTGCAGGAAATGACGCCGCCGCAACTGGCCGAATGGATGGCCAATCCCCAGCGTACCGGCTTGCCCGATATACCGCCGGGCTTTGCGTTGGCGATGCTGCTGGGCGTTATCATCATCTGGTTCGGGTCGCTGGCGCTGTTTGCGCTGGCGCTGCGGCCGGGCATCAGCGTTGGGGAGGCGTTGCGCCTCGGCTTCGCGCGGTTGCCGGTGCTGCTGGGCACCGCCTTGCTCGCCATGTTCCTGATCGGTGGACTGATGCTCGCCGCGATTCTGGTCGCCGTTCTGGCCAGCCTGGTCTCGGAGTCCGTGGGCACCAGCATCGGCGCCATCCTCGGCGCCTTTGTCGGCGGCGCCACCATCTTCGCCAGCATCCGGCTGATGCTGCTCAATCCGGCCGTGATCGACGGCAATCAGGGGGTGGTGCCCTCGCTGCGCCATGCCTGGGCGCTGACGCGCGGCTGTTTCTGGCGGCTGCTGGGCTTCATCATCCTGATCACCCTGCTGTCGGGCATTGCCAGCATGGCGGCGCAAACGATCTTCGGTGCGCTCGCCGGCCTTGCCGCCGGGCCGGAGGCCGCCCGGCTGGTGGGCGGCGTCGCCTCGGCGGCGGTATCGACCGTGATCCAGGTCTATATGCTGGTGATGCTGGCCCGCATCTATCGTCAGGCGTCGGCGGGCTGACCGAACATCGGGATCTGCGGCGCCGCTTCGGGCGGCAGCAGGCCCAGCAGGCGCGGATCGGCGAAAGTCTCGATCTCCCGGCCATAGGGGGTGAAGCCCGACTTGATGTAGAAGCCGAGCGCCGCCGGACTGTCGAGCGTGCAGGTATGAACCCAGAAGCGCTCCACCCCCTTGCGCCAGGCGAGCGACTTGGCCTGCGCCATCAGCCATTTGCCCAGCCCCTTGCCGTTGAGCGAGGGCACCAGCCCGAAAAAGGCCAGCTCGCATTCCGACAGCTTGCGGAAATCCAGCTCCAGCAGGCCGACCTCGACCCCGCGTGGATCGGTGACGGCATAGACCTCGACCGCCGGATCATGCAGGATGGCGGCCAGTTTCTCGTCCGGCATCACCAGTCGCGAAAACCAGAGCCACGGCTCGCCGACCCGGCGGAACAGCGCGCGATAGGCGGGCAGGTCCGGTGTCTTCCACGGCACCAGCCGCAGCGGCGCGGGCGGGATCGGCGCGGGTTTGGGCCGTTCGCGCATTTCCAGATGGGTGACGATGGTCGCGATCTCGCGCGGGTCGACCGGGGTCAGCGCCATCGGATCAGCTCCAACTCGCCATCGGCGGCAGGCTCATCAGGATCGCGTCGATGTTGCCGCCGGTCTTGAGCCCGAACAGGGTGCCGCGATCATGGACCAGGTTGAATTCGGCATAGCGGCCGCGCCATTCCAGCATGGTGCGATACTCGTCCTCGCTCCACGCCGCGTTCATCCGCCGCCGCACGATCGGCGGGAAGGCCGCGAGGAAAGCGTCGCCGACATCGCGGGTGAAAGCGAAATTCGCATCGAACGCGGCATCGTCCGCGCATTCGAGATGATCGTAGAAGATGCCGCCGACTCCGCGATGCACGCCCCGATGGGGAATGAAGAAATAATCATCGGCCCATTGCTTGAAGCGCGGATAATAAGTCGGGTCATGGGCGTCGCATGCAGCCTGCAACACCGCATGGAAATCCGCCGTATCCTCGTCGCGCGGCAGCGGCGGATTGAGGTCGGCGCCGCCGCCGAACCAGTTCTTGGTGGTGTTTAGGAAGCGGGTGTTCATGTGGACGGCCGGCACATGCGGGTTCGCCATATGCGCGACCAGGCTGATGCCGGTGGCGAAAAAGGCCGGATTGTCTGCCGCGCCATGGATGGTCTGGGCAAAGCCGGGGGCAAGATCGCCGGTCACGGTGGAGATGTTGACGCCGACCTTCTCGAAGACCTTGCCCTTCATCACCCCGCGCACGCCGCCTCCGCCTTCGCCCGGCGCCACGCCGTCGGCCTCGCGATCCCAGGGGGTGTAGGTGAAGCTGGCGTCGCTGCCGGCTTCGCGCTCGATCGCCTCGAACTCGGCGCAGATCCGGTCGCGCAGCGATTCGAACCAGGAACGGGCCGCCTGCTGCTGCGGGTTCAGGGGAAAGCGGATGTCAGGCGTCATGCAGGGAAGCTCCCGGTCTGGCGAAGGGCCTCGGCAACGGCGATGCCGGTGGAAACGGCGATGTTAAGCGATCGGAAGCCCGGCGCCATCGGAATGCGCACGCGGATATCGGCCAGATCACGGACATGATCGGGCACGCCCGCGCTTTCCGACCCCATCAGCAAGACATCGTCACTGCGAAATGTCACGTCGGGCAGTCGCTGCGATGCATGGCTGCTCATCAGCAGCAGGCGGCGGCCGGCGGCGCGTCGTTCCGCGTCGAACGCCTCGAAATTGGCGTGGCGCACGACCTCGGCCGCTTCGCCATAGTCCATCGCCGCGCGCTTGAGACGGGCGTCGGAAAAGGCGAATCCGGTGGGCATGATGATGTCGACCGGCACTGCGAAACAGGCCGCCAGGCGCAGGATGGCGCCGACATTGCCGGCAATCTCGGGTTGGTAGAGAGCGATACGCATCGCAGCCGCATAATGCAGCGCAGCGATTTGTCATAGCCCGCGCGACTTTGCGGTTGGCAAAGCGCTTGCAGTCCGGCTATCACGCCCGCAACCCACGCCGGGGGGAGGCGGGGTCACCCTAACTCCCTTGATAATTATGATCACTCAAGGCATTCCGGCGTGAATAGGGAAGTCTTGCAAGGGTAGAGGTGCATGGCGAACTCAGAACAAGTTGACGGGCAGGGTCTATCCGGCGAAGACGGAGTGCGTCGCCGCGATTTCATCAATATCGCTGCGGTGAGCTTCGCAGGGGTGGGCGCCGTCGGCGTCGTTCTCCCGCTCATCGATCAGATGAACCCCAGCGCCGACGTATTGGCGCTCGCGACCACACCGGTCGATCTTTCCGCGATCCAGCCTGGTATGGCGATCAAGACGACCTTCCGGTCGCAGCCGCTGTTCGTTCGCCAACTCACCGAAAAGGAAATTGCCGAGGCCGACAAGGTCGATCCGTCCACGCTGCGCGATCCGCAGACGCTGGAGGAGCGGACGGTCGACGGCAAGAAGCAGTGGCTGATCACCATGGGCGTCTGCACCCATCTGGGCTGCGTGCCGCTGGGCGCGGGCGAGGGCGAGAATCGCGGCGAATTCGGCGGTTATTTCTGCCCCTGTCACGGCTCGTCCTATGACACGGCCGCCCGCATCCGTAAGGGGCCTGCCCCCAAGAATCTGGAAGTGCCGAAGTATAGCTTCACTTCCGACACTGCCATTCTTGTGGGTTGAGGGGGACCATCATGAGCTTTCCATGGGCTGAACATTATACCCCCAAGCATCCGCTGATGCAGTGGGTCGACGAGAAGCTGCCGCTGCCGCGTCTCGTCTACAATGCCGTCGGTGCCGGCTATCCGGTGCCGCGCAACCTCAATTATTTCTGGAATTTCGGTGTCCTTGCCGGCCTGGCGCTGGTGATCCAGATCGTCACTGGCGTGGTCATGGCGATGCATTATGGCGCCAACACGCTGGTCGCCTTCGGTACCGTCGAACAGACGATGCGCGACGTGAATGCGGGCTGGCTGATGCGCTATGCCCATGCCAACGGCGCCAGCTTCTTCTTCATCGTCGTCTATCTACACATTTTCCGCGGTCTCTATTTCGGTAGCTACAAGGCGCCGCGCGAAATGGTCTGGCTGCTCGGCCTCGTCATCTTCCTGCTGATGATGGCGACCGCCTTCATGGGCTATGTCCTGCCCTGGGGGCAGATGAGCTATTGGGGCGCAAAGGTCATTACCGGCCTGTTCGGCGCGATCCCGGTGGTGGGCGAGCCGATCCAGACCTGGTTGCTGGGCGGTTTTGCCCCCGGCAATGCCTCGCTGAACCGCTTCTTCTCGCTCCACTTCCTGCTGCCCTTCGTAATCGCGGCGGTGGTGATCCTGCATATCTGGGCGCTGCATATTCCCGGCTCCTCCAACCCGACCGGTGTCGAGGTGAAGGGCCCCCAGGATACCGTGCCCTTCCATCCCTATTACACCGCGAAGGACGGTTTCGGGGCGGGTATCTTCCTGATCCTGTTCGCGATCCTGCTCTTCTTCGCGCCCAATTATCTGGGTCACCCGGACAATTATATCGAGGCGAACCCGCTTTCGACCCCGGCGCATATCGTGCCCGAATGGTATTTCTGGCCCTTCTACGCGATCCTGCGCGCCTTCACCGTCGACTTCTTCTTCGTGCCGGCCAAGTTGCTGGGCGTGCTGGCGATGTTCGCATCGATCCTGCTGCTCTTCTTCCTGCCCTGGCTCGACACCTCGCCGGTGCGCTCGGGTAGCTATCGCCCGACCTTCAAGACGTTCTTCTGGATCCTGGTGCTCGACGTGCTGATCCTGGGCTATTGCGGCGGTGCGCCGGCGGAAGAACCCTATGTGATGATTAGCCAGGTCGCTGCGGCCTATTATTTCGCGCATTTCCTGATCATCCTGCCGATGATCGCGCGCTTCGAAAAGCCGCTGCCGCTGCCCAATTCGATCACCGAAGCGGTGCTGGCCAAATATGCCAAGGCTGACGGCGAACCCGCCGCAGTCCCGGCCGAATAAGGGGGAAGACAAGCATGGTACGCATCGGCGCATTCCTTGTCGGCCTCTTCTTCGCCGGCTGGCTGCTCATCTCCTTCCTCGTGGGTGCCTATTCCTACGTGGTGGAGCCTCCGGCCAAGACGGTGGAGCATGAGTTCCATCTGGCCCCCAAGCATGTCTCCTTCTCGTTCGACGGGCCGCTGGGCCGCTATGACAATCAGCAGCTCCAGCGCGGCTTCCAGGTGTTCAAGGAGGTCTGCTCGGCCTGCCATAGCCTTAAGTTCGTCGCCTTCCGCGATCTGGCCGGCATTGGCTATAACGAGGCGGAGATCAAGGCGATCGCCAAGAACTGGGCGATCAAGACCCCCAGTGTCGATCCGGCGACGGGTGAGGCATCGACCCGCGACGGCATCCCGGCCGATTATTTCCCGTCCCCCTTCGCGAACAATGTCGCGGCGGCGGCGGCGAACAATAATGCGATCCCGCCGGATCTCTCGCTGATGACCAAGGCACGCCATCATGGCTCGGCCTATGTCTATTCGCTGCTGACGGGCTTCACCGATCAGGCGGGCTACAAGAACGCAAAGGGCAAGGAATTGCTCAAGGAGTTCCCGGACGCCAAGACTCCTGAAGGGCTGCACTTCAATCCCTATTTCGCCAACCTGAACCTTGCCATGGCGCCGCCGCTGTCAGCTGATGGCCAGGTGACCTATGGCGACGGCACCAAGCCGACGATCGACCAGATGTCGCAGGACGTGGCCGCCTTCCTCACCTGGACGGCCGAGCCGAAGCTGGAAAACCGCCGCCGCGCGGGCGTGGCGACGATCCTCTTCCTGCTGATCGCCACGGGCCTTGCCTATATGGCCTATCAGAATATCTGGGCGGACAAGAAGAAGGCGGCCTGACCGCACCTCCGCCTGATGGCATGAAAGAACGGGGCGCGCTTCCTTGTCGGGAGCGCGCCCTTTCCTTATGGGGCTTCAACCATGAGCATCGACAGTCTGACCGCGCTGGTCCGCACCATCCCCGACTTCCCCAAGCCGGGCATCCAGTTCCGCGACATCACGACCCTGCTGGCCGATGGGCCGGGTCTGGCCGAACTGATCGACCAGATGGCGAAGGTGGCAGGACCGCTCGACCCCGACCTGATCGTCGGCGTGGAGGCGCGCGGCTTCATCCTGGGCGCGGCGCTGGCGCTGAAGCTGGGCAAGGGTTTCGTGCCCGTGCGCAAGAAGGGCAAGCTGCCGGGCAAGACCGTCGGCATCGACTATGTGCTGGAATATGGCACCGACCGGCTGGAACTGCATGAAGGGCAGGTGCCGCGTGGTGCGCGCGTGCTGCTGGTTGACGATCTTATCGCCACTGGCGGAACGGCGCAGGCGGCCGCGGCGCTGCTGCGCGAGCAGGGCGCGCAGGTGCTGATGGCGCTGTTCGCGATCGACCTGCCGGATCTGGGCGGGCTTGCCGCGCTGGAGCAGGACGGTGTCCCCTCTCGCGCGATCCTGTTGTTCGAGGGCGACTGATCCCCTCCAGGCGCCGGTTGTCGCCGGCGCCCTTTCGCGTCATGATGCGCCGATCCGATGACGAGGAGCATATGGTCGCTACTTCCCGCTTCCTCCACCGGTTCGGCGCCTGCGTGGCGCCGCTGCTGCTGTCGGCCTGTGCGACGCCGGCACCCTATCGCGAATTGTCCTGTGGCGCGGCAGTCGCGCCCGCGCTCGCCGCGCCGGATGCGCAGCGGATCACCACCACCCTGTCGGTGCTGACCTATAATATCGAGGGGCTGGGCTGGCCGGCACGCAGCGGACGGGGGCCGTCGCTCAAGCAGATTGGTGCGCGTCTCGCCGAATTGCGCGCGGCGGGCCAGGCGCCCGATGTGGTGCTGTTCCAGGAAATGTTCAGCGGATCGGCGAAGCAGGCGGTGGCCGATACCGGCTATCCGGCAATCGCCGCCGGCCCGCATCGCACGACCCGTGCGCGCGGGTCGACCAAGGACAAGCTGCCGGGCAAATCGCATATCAATCGGGGCGAGATTGGTATCCATTTTTCCGGCAGTGGCCTGGCCGTCGCCTCGCGCTATCCGATTCTCCTGACGCAGCGGCGCGCCTATGGCCGCAAATCCTGTGCGGGCCTGGATTGCCTGTCGAACAAGGGGATCGTGCTGGCCCGCATCGCCATGCCCGGCGTGCCGACGCCGATCGACATCTATGACACCCACATGAACTCGCGCGGGGCTTCCCGCGCGCCCGGACCGCGCAATCTCGCCGCGCATGAGCGGCAGGCGCTCGAAGCCTCGGCCTTCATTGATGCCAGCCATGATGATGCCTATCCGCTGATTTTCGGCGGCGATTTCAACATGCGCCATTCCGAACCGCGCTGGGAAAATTTCTCCCGTTACCAGGCGCTCAACCTGGTCCATCGCGTCTGCGCCGATGCCGCGTCAGGCTGCGATGTACGCATGTCCTGGGATGGCGACGAACCCTGGATGGACACGCAGGATCTGCAATTCTTCTGGCCGGGTGATCGGGTCTCGGTTCGCCCGATCCGGGTGGAGGCGATGTTCGATGGCGGACCGAGCGGACCGGAACTGTCCGACCATGACGGCTTCCTCGTTACCTATGAACTGTCCTGGCCGCGCGGTGCCGCGCACCAGCCGGGCGGCTGTTAAAGCGCCTCGCCCAGGGCATCGACAGCCACCGCCAGCTTCTCGTCGATCAGCGAGAGCAACTGCGTCCAGCCGAGCATGTCTTCAAGCTCGCCCGGCCCATCGGAAATGCCGCGCAACCCCATCAGCGGCACGCCGAAGCGCTGGCAGGCGCGGGCGATCGCAAAAGTTTCCATGTCGACCATGTCGGCGTCGATCGCGCCATATTCCTCGCCACCCACGACATTGGCGCCGGTCGACAGGCGCAGGGCGCGGATTTCGAGCGGCGTGACGAGCGGAATGTCGACCGGATGGTCGATCAGCGGCGTCACCCCCTTGGTGAAGCCCAGGCGAGAGGCATCCATGTCGCGCCAGGAGACGCTGGCGACCTGATAGACCTCGCCCAGCATGCCCACGCGCGATCCCGCGGAACCCAGAGACACGACCAGATCGGGCAGGGTGCCCGCCTGCGCCATCCGGTCGAGCGTCACGGCCATGGCCAGCGCCGCCTCGACCGGGCCGACGCCGGTCATCAGCGGGGTGATCCGGGCTTGCAGATGCGGGCCATATTCGGCGTCGATCGCCATCACGAACAGCACCCGCCGTCCACCCATCACCACACATGTCGCCGTCATCTGCTGGTCTCCGTCTCGCTGCCGCACGTCATAGCCGGAAAAGGGCAAAAAATAAGGCCTCGGAAATCCGGAGACTTCCAAGGCCTTATCATGGTGTAACCGTGGCGCCGAGGCCGCCTTGCGCGGTTGCGGGATGAAGGGCTGATTGCCGCTCGGATAGGAGCGGCGATGGATAACGAGATCGAAGGTGGACCAGTGAGCGGTCATATGAGTGCTCATACGAGCGGTCGTATGAGCACTCGGATTGAGGTCGTGGCGGGTCGGCGCCGTTGGACAGTGGAGCAGAAGCTGGCGATTCTGCGCGATGCCTTTGGCCCGGAGGGTTCGGTTGGCGATGCCTGCAAGCGACACGCGATCGGCAGCGGGTCGATCTACACTTGGCGACGACAGGCGATGTCGGGTGAGCTTGGCGGTGCCAGACCAGCAGCATTGCCCAGTTTCGCGGAGGTCGAGCTTTCTGTCCCTGTTCCGGCGTTGCCGGCGCCCGGCGGTCATATCGGGATCGAACTGCCCTCGGGCGTGAAGCTGACCGTGGACGCCGGTGTCGATGCCGAGGCCCTGGCACGTGTCGTTGCCGTTCTCACGCGATGATCCCGCTGCCACCTTCCACCCGGATTTATTTGGCCTGCGGCGCGACCGACATGCGCAAGGGCTTTGACGGTCTGGCAGTGCTGGCCCAGCAGGTGCTGGAACAGAGCCCGCATTCTGGTGCGCTATTTGCCTTCCGGGGCAAGCGTGGCGATCTGGTGAAGCTGCTCTGGTATGATGGCCAGGGCCTATGCCTGTTTTCCAAGCGGATGGATCGTGGCCGGTTCGTCTGGCCGGTGACGAAGACGGGCAAGGTCGGCCTGACCTCTGCGCAGCTTTCCATGCTGCTTGAAGGCATTGACTGGCGACGCCCGGAGCGGACGGCAGTACCGTTGCTGGCGGGCTAAAAAGTACGGATTCCTGTGGGTTTATCTGGCATCGATGGTGCCGCTTTGATACTATCCCAGGGTGTCGGATCGAGGCTCTTCCTCCGTCGATAAGGACGCCCGCATCGCCGAGCTGGAGGCAGCTCTGGCGGCCCGCGACACGCTGATCGATACCTTGCGTTTCCAACTGGCCCAGCTCCGGCGGCTCACCTTTGGCCAGTCTTCGGAGAAGCTGACCCTCCAGATCGAACAGCTCGAACTCACCCTTGAGGAGTTGGAAGGCGAAGCTGAGCTTGCCGATATCCGCAAGGTCCAGGCGGATCAGATGGAACGACCGGCGCCGGTCCGCGCCTTGCCGGCGCATCTGCCGCGAGCCGAACGCCGGATCGAGCCGGAAGCAGGCACCTGCACCTGTCCTTCCTGCGGAGGCGCCCTGCGTCCGCTCGGGCAGGACAGCGACGAGATGCTCGATGTCGCGCCGGTGCAATGGCGCGTCATTCGCACTGTCCGTCCTAAATATAGCTGCCGATCCTGCGAGCAGATCGTGCAAGCCCCGGCGCCCGTAAAGGCGATTGCCCGGGGAAAGGCCAGCTTCGCCACACTCGCCCATGTCGTCGTCGCCAAGTTCGATCATCATCTCCCCCTCTATCGCCAAGCCGAGATGATGGCGGCACAGGGCCTCGATATCGACCGATCGACGCTGGCAGGCTGGGCAGCACAGGCCGCACATCTGCTTGACCCGATCGTCAGTCGCATCCGGGAAGAAGGGATCAAAGCCGGCAAGATCCATGTCGATGACACGCCCGTGCCGATGCTGATGCCCGGCAAGGGCAAGACGGTACAGGCGAGGCTCTGGGCCTATGTCGTCGATGATCGTGCTGCTGGCGCATCCACGCCCGCGCTGGCCTGGTATCGCTTCACCCCTGACCGCAGCGGCGTCCACCCGCAAAGCGAGCTCAAGGACTTTACCGGGCTGCTACAGGCTGATGCCTATGCGGGCTTCGACAAGCTCTACAGAGGCAATCGCATTCGGGAGGTCGCCTGCTGGGCGCATTTCCGGCGCAAGATATTCGAGAACCACACAACAAGCCCGACGCCGTTGACAAGCAACCTGCTGGATCGGATCGCCGCTCTCTACCGTATCGAGGAAAAGATACGCGGGCAGCCGCCTGACCAGCGCCGACGGCATCGGCAGGACAGAAGCAGGCCTCAGGTGAACGAGTTACGCTCGATCATCGACGATGCGCTGCGCCGCCTGTCGCCCAAGTCCAACATGGCCAAGGCGCTCAGCTATGGCCGCAAGCGCTGGGATGCGCTCACCCGCTACATCGACGAGGGCGTTGCCGAGATCG
>Ga0209813_10000013_pt1 | contig 89768 bp, 93 predicted proteins | sample EndMethybrTD3033_FD_187596 | JGI IMG/M metagenome (GOLD analysis project Ga0209813, IMG submission 187596) | Populus endosphere microbial communities from Tennessee, USA - Endosphere MetaG P. TD hybrid TD303-3 (SPAdes) (version 2) | ecosystem: Host-associated > Plants > Roots > Endosphere... | reverse complement strand
ATGGTGCCGCCGGTGGTCAACAGCAGGATCGGCATGCCCGAGGGTATCATGGGGCGGGTATCATAGGCGATATGGCCTTCTGTCACCGGCATGGAAGTGGGGCGCTTCTGTTGCCCGGTGCGCCCCGTACCGCTGGAATCCGTTCTGTTGCCCGGTCGGCCCGACCGCGTTCTAACTTTGTAACTTCAGGGCGTTAGCCCCTAGAATTACGCTGCGAGAGCAAGTGCTTCGTTGTCGTTGGCACTTATGAGTTTTGAGCCTTGAACGGGTTACTCAGCCCGGGCAAAAACAGCGCTTTTGAACACACGTCGATCCTAGTTCGGCCCCGTCATCCTGCCCGCCGAAGCGAGAGGGGTGGTGGAGCCGCCGGGTACCGCCCCCGGGTCCGCTGTGCCTATTGCACGCCGCAATTTATCACCATAGCCGGTCGAAACCGGCAGGGACCTATATAGGCCCTCGCCGATGAATGTGAAGTGAGCAGATCGGCCCGTGTCCCACATGGCCGCGTGGCAGTAGGTTTGCGCGCGATATCAGCCCGCGCATATCCAACGCCCTCGTCATCCCGGCGAAAGCGGGGATGACGAGGGTGACAGATCGAGCGAAAGCGTGACGAACCGCTTGAAAGGTCACACAGATTGACGATTACTATGTTGAAATCAGTTATTTAGTAACAGTTTGGCGCCTCGTTTGGCGTCAACGTCAACCCCGCCTGCGCAACTCGTCGCGGATTTCGGCCAGCAGCTCCACCTCGCTCGGCCCGGCGGGCGCGGCCTCGGCTTCCTGCTTTGCCGTCATCCGGTTCACTCCCTTGACCAGCAGGAAGATGATCCAGGCGACGATGAGGAAATTGACCAGCTGGGTGATGAAGTCGCCATAACCGATCATCGGCACGCCGGCCGCCTTGAGCGCGGCATAGTCGGTCAGCGACCCCTTGTAGGCCGCCGGAACCGGGCCGAGCTGGACGAAGTAGTTGATGAAATCGACGCCGCCGGTGATCCAGCCGACCACGGGCATGATGACGCTTTCGGTCAGCGACGTGACGATCTTGCCGAAGGCCGCGCCGATGATGACGCCCACGGCCAGGTCCATCACATTGCCGCGTGCGATGAAAGTCTTGAACTCGTTGAACATTTGGCGCCCTCTTCCTCTAGCGAGCGACAAGGTTGCCACGGATGGCATGACGTCACAACCCGGATAGAGCGCCTCCGCGATGCTTGCGCCCCGGTCGCCGATGGTTACAGTCCCCCCGATGAACGAAGACAACCAACCGGATGAAGTGATGTGGCAGGGTCGGTTCATAACCGCCCGTAAAAAAGGGAAATGGGAATATGTCAGCCGTGCGCGCGGCATTCGCGCGGCGGTGATCCTGGCCATCGACGAAGACGATCACGTCATCCTTGTCGAACAGTTCCGCGTCCCCTTGAACAAGACCTGCATCGAACTGCCCGCCGGCCTGATCGGCGACAGCGACGACAACACGGACGAGGAAGCCTCCGTCGCTGGCGCGCGCGAGCTCGAGGAAGAGACCGGCTACCACGCCGGGCGCATGGAAACGATCGGCGAATTCTGGTCCTCACCCGGCATGGTGAGCGAAAGCTTCACTATGCTGAAAGCGCATGACCTTACAAAGGTAAGCGAAGGCGGGGGGACGCCGGGCGAGAACATCACCGTCCACCGCGTGCCGCTCGGCGAACTGGAAGCGGCGTTGGCTGGCTGGCGCAAGCAGGGCTACGCGATCGACGTCAAGCTGCTGATGCTGCTGGGGCCGGGGATTTTGGCACGACCGTAGAAAAGGGCTTCCCATAGAAGCACAGGTAAAGGCCAATCCGCAGTCCAGCGCGCCGCTCCGGCGTCATCCCGGACTTGTTCCGGGATCGCTGGCCTCATCGATGCGACATTTTGCCCGGCCGCCAGCGGTCCCGGGTCAAGCCCGGGACGACGAACGCGATCAAAGCGTCGTAAAGATCGCTCCGAAATCCTTGCCGCCGTTGCCGGCCGCGTCGAACGCCTCGTAGATTTCCGCCGCGTGCTTGCCCAGCGGCACATTCGCGCCGGCCGCAGCCGCGCCGGCCATCGCCAGCCGCAGATCCTTGAGCATCAGCGCGGTGGCGAAACCGCCCTGATAGTCGTTATCCGCCGGGCTCGCCGCACCGACGCCGGGCGCCGGAGTATAGTCGTTCAGCGACCAGTTGTAGCCGGTCGACTTCGAGCTGATCTCATAGAACTTCTGCATCGAAAGCCCGGCCTTCTCGGCCAGGGCCAATGCCTCGCAGGTGCCGATCATGTGGATCGCCAGCAGCATGTTGTTGCACATCTTGGCGACCTGACCGGCCCCGGCCTCGCCGGCGTGGATCACTGCCTTGGCCATCGGTTCCAGCACTTCCCGAGCCTTGGCGAAAGCCGCGTCGCTGCCGCCGACCATGAACGTCAGCGTGCCGCCGTTCGCCGCGGCGATGCCGCCGGAGACCGGCGCGTCGACCGCTTCATACCCAGCCGCAACCGCCGCTTCGCCGACCTTGCGCGCGGTGGCGACGTCGATCGTCGAGCAATCGAGCAGCAGCGCGCCAGCGGGCGCATGGCCGATCACATCTTCGGCATAGACCTTGTCGACGATGGCGCCGTTAGGCAGCATAGAGACCACGGCGTCGACGCCCTGCACCGCCTCGCGTACCGTGGTGAAAGTCTCGCAGCCGTTACCCTTGGCCCGGTCGAGGGCCTCGGCGGCGAGGTCGAAAGCGCGGACCTGATGCCCGGCCTTCACCAGATTCGCGGCCATCCCACCGCCCATGTTGCCCAGGCCGATAAATGCGATTTTCATGTCAGTACTTCTCCTGTCGCGATCCAGTGTCGCCCCTTTCTGGTGACGACGAAGGACGGCTCGAAATGACCGCTCGATTCCAATGCCAAAAACCCGTCCCGCGCGAGGCGGCTGACGACCGACCGGTCCATCCACAAGCGGTCCTTGCGCAACCGCAATCCGCCAGCCGGCAGGGGCCTGTTACCGGTCATCCAGACGTAAGCGCGCAAGTAAGCGAGGCTGCGGAGAGTGTCCGCGCTTTCGCTTTCCGGCGCGTTCTCGTGCCACCAGTCCAGCCGTTGAGTGCCCGGTCTTTTCTGCTTCTCGACCGGGAACGACAAGGCCGGCGGCAAACCTAGCCGCGCCAGCTCTTCGTCCAGCTTGGCCCGTGCTTCCGTCCTAGGGGGAAAGACGGGCGGCGTTGCCATGGATTACCGGCCCTTCCACACGCCCGCGCGCTTTTCGACAAAGGCTTTCATGCCTTCGGCCTTGTCCTCGGTCGCGGTGAGGATCTGGAACATGCGGCGTTCCATCAGGAGGCCCTGATCCAGCGTCGTCTCGAATGCGGCGTTGACCATTTCCTTGTTTATCATCGCGGCCAGCGGCGGCATCGCCGCGATCGTCGCAGCGGTCTTCACCGCGTCCTCGACCAGATCTGCGGCCGGGACGACGCGCGCGACCAGGCCAGAACGCTCGGCTTCCTCGGCACCCATCATGCGGCCGGTCAGGCACAGTTCCATGGCCTTGGCCTTGCCGACCGCGCGGGTAAGGCGCTGCGAGCCGCCCATGCCCGGCGCAACGCCCAGCTTGATCTCGGGCTGTCCGAACTTCGCGGTGTCCGACGCCAGGATGAAATCGGCCATCATCGCCAGCTCGCAACCGCCGCCCAGCGCGAAGCCGTTGACCGCCGCGATCCACGGCTTGCGAACGGCCTTGACGATATGCGTCGTCCAGCCAGCAAAGAAGTCTTCGGCATAGAAATCGGCGGCGGGCTTATCAGCCATTTCCTTGATGTCGGCGCCGGCGGCGAAAGCCTTGTCGCCCGAGCCGGTCAGCACCGCGCAGCCCTGCGACTTGTCGGCTTCGAACGTTGCGAACGCCTCGATCAGCTCGTCGAGCACTTGCGAGTTGAGCGCGTTCAGCGCCTGCGGACGGTTCAGCGTAATCAGCGTCACCGCGCCGCGCTGTTCGACGAGAAGGGTTTCGTAGCTCATTCGTACTCTCCGTGCGTCATCGCGGCGAAGGCCGCGCGACGGTTAAAGCGGCTTCCATTCCTCGTCCGCGGGCAGCGGCGCGAATATCGTGTCGAGCAGATCGGCGGTCACGCCCTCTGGCGTCGCCGGCTGCCATTTGGGCGCGTTGTCCTTGTCGACGATCACCGCGCGCACGCCTTCGGCGAAATCGGGCATGGTGAGCACGCGCGAGGCGATGCGGTATTCCATCGCCATGTTCTGCGCGAAGTCGGCAAGGCCCTTGCTTTCGGCCAGTTGGCGCAGCGCGACCTTGCAGGTCTGCGGGCTTTTGGTACGCAACGTCGCAAGTTCCTTGGCCGCCCATTCGCTGGGATCGGCTTCGAGCGAGGCGATGATGTCTTCCAGCCTATCGGACGCGAAGTGCCTGGCGATCTGCCCCGCATGCGCGGCGACCTTCGGCTCGGCCGGCGTCACCGCGAGGCTGGCCAGCGTGCCGGCGATTTCGTGGCCGCCCGCGATCCGCTCTTTCGCCTCGGCCAGCTTGTCGGCGGGCAGGTAATGCGTGGCCAAGCCCGCCCAGAGGCTTTCCGATCCGTCGAACCGTGCGCCCGTCAGCGCCAGGAATTCGCCGACGCGGCCCTGCAGCCGCGACAGATACCAGCCGCCGCCGACGTCGGGAAACAGGCCGATGCCGGTCTCGGGCATCGCGTAGCGCGTGTTCTCGGTCGCCACGCGAAAACGCGCGGGCTGCGAAATACCGACGCCGCCGCCCATCGTGATGCCGTCCATGAAGGAGACGACCGGCTTGGGATAAGTGAACAGCAGGTGGTTGAGCTGGTATTCGTCGTGGAAGAACTGGCGGCCGGTGACGCCGTTGTCGTTCAGCGCCGAATTGCGAAGCACGGCGATATCGCCGCCGGAGCAAAACCCCCGCCCCTCGCTGTGATCGATGATGACGACCTTGACCGCATCGTCGTCGCGCCACTTCAGCAGCGCGTCCCGCATGGCGTGGACCATGTCGAAGGTCAGCGCGTGGATCGCCTTGGGACGATTGAGCGAGAGGAAGCCAACAACGCCTTCGCGGCGGGCGATAAGCTCGTCGCTGCTCACTTCAGCAGATCCCGGCCGATAATCATGCGCATGATCTCATTGGTTCCTTCGAGGATGCGGTGGACGCGCAGATCGCGCCAGAAGCGTTCGATCGGATAGTCCTTGAGATAGCCGTAGCCGCCGAACAGCTGCAGCGCCTGGTCGACGATCTCGGAGCCCTTGTCGCTGGCGAAACGCTTGGCCATCGCGGCGAATTTGGTCTTGTCGGGAGAACCTGCCGTCACCTTGGCGGCAGCGAGATAGAGCAGCGCGCGCGCCGCTTCCAGATCGGTCGCCATGTCGGCCAGGGTGAACTGGGTGTTCTGGAAATCGGCGATGCGCTGGCCGAACTGGCTGCGATCCTTGGTATAGGCGATCGCCTCGTCCAGGCAGCGCTGCGCGCCGCCCAGCGAGCAGGCGCCGATGTTCAGGCGGCCGCCGTCGAGCCCGGCCATGGCGAACTTGAAGCCGTCTCCTTCGGCGCCGACGCGGTTGGCCACCGGAACTTTCACGTTGTCGAAGCTGACCTGCGCGGTGGGCGAGGAGTTCCAGCCCAGTTTCTTCTCGTTCGCACCGAAGCTGACGCCTTCCCAGTCACGCTCGATCACCAGGCAGGAGATGCCCTTGGCGCCGTTATCGCTGGTGCGAACCATGGTGACGTAGACGTCGTTGACACCGCCGCCGCTGATGAACTGCTTGGTGCCGTTGACGATGTAGTGATCGCCTTCCAGCCGCGCGGTGGTGCGCAGCGCGGCGGCGTCGGAACCGGAGCTGGGCTCCGTCAGGCAGTAGCTGCCGAACGTCTCCATCGACACGAGGCCGGGCAGGTAGCGCTGCTTGAGATCGGTATCGCCGAAAGCGTCGATCATCCAGGCGACCATGTTATGAATCGAGATGAACGCGGCGGTCGACGGACAGCCATAGGACAGCGCTTCGAAGATCAGCGCCGATTCCAGCCGGCCGAGCGCGATGCCCCCCATCTCCTCGGAGATGTAGATGGCTCCGAAGCCCAGTTCGCCGGCCTGACGGACAACGTCGCGCGGGAAATGCTTGTTCTCGTCCCACTGGGCGGCGTGGGGCGTGATGGCGTCTGCGGTGAATCGGCGCGCCATTTCCTGAATGGCGAGCTGATCGTCGGTGAGCTGGAAAAGGTCGGTCATGGCGGCCCTCTACCCGATTTAATCGCGCGGCTAAATAGGGCGCGACATTATTCTCCGCAAGCACTCGCGTCCCCGCGCAGGCGGAGACCTCGGCCGGATGCGCGGACCTTCTCGAGAAATCCATTGCAACCGGTTGAGGCCCCGCTTTCGCGGGGACACAATGTTGTCAGCTCACCAGTTCGCGCGTGCCCACCGTCTGCATGATGTCCTTGCCGAACAGTTCCTCGTCGCTCGGGATGACCTTGGTCACCTTGAGCGGCTTGGACACCCAGGTCTCATTGATGAGATCGCGCCAGGTGATGTTGTTGTTGGTGGAATTACCGCCCCACGAACCGCAGCCCAGCGAGAACGTCTGGCGCATGCCGTTCCACAGGTTGCCCGAGTTCGACGGCGCCTGCGGCTGGTTGACCATGACGCGGCTTGTCTTGGTGTTCTCGGCCAGTTTCAGGATGTTGGCGTCGCTCGTCGAGTAAATGCCGCAGCTATGGCCCTGGCCCTGATAGGCCTGGATGCCGTTGGTGATGCGGATCGCGTCGTCGATGTCCTTGGCGCGGTAGAGCGCCATCGTGACCGACAGCTTCTCGCCCGAGAACGGCGCCTGCGCGCCGAATTCGGTTTCGGGAACGATGAAGAACAGCTTGTCCGAAGGCAGGTCGATACCGGCCATTCCGGCGATCGTTTCGGCCGACTGGGCGACGATCGCGGTGTTCAGCGCGCCGTCCTTCCAGATCGTGTCCTGCAGCTTCTGCTTGTTGCCGCCCTCGACGATGAAGCCGCCCTGCGCCTGCAGCTTGGCCAGCATCTGATCGTAGATCGCGTCGAACAGCACGACGGAGTTGTCGGACGAGCACGAAGCGGCAAGGTCCAGCGTCTTGGAAATGCGGATCTTTTCGGCCGCATCGTCCAGGTCGGCGGTGTCATCGACGGTGATGACCGCGTTGCCCACGCCCACGCCCAGCGCCGGGGTGCCCGACGAATAGGCCGCCAGCACCATCGGGCCGCCGCCGGTCGCCAACACGCGGTCGCACTGCTTCATGACTTCGTTGGTCTTCTCGACCGAGGGAACCTCGATCGGAATGACGAGATCGGCCGGCGCGCCCAGCTTGACGAGCGCATCGCGCATCTTGTCGCAGATGAGCTTGTTGGTGATCTTGGCGCGCGGGTGCGGGCAGATGATGATCGAGTTGCGGCCCTTGATCGCGCTGATCGACTTGATGACCGGGGTCGCTTCTGGGTTGGTCGAAGGCGACAGCGCACCGATCACGCCCACCGGCTTGGCGATCTTGACGATGTTGCGCTCGGGCAGTTCCTCGATCACGCCAACCGACTTGTCGTCGATGATGTCCATCAGCGCGGCGCGGGTCTTGCGCGCGATCTTGAGGTACTTGCCGTCATAGTTGCCGAGCTGCGATTCATCGACAGTGTGCTGCGCGATTTCCTCGGCGACGCCCGGCTGGGCGACGGCCCAGACCATGCCGCGGATCAGGCGATCGACCTGTTCCTGCGTGTAATGTTCGATCTGCGCCTGCGCCGCGCGGCTGCGGGCGATCAGTTCGGCAACTTCCTTGGCGTCGGGCGTGTCAGCGATAGGTCGGGCGGCAGCCATTTCTCATTCCTTCGATGTTGCGAGGCGACCGCATTTCCCCCACCGGACGCAGGGCGGCCTTGCCTCAAGCACTCCAGCTCCGGGCCGTCCCCTGCACCTTTGACCTTTCGCAGGCAAGATGATTCGCCTGCGCGCGGCAGGGCACGGCGGCACTCGTAACCAGAGTACCTTATTGCCCAGATAATCCGGTTGCAGCCGTCATCAAAATGCAAAAAATTCTGAACGAGTTGCAAAAAACTCGCCTGCCTCCCGTCATGGACGGCTTCGGGCAACATCTGTGTTGCCCTGCCCGGACCCCTCCGCCATGACGGCGGGCCACAAGGCGGACACCCGAGGACCTGCGTGACTGAAGTCAGTATCGATTCCGCGGCTTTCAGGCATGTGCTCGGCAGCTACCCGACCGGGGTCTGCGCCATCACCGCGCTCGACCTGAACGGCCGGCCCGTGGGCATGATCGTCGGCACCTTCACATCCGTCTCGCTCGATCCGCCACTGGTCGGCTTCCTGCCCGATCGCAAGAGTTCGACCTGGCCGCTGATCGAGGCCGCCGGGCGATTTTGCGTGAACGTGCTGGGCAGCGACCAGCAGCAGATTTGCCGCCAGATCGCCGGCAAGGGACCGGACAAGTTTACTGGCGTCGAATATGCCGTGTCCATGCACAACCTGCCAGTCATCGCCGGCTCCATCGCCGTGATCGAATGTTCGTTGCGCTCGGTCACCGATGCGGGCGACCACCTGTTCGTGCTGGGCAACGTGCTCACCATGGACGTCCGCCGTGACGAGGACCCCATGCTGTTCCATCGCGGTCGCTACGGCGGTTTCGCCGAACTGGCCTGATCGGCCATGGCCGGCGCCTTCACGATTCCCCTGGCGCACGGGGCTCTGCACGGCGAAACGCGAGGCGACGATCCCGTCACCGTCCTTCTGCATGGCTTCGGCGGAGAAATGCGGGACTGGGACAGGCTCTGGGCGCAGCTGCCGACGAACATGCCGCTGCTGCGCTATGACTTGCGCGGGTTCGGCCGTTCGACAGCGAAAGACGGCCCCTTCAGCCATGCCGACGACTTGCTGCGGTTGCTCGACGCCCGGGGTATCGAGCAGGCGAACCTCGTCGGTGTCTCGGCGGGAGGTGCGGTGGCGCTCAATTTCGCGCTTGGCCACCCATCGCGCGTCGGTCGGCTGGTTCTCGTCAGTCCCGCCATCGTCGGCTGGGAATGGTCGGCGGAATGGCAGCGCCTATGGCGCGAACTGACCGATGCCGCGCGTTCCGGAGACATCACGCTGGCGCGGCGTCTGTGGTGGGAACATCCGCTGCTGGCGAAGGTCAGGCAAAGCGAAGCGGCAGGCGAGCTGCGCGAAGCGATCGAACGCTATCCGGGTGGGCAATGGATCAAGGACTGGCAACGGGACGAATTGCCCGATGTCGACCGGCTCCACGAACTGCGCCCACCGGCATTGCTGCTGACCGGCGAACGCGACCTGCCCGACTTCCGCCTGATCGCAGACATCGTCGCCGCGATGGCGCCGGATGTCCGCCGCATAGACATCGCCGACGCCGGGCACATGCTTCATCTAGAGCGCCCGCGCGAGCTTGCCGCCGCGATAACGAACTTCCTGTCCCCGCCTTGACGGCCGCCATGCGGCGACCGTCAGGATCCGATCAGTATTCCGAAGGCGGAGCGACCGTAACGGCGACGCCGTCCAGGTCGGCGCTCATCCTGATCTGGCAGCTCAGGCGGCTCTTGTCGGTCATCACGTCGGCGACCATGTCGAGCATGGCGAGTTCGATATCGTCCGGCGCACCCACTTTTTCCCACCATGCCGGGTCGATGTAGACATGACACGTGGCGCAGGCGCAGGCGCCGCCGCATTCGCCCATCATGCCGGCGACATCCTTTTCCCGGCCCAGCTCCATCAGCGAAATGCCGTTCGGAACGTCTTCGAAAGTCTGGACGTTCCCATCCACGTCGGTCATCGTAACTTTGAGATTACCCATTTCTCTCCAGGTCCCTATCGTCCGGCCAGTCGCCGGCGCGCATTCCATGCCGAACCGCCCCGGTCAATACAAAGTGCGTACTATCGGGCACGTTCCGTCGCACGAAACCCCCTTGCGCATCCGCGCCGGCTCAAGGACAACGCGGTCGGCCGGATTGGAAGGCCTACCGAGGATATCGTATCGCGTGGGCGGCAAGCTGGGAAAACTCTTCAGTCCGCTCAGGCGCGCGTCCGCACCGCCGCCCAATGCGTGCATCGTACTGATCCATGACAGCTTCAATCCGCAAATGGCGGCAGGCGCGGAACAGGGCATCCGCGAGGCGTTGGACGGCAGCGACGTCGCGCTGATTGTCCGGCCGCTTGACCGCAAGATGGAGGACCGGGTCGCGGCGATACGCGCGATCCTGATCGAAGAGCGTCCGATGGGGGTGGTGCTGCTTCCGCCATCGTCGGACAGTGACGCCATTGCCGCGCTGTGCCGCGAACTGGGCTGCGGCTATGTCCGCCTTGCGGCTACCGCGATCGAGGATTCCGCGCATTGCCTGACCTCGCACGATCGCCGGGCCGCCGCCGACGCGACCAATCACCTGATAGCCGACGGCCACAGCCTGATCGGCTTCGTCGCCGGCCCCGAGCACGACCTGTCCGCCCGGGAACGCGAGATGGGCTTTCTCGACGCGATGGCCGATAACGACCTGGACCGCGGGGCCACGCTGATCGCGTCTGGCGACTATTCGTTCGAGACCGGGCTCGCGGCGGGCCGGCTCATGCTCGACGTCAGCCCGCGCCCCACCGCGATCTTCGCCAGCAACGACGGCATGGCCGTGGGCGTACTGCAGGCCGCGCGCGAGCTGAAGCTGGCGGTTCCCGCGCAACTGTCGATCATCGGCTTCGGCGACACGCCGATCGCCACCCGGCTGGACCCCGAACTGACGAGCGTTCACGTGCCCGCATGGGAAATGGGCCACGCGGCCGCACGCCGGCTGATCGATCCGAACGCGGGGCGGGAAGAACCCGCCCACTTCTTCTGCAAGCTGGTCGTGCGGGGATCGACGGCCCGGCCGGGTCGTTAGTTCCGGGACGTTAGCTCCGGCACGCTAATCCGGGACAATCAGCGCCCCTTGAACGCCGGCTGGCGCTTTTCGCCGAAAGCGGTGACGCCTTCGATGAAGTCTTCCGTGCGGCTGGCGTCGCGCTGGCCGATGCGTTCGTTCGACAGTGCCGTCTCGATGCTGGAGTCGGCTGCCGCCCAGGCAACGCGCTTGATGATGCCGAGCGAACGCGGACCGGCCGCCAGCGCTTTTGCCAGTTCCATGCCCGCCGCATCGACTTCGTCATCGGGAACGACGCGATTGACCAGGCCCCACTCCAACGCCTTGGGGCCATAGAGACGATCGCCCAGCAGCATCAGTTCCATCGCCCGCACGCGCCCTACCGCCTGCGTCAGCAACCATGAAGATCCGCCATCGGGCGCCAGACCGACATGACGGAAGGCCTGCAGGAAAAAGCTGTTCTCGCCGCAGACGATCAGATCGCCGGCCATCGCCAGCCCCGCCCCGACGCCGGCGGCGGCGCCGCGAACCGCCGTGACGACCGGCTGTTCCATGTCCTTCATGGCGACGACGACCGGGTTGAACCAGCGATCTAGCAGAGTGCCGACATCGCGCATCGGATCATCGAGAATCCCGTCGGCGTCGGCCAGGTTAGCGCCCGAGCAGAAACCTTTGCCCTCGCCCGTCAACATGACCGCGCGCGCCTCGAACGCCGCATGGTTCACCGCGTCGAGCAGTTCCTCGCCCATCTGCGCCGAACCGGCGTTGCGCGTGGCGGGATCGTTCATCGATATCCGCGCGACGCCGTCCTGCAAGGTATAGAGGACTTTTTCGTACTTCATCGGTATCGTCTCCTGGATCGGGCGGGCACTGCGCTAAGCATGGGCTTTTGCGCAAGGTCGGCTTACCCGATGATCAGATCGATACGCTCATGCAAGTCGGAAATCCCTGCGACGGGGACCGCCGCAGGGCTCGGATTACTTCTTGGTACTGCCCGCCGCAGTTTCCGCCGCATCGCCGACCTGCTGCGCGGCGGCGCCGACATCGTTGGCGGCATTGGCGATCGCGTTATCCTTGGCCGCCTCGCTGCCCGACGACTGCGAGAAGAAATAGACGCCCGCGACAAGCGCCAGGATCAGCACTACGGCGATGATCCAACCCGCGCCGCTTCCGCTGCTGCGCGGCGTTTCCACAACGATCCGTTCTTCGACCATGATTGCTCTCCATCGGTTATGACGTTGTTCGGGGAAAACCGCGCAGGCGAGGTTTGTTCCGCACACAGTTGCGGCAAGCCCGAGGAACGTGCTTAGGGCATGCCGAAGTCATCCGCCCCGTTTTCGCCATCCCAGGAGTTTTGCATGATCTCTCTCGAACAAGCCCGCACCATCGTTTCCGCCGCACGCGCCAAGGGTCGCGAGCTGGCGCTGAAGCCGCTGACGGTCGTGGTGCTGGACGCGGGCGGCCATATCATCGCGCTGGAACGGGAAGACGGCGCATCCATCGGCCGGCCGCAGATCGCGCAGGGCAAGGCTGCCGGCGCGCTGGCGATGGGCCTGTCCAGCCGCGCCCTGGGCGACATGGCTATCGAGCGTCCGCAGTTCCTCGCCGCGCTGAGCGCTGCCTGGGAAGGCAAGCTGATCCCCGCGGCCGGCGGCGTGCTGGTGCGCGACAGCGACGGCAACCTGGTCGGCGCGGTGGGCATCACCGGCGACCTTTCCGACAAGGACGAGGAAGCGGCGATCGCCGGCGTTCAGGCTGCGGGTTTCACCGCCGGCTGATCCTATGGATAAAGGATTCGGCAGCGCGGCCCGGCGGCGCTAGCTTCCCTCGGATAACAAACATCCGGGGGAAGTTGCCATGAACATCGATCGTATCGCACTCGTTGCCGCCGCCGCGCTGGCGCTTACCGCATGCGGAAAATCCCAGAGCGGCGATGCCGCCGCCGGCGCATCCAGCACGGCCGCGACGGAAGCAGCGCCGGCGACAAGTGCGCCCGCTTCCGTCGCGGCAGCTGTTGCCGGTGCGGTTCCCACCAAGGATATGATGGTCGGTAAATGGGCCGAAGAAGGCACCTGCGCCGACCTCGCCATCGAATTCAAGGCCGACGGAACGATGGTTGGACCGTTCGAGCGCTGGGAACTGGACAACGGCGTGCTGACTATGGTCGGCAATCCATCGAAAATGCACCTGACCGTCATCGATCAGGACACTATGGAATCGCGCCTCGACGGCAGTGACGCCCCGCGCAAGCTGGTGCGCTGCAAATAGTTTGCGAATGCGGCCCCGCGGCAATGGCGCGCGGGGCCGTTCAGGTTAGTCGCGCTTGGCCTGGTCGACCGATTCGTTCTGCGCGTCGGCTTCTATCCTGGCGCGGTGTTCTTCCACCTTGGCGCCCATCCGGTCGGAGGCGGCCGCGGCCTTGTCCGCCGCGCTTTCGACCGCCGCGGCGCCTTCCTTGGCCACGTCGCCGGCAGCGGAAGCGGCCGCCTGGACATCCTTGCTGGCTGAATCGGCGGCATTTTCCGCGCTCTTCTGGGTCTGTTCGGAGCAGGCAGCCAGAGCCACGGTTGCCGCGAGCGACGCGGCGATGAGTGCAGTTTTGCGCATGAGGTCCTCTTCCTTGAAAGCCCGCGTGGTAAATGACCCAGCTTCAGGCTTGTTCCCGGCGGCGGCACCCGGTCGCAGCGGAGCAAGCCGCGTCAGGGCCTGGTAATCCGGGGCAGCTACGTCAGGACTGGGTGAGGAAGGCGACCAGCGACTTGACCTTCTTCTGCCGCCACTGCGGCGCGGGGGCGACCAGCCAATAGGCGAGCCGCGCCGGCTCTGCCGGGCCGGAAACGACGACGCGCCCCTGCTCGATCCAGCCGGAAGCCAGCATAGACGGCACGCGCGCGCGCCCCATCCCGGCGGCGGCGGCGGCTATGGCCTGCCCCGCGTCGCCCACGATGATCGGCGCACTTTCCTGCCCTTCCGTGCCCCAGGGAGCGAGATCGCCGGGCCAGGCTATCCACTCACCATCGCCCACCGTGACACGTTCCGCCGGCCCCAGCGCGACACCTTCGAGATCGCCTGGGCCTTCGGCCAGGCGCACCGCCAGATCGAGATTGGCTTCGGTGAAGTCGGTCATCTCGCCATCGACCAGGACATAGCGGATCTGCGGGTTCTCGGCCCGGAAGGCGGCGAGCCGGTCGGCCAACCAGGCGACGACGAAATCGCGCGGCGCGGCGATCGTGTAGACGTGGCTGGATTGTCCCGCCTGCATGGCCTGGACCGCATCCTCGAAATGGAAGAAGCCGGTGCGCAGCGCCTCAAGCCCGGCGTTCGCCTCGTCCGTCAGCTCCAGTCCCTTGCTCGTACGACGGAACAGCACCACGCCGAGCAGATCTTCCAGCGCACGAATCTGCTGCCCCACAGCCGCCGGCGTGACCGCCAGTTCATCGGCCGCACGCGTGAACGACAAGTGCCGGGCCGCGGCGTCAAACACGCGCAGCGCGTTGAGGGGAAGGTGCGTGCGCTTCATCGCGCGTCCCTATGGCAAAGCTGGCAAGGCGACAATGGCGCTATCGCGATCCGGTCAACCGGCGGTCGCGGGAGCCGCCAGCGGGAAATAGGGAATCTTCGCCTGCAGTTCCGACCCGTCTCCGCGCCGGAACGTGTAATGGCCACCCATGTTGCCGTGCGGCGTCGTCAGGGGGCAGCCCGAGACGTAATCGTGGCTTTCGCCCGGCCGCAGGATCGGCTGCTCGCCGACGACACCGTCGCCATCGACAACGTTCACCGTCCCGCGCGCATCGGTGATTCGCCAGTGGCGCGTGAGCAGGTGGACGGTCTGGTCCGAACCGTTCTCGATCCGGATATGATAGACCCAGAACCATTTCCCAGCTTCGATCCGCGATTGTTCGGGCAAAAAGCTCACCGCCACACGGACGGTGATGCCCTCTGTCGTCGCTTCGTGCTGGAAGAGTTCCTTCATGATGACGGAAGACTAGCGCCGAAATTCGTCGCCGACAACTGTGCTGCGCATGCACAGAGGCAGGCGCCGTCCGGGCGCCATTCGGCGTTCAAAGCCCCGCCTTCCCCAGCGCCCGATCGAGATCCTCGATCAGGTCGTCCGGGTCTTCCAGGCCGACGTTTATCCGCAGCATGCCTTCCTCCACGCCCATCGCCGCGCGCGCTTCGGGAGAGATCGAACTGTGCGTGGTGGTGGCCGGGTGGCACATCAGCGAACGCGAATCGCCGATGTTGTTCGAGATGTCGATCAGCTCCAGCGAATCGAGCAAGGTCCAGGCTTGCTGGCGCCCGCCATCAAGCACGAAGGAGAAGATCGCCCCGCCCCCTCGCATCTGCTTCGCGGCGAGTTCGTACTGGGGATGGCTCTCCAGGCCGGGATGGAGAATCTGCGGCACGCGCTCTTCCAGGAAGCGGCCGACCTTCACTGCGTTTTCGCTCTGCCTGAGCGCGCGAAGTTCCAGCGTTTCCAATCCCTTAAGCACGACCCAGGCGTTGAACGCGGACAGCGTCGGCCCGGTGTTGCGATGGAACGGCAGCAGCTTCTCGGTGACGAACTGGTTGGAACCGCAGACCGCCCCGGCCAGCACCCTGCCCTGCCCGTCCATCAGCTTGGTCGCGGAATAGGCGACGACATCGGCGCCCAGGTCGAGCGGACGCTGCAAAGCACTGGTACAGAACGCATTATCGACCACAGTAGTGATGCCATGCGCCTTCGCCACGGCGCTGACATGCGCGATATCGATGATGTCGAGCGTCGGATTGGCCGGCGTTTCGAAGAAGAACACCTTGGTATTGGGTTGCACAGCGGCTTCCCAAGCATCGTTCACACGGCCGTCTACGAAGGTCGAGGTGATGCCGAACCGTGGCAACAGATTGTCGATAATCCACCTACAAGGGCCGAACATCGCACGGGCGGCGACAAGATGGTCGCCCACGCTGAGCTGGCAAAGCAGCGCCGCGGTCATCGCCGCCATGCCCGATGCCTGCGCGCGGCATGCCTCGGCCCCTTCCATCATCGCGATCCGCTCTTCCAGCATCTGCACGCTGGGGTTCTGCGTGCGCGAATATGTCATGCCGGGCGCCTGCCCCGCGAAGCGCGCGGCTGCAGTCGCCGCGTCATCGTAGCAATAGCCCGAGGTGAGGTAGATCGCCTCGCTCGTCTCGCCCTGCTCCGAACGCCAGCTTCCCGCCCGGATGGCGTGAGTGGCGGGACGCCATTTGGCGGTGATGGAGCGGTTCTGTCCGGTATCGCGTTTCATGCCGCGGCTTTAGGATCGGGGACCGGCGAGGGCAAGTCATTCGCCCGTCTCCGCCGAAGCGCGACCATCGACCAAAGCCGTTGAACTCCCGCCGCGCGCACTCTATTCCGCGCGCCGATGAACGAAGCGCCGACGCATCAGCAGCGAGACCCGATCGTCTGGTGCGCCGTCATCGCGCTGGGCTTCCTCGCGCTTGTCTGGCACCGGCTGGGCATCCCTTCGAAGATCTATTTCGACGAGGTCCACTACGTCCCCGCGGCGCGCAAGCTGCTGGAACTGGTCCGCGCCAATCCCGAGCATCCGATGCTGGGCAAGGAGATCATCGCCGCCGCCATCTGGCTGCTCGGCGACGAGCCGCTCTACTGGCGCATTCCTTCGGCGCTGTTCGGGGCCTTCGGCCTGTTCGCGTTCGGGCGCCTCATGTGGTGGGCCAGCCAGCGCCGTTTCGCGACGCTTTCGGCCATGTTCCTGCTGGCGACCGGCTTTTCCTGGTTCATCCAGAGCCGCATCGCCATGCTCGACATGTTCATGGCCGGCTTCGGCATGGTCGCCCTGTGGCAATTCGCCGCCGCGACGCGCCTTCCGGCCAGGGCCGCGCGCTGGCGGCTGGCGCTCTGCGGCGTCTGCCTGGGGCTTGCGATCGGCGCCAAGTGGAGCATCGTCCCGGCCGCCATGCTGCCGGGGCTGCTGTTCCTGGTGCTGCGGGTGCGCGATCACGGCTGGCGGTTCCTCGACCGGGCGGAAACCCGCCCGGTGGCGGGCATATCGCTGGTGGAAGCGGCGCTATGGCTGGGGAGCGTGCCACTGATCGTCTACTGGGCCACCTACACGCCGGCGTTCTTCTATAAATCGAACGCGATCAGCCCTTACGGCATCGTCGAATTCCACCGCTACATGCTCGAGCTGCAGGACAGCGTGAAGAAGCTGCATCCCTATCGCAGCACCTGGTATCAGTGGATCGTGAACTGGCGGGCGATCTGGTATCTCTACGAGGTCGTCGACGGCGCGCAGCGCGGGATTCTGCTGATCGGCAACCCCTTCACGATGCTGGCCGGCCTTCCCGCCCTGGGCTGGTGCCTGTGGACGGGCATCCGCCAACAGCGGAACGACACCCTGGTGTTCGCCCTGCTCTACCTCGTCAGCATCGGCATGTGGGTGGTGTCGGGCAAGCCGATCCAGTTCTATTACCACTATCTCCTGCCCGGCGCCTTCCTGATGGGCTGCCTGGCGCTGGCGCTGGACGACCTTTGGCAACGCCGCGACCGCTGGCGCTGGACCGCTCCCGCCGCACTGACCCTGGCGGCAGCGATGTTCCTGTGGTTCTACCCGATCATTTCGGCCGGCAAGCTCTACGAAGGACGGCCATCCTACGTGAAATGGATGTGGCTCAACAGCTGGCGCTGACCCTTCGATTGCACAAAGTGCAACCATCGGATCGCATTTCGCACTTGCAGCAATTGGTGCATTGCAGCACAAAGGGGGTGCCTTTCAGGCATCCTCTCCCAAAACTTCCATAGGGCCGGTCTCGCGATCGGCCCTTTTTTTATGCAGCGCAGCTGAGCCAGAAGCGGCACCGGCCCGCTCTCCCGGCCGGATCACCCATAAGATATCCTGTCGGGTGGTCGGGCCGGGGGAGCGGGCCGGTGCCGCATCAACAAAAGTGGATCGGGCCTAGTACCGCCCCCAGACGAAGCGCGAGCTGAGCGCAAAGTTCCATACCGAGCCGACAACGATGCCGGTGATCGCCGCCGGATAGGCATGGAAGCCGAAGCGCACGAGAATCGCCGCCACGCCGACATTGGCCAGCAGTCCGACCGAGCAGGTCAGCGCGAACTTCGCCCAGCCGCGCAGCAGCGGCAAAGCGCCGGTCAGGCGCTTGTCGGCATAAGTCAGCGCATTGTTCAGCACGAAGTTGAACGTCATGGCGATAACCGCTGCCGTCGTCTGTCCGACTTCGAACGCGGAAATGAGGTGGCCCTGGAGCGTCCCGCCGAAGAACTGCAGGAAGACAGCCAGAACCGCCATGTGGATTACCACGCCCGCCGCGCCGATCGTCCCGAACAGCGCGAATCGCGTCGGAATGATCCGCCCCAGCCAGCGGTCGTAGAGGCCGACCAGGAATTCGAACACGATGGTCCGGTCGAGCTTGCTTTCGCCCGAGGCGCGGGCTGCGAATTCGAGCGGAAATTCCTTTACGCGAAGGGGCATGTCCACCGTGGCCAGGATATCGAGGAAGATCTTGAAGCCGACGCCCGACAGGCGATGCGCATCGGCGCGCAGGGTTTCGGCCCTGAGCATGAAATAGCCGCTCATAGGATCGCTGAGCTCCACCCCGGTGAGCTTGCGGGCCAGCGCATTGGCCATGTTGGACGCCTTCACCCGGTCCGGCCGGTTCCACGCTTCGGTGCTTGCCCCTTCGGCGAAGCGCGAGGCGACGGCGATGTCGTAGTCCCCGCTCGTCACCGCCGCCAGCATGCCGGGCAGCAGCTTGGGGTCGTGCTGGTGATCGGCGTCCATTACCGCCACGACCGGCGCGGCGGTGGCCAGCATGCCTTCGATGGCGGCGGAAGCGAGGCCGCGCCGGCCGATGCGCTGGAGCACGCGGATGCGCGGATCGCGCAGCGAGATCGCCCGCGCCTCGTCCGAAGTCCCGTCGGGACTGTTGTCGTCGACGATGATCGCTTCCCAGGCGATCCCGCCCAGCGCCGCGTCCAGCCGTTCGACCAGCGGCGCCAGATTGGCGCGCTCGTTCAGCGTGGGAAGGATGATCGCGAGTTCGAGCGCCTTGCCGCCTGCCCCATGGGCAGCGGCGTCAAGCGCGTCGGAAAGGCCGGAAAGCGTCATGTCCATGCCCCGCGCGATATATGGTAAACATCAAGAAACCTTTAGCGTCCGCGCCGCGCTCAGAGCCGCGCGAGCACGGCGTCGCCGATCGCGACGGTGCCGTCGCTGCCGCCCAGATCGCCGCCGAGCAGGCCATCGGCCAGCGCCTTGGCCACCGCCGCCTCCACCCGCGCCGCTTCAGCGTCCAGCCCGAAGCTGTGGCGCAGCAGCATCGCGGCGGACAGGATCGTCGCCATCGGATTGGCCAGCCCCTGACCGGCGATGTCGGGCGCGCTGCCGTGGATCGGCTCGTAAAGCCCCATCGTGCCTTCCGACAGCGAAGCGGAGGCCAGCAGACCAATCGAACCGACGCACATGCTGGCCTGATCGGACAGGATATCGCCGAACAGGTTGCCGGTGACGATCACGTCGAACTGGCCGGGATTCTTCACCAGCTGCATCGCGCAATTGTCGACATACATGTGGCTCAGCTCGACCTCGGGATATTCCTTCGCCACCTCGATCACGACGTCGCGCCACAGCTGCGAGGTTTCGAGCACGTTGGCCTTGTCGACCGAGCACAGCCGCTTCTGCCGCCCCATCGCGGCGCGGAAGCCGACATGGGCGATCCGGCGCACCTCGTCCTCGGCATAGGACATGATGTCATAGCCTTCGCGCCGGCCGTCGGCGGTCGTGCGCATGCCCTTCTCGCCGAAATAGACGTCGCCGTTCAGCTCGCGCACGATCAGCAGGTCGATCGCGCTGGCGACCTCGTCACGCAGCGTGGTCAGGTGCTCCAGCCCCCTGAACACAGTGGCGGGGCGCAAGTTGGCGAACAGGCCCAGTTCCTTGCGCAGGCCGAGAATCGCCTGTTCGGGGCGCAAGTGGCGCTCCAGTCCGTCGAGCGCGAAATCGCCCACCGCGCCGAACAGGATCGCGTCGCAGCCGCGCGCGATCTCCAGCGTCTCGGGCGGCAGAGGGTGTCCGTGCTTGCGATAGGCCGCGCCGCCGACGTCGCCTTCGACCAGTTCGAGGCCGGGCAGTTTCAGCGCCTCCAGCACGCGCACCGCTTCGCGCGTCACTTCCGGGCCGATGCCGTCGCCTGCAAAAACCGCGATTTTCATGCTAATTCTTATCCCTCGATCAGCCGGCGATCCGGGCCAGCCGCTCCCGCAGCATGGCGCGCGCCGCCATAACATCGGTTCGCCGATGGGCAAGCGGATAGCGTTCGAGATCGCGTCCCAACCGGTCGAAGGCGTCGAGCAGCGCTGCCCAGTCATCCGGATCGGGCCGCGCGACGGGCGTGCCGTAACCCAGTTCACGCAGCAGCAGCACTTCGTATGTCAGCAGCGGCAAGGCCCAGCCCCGCGCCGAAGGGGCGACGCAGATCGCTTCGAGCAAACCGCACAAAGCCTCGTAGAGCATGGGAAAAGGCTGGCGTTCGGGCAGCGCGGCGGCGGCCAGCGCTGTCACCCAGGCGATGGCCGAGGCCTGGAGAGGCTCGCCCAGCCACGGTCCGCGGCTTTCCAGCAGTTCGAGCCGGGCGAAAGGCAGCTGGCTGTCGGACTTCGACCTGAGTTCGACTTCGACGAGATTGCCTGGGATCAGCCGCGGTCGCAGCTCCCGCCCGCGTCCGCCCGCGACATAGCCGGCCACCATGCCGTGATCCGCGGTCAGGAGCCGGGCTATCACCGCCGTCTCGCCATGCGGATGGCTGGCGCAGACGATGGCCGGAGCGCGGATATGCATGGGCGGGATGTGGGGCAAGCCGGCGGCGATGGCAACCGGCGGGGGGCTAACCCCGAAAGACCTTCACCACCGATCCGCTAAATCCGTTCTGCCGAACGGTAATAGAATGTTTTCGGGGTTCGGGGCGCCTCAGCCGCCCAGCTTCGCCTCGAGCGCGTCGATGCGTGCCTTCAGCGCGTCGTTCTCGTCCCGCGCCTTTGCCGCCATGGCCTTGACCGCGTCGAATTCCTCGCGGCTTACGAAATCGAGGCCGCCCATCGTTTCCTTGAACTTTTCGCGCGCGCCCTCGCGCGCTTCGCGGGTCATGCCGGCAAGAGTGCCGGCGGCGCTGTTCATCAGCTTGACGAAATCGGCGATCAGGGGGTTTTCGCTCTGCATCGCCGCTAGATGGTTCCAGGCTGCTTCGGGCGCAAGCCCTAAAGTTGCACGCGCGTGACCGCGCCCGAATTTTCCTGCCCGTCCGCCCCCGGATTGTAAGTGAGGAACTGCCAGTTGAGCACCGTGGCGAACAGTATCCAGGCGAGATAGGGCAGCAGGATCAGGGCGGCGACCGGCCGGACCGCGTGGAACAGGATGATGGTGAGGACCACCGCGAAGTCCAGCACGGCCAGCACGATCAGCGCCAGGGTGATCTGGTGCGCGGCGAAAAACAGCGGCGACCAGACCAGATTGAGTGCGAACTGGATGGCGAAAGCGATCAGCGCCGCCCGCCGCGTCCGTGCGCCGCGCGCCGTGACGATCATCGCCAGGGCAAGCCCCATCAGCAGGTAAAGCACGCTCCAGGCGATCCCGAACAAGGCCGGGGGCGGATAGAGAGGCGGCTTTTCAAGCGCGGCGAACCACGGGTTTCCGGCGCCGCTGCCGGCAAACGCCCCCGACAGCACGCCGAGCAACAGCAGGCCGGGCGCCAGCACGAGCACCCATCGCCACAGGCTGGCGCGCAACTGACCGGGGTATGCTAGCTCGTTCCTCACCCGCGAAATCTCCGCGAATCGCCTAAGTTGCGGGATTTGTGGCGGCGCGGCGGCGCAGTGGCAATCGCGGCGGTTAACTATTTCCCCCGGCTGGCCGCAATCAGGAACTCGATATTGCCTTCCGGCCCCTTGATCGGGCTTTCGACGATGCCCTGAATCGCCCAGCCCTCGCCCTCCAGCCAGGTGCGCACATCGTCGCAGACGCGGGCATGCAGCGCCGGATCGCGGACCACCCCGCCCTTGCCCACTTCGCCGCGCCCGACTTCGAACTGCGGCTTGATGAGCGCGACGAGCTGGCACGCCGGAGCGGCGAGTTTCAGCGGCAGGTCGAGCACTTTGGCCAGCCCGATGAAGCTCGCGTCGCAGACGACCCAGCTGCAAGGGGCGTCGATCAGCGACGGGGTCAGCACGCGGGCGCTGGTCTGCTCCAGCACCGTGACGCGCGGATCCTGGCGCAGCTTCCAGGCGAGCTGGTTGGTGCCCGAATCGACCGCGAAGACCCGCACCGCGCCATGGCTGAGCAGCACGTCGGTGAAGCCGCCGGTCGAACTGCCGATATCCATCGCCGTGGCGCCTTGCGGATCGAGCGCGAAATGATCGAGCGCGTGGGCCAGCTTGATCCCGCCGCGCGACACCCAGGGATGATCGCGCCCGCGCACGTCGAGCGGCGCGTCGGCGGGCAGCGACTGGCCGGACTTGGCGATCTTCGTCTCGCCGCTGAACACCAGCCCGGCCAGGACCAGGGCCTGGGCGCGCGCGCGGCTTTCGGCATGACCGCGCTCGACCAGAAGCTGATCGACGCGGATTTTGGCGGCGGGACGAGGTTTGGGCGGGCTGTTCACGACATCACGGGGGTTGTTCTGGCAAGCGACTGATTCCATAGCATGCACATGAAGGCAAATCGCCGCTTGCGCACCCCCGTCATTCTCGCCGCAGCCCTTGCCGCGACGCTCACCGCGTCCTGCTCGGACCACCGGGTCGTGCCTTCGCCCACGCCGACGACCACCGCGCGGCCCTTCCCATCTCCGCGCCCGGTTCCGGCACGCCCCTCGGCCGACTGGCGCGATGCGCCGGTCACGCCGGGCAACTGGACCTGGGCGATGGAAGGCAACATCTCGGTCGCCCGTTTCGCGGGCAATGCGCTGGTCCTGCAATGCGATCGCAACGCCGGTACGGTCACGCTACTGCGCGAAGCAGCCGGGCTTCGCGACGGCGCGGCCGGCGGACAAGTGCCGATCACGGTGATGACGACCTCGCTTACCCGCGGCCTCACCGGCGCCGCTCGCTCCCTGCCCGCGCCGACGATCGCGGTGACGCTGCCCGCTCGCGACGGGCTGCTCGATGCCATGGCCTTCAGCCGCGGTCGCTTCGCCATAGAGACCGCGGGACTTGCCCCGCTCTATGTGCCGAGCTGGCCCGAAGTGAGCCGCGTTATCGAGGATTGTCGCTGAGCATTCGGCTGGGGATAACAGGCCGAAGGCTCGATTGTGACGCCAAAATAATTGAATGCAAGTCTTGTTGTGCAATGCGGAATCCACCACATATCAAGCAGGTCGGGACGGGCTGAGGTTCTACCGGCCGGCCGCGAAAGCGGCCACTTGGCTCAACAGCGCGAAAGGAGGTGATCCGATGTCTCATGGTCCAGCAGAGAGGTCGGCAATTTCCGTCACGAGGCACTATCGCTGATTCCAGCTTAAGCGATAGAGGTTTCGTAGGCGGCACTTCCCGGCCGCTGACCATGCGAAGGGCCGTACCGGAAACCCCGGTGCGGCCCTTCTCATATCCGGCTTCGGCGAGCCGCATCGGGCGCGATAAAGCCCGGACGCCGAATATGCTTCAAACGGAAAAGAACGCTGTCTTGACGGGTTGACCGCGCCAGAACGCAGCCCTAAGAGCGCCGCCTACCCGCATGGCGGGGTGCCCATGGGGCGGAGTAGCTCAGCTGGTTAGAGCAGCGGAATCATAATCCGCGTGTCGGGGGTTCAAGTCCCTCCTCCGCTACCAATTAAGTATCTCAAATTATGTGATTTCTGCCCAATTGCTGACCTTCAGTACGTGGGTTCGGACATTCAGTTGAGAGAGCTTAGCATTCTCCAGCATTTGAACTTCGCTTTTAGTTATTCCCAGCCGCCTATCCAGTCAGTCCGAGGTGGAGATTTTACCATGGAAAGACGGGCTTGTCGTCGCTCACTGGGGCCTACGGCGCCTAGATTCATCGACTACTTGCAAAGCCACAGCTATAGCGCTTGGCATGGTTGAAAATGTTTCCATTGATGAAGAGCCGGAAGGGGATGGGTCGGGAAATCTCATCACCGCCAAAGGCAGGCGATCATTCCGTTTGGCTAGGCGAGAGCTAACGGAAGAAGAACTATCAGGCAGTGGCGTCACGAAGATGATGCTTGATGAGATCGACCGACTCGAGGCTGATTGCTTCGCCCTCAGAGATGTTTCTGCTCGCCACAGCGCAGCTGACAAGAAAGTCGGAATTCTTGAGGAAAAGCTAAGACAAAGAACGGCTTTCGATATCTTGACGAGCGGTGCACTTGCAACCGGTTCAGCATTGACTGGATTTGCTCCCAATATGTGGAGCAGCAATCCACTTCCGACTATTTTTATAGCTGCAATTGGAATTGTTCTGACCGTCGTGGGGGTCACGGCAAGGATGAAAGAAAAATGACTTTAGCCCTCAGGTCTATCCTTGAGCGCGGAAATCTAGCCAAGGAACGCATTACCTTTCGCGTTACAGACAACATCGATGTAGGTGATTTTGCGTTATTACAATGTTCAACTATTGAAGAAGTTCTGACAACTACTGTATATAAAGCATTCTGGTTTCAATACGCAGAAGTTAGTAGTGGAGACTTAGTTGTACTTTACACTAAGGCTGGCGATATTAGAAGTAAAGATCTAGGAGGCGGGAGAAAAGCTCACTTTTTTTATTGGGGTCTGTCATCTCCCATTTGGCATGAAGACGAGGTGGCGGCGGTGGTACTTCGTGCACCGCAATGGGAAAGCAAATCGGTTACGGAGCTTACTGGTAAAACGGCTTGATCAAAAGTTGGAAACGTTGTTGATCGGTATGCAGACCAGCTGCCCATCTACATGATCGAGCTTCGCGTCCTCGGCCAGCTCACCGCTACCCGCGAAACGCGTAAAGGTGGTCCAGCTGCCACAGCTCGTCGCGCCACTTGTAAAGGCCGAAGCCGCGGAAGCGGAAGGTTCGGGGGGTTAGCGACGCTGCCAGCTGCCGCTGCAACTTGCGTGCTTCCATCAGCCCCACCTTGTTCTGGACGGTGATGTGCGGACGCAGGCGGTGGTTGTCCTTCTGCTGGACGAATCCGTAGAGGCGCTCACCCAGTTCGGCATGGATCGCGACGATCGCCTCGCTGTCGACCGCCAGCGCCGTCCCCTCGTCCAGGTCCATCACGCCGGAAATGCGCGCTTCGGGCGGCGGAGAGCGGGCGAGATCGCCCAGCGCCTTCCGCACGGTGTCCTCGGCGGATGGCGGCAGTGCGTGGAACAGCGTCACATGGGCGCCAAGGCGCATGCGGCCCGGCGGATAGTGCTGGCGCCGCAGAGCGTCGGCGAAAGCCAGCACGTCGGGCGGCAGTTCGGCCGTCACCAGCAGCCGTTCGCCCCGACGCGCGGGCGCCGGGGCTACCTGGGTCAAGCCTCCGCCTTCAGCTCTTCCTTGAGCTTTTCCAGCAGCTTCTCGGGCGCGGTCTCGCCATAGGGGTCCTGATCGTCACCGATATCGTTGATGCCCGGCTCTTCGAACCAGTGGGTGATCCGGTTGTCATCGACCACCATGGCGTAGCGCCAGCTGCGCATGCCGAAGCCGACGTGGTCCTTGTTGATGAGCATGCCCATCCGGCGCGTGAACTCGCCCGAACCGTCGGGCAGCAGCTTCACGTTCTTGAGGCCCAGATTCTTGCCCCACTGGAACATGACGAAGGCATCGTTGACCGAGATGCAGTAGATATCGTCGATGCCGAGCGCCTTGAACTCGTCGGCCAGCCGGTCGAAGTTCGGGCACTGTTCGTTGCTGCAGGTGGGCGTGAAGGCGCCCGGCAGCGAAAAGATCACGATCTTGCGCCCGGCGAATTCGTCGCGCACGCGGAAGTCCTGCCAGCGGAACGGATTGGGCCCTTCGACGGTCTCGTCGCGGACGCGGGTCTTCAGGGTGACATTGGGAATGGTGCGGTCGATCACGGCTTCGTCTCCTAATCTGGCTCGAACGGGGCGATAGCGGCCGTCGTTTCATTTGCGAAAACGGTTATTCAAACCAATTCAATCGACTCAGTCGATCACATCTCTCCCCGCGCGCGGCGGATGGCGAACCACTTGGCTACATTGGCGTTATGCTCGGCAAGCGTGGCGGCGAAGATATGCCCGCCCGCGCCGTCGGCAACCATGTAAAGCGCGTTGGTGGCCGCCGGATTGAGCACCGCCGCGATCGAATCGGCGCCGGGATTGGTGATCGGCCCGGTCGGCAGGCCGACCATGGTGTAAGTGTTATAGCCGTTGACCGCCTGGATTTCCGACTGGCGGATGCGGCGGCCCAGCGGCTTGCCCTTGGTGATCGGATAGATGATCGTCGGATCGGCCTGGAGCAGCATCCCGGTGCGCACCCGGTTCGAATAGAGTCCGGCAACCTGGCGCCGCTCGGAAGGCTTGCCGGTTTCCTTCTCGACGATCGAGGCAAGCACCACGGCTTCCTGCGGCGTCTTCACCACGGTGGCCGGCGCGCGCTTGGCCCAAAGCTCGGCCAGCTTGCGCTGCATAGCCGCCTGCATGCGGCGCAGAACCGCCTGGCGGCTTTCGCCACGTTCGAAATCGTAGCTGTCGGGCAGGATCGATCCTTCGGCCGGCACTTCCACGTCGCCGGTCAGGAAAGGCTGCGCCATGAGCCTTTCGTGGACCATGATCGACGGCATGCCTTCGGGCACCGTGACGAAACGGCGGATAACCTCGTCGCCCTGCAGGATAGACAGGATCTTCGCGGGGCTGGCGCCCTTGGGCAAGGCGAACTCGCCCGCCTTGATCGGCGCTCCGCCCGCCAGGATGCGCGCCCTCAGGCGGAAGCCGCTGGCCGAGGCGATCGCGCCGCTTTTCTCCAGTTGCTCGGCCACGCTGGCCAGGCTGGAACCGTCCGGCACGACAAAGGTGGTGTCCTTCGCCAGCGGACCGCCGCCGTACCAGCCGCCGAGGAAGCTCCACCCGGCGACCAGTAAGGCCAGCGCGACGATCGCGGCCAGGATGCAGCCGCGACGCGCCATATCAATCTTCCAGGCGGCGCATGACCAGGCTGGCGTTGGTGCCGCCGAAACCGAAACTGTTGTTCAGCACCGCGCGGACCGTGCGCTTCTTGGCGACATGCGGGACAAGGTCGACGCCTTCGCAGCTCTCGCTCGGGTTATCGAGGTTGAGCGTCGGCGGCACGACCTGATCGCGCAGCGCCAGGATGCAGAAGATCGCCTCCACCGCACCGGCGCCGCCGAGCAGATGGCCGATGGCCGACTTGGTCGAGCTCATCGAGACATTGGCGATGGCGTCGCCGAACAGGCGGCGCACCGCGCCCAGTTCCAGCTCGTCGCCCAGCGGGGTCGAAGTGCCGTGGGCGTTGATATAGTCGATGTCGGACGGGCTGAGGCCGGCCTTGCGCAGCGCCATCTCCATCGAGCGGAACGCGCCCGAGCCTTCGGGATGCGGCGCGGTGACGTGGTGGGCATCGCCCGACAGGCCATAGCCGATCACTTCGGCGTAGATCTTCGCGCCGCGCGCCTTCGCCCGCTCGTATTCCTCGAGCACGACGACGCCCGCGCCCTCACCCATGACGAAACCGTCGCGGTCCTTGTCGTAGGGGCGGCTGGCCTTTTCCGGCTGGTCGTTGAAATTGGTGGACAAGGCGCGCGCCTGGGCGAAGCCGGCGATGCCGATCGGGCAGATCGTCGCTTCTGCGCCGCCCGCCAGCATGACGTCGGCATCGCCGTCCTTGATCATGCGCGCGGCATCGCCGATCGAATGGGCGCCGGTCGAGCAGGCGGTGACGACGGCGTGGTTCGGCCCCATCAACCCGTACTTGATCGACACCTGACCCGAAATCAGGTTGATGAGCCGACCGTGGACGAAGTGCGGCGAGACGCGGCCCGGGCCCTTTTCGGCCAGGACCAGCGATTCGCTTTCGATTCCCGGCAACCCGCCGATGCCCGATCCGATCGAGCAGCCGGCGCGATAGCGCTCTTCCTCGGTCATTTCGGTCAGGCCGGCATCCTCGATCGCCTGTCCGGCGGCATCGATGCCATAAACGATGAACGGATCGACCTGGCGCTGGACCTTGTGATCGACGCGCTTGTCCGCATCGAAGCCCCAGGGATGATCCTTGGGCTTCACCTCGCAGGCGATATGGCACTTATGGCCGGACGCATCGAAGTGGGTGATCTTGCCCGCCCCCGACTTCCCCGCGATGAGGTTGGCCCAGGCGGTTTCCACATCGGCCCCCAACGGGGTGACGAGACCAAGTCCGGTTACGACGACACGACGCATGCAATTCTCCGAAAATGGAACAGGCTCAACCTCTTGGAGGTTGAGCCTGCCGGTATCTTCGACCCTGATTCCCGCGGTTCCCCTTCGACAGGCTCAGGGCACGGGATCGCGGGCTTTCAGCCCTTGTTCTCGTTGATGTACTTGATCGCATCCGAAACGGTGCTGATCTTTTCGGCGGCATCATCGGGAATCTCGACGCCGAACTCTTCCTCGAAGGCCATGACCAGCTCGACGATGTCCAGGCTGTCCGCGCCCAGATCGTCGATGAAGCTGGCGTCCTCGGTAACCTTCTCGGCTTCAACGCCCAGGTGTTCGACGACGATTTTCTTAACCCGATCGGCGGTGTCGCTCATTAATTTGCCCCTTCTAATGCGGAGGAAGAATTTTCGTCAGCCGCCCTACTGCCCGCCGCGCGTGCTGGCAAGTGGCGGCGGTAAACCCAGCGTTCACCCGGTCCGAATTCCGTATAAAAGTCGCAGGTGTCGCTGATCGTTAACGATTGCCGCCCCCCTGCGAAGCATCAGCCGAGCGGGGAGCCGGGTCAATCGGCGGCCCGGGATCAGGCCTTGGGCGGCTCCACCACGCGAACGTGAAGCTCGCGCAGCTGCTTCGGCTCGGCGGGCGACGGCGCACCCATCAGCAGGTCCTCGGCGCGCTGGTTCATCGGGAACAGCGTGATCTCGCGCAGGTTCTGCACCCCGCACAGCAACATGACGATGCGGTCCACGCCGGCGGCCATCCCGCCATGCGGCGGCGCGCCGTACTGGAACGCGCGATAGAGCCCGCCGAAGCGTTCCTCCACGTCCGCCTTCGACAGGCCGACCAGTTCGAACGCCTTGACCATGAGATCGGGATGCTGGTTGCGGATAGAGCCCGAAGCGATTTCGTAGCCGTTGCAGACCAGATCGTACTGGAAAGCATTGATCGTCAGCGGATCCTGCCCTTCCAGCGCCTCCAGCCCGCCCTGCGGCATCGAGAACGGGTTGTGCGCGAAATCGAGCTTCTTCTCGTCCTCATCCCATTCGAAGAACGGGAAATCGACGATCCAGCACAGCTCGAAGCGGCTCTTGTCGATAAGGTCGAGCTGTTCGCCCACGCGCGTGCGGGCAAGACCGGCGAGTTTCGCCGCCTGGTCCGCCTTGCCGGCGGCGAAGAAGCAGCCGTCGTCGGGCCCGAGGCCCATCGCCTCGTAGAGGGCCAGCATGCCTTCCTCGCCGTGGTTCTTGGCGATGGGGCCACCGAACTCGCCGCCCTTGCGCGTGACATAGCCAAGGCCGGCATGGCCTTCCGAACGGGCCCAGTCGTTCGTCTCGTCGAAGAACTTGCGGCTCTTCTCGGCCGTTCCCGGCGCGGGGATCGCGCGGACGGTGCCGCCCGAGCCGACGATCTTCTCGAACAGGCCGAAGCCCGAAGTCTCGAAATGCGAGCCGACGTCGTGAATGATGATCGGGTTGCGCAAGTCCGGCTTGTCCGAGCCGTACTTCAGGATCGATTCGGCGTAAGTGATGCGCGGGAAGCTGCCCGAAGGCGTAACGGCGCGCCCATCCGCGAACGCTTCGAACACCCCGCCGATGACCGGCTCCATCGTTTCCCAGACTTCTTCCTGGGTGACGAAGCTCATCTCGAGATCGAGCTGGTAGAATTCGCCCGGCAGGCGATCGGCCCGCGGATCCTCGTCGCGGAAGCACGGGGCGATCTGGAAATAACGGTCGAAGCCCGCGACCATCAGCAGCTGCTTGTACTGCTGCGGCGCCTGCGGCAGCGCATAGAAGCGCCCGGCGTGGATACGGCTCGGCACCAGGAAGTCGCGCGCGCCCTCGGGCGAGGACGCGGTGAGGATCGGCGTGGAAAACTCGGTGAAACCGATCCCTTCCATCCGGCGGCGCATGTCCGAGATGATCTTGGTGCGCTTGACGATATTGGCGTGCAGCGTTTCGCGGCGCAGATCGAGGAAGCGATAGCGCAGGCGGATATCCTCGGGATATTCCTGCTCGCCGGCCACCGGCAGCGGCAGCTCTTCCGCGCGCGACAGCACCGTCACCGATTGCGCGAAGACCTCGATCTCGCCGGTGGAGAGGTTCGCGTTCACCGTCGCGGCGTTGCGCGCCTTCACCAGGCCGTCGATCGTCACCACGCTTTCGGCGCGCAGCGATTCGAGCACCGGCAGCGCGGGGCTGTCGCTGTCGGCGACGACCTGGGTGATGCCGTAGTGATCGCGCAAGTCGACGAAGAGCACGCCGCCATGGTCGCGCTTGCGATGCACCCAGCCCGACAGACGGACGGTCTGGCCGACTTCGGCGGCGGTCAGCGCGCCGCAACTGTGGGAACGATAAGGATGCTGCATCGAAACTCTTTCCAATCGGCCGCCGATAAGGCAGGGCGGAGTGGCGGCTAACAGGCGATGGCCGCGATTTTGTCAAGCCGAGGGCCTGCCCACAGGCTCAAACCGAAAAGCTGCGATGAAGATACACCCGCTTATCACGACTAGCGAAGCCCTGGCATATCTCTGCAAGCGCCTCGCAAAGGCCGATTTCGTGACGGTCGACACCGAATTCATGCGCGAGAACACCTATTGGCCCGAACTGTGCCTGGTGCAGATCGCCGATACCGAGGAAGCGGCGGCGATCGATCCGCTGGCGCCGGGACTCGACATGACTCCGCTGTTCGACCTCTTGACCGACAACGAGGACGTGCTGAAGGTCTTCCACGCCGGCGGGCAGGACGTGGAGATCATCTACAACTTCACCGGCCGCACCCCGCATCCGATCTTCGACACCCAGATCGCGACGATGGCGATCAGCCAGTCCGAGCAGATCGGCTATTCGAACCTGGTCGAAAGCTGGATGGGCATCACCGTGGACAAGGGCGCGCGCTTTACCGACTGGTCGCGCCGCCCGCTGACCGAGCGGCAGATCGATTACGCCATCGGCGACGTCACCCACCTGGCCAAGATCTTCCCCAAGATTCTCAATCGCCTGAAGAAGACCGGGCGCGGCGAATGGCTGGACCAGGAAATGGAAAAGCTGGCCGATCCGGAAAACTACCGCAACGATCCATCGTCGGCGTGGGAGCGGATCAAGGCGGCCGGGCGCAATCCCGCCATGCTCGGCCGGCTGAAGGCGCTGGCCGCCTGGCGCGAGGTCGAGGCGCAGGACAAGAATATCCCGCGCGGCCGCATCGCCCGCGATGAAACGCTGGCCGACATCGCCAGCCACCCGCCCAAGACCCAGGCCGACCTCGCCAAGGTGCGCGGGCTTTCGGCCGGCTGGAAGGACAACGAGATCGGCCGCCGCCTGATGCAGACGCTGGCGGACGCGGAGCCGATGTCGGATGCCGAACTGCCGCCGCGCGTCTCGCGCGGGGCGCCGCTGGGCAAGGAAGGCGCGCTCGTGGCCGACCTGCTCAAGCTGCTGCTCAAGATCCGCAGCCGCGAGATCGACGTCGCCGCCCGCCTGCTCGCCCGCAGCGAGGAGCTGGAAATGCTGGCCGCCGGCGTGCGCAAGAACCTGCCGATCCTGGAAGGCTGGCGCTATGACCAGTTCGGCCACGACGCGCTGGACCTGGTCGAAGGCAAGCTTGCCTTCGCGGTGGTGAACGGCAAGCTGAAGATGACGCACGGCGACGACATCGCCGACGCGGCGGAGTGACCTGCGCTTTCTCGTTAGGAGGCATGATGCGGATTCGCGCTGCACAGCGGGAACAGGGCGTTTCTATTTCGCGCAGAGACCGCAGAGGACGCGGAAACGTTTCTCGCGCCGCAGGCTCTCTTCGATTTCGCGGCCACGCGCCTCGAACACGGGAAAAAGCGCGGCTTCGCCGCAGGAGCGACATCTCCGCGTCCTCTGCGATCTCTGCGCGAACCACTTCTTCAACGCACCGTTCGCCTCGATGACCGTCTACCACCCCACGCTCAAGCAGCTCCAGTACCTGGTCTCGCTGCACGAGCATGGCCATTTCGGCCGCGCGGCCGAGGCCTGCTTCGTCTCGCAATCGACGCTTTCCGCCGGCCTGCGCGATCTTGAGGCATTGCTGGGGGTCGTTCTGGTCGAACGCACCAAGCGCGCCGTGCGCTTCACGCCGCTGGGCAACGCGGTGGTCGCCAAGGCGCACCGCATCCTGCGCGAGGCGGAGGAACTGGCCGACCTCGTCCAGTCGAGCGGCCAGCCGCTGGCAGGCGAGATGCGGATGAGCGTGATCCCGACGATCGCCCCGTTCCTGCTGCCACGCATGCTGCCGCGCCTTCGCCGCGAGCGCCCCAACCTCAAGCTGTTCCTGCGCGAGGAGCCGAGCGCCGCCGCCATCGAATCGCTGCACCACGGCCGCGCCGACTGCGTGTTGCTCGCCCTGCCTTATCAGACCGGCGAAGTTGAAAAGGAAACGATCGAGCTCGACGCGCTGTTCGTCGCCTTTCCGCAAGGCGATCCGCGCGATCCACCCGACGAGATCCTGCCTTCGGCCATCGACGAGCATCGGCTGTTGCTTCTGGAAGATGGCCATTGCCTGAAGGACCACGCGCTCGCCGCCTGCAACCGGCCCGAGCTGCGCGCCAGCGCGACGATGATCGGCACCAGCCTGCACACCCTCGTCCAGATGGTGGATAACGGCCTCGGCCTGACGATGCTGCCCGAAATGGCGCTCGATTCGGGCATTCTCAATGGAACCAACGTCGTCGCGCGGCCGTTGAAGGCGGCCAGCGCCAATCGCGAGATCGCGCTGGTATGGCGCAAGAATTCGCCGCGCTCGGAGGAATTCAGGCTGCTGGCGGAAGAGCTTCGCACGGGTTGACGCGAACGGCCGCGCGGACCACAGGCACCGCTCGGAATACAGGAAGAACCATGTCCAAGACCATCAAGCTCGCCCTCACCGAAGATGAAATCGAGATGCTCGTCGACGCGCTCGAGGTCGATCTGGAAGGCTATCTCGAATCGGCGAAGGAAGCGCGCGGCAACAACAACCGCGACGACGTGAAGACCTTCACCGAAGCGGCCGAACGCATCGGCGCGCTCATGGGCAAGCTGCGCGATCTGATCGAGGATTAAATCGGCCTCATCCATTTCGTCATTGCGAGGAGACGAAGCCGACGCGGTAATCCAGGGTTCTACGCGATCCGCCCTGGATTACCGCGTCGGCTGGCCAAGGCCATTTTTATCCTGAGCGCCTGCAAGGCAGTCGAAGGGCCTCCTTGCAATGACGATGGTGTTTGCACAGTCCCGCTACCGGCGCAGAAATCAATCCATGTGCCTGAGGCCGACGCGCAAATAATCCCAGCCGGTCACCAGCGTCAGCACGGCCGCCGCCCAGAGAGTCGCCAGGCCAACGGTGTGCGGGACGTTCACGGTCAGCCCGCCCGCCGCCAGCGTCCAGTAAGGCATCGCTCCGCCAAGGATCAGCGCGCCCAGCGAAACGAACTGAAGCGTCGTCTTCCACTTGGCCAGCTGGCTGACCGGCACCGACACCTGCAGCCCGCCCAGGAATTCGCGCAAGCCCGAAACCGCGATCTCGCGCACCAGGATGATAAGCCCGGCGATCACGTGCATGTCGCCGACGTAAGGCCCCGTCAGCACGCCTTGCGCGGTCAGCACCAGAATCACGGCGGCGACCATGATCTTGTCGGCGATGGGATCGAGGAAGACGCCCAGCTTGGATACAGTGCCCTTCGCCCGCGCAAGATAGCCGTCGAAATAGTCGGTGATACCCATGAGGCAGTAGACGGCGAAAGCCGCGCCGTAGCCCGCCTCCCACTTCGGCCACCACAGCAGCGCCGCGAGAATCGGCACTGTGAAAATGCGCGACAGGGTCAGGAGATTGGGAAGCGTCAGCATGCGAGGCCCAGATAGCGAGTAACTGTTCCGCATAAAAGGTCTGCTGGGGGGTTGCCCACGCACGCCCAGCCGCTACCGTCGCGCGACCGGGGACAGCCGACAGCGAGACAATGACCACATCGACGCATCTGATCGGGACGCGCCGCTTCCTGCCGCTGTTCGTCACGCAGCTTTTGGGCGCCTTCAACGACAACCTGTTCAAGAACGCGATGGTGCTGCACGTCGTCTACAGCATCTACAATTCCGAAGCGGCGGAAGCGCGGTTCAGCGCCATAGCCTCGGCGCTGTTCATCCTGCCATTCTTCCTGCTTTCGGCGCTTGCCGGACAACTGGCCGACATGCGCGACAAGGCGCGAATCATCCGCGTCGTGAAATTCTGCGAGATCGTCATCATGGCAGTCGGCGGCGCCGGGCTGTTCCTGGCCTGGCAAGGGACCGCCGTCACCACCCTCGCCATTCCGCTGATGCTTGCCGCGCTGTTCGCGATGGGCGTTCATTCCACCTTCTTCGGCCCGATCAAATACGCGATCCTACCGCAGCACTTGCGGCCGGGCGAGGTTCTGGCCGGCACAGGCCTGGTCGAGGCGGGCACTTACATCGCCATCCTTACCGGCACGATCCTGGCCGGCTGGATCGATGTCGAATGGGCGGCCGTGGGCGTCGTGGTCACGGCGGTGATCGGCTATTTCTCCGGCCGCCAGATCCCCCCCGCCCCGCCGCTCATCGCCGCCGAGCCTCTCGATTTCCATGTGGTCCGTTCGTCCGTGGCGCTGATCCGCCACACCATGCACGACCGCCGCGTCTTCCTGGCGATCATGGCGATCAGCTTCTTCTGGACCATCGGCGCGGTGCTGTTCATCCAGTTCCCGCCGCTCGCCAAGAACGTGCTGAGCGCCAGCAAGGAAGTGGCGAGCCTGTTCCTCGTCATCTTCTCGGTCGGCGTCGCGATCGGCTCGATGGCGATCAACGCGCTGCTCAAGGGCACGGTATCGGCGCGCTATTCGCCTTATTCGGTGATCGCGATGGCCCTGTTCGTGGTCCTGTTCCACTTCGTGTGCCGCGCCTGGGGCGATCCCTCGCCCGGGCTGATCGACGTGCCGACCTTCATCGCCCTGCCGCTAACCTTGCCGCTGCTCGCCACGCTGCTGTGCATCGCGATCTCGGGCGGCATGTTCGTGGTGCCACTCTATGCCTTCCTGACGACCTTCGTCGACAAGTCGCAGACGGCCCGCACGATCGCGGCAAACAACATCGTCAATTCGGGCGCCATGGTGGTGGGATCGATGATCGCCGTGGGGCTGAGCGCGGCGGGAATTCCGATCATCGAGCAATTGCTGCTGGTCGCGGCGATGTGTCTTGGCGCGGCATGGCTGGGGCAGCTGCTCTATCGGGCGGAACGGGAAGCGAGCCTGGCTGCGGCGGCTAATTAGGCCCGCTTGCGGTTAACAGTTGCCATGCGTGATGGCCGCCTACCCTCACGAAATGAAGATCGTCACCGCCAGGAAGCTGGCGCAGTAGGCGGCGGCAAAATCGCGCCAGTCGCGCCACGACAGCAGCCAGTGGCGGCGAGGCGATTCGGCCTCCGCCCCGGACCGCAAGTGCCGGGGCAAACTGCGCCGAAACGGGTGCCTCGCCCCCTCGTCCGTCAATACCAGTGCGCGTCGCTTCATGCGCATTGGTTAAGAATTCGTTTACCGATCGGCTAGTGCGATCTCGCGCCTATCCCCATTCGGCACGTCCTGAATCGGGAACAACTGGCTGAAACGAGAACCAATGCCTGAAACGGGAAAGGGCCGCCCTTGCGGACGGCCCTTCGTGAAGACTGAAATTCGGAGAACTGGTCAGATCTTGTCGCCGACCGCGCCCTTCACCTTGCCGGCGAGCTGCTGCGCTTCGCCCTTGCGTTCCTGGGCGACACCTTCGGCATGAAGGTCGGCATCCTTGTTCGCCTTGCCGACAGCCTGCTTGACGTTGCCGATCGCTTCGTTGGTGAGGCCCTTGGCCTTGTCCTTGAGCTCGCCCATGAAATATCTCCTTGAAACAGAAGGCAGAAATTCGCCGTCATCTGCCAAGGAAAACACGAGCCGGGCAAAAAGGTTCCACCCGCGGCCGGGAATGCGATCAACCGAGCGCCGACTTGCGACCGGCCATCGCCAGGACATGCTCCCATTCCTCGGGCCGGACTTCGGCCACCGACAGGCGCGACAGGCGGATGATCTCCATGTCCGCCAGCGCCGGATCGGCCTTGATCTCCTTCAGCGTCACCGGGCGCTTCAGCTTCTTCACCGGCTTCACCTTCACCGCCGCCCATTTGCCCTCCGGGTCGCTGGGGTCGGTAAGGCCCGGCTTGCTGATCTTGACGATGCCGACGATCTCCAGCCCGATGTTGGAATGGTAGAAGAACGCCAGTTCGCCCTTCTTCATCGTGCGCAGGTTGTTTGCGGCGCGATGGTTGCGCACGCCGTCCCACGTGCCCTCGCCCTCGGCGACGAGATCGTCCCAGCTATAGGCGTCCGGCTCGGACTTCATTAGCCAGTAACGCGCCGCCTCGGCCGGGACATCCTCTTTTTTCGTCATGCATCGCACCCTGTTTGCCGGTAAGAACAGGGTCTGTACCGCCAGTTTCGGGATATCGCCACATGGACGTCGACACGCTTCCCGTGCTCAGCCTCGCCGAAGAACCGGCGCGCCTTTCGGCGGAAATCGGCGCGAGTTTCCGCAGCTTCGGCTTCGCCATGATAAGGGATCACGGCATCGATCCCGATCTGGTGGCGCGCGGCTGGAAGCTGACCTCGGCGTTCTTCGCCCTGCCCGAGGAAGAGAAGCGGCGATACTTCATCGCCGGCCAGGGCGGCGCGCGCGGCTATACCCCGTTCGGCACCGAAATCGCCAAGGGCGCCAAGGATCGCGACCTCAAGGAGTTCTGGCACGTCGGGCGCGATCTGCCCGCCGGCCATCCACTGTCCGATTCGATGCCGCCGAACATCTGGCCCGAGCGGCCAGACGGCTTTCGCGAGACCTTCGAGGCGCTGTTCGCCGAATTCGACCGGGTGGGCGCGGTCATCCTGTCGCGCATCGCCGTGGACCTGGGGCTCGACGCCCACTGGTTCGATCCCGCCATCGCCGACGGCAACTCGGTGCTGCGCCTGCTCCATTACCCCCCGGTCGCCGAAGGGGCCGGCGGCGCGATCAGGGCCGGCGCGCATGAGGATATCAACCTCATCACCCTGTTGCTCGGCGCGGAGGAAGCCGGGCTGGAACTGCTCGCGCGCGACGGAAGCTGGCTTTCGGTGTCGCCGCCCGAAGGCGCGCTGGTGGTCAACATCGGCGACATGCTGCAACGCCTGACCAACCACGTCCTGCCTTCCACCACGCATCGCGTGCGCAATCCCGAAGGCCCCCGCGCCCGCCACAGCCGCTATTCGATGCCGTTCTTCCTGCACTTGCGCAGCGATTTTCCCTTCAGCACGCTGCCGCAATGCGTGACCGCGGATAATCCGGATCGTTATCCGGTCTCGATCACCGCCGACGACTATCTGCAGGAAAGGCTGCGCGAGATCGGCCTGAAGGCCTGAGTATGGCGACCCCGGATAGGGCAAACCCGGGTTAAAGCCGGAATGGTTCTTCCTCCCGCCATTTAACCGAAATTTCAGATCGGCGGGCTAGTGCGGTGCTCAGCAAAGGGGGCGCCACCAGTTGGCAACGAACGATCAAGGGCCCGCGGAGAGGACATCCAGCCGATCGCCGGGCCTGGTCAGCGCGGATCGTGACATCGTCGCGCTGGGCATCGCCGCGGCGGCGATCATCATGTTCGTGGGCACCGGCGGCGTCGTGCTGCCCGCTATCCTCCGTTCGCTCGCCGGCGCCGGCATCGGCCCCGAAAAGGCGCTGGTCAACGCGCTGCTGCTCAATATCGCGCTCATCATCTTCGGGTGGCGTCGCTACAGCGAACTGTCGAAGGAAGTGCTGGAACGCCGCAAGGCGGAAGAGCAGGCGCGCCTGCTGGCGGAGACCGACGCGCTGACCGGCTGCCTCAATCGCCGCAGCATCGGCGATGCGACCGACACCCTGGTCAGCGACAGCGCCGCGCGGGGCGAGGCCGTCGCGCTGATGATGATCGACCTCGACAATTTCAAGCAGATCAACGACTTCAATGGCCATGTCGCCGGCGACACGGTTCTTCGCGAGACCGCCCGCCGGATCGCCGCGTTGCTGCCGGAAAGGGCATTGCTGGCGCGCCTCGGCGGCGACGAATTCGCCTGCGTGATCGCTTTCGATCCGCGCCGCGCCGAAATGATGGACACGCTGGCCGCCGCTATCGTCGATGCCGTCGCCACCCCGGTCGACATCAGCAGCAATGCCGGCAACGGCGAAGTCGACGTGACCGCCTCGCTCGGCGTCACCCGCAGCGACACCGGCAAGGGCTCCGCCAGCGCGCAGACCCTGATGCACATGGCCGATATCGCCATGTACCACGCCAAGAAGCGCGGCCGGAACCGCTACTTCTGGTTCGAAGCGTCGATGGAGAAAGAGCTGCGCCTGCGCAGCGAACTGGAATCGGGCATCCGCCGCGGCATCCCGCTGGGCGAATTCGTGCCTTATTACGAACAGCAGATAGATCTGCAGACCGGCGAACTGACCGGCTTCGAAATGCTCGCCCGCTGGCATTCGCCATCGATGGGACTCGTCGGGCCGGAGATATTCATACCGGTGGCCGAGGAGATCGGCCTGATCGGCGACCTTTCAGAAAGCGTGATCGGCCAGGCGCTGCGCGACGCGAAGCACTGGGACCCGCGGCTGTCGCTGGCGGTCAACATATCGCCGATCCAGATGCGCGATCCCTGGTTCGCGCAGAAGCTGCTGAAGCTGCTGGTCGAGGCGAATTTCCCCGCCAACCGGCTGGAGATCGAAATCACCGAAAGCGCGCTGCACGACAATGTCGGCATGGTGCGAACGCTGATCGCCAGCCTCAAGAACCAGGGCGTTCGCGTCAGCCTCGACGATTTCGGCACCGGCTACAGCTCGCTGGCGCAGCTGCGCAGCCTGCCGTTCGACCGGATCAAGATCGATCGCAGCTTCGTCACCGGCCTGGCCAGCAACCGCAACAGCGCCGCCATCGTCCACGCCGTGGCGCTGCTGGGCAAGGACCTAGGCCTGCCGATCACCGCGGAGGGCATCGAAAGCAAGGCCGTGCTCGACCAGTTGCTGCAATATGGCGATATCAAGGGCCAGGGCTATCTCTATGGCCAGCCGCAATCGGCCGACGAAACGCTGGTGAAGCTGTCGCATCTCTCGCTGCTGCGCGGCGACGCGGCGGCGGACGGGAATGGCGAGCATATCCGGCCGTTTTCGCCCGATTCCCCGCCGCGCAAGGCGGGCAAACGCTAGACCGCCGCCGCGACAGGGGCTAGTGCGCCCCGATGGCGCGCGTTCCCTTCGTCAAGATGCATGGTCTCGGCAACGACTTCGTCGTGCTGGACGGGCGTGTCCAGGCGGTCCCGGCGATAGACGCGGCGGCCGCCGCCGCTATCGCCGATCGTCACACCGGCATCGGCTGCGATCAGCTGATCGTCCTCCAGCCTTCGCGCACCGGCGACTTCCGCATGCGCATCTTCAACGCCGACGGCAGCGAAGTGGAGGCTTGCGGCAACGCCACGCGCGCGGTCGGCCTGCTGCACGGCGCCCCTGCGCGGATCGAGACGCTGGCCGGCATCGTATCCGCCACTCCGGCCGACAGCGGCATCGCGGTGGAGATGGGCGTGCCGACGTTCGACTGGAACCGCATTCCGCTGGCCTATGCGATGGACACCCGCGCCATGCCGGTGGGCTGGGAAGAGCTGGAAAACCCCATCGCGGTCAACGTGGGCAACCCGCATGCGATATTCTTCGTGCCCGATTGCGACGCCGTCGATCTCGGCCGGTTGGGCCCCGAGATAGAGAACGACCCGCTGTTTCCCGAACGCGTCAACGTCAACGTCGCCACGGTCACCGCGCGCGATGCGATACGCCTGCGGGTGTGGGAACGCGGCGCCGGGCTGACCCGCGCCTGCGGCACCGGCGCCTGCGCCACCGCGATCGGCGCGATGCGGCGCGGACTGGTGGACCGCCGCGTCACGGTGACGCTGCCGGGCGGCCCGCTGACCATCGAATGGCGCGACGACGGCCAGATCGTCATGACCGGCCCCGCGACCGAAAGCTTCCGCGGCAGCTTCGATCCCGCCGCTTACGGAGTGCCGGCGTGACCGTGGAGGTGCTGTCGTTGGGTTGCCGGTTGAACTTGTCCGAAAGCGAGGAACTGCGCGGACTGCTGGCGGGCGGCGGCGGCGACGAGCACCTGATCGTCGTCAACAGCTGCGCGGTGACCGGCGAAGCCGTGCGCCAGACCCGGCAGGCGATCCGCCGCGCCCGCCGCAACCGCCCCGACGCGCGCCTGCTCGTCACCGGCTGCGCCGCCGAGGTGGAGCGCGAGACGCTTGCCGCCATGCCGGAGGTCGACGGCCTGATCGCCAATGCGCGAAAGCTCGATCCGCGCGCATGGAACCTGCCGCAAGGCGCACCGCGCTCGCATGTCCTGCACACCCGCGCCTTCGTCGCCGTGCAGAACGGCTGCGATCACGCCTGCACCTTCTGCGTCATCCCCCAGGGACGCGGAACCAGCCGCTCGCGTGACCTGGTCGAAGTGCTGGCGGATGTCGCCCGGCATCTCGATGCAGGCTCTGCCGAAGTGGTGCTGACCGGCGTCGACGTCACGTCCTGGGGCGCGGATCTTCCCGGCGAGCCGCGCCTCGGCGCGCTGGTGGCGGCGGTGCTCAACGCCTTTCCTGCACTCGAACGCCTGCGGCTGTCATCGCTGGACGGTGTGGAGATAGATGCCGAACTGCTCGAACTCCTGGGCGGCGAACGGCGGGTCATGCCGCACGTCCATCTTTCGCTGCAATCTGGCGACGACATGATCCTGAAGCGCATGAAGCGCCGCCATTCGCGCCGCGATGCCGTGTCGCTGGTGGACCGCCTCCGCGCGCGCCGGCCGGACATCGCCGTGGGCGCCGACATCATCGCCGGCTTCCCGACCGAGGACGAGGCGATGCACGCCCGCAATGCATCGATCATCGATGAGCTGGGCGTCGTCCACGGTCATATCTTCCCTTATTCGCCCCGCCCCGGCACACCCGCAGCGCGCATGCCGCAAGTCGATCCCGCGCGCGTGAAGGCCCGCGCCGCCGACTTGCGCGAAGCCGTCGCCCGGCAGCGCGACCGCTGGCTGGCGGCGCAAGTGGGCCGCCCGCTCAAGGTGCTTGCCGAGCGTGACGGGACCGGCCATGCGGAAAACTTCGCTCGGGTGCGCCTGCCGCAAGGCACACGTCCCGGAACCATCGTCGCCGTGACTCCCGGCCAAGTGACCGAAGGAATGCTGGCATGAGCGGCGAAAGCTGGAGCGAAAGGCTGTTCGGCGGCTTCCGCAAGACGTCGGAACGCCTGTCAGAGAACCTGTCGGGCATCGTCTCCAAGGGCAAGCTGGACGAGGCGCAGCTCGACGATATTGAGGACGCGCTGATCCTCTCCGATCTCGGCCCGCGCGCCGCCGCCCGCATCCGCGAGCGCCTGTCGGACGAACGGTTCGAACGCGGCGCCGACGAGGACGCGATCAAGAAGGCGGTGGCGGAAGAAATCGCCGCGATCCTGCGCCCGGTGGCCAAGCCGCTGGAAGTGGTCGCCTTCCCCCGCCCGCAAGTGATCCTGACGATCGGCGTCAACGGATCGGGCAAGACCACGACCATCGCCAAGCTGGCCCATCTGTTCCAGGAACAGGACTATGGCGTCATGCTGGCCGCCGGCGACACCTTCCGCGCCGCCGCCATCGGCCAGCTCGGCGTCTGGGCGGACCGGCTGGGCGTTCCGCTGATCCGTGGCCCCGAAGGCGGCGACCCCGCCAGCATCGTGTTCGACGCGGTGAAGGCGGCAACCGAACAGGGCATCGATGCGTTGATCGTCGATACGGCCGGGCGGCTGCAGAACAAGCGCGAGCTGATGGACGAGCTGGCCAAGATCCGCCGCGTGCTGGGCCGACTGAACCCCGAAGCGCCGCACGACGTCGTGCTGGTGCTCGATGCGACGAACGGCCAGAACGCCTTGCAGCAGATCGAAACCTTCAGGGAAGTGGCCGGCGTGAGCGGGATCATCATGACCAAGCTGGACGGCACCGCGCGCGGCGGCGTGCTGGTCGCAGCGGCCGAGCAATATGGCCTGCCGATCCACGCCATCGGCGTCGGCGAGAAGATCGACGATCTTCGCCCCTTCGACCCCGATCTGGTCGCCAGGGTCATCGCGGGGGTGGCATGATGAACGACAGCGCCGCCAAGCCCCGCAAGCCGTCCACCTGGCTGAACCTGCTGGTCGATTACGCCCCGGTCCTAGTCTTCTTCGTCAGCTACCGCATGCTGCGGCCCGACGACAGCAGCGAAAGCATCGCCGAAGTGCTGGCCGTCACCAAAAGCACGATCGCCTTCATCGTGGCCACCCTGATCGCGCTTGTCGTATCGAAATGGAAGCTCGGCAGGATCGCCCCGATGCTGTGGGTCACGACCGTGCTGGTCGTCGGTTTCGGCGCGCTGACGGTATGGAGCCAGGACCCGTTCTGGATTCGCCACAAGCCGACCGCTGTCTATCTGCTGTTCGCCGCGGTGCTGTTCGCCGGGCTGATCCGCGGCAAGGCGACGCTCAAGATCCTGCTAGAAAGCGCGTTCGACGGGCTGGACGATGCCGGCTGGATGAAGCTGTCGCGCAACTGGGCGTTTTTCTTCCTGTTCCTGGCGGGCCTCAACGAAGTCTTCGCGCACGATGCCTGGTTCACGTTCGACCAGTGGCTGCAGGCGAAACTGATCGTCTTCCTGCCGCTCTCCTTCATCTTCACTTTCGCGCATATCCCGATGCTGCTGCGCCACGGGCTGGGCAAGGACGCGGAAGCCGAGGCGCTGAGCGAAACACCGCACGAATAAGTGCGTAAGTGCACAAAATGATGTGACATCGCCGCGTCCCGGCGCAATAATCCCGCGCGACCGCGCACCTGCCGGCCAGGACATAAAAATCGCAAGAGGTTCGCTCGGAAGCTCAAGAGCTTCCGACAGATAGGGGGATATAATGGGCAAGTTTTTCGGTAACCTGCATCTCGTGCTCGCCGTGGGCGTGGTGCTCGCCGTGGTGGTGATGATGGCTTTCGCGCCGTCCGCGCCGGTCGACGTCAATTCCGTGTTCCGCTGGTTCCACGTGTTCTTCGGCGTGCTGTGGATCGGCCTGCTCTATTACCTGAACTTCGTCCAGGTGCCGACGATGCCCAAGGTTCCCGCCGAGCTGAAGAAGGGCGTCACCGGCTTCATCGCCCCCAAGGTGTTCTTCTTCTTCCGCTATTCCGCGCTGCTGACGGTGCTGACCGGCCTCGTGATCGCCGTGGTCAGCGGCTATGCGCATCAGGCGTTCACGTTCAGCGGCGAAGGCAACATCAACCTGATCGGCCTCGGCATGTGGCTCGCGCTCATCATGTTCTTCAACGTCTGGGCGATCATCTGGCCCGCGCAGAAGAAGATCCTCGGCATCGTCGAGGCGACCGACGAGGAAAAGGCCAAGGCGACGCCGGTGGCCCTCGCCGCCAGCCGCACCAACCTGCTGCTGTCGCTGCCGATGCTCTACTGCATGGTCAGCGCCAACCTGGGGTAACGTATGATTTATCCTCTCCCTGCACGGGAGAGGATAGCGAGGCTTGCTCCGCCAGGAGCTAGCGCAGCTTGGAGAGGGTCAGCGCCTGGAGGCTTCCTCTCCAACTTCAACTAAATGCAACGCATCAAGTCTGCGTACCCTCTCCCCGGCGGGGAGAGGGTAAACACCGTCAACCCTGTTGATCGGCCCGGCTCACGCCCTCGCCATCCAGGTTCTGCGCCACGAATTCCCAGTTGATCGCCTTTTCGAGCAGTGCATCGAGGTAGTTCGGCCGCGCGTTGCGATAGTCGATGTAATAGGCGTGCTCCCAGACATCGAGCGTCAGCAGCGGCTTGTAATCATAGACGACGGGCGTGTCGGCGTCGTGCAGCGACGTGACCTTGAGCTTGTCGCCCTCCAGCACCAGCCATCCCCAGCCGCTGGCGAAATGGCCGGCGCTTTCGGCCTTCAGCTTGGCGACCAGTTCGGCCGTCGAGCCGAAATCGCGCTCGATCAGTTCCTTCAGCTTGCCGGTCGGCTCCTGCGTCTTGGGCGAGAGGCACTGCCAGTAGAAGCTGTGGTTCCAGATTTGCGCGGAGGCGTTGAACAGCTTCTGATTGCCGGTTTCCTTGGCCTTGCGGATCACCTCGACAAGGCTCGCGCCTTCGAGGCCGGCGGCGCCGATCTGGTCGTTGGCCTGGGTGACATAGGCGTTGTGGTGCTTGCCGTGATGATAATCGAAAGTCTCGGCGGTCAGGATGCTGCCGAAGGCGTCCTTGGCGTAGGGAAGTTCGGGAAGAACGAAAGCCACTCTCTGCTCCTTTTATGATCGGGCCTGAACCCGGCCCTATCTGGTGATCGCAACGCGCTTGTGACGGCGCACGACGCCCGCCGTCGACTAGACGTTCGCCGCAAGCGACGAAAATTGGAAAAACTGATGGCAACGCGTGGGTTTTCAGATTTCCACGGGGGGTTTCAGATTTCCAGCTGGCTGCCCAGTTCGACGACGCGGTTGGTCGGCAGGCGGAAAAACTCCATCGCGCTGGCGGCGTTGCGCAGCATCCAGGCGAACAGCTTCTCGCGCCAGATCGCCATGCCCGGCTTGGCCGATGGCAGCAGGGTCTGGCGCGACAGGAAGAAGCTGGTCTTCATCATCTCGAACGGCTCTCCGCACATCGTCACGGTCTTCAGCGCGGCGGGGACGTCGGTTTCCTCCAGGAAGCCGTAGCGCAGGACCACGCGGTAGAAGCCGTTGCCCAGCGTCTTCACCTCGTGACGCACCGATTCGTCGACATGGGGCACGCCCTGGATCGCCACCGTCAGGATGACGACACGCTCGTGCAGCACCTTGTTATGCTTGATGTTGTGCAGCAGCGCCGAAGGAACGCCTTGATAAGTGGAGGCCATGAAGATCGCCGTGCCCGGCACGCGCGTGGCGCTGGAATGCGCGCTCTTGGCGAAGACCTCGATCGGGATCGTGCCTTCCGCCATGTTCGCCTGCATCAGCGCCCTGCCCTTCGACCATGTCGTCAGGATCGTGAAAATGATCAGCGCCATCAGCAGCGGGAACCAGCCGCCGTCGGGGATCTTGGTAATGTTCGACGCGAAGTAGAAGAAGTCCAGCGTGAAGAACAGGGCGATCAGGCCATAGGCCAGCGGACGCGGCCACTGCCAGACGCGGCGGACCAGGAACAGCAGCATGATCGTGGTGCACAGCATGGTGCCCGTCACCGCGATGCCATAGGCGGCGGCCAGGCTCGACGATTGCTGGAACAGCATGACCAGCACCAGGACCATTATCATCAGTGCCCAGTTGATGACCGAAATGTAGATCTGCCCCTGCGCGAGCGAGGTGTGGCTGATGCGGATGCGGGGCATCAGGCCCAGCTGCACCGCCTGCTGGACGACGGAGAAGGCCCCGGTGATGACCGCCTGGCTGGCGATGATCGTGGCCGCCGTCGCCAGCAGCACCAGCGGCAGGCGCCATTCGGGCGAGGCGAGCAGGAAGAACGGATTCTCCGCCGCGGCCGGATCGTTGAGCAGCAGCGCCGCCTGCCCGAGATAATTGAGCATGAGCGCCGGGAACACGCCCGCCAGCCAGGCGAGCTGGATCGGCCGCCGCCCGAAATGGCCCATGTCGGCATAGAGCGCCTCCGCGCCGGTCAGCGCCAGCACGATGGAGCCCAGCGCAAGGAAGCCCGCCAGCGGATCGAACATCAGGAACCGCAGCCCCCAGATCGGGTTGAGCGCCGCCAGCACGTCGGGCCGGTCCACGATGCTGAGCACGCCCAGCACCGCCAGGGTGGCGAAATAGACGAGCATCACCGGGCCGAACAGCTTGCCGATCCGCTCGGTGCCGCGCGACTGGATGAGGAACAGGGCGACAAGGATGCCCGCCGCCAGCGGCAGCACGAACTGTTCGAAACCCGCTTCGACCACCACCAGGCCTTCGACCGCCGACAGGACGGAGATGGCGGGCGTAATCATGCAGTCGCCCATGAACAGCGCGGTGGCGAGGACGCCCAGCATGATGAGGCCCTTGCTCCAGCGCGCGGCGCCGGTGCTGCGCTGGATCAGCGCCAGCAGGGCCAGGCTGCCGCCTTCGCCCTGGTTGTCGGCGCGCAAGGTCAGCAGCACGTACTTGCCCGTCACCAGGATGATGAGCGACCAGAACATCAGGCTGACGACGCCGAAGACGTGCACCAGATCGACATCGAGCGGATGGTGCCCGACGAAGGTTTCCTTCACCGCGTAAAGCGGAGACGTGCCGATATCGCCATAGACAACGCCGATCGCGCCCAGCGCCAGCTTGGCGAGGCTGCCGTGGTGCTGGCCGTGGGCCTGATCGGGTGTATCGGCTGCCGGCGCAGGCTCGCCATCGCTCGTTCCTGACGCGTCCCCTGAGGCGTCCGAAACGTCATGCTTCGCTTCACTCATGTCTGCGCCCCGTGGTGAATGGACTCACCTAGCCGATTCTGGACTCTTGCAGCAACGCGGCGGCGCTTAGCAGTACACAAACGCAGCGGCAATGCGCTGTTCATCTCACGACAAGAAGGCTGGCTAACGTGCGGGATTCGCCTGCCCCATCGCCTGCCCTTGGCGAACGATGAACTCGTCCAGCTGTGCCAGCCGCTGTTCCAGGTCGGCACGCCACGGCGCGTCCGGCGGCGATCGTTGCAGGACATCGGCCCACAGGCTTCGTGCTTCCTCCAGCCGGCCCGACTGCGCCAGCGCCATGCCCAGGAAAAACGGCGGGCCGGGATTGTCGGGCGCGGCTTCCGACGCCTGGCGAAAGGCATAGAGCGCTGCCGGGGACAACGTCCCTTCGGCGTGGGCGACAAGCGCGTTGGCGAGCGCCAGCCACGCCTCGCCATTCTTCGGCTCCTTTTCCACCGCGCCGAGCAGGATACCCGCCGCATCGGAAAATTGCCCGCGCCGGGCGAAGGCGTCGGCGGTCACCACCCAGTTGCCGCCTTGCGTCCCGCTCGCCTCGCCCAGCGAGCGGCGCGCATCGACCATGGCCGCGGCATCGCCGACGATCTTCTCGACCGGCTCCTTGGGAGCGCCGGGCAGGCCCGGACTGCCCTGCAGGCCATAACCGGCCACACCCAGCAGCAGCGCCGCACCGATGGCCTCCCAGCCCGATCGCGGTGCGCGCATGACGAAAGCGATGGCCACGAAGGCCAGCGCGGCGATCAGGATCGGCAGCGCCCAGCTCATTTCGCGGAACCGCCGCTCTTGCCGAACCGCCGCCGCAGCAGGAGCGCCGCCAGCGCCAGAAGGAACAGCGGCGCGGCGAACAGCGGCCAGGTAAGCTGCGTCACGCGCGGCGCATAGCTGACGTAATCGCCGTAACGCTCGACCAGCCAGGCGCGGATAGCTTCGGGCTCCTCGCCGGCAGCGATCCGCTGGCGCACCTGGCTGCGCATGTCGCCAGCCATGGGCGCGTCGGAATCGGCGATCGACTGACTCTGGCACTTGAGGCAGCGCAAGGTTTCCATCAGCCCCTGCGCTTTCGCTTCGAGCACGGGATCGTCGAGCTGGCGATAGGCGTAGGGCGCGGGCGGCAGGGTGTCCTGCGCGGCGGCAGCGGCGGCGAACCACAAACCCGCCACTATTGCGAAAAATGCAACGGCCCTGGTCCAGCGGAGATCGATCCCCCCCTGGAAGGGTGTCCCGCGATCGAGAGGGCGATACCCCTCCGCCACCGCGTTCGGCGACGGTCCGCCTTCCCTTTCAGAGGAGAATCGGGTGAGCACCGCCATCACTGCGCCTCCGCCAATTTCCGCAGGATCGTCGGCACGTCCCCGGCGCGGATATCGCCGATGTGCTGATAGCGGATCACGCCCTTGCCATCGATGACGAAAGTTTCGGGCACGCCCGAGGAACCGATGGCCAGCTGCACCGCGCTGACGTCGTCGGCGCCGATACGCACGAAAGGATTGCCGTTGCGCGCAAGGAACGCGGAAACGTCCTCGCTGCGGTCGCGGATGGCGATGCCGTCGATCTGCACGCCCTGCTTAGCCAGTTGCGCAAGCTGCGGCGCTTCGACCGCGCAGGGGATGCACCAGCTGGCGAAAATGTTGAGCAGGCGGGGTTTGCCGCCCGTCACGAAATCGGCGCGCGACAAACCGGGCCTTCCGGGAAACGCGGGGCGCAGGGCGAATTCGGGCAACGGCTTGCCGATCATCGCGCTGGCGACCTCGCGGTCCGCCGGGCGCATCAATCCGATCAGGACCAGCGCCACGAAACCGGCGAACAGCGCCAGCGGCAGCCACAGCGTCCAGCGACGCGGTTTCACTTCGGCAGCCTCGGGCGCCGGATCGCTCATCGTCCCTGCCTCCCCCGGCGATAGGCGATCTTGCCACGCGCGACGATGCGGCGCAGGTCGCTCGCCACGCGGCCGATCATCGCCAGCAGCCCACCAAGCGCGATCATGATGCCGCCGAACCAGATCATCGTCACGAAGGGTTTCCACCACAGGCGCAGCTGCCAGCGGCCATCGCCGGCATCCTCTCCGACGACGGCATAGAGCTGCCCGTTCCACCGCGTCACCAGCGCAGATTCGGATGTCTGCTGCGGCGGCGTCCAGAAATAGCGCGCCTGCGGATGGATTTCGACCGCGGCGCCGCCGTCGTAACGCGCTTTCATCCGCGCTTCGAGCGCTGTCCAATTCGGCCCGGCGACCGGCTCGATACGATCGAAGACGATCCGCCACGGGCCGACGCTCACCGTTTCGCCCGGCCGCGCGGCCACCAGCTTCTCGATCGAGAACGCGCTGTCGCTGGCCATGCCGAACAAGGCGACGGCAATGCCGAGATGCGCCGTGACCATGCCCCATACGGGCAGCGGCGTGCGGCGCAGGTTGCGTCCGCGCAAGGGCAGCAGGCTCGCCAGCGCCAGGCCGCCCGCCAGCGACAGGCCGATGAACGGCAACGCCCCGATGCCGCTGCGGAACGCCAGCAGGGCGGCGACCAGCAGCACCAGCAAGGCGGGCACGACGACGATCGCCCTCACCCGGGCAAAGGCGTCGCGGCGCCAGCGCAGCAAAGGACCCACCGCCATGACCAGCAGCATGGGAACAGCAAAGATCGCGCCGACCGGATTGAAGTAAGGCGGCCCGACCGAAACCTTGGCCCCCATCGCCTCGGCCAGCAGCGGGTACAGCGTGCCGAACAGCACGATGCCGAGGATTGCGGAGAGCGCCACGTTGTTGAACACCAGCGCGCCTTCGCGGCTGACCGGCGCGAACCGCTCGCCCTCGCTGACGCTCGCCGCGCGCAGGCCGAACAGGGTCAGCGCGCCCCCGATGTTGATCGCCAGCAGGACCAGGATGAAGCTGCCTCGTTCGGGATCGACGGCGAAGGCGTGAACGCTGGTCAGGATGCCCGACCGCACCAGGAAGGTGCCGATCATCGACATGGAAAAAGCGACGACGCCCAGCATCACCGTCCAGGCGCGCAAGGCGTTGCGCGCCGCCAGCACGCTGACCGAATGGAGCAGCGCGGTCGCCGCCAGCCAGGGCATCAGCGATGCGTTCTCGACCGGGTCCCAGAACCACCAGCCGCCCCAGCCCAGCTCGTAATAGGCCCAGTACGAACCGGCGGTGATGCCCAGCGTCAGGAATATCCAGGCGCCCAGCACCCAGGGCCGCATGGCGCGGGCGAAAGCGGGGCCAACCTCACGCGTGACGAGCGCGCCGATGGCGAAGCTGAAGGCGATCGAAAGCCCGACATAGCCGAAATAGAGCGTCGGCGGATGGAAGGCGAGGCCGATGTCCTGCAGCAGCGGGTTCAGCCCCTGGCCTTCGTCCGGGACCGGACTGGACCGTTCGAACGGGTTCGAAGAGAACAGCAGGAAGGCGTAAAATCCCAGGCTGACGAAGGCCTGGCCCGCCAGCGTCGCCAGCATCGTGCGTTCGGGCAGGCGGCGCTCCACCAGCGCGACGAAACCGCCGGCCAGGCTCATCACCGTGACCCACAGCAGCATCGAACCTTCGTGGTTGCCCCAGGTTCCGGCGAACTTGTAGATGAAGGGCTTGGCCGAATGCGAATTCATCGCGACCAGCTTCACCGACAGGTCCGTCTCGCAGAACAGCACGATCAGCGCCACGAAGGACAGGCAGCACAGCAATCCCTGCACGACGGCGACCGGGCGCACGACGCCGGCCAGCGTCCCGCCCCGCGCCGTCAGGCCCAGCGAGCCGGCGATGAGCTGAAGCCCCGCCAGAGCGCCCGCCAGCCACAGCGCGACAAGACCCAGTTCGGCGATCATTTCGTCTCCGCGACGACTTGCGCGGCCTGATGCTCGCTCATATCCTTAAGCTCGCGGGGCACGTATTTCTCGTCATGCTTGGCCAGCAGGTTGTCGGCGATGAACGTGCCGTCCGCCGCCAGCTTGCCCTCTGCGACGACGCCCGATCCTTCGACGAACAGCGAAGGCACGATACCCCGGAAGCTGACCGGAACGCGCGCCTTGCCGTCGCCGACCAGGAAGGTGATCGTCACGCCGTCGGGCGCGGTCTTCAGCGATCCGCGCTCCACCATGCCGCCCAGCCGCACCGCGCGGTCGGGTTCGGGCCGATGGATCAGGATGTCGCTGGGTACGTAGAAATACGACGCCTGATTGCGCAGAGCCCAGGCGGCCAGCAACCCCGCCCCCACCAGCGCGACAAGCGCGATGACCAGCAGGACGAGCCTCTGGTGCTTGGGCTTGATGGCGGTCACTTTCCCCGGCTCTTGTCGCGGCGACGCTCGGCCGCGCGCATGGCGATCCAGCTCCACGCGACCATGGCCAGCGTCCCCAGCACGCCCACCGCATAAGCGGCATAGACGAAGCTCATCTGGTCGAGCGCTTCGCGCATCAGACGGCAGCCTTGCGGCGCAGGCGCGCTTCGGCCTGGACGTCGGCCAGGATCGCGCGCATCCGGGCCAGCACAACGCCGCCGAAGATCAGCGAAAAGCCCACCGTCCCCACCAGCAGCGGCCAGAGGAACGTGCCGTCGATCGAAGACTGGCCCATGGTGATGCTGGGGGGCTGGTGCAGGCTGTTCCACCAGACGACCGAACGGTTGATAATCGGGATGTTGATCGCGCCGACCAGCCCGAAGATCGCCGCCACGCGGCTGCCGTTGCCGTCGCGCTGGGTGGCGTCGGCCAGGGCGATATAGCCGAAATAGAGGAACAGCAGCACCAGCATGCTGGTAAGCCGTCCGTCCCACACCCACCAGGTTCCCCATGTCGGCCGTCCCCAGAGCGAACCGGTGACCAGGCAGATCGCGGTGAACACCGCGCCGGGCACCGCGGCGGCGCGCGCCGCTATGCCCGAGAGCGGATGGCGCCAGACCAGCTCCATCAGGCTGGCCACGGCGATCGCGGTCCAGCCGCCCATGCCCAGCCAGGCCGAAGGAACGTGGATATAAAGGATGCGCACGGTGTCGCCCATCAGCCGGTCGGGCGGCACGACGAGGAAACCCCAGGCAAGCGCCGCGCCCGCGACGACCAGCCCCGACACCAGAAGCAGCGGCGTCAGCCAGCGGGCCAGGCGCAGGAAGCGGGCGGGATTGGCGAAGCCATGCATCGTAGCGGCGCTTTGGCAGTCGGCGGGGCGGCGGGCAAGCCGGAACGTCCCGACAGGTGGAAAGGTCTGGCGGTCGATCAGCGGCCGATCATCTTCCGATCAGGGCCTGGGCCATGGCGTCGGCCACCTGATCGGACGAGCGACCCTCGGCCCCCGCGCGGTTCCAGATGTCGGTCAGCCGCACCGGGATCTCGCGCAGCTTCGCGTGGACCCGCCCGATATCGCAGCGCTCGCCCGACTGGCGGGCAAGGTATTCCAGGCTAACGCTGATGATCCCGCCGGCGTTTATGACATAGTCGGGCGCATAAAGGGTGCCCCGCGCCGCCAGCGCCGGCCCATGGTGCGGCCGCGCGAGCTGGTTGTTCGCCCCGCCAGCCACGATGGGAGCAGAGAGCCGGGCGATACCGGTGTCGTCCAAAATCGCGCCAAGCGCGTTGGGGCTGAAAACGTCGCACTCCACCGCCATGATCGCATCGGCGGCGACATGCGCCGCGCCCAGCTCTGCGGCAAGATTCGCGGCGCGGGGCGCATCGATATCGGCCAGCGTCAGCCGCGCGCCGTCACGCGCCAGCAGGCGGGCGACGCCGCCGCCGACACTGCCGGTGCCCTGGATGGCGACATGCACGCCGGCCATGTCCTCGCGCCCGAGCTTGTGCGCCACGGCGGCCTTGATGCCATAATAGATGCCCAGCGCTGTGTAGGGTCCGGGATCGCCCCCCGCGGCGCCGGGATCGACGGAAGGCAGCCCTGTGACGTGCGGCGTGCGCGCGGCGATGGCGATCATGTCCGCCTCGGTCATGCCGACATCCTCGGCGGTGACGTATTGGCCTCCCAAAGCGGCAATTGCGTCGCCGAAAGCGGCAAGCATCTCTGGTGTGCGGCGCCCGTCGGCATCGGCCAGGATCACGCCTTTTCCGCCGCCCATCGGCAATCCGGCCATCGCGTTCTTGTAGCTCATCCCGCGCGAAAGCCGCAGCGCGTCGCGCATCGCCATGGCGGGATCGGGATAGTGCCAGAACCGCGTTCCGCCAGCGCCAGGCCCGAGATGCGTGGAATGCAGCGCCAGGATGGCGGTCAGTCCGCTCTGCCGGTCATGCACCAGCTGGACCATTTCATGCTCGTCGAAATCGGGATCGGTCCAGAAAGCCGCCACGCGCGTCTCCGTCGAAAGGATCATGCTCTCGATAAGGATGGGAAGACTGGGGCGACCGAGGGGTCTCGAACCCCCGACCTCCGGTACCACAAACCGGCGCTCTAACCAACTGAGCTACGGTCGCCATAGTCATTCGCGCCTATCGGACCGCATGCCGATAGGTAGCGCCTCCGATGCCTGCAAGCGGCGATCGGTGCGGGAGCGCGCTCTTGCACAGGCTACCCGAATTGGGAAGCGAAAAACTCGGCAGGCGCACCAAGGCCGCAATTTTCTTTCATCGCCGCGGGAGCTATCACGCCGCCATGCAACGCCCCGGCGAATCATCCGCGGAACATCTCCTCGCCCGAAAGGGCATGCAACGCGTGCCCAGCCCGAAGCTGGAGCTGTTCATCCTGCGCGATTTCCTGTCGGCCGATCACTGCGCCGCACTGATCGACCGGATCGAGGCGCAGCGCCGCCCCTCCACCATCGCCGACGCCAATGGCGACGATGCGTTCCGGACCAGCGAGACCTGCGACCTCGATCATGCCGATCCGGCAGTGGCCGAACTCGGCGAACTCCTGGCTGCGGTGTCGGGCATCGATCCCGCCCATGGCGAGCCGCTCCAAGGGCAACGCTACGAGATCGGCCAGCAGTTCAAGGCGCATACCGACTATTTCGAACCGGGCGGCGCCGATTTCTCACGCTACTGCTCGGTCGCGGGCCAGCGCACCTGGACCTTCATGATCTATCTGAACGATGTGGCGGCGGGCGGAGCGACGCGCTTCAAGGAGATCGACAAGATCGTCCAGCCCGAGCGCGGCAAACTGCTGGCCTGGAACAACCGCCGGCCCGACGGATCGGTGAACTACGCGACCCTGCATCACGGCATGAAAGTGCGGCAGGGGCTGAAATACGTCATTACCCGCTGGTATCGCGAGCGCCCCTGGGGCTGACGCTCGGTGCCTGTTCGGAAAATCGCGGAAGGGCGATTTTCGTTTCGCACCAATCTCTCAGGCGGCCTCGCGTGCGCCGCTGTCGTCGGCGCTTTCCCGTTCGTAGCGCGCCTGCGCGGCGTGGATCGAATCGATATTGTCGATCGCCCAGGTCGCCAGCGCGCAGACCGGCCCGCGCAGCGATTCGCCCAGCGGGGTCAACGCATAGTCGACGCGCGGCGGAATCGACGGCGTCACCGTCCGCGTCACCAGCCCGTCCCGCTCCAGCCCGCGCAGGCTGAGCGTGAGCATGCGTTGGGAAATCGTCGGAATCTCCCGGCGCAATTCGTTGAACCGGCGCGATCCGTCCGCCAGCGTCGAGACGATCAGCATGCTCCATTTGTCGCCGATACGCTGAAGGACTTCATTGATGCTCCGGCAAGCCGGGCTTTCGACGTCGTGCGCCATGCTGATCTCCTGCACCTCCCGACCGGCTCTGCCGGTAACAGCGGTGTGCCTATGCCACAAAAATGTGCCTTCTTGCGGGGGTTTCGATGGTGGTTACTTAGAGTGCCTCAGTACCAAATCAATACCAAAGAGGCGTCCATGACCATTCTCCACATCGACAGCAGCATCACCGGCGAAGCCAGCGTGTCGCGCCGGATCAGCCAGGCAATCGTCGACCGCATCGCATCCGCCGCTCCGGGCACCGCCGTTGTCCAGCGCGACCTCGCGGCCCAGCCCCTGCCCCACCTCACCCTCGCGGCGATGGCCGACCACAGCGTGCTGGAGGAATTCCTTGCCGCCGATACCGTGGTGATTGGCGCACCGATGTACAACTTCTCGCTGCCGACCCAGCTCAAGGCGTGGATCGACCGTATCCTGATCGCCGGGCGGACATTCCGCTACACCGCCACGGGGCCGGAAGGGCTGGCCGGCGGAAAGCGGGTGATCGTGGCGATTGCGCGCGGCAGCGTCTTCGAAACCGGCGCGGCGCTGGAACATGCCGAAAGCTATCTGCGGACGGTGTTCGGCTTCATCGGCATCACGCCCGAATTCGTCATCGCCGAAGGAGTGGCCATCGGGCCGGAACAGCGCGAGGCGGCCCTGCACAACGCGCTTGGCGAAACGACCCGGCTCGCGGCCTGAACCGCAACGCAAAAAGGGCGGCCTCACGGCCGCCCTTTCGTTTCTTATCGCAGAAGGGCTCAGCCCTTCTTGAGCGTGAGACCACCGAAGCGCTTGTTGAACTGAGCGACACGGCCGCCCGCGTCGAGCAGGCGCTGATTGCCGCCGGTCCATGCCGGGTGCGACGTCGGATCGATGTCGAGCGTCATCGTGTCGCCTTCCTTGCCCCAGGTGGAGCGCGTTTCGAAGACGGTGCCGTCGGTCATCTGCACCTTGATCGTGTGATAATCGGGATGGATTTCGGGCTTCATCGATCGGTCTTTCACTGCGGCCGGTTCCGACCGGCCTGGATATGGAAGGCGCGCGCATAGCCGCGCGGCGGCTGATTGTCCAGCCTGACGACCGGGTCACGGCGTCGGGCGGACGACTTCACCACGCCATTTTCAGGACTCCGGCGGATCCGCCACCATCGCGGTGAACTTCACTTCGCAAGTCACCTTGCCATCCGCCGAGGCCTTGCCCCAGAACTTGCAGACCCGCGCGCGTTTCTGGACGAAGCCGACATTGAGGTCGAGCAGGACGCCCGGCTCCACCGGGTTGCGGAACTTGGCTTCGTCGATCGACATAAAATAGACAAGCTTGCCCGAACCCGCGAGCTCCAGCGTCTCGATCGCCAGGATCGCCGCCGCCTGCGCCAGCGCCTCGATTTGCAGGACGCCGGGCATGATCGGACGACCGGGGAAATGACCCTGGAAGAACTGCTCGTTAAAGCTCACCGCCTTTACCGCGTGAATCTCCTCGCCGATGTCCAGCGATATCACCCGGTCCACAAGCAACAGCGGATAGCGATGCGGCAGCGCCGCCAGTATCTTGCGAATATCGTAAGCGGGAGCGGCAGCGCCGCCCCCGTTCGTTCCCTCGGTCATCCCCCGTTCCTCGTTAAGCTGTCATCGGCCTTGGGGCTGCTGCCCGGCCGGACGGGCAGGAGCGGCGGCCGGAGACGGGGCGGCGCCCTGCTGCGCGCGCGCTTCACGAACCTGGCGCGGTTCCCAGCCCGAAGGCGGCACGACCTGCACCGACGGGATCAGCTTGTTCAGCTCGTCGAGGATCGCCTGGTTGAGGTTGTAGGTGTTGTGCGCCGAGATGACGTCGCCCGGCGAAAGCAGCAGGCTGATCTGCTTCGAATTCATCGCCGCCTGCACGGCCGGCGCGAGCTTGTCGTTGATCTGCTCTTCGGCATAGGCTTCGGACAGCGCGACCGGCTGCAGGATACGCTGCAGTTCCTGTTCGCCCGAGGCCTGTATCTGCTGGATCTGCTGCGCCTGCTGCTGCAGCGCCGTCTGGTTGGCGTTGGGCGCCGCGCGATCGCGGTTGAACTTGTCGGCCAGCGGCTGCAACTGCGCCGTGATGGCGTTGCGACGCGCATTCGCCTGGTCGAGCTGCGCCTTGTAGCTAGTCTGGCGCGCGGTCTGGGCGTTCTTGAACGCGCTGGAATTGGCGACCACCGCTTCCAGGTTGGCGATGCCAAGACCCGGAACGATAGGTTGAGCGGCCTGCGCCATGACGACGACGGGCTGGGCGGCGGCGGTCAGCAGAAGGCCTGCGATCGCGGTCTTGAGAAGCTTTTTCATCAGAACTGGGTTCCCACGTTGAAAGTGAAGGCCTTGGGATCGTCGCCGGGCTGCTTCACGAGGACTCTGGCGAAATCGATACGGAACGGACCGAAAGGCGAATTCCAGTTGACGCCGATGCCTATGGCAACGCGCGGCTTCCAGGTGTTGCCCAGGAACTCCTCGACGAAGCGCAGCGACTGGCCGATCGGTTCGTTGTTCGCATATTGCGCGCTCGGCGGATTCGCGTTGGTCGGGCTGGTGACGGTGGTGTTCTTCGTCGTATCGACGCTGCCATCGGCATTCAGCGCGTTCACCTGATTGTACTGCGCATTGCCGTTGGAATCGCGCTGCGCGATGAAGCAACCGGCCTCGGTCCCGCAATTCGTCTCAAGCCTCGGCGAACGAATTCCCCAGACCGAGCCGACATCGAGGAACACAGAGGGGCGCAGACCCAGTTCGCGAGCGCCCGAACCGAGCGGAATCTCCAGTTCGGCGCGGGCCTGATAGTAGTACTTGCCGCCCAGCGCGTCGTCGTTCCACTCGTTGCGCTTGGTCGAGGGGGCGTCGAAAATCCCATTGCCGTCGGTGTCGACAGTGAAATTCTTGCGCAACACGCGCGGGCCGATGCCGCGAATGTCGAACCCGCGCATCTGCGGCTCGCCCAGATAGAAGCGGTCCGTCAGGCGGATCGAATCGACGAAGGGATTGCCGTTGTCCTCCAACGACTTGATCGCGCCACCTTCGCCGGATACCGAGAAGATGAAGCCTTTGCCCAGCGGCCAGTACTTGGCGGCGTTCGCGCGGAAACGGGCGTACTTTACCGTGCCGCCAAGCCCGGAGAAATCGCCGCTGAGCGAGACGATCTCACCGCGCGAAGGACGGATACGATTGTCCAGCTTGTCGTAGATCAGCGACAGACCCAGGATGGAGCTGGTGCGCTTGCCGATGGCGTCGCACAGATAGCGGCCGGCAAGCAGCGGATCGCATTCCAGCAAGGGCGGGTTCTGACGATCGCTGTAGAACTGGGCCCGATCGAGCGACACGTCGTCGTAGTTCAGGGTATAGCGGGCCACGACCGTCATATATTCGGTCAGCGGCATACCGGCACGGAGCTGGAAACCGGTGGTCGCCTGCTGATAGGTCGTATTGCGCTCGCTCAGGTTGAAGCCGAAGCTGCTGAGATCGCGCCGGTAGATGTCGATCCCCGCCGAGATGTTGCGGTCGAACAGATAAGGCTCGGTGAAGCTCGCCTCGACGCTCTTCGTATATTTCGAATAGCTGCCCGATAGGCCAACGGTCTGGCCGCGACCGCGGAAATTGCGCTGCTGGATCGACGCCTGGAAGATGAAGCTTTCGATCGACGAGAAACCGGCCGAAAGCTGGAGTTCGCCGGTGGGCTTTTCCTCGACGTTCGCTTCAAGGATGATGCGATCCTCGGCGCTGCCGGGCTTCTGCTCGACCTCGAACTTTTCCTGGAAGTAACCGAGCGACTTGATGCGCTCGCTGGACCGCTTGACCTGAAGCGAGTTGAACGCGTCGCCCTCGGCGATACGGAATTCGCGGCGGATCACCTTGTCCTGGGTCAGCGTGTTGCCGTTGACGTCGATCCGCTCGACATAGACGCGCGGCGCTTCGGCGATGACGAAGTTGACCCCCATGGTCAGGTTTTCTTTGCTGCGGTCGTATTCCGGCCGCACGTCCGCGAAGGCGTATCCGAAGGTGCCGGCGGTCTGGTTCAGCTTCTCGATCGTGTCTTCGACCAGCTTGGCGTTATACCAGTCCCCCGCCTTCATCGGCAGCTGCTTGGCCAGCACTTCACCGTCGAAGTCGCGCAGCTGGCTGTCCACCTTGACGTCCGAGAACTTGTAGCGATCGCCTTCCTCGACGACGTAGGTGATGATGAAGTCCTGCTTGTCGGGCGTCAGCTCGGCCACGGCGGACACGACGCGGAAATCGGCATAGCCCTGCGTCAAATAGAACTGGCGCAGCTTCTGCTGATCGAACGCCAGGCGATCGGGATCGTAGCTGGTGCCCGAGCTGAACAGCCGGGTGAAGCGCGCCTGCTTCGTCACCATCTCGCCGCGCAGCTCTCCGTCGGAGAACTTCTCGTTGCCGATGATGTTGATCTGGCGGACCTTCGACTTCGGCCCCTCGTTGATTTCGAAGACGATGTCGACGCGGTTCTGCTCGAGCGCGACCATCTTCGGCTCGACCGTGGCGGCGAAGCGACCCTGGCGCTTGTAGAGCTCGATAATCCGGGCCACATCGGCGCGGATCTTCGAACGGGTGAATATCTGGCGCGGCGCGACCTTGATCTCTGGGAGGATCTTGTCCTCCTTGATCCGCTTGTTGCCTTCCAGGATGATCCGGTTGACGACCGGGTTTTCCTTGACGTCGATGATGACCGCGCCGTTGTCGTTGCGGATCTGGACGTCGGCGAACAACTCGGTCGCGTAAAGATCCTTCAGCGCCTGGTCGGCCGCCGCCTGCGTGTAAGGCTGGCCCACGCGCAGGCGGATGTAGGACAGGATCGTGCTGCCCTCCAGCCGCTGGGCGCCGTTGACGGTGATGAAGCGGATCGCCGCGGCTTCTGCCGCGGGCGCCGGCGCCGCAGAAGGCTGGGCGGCGGGCGCCTGCTGCGCGATGGCAGCGGCAGGCAGCCCTGCCAGCATGGTGGTGCCCATAAATGCCGCCACCCAAGGTGAGGCACGGCGAAGGCTGGTATTGCGAGCCATGCTAACTTCCATCATCGACACGGTGTTTCCCGTATTAGCACGGCTGTCGGCAAGTCCTTCCCTCCCCAGGGCTGGTCCGGCATCCATCCGCAAACAATCGCAGCCCTCTGCCCGATGGCGCTCGGCCAATCAAGCAGTGAGACCGGTTCCAGCCTTGTTCCGCCGCAAGTTCTCCACCGGCTAGCCTCCGAATATCGGCAAGGCGGCCAGATCGTTGATCGTGACGAACAGCATCAACGCCAGCACAAGTGCCAGGCCGGTCCTGAATGCCCATTCCTGACTGCGAATTCCCAGAGGCTTCCGGCGCACCGCTTCCGCTGCGTAGAAAGCCAGGTGCCCGCCGTCGAGGGCAGGAATTGGCAGGAGGTTGATGAATGCCAAGTTAATCGAGATGAGCGCCACGAAGCCGACAAACTGCGACCATCCGAGGCTGAACTGCTGGCCGGAATATTGCGCGATCTTCACCGGACCGCCCAGTTCCTTGACCGACCGTTCTCCGGTGACAATCTGGCTGATGCCGGTCGCCATCATCCGCATGGTGCCGACGCTCTGCTCGACGCCAAGCGTCAGAGCCTCGCCGGGTCCGACGGGGACGATATCGATCTTGCCCGCGCCGATGCCGATGCGGCCGATACGCGCCTCGTTACCGAACTTGTCCGTCTCGACATGTTCGGCGACGCGCACGGGGATCTCGATCCTGCGTCCATCGCGCATGATGGCGATCTGCACAGTCCTGCCGGGGAACGGCACGACATGCTCGGGGATGTCGGTGAAACTCTCCACCGTGTAACCGTCGATCTCGATGATCCGGTCCCCCACCCTGAGCCCCGCCGCCTGAGCCGGAGAATTCTCCACGAAAGCGGCGATCTCCGGCGACGCCTGTATCCTGCCGTAGGCCAGATTGAATGCCGCGAAGACCAGCACCGCGAACAGCAAATTGGTCATCGGCCCTGCCAGAACGATCAGGGCGCGCTGCCACAGCGGCTTGGACTGAAAGGTCTGCGCCCGTTCTTCCGGCGTCAGCCCATCGTCGGCAGCCGTGTTGGGCATGCTGGCGGCGTTCATGTCGCCGGCGAATTGCACATAACCGCCAAGCGGCAATGCGGACAGCTTCCAGCGGGTGCCGCGCTTGTCGGTCCATCCCGCCAATTCCTTGCCGAAACCGACCGAAAACGCATCCGCCTTCACGCCGAACAACCGGCCGACCAGATAGTGGCCAAGCTCGTGGATGACCACCAGCGGCCCGAGAACCAGGACGAAAGCGAAAACCATCGTCAGCAGCGAGGGGGATGCGGTCAAGTCAGGCAAGCTCCATCAGCGATCTGGCGCGGCGGCGCGCTTCGGCATCGACGGCGACGACATCGTCCAGCGAAGTCGGCGCAGAAGGTGCGTAGCATGACAGTACATCCGCGACATATGCCGCGATGCGGGTGAACCCGATCTGACCGGCCAGGAAGGCCTCCACCGCGATCTCGTTGGCGGCGTTGAGCACCGCAGGCGCTGCACCGCCTGCCTCCGCGGCTTCCCGCGCCAGCCTTGTGGCGGGAAAGCGCGTCTCGTCGGGAGCGCGGAAAGTCAGTTCGCCGATGGCGGCAAGGTCGAGCGGATCGCACGGGGTATCCATGCGCGCCGGCCACGCCAAAGCCGATGCGATGGGCACGCGCATGTCCGACGGGCCCAGCTGCGCCAGCGTCGAGCCGTCACGATATTCCACCATCGAATGGACGATCGACTGCGGGTGGACGATGATCCGAAGGCGATCAAGGCCGACCGGAAACAGATGCGCGGCCTCGATAAGCTCAAGCCCCTTATTGAACATCGTCGCGGAATCGACGCTGATCTTCGCGCCCATGTCCCAATTCGGATGCTTCACCGCCTCGGCCGGGGTGGCGGTGATCAGCCGCTCCATCGGCCAGTCGCGGAAAGGCCCGCCGCTGGCGGTCAAGGTGATCCAACGGACCGAGGCGAGATCGTTGGCGGCCAGGCACTGGAAGATCGCGTTGTGCTCGGAATCGATCGGCAGCAGCGTCGCGCCATGGCGCGCGACGGCGGCGGTCATGACCTCTCCGGCCGATACGAGCGCCTCCTTGTTGGCCAGCGCGATCATGCCGCCCTGCTCGATCGCCGCCATCGTGGGCGCAAGACCGGCGCAGCCGACTATGCCCGCGACGGTGATATCGGCGGGACGCGACGCGGCCTCGATCAGTCCCTCGGCCCCGCCGAGCGCCGCGATGCCGCTGCCCGCCAGTGCATCGCGCAGTTCGGGCAACCGCGCCGCATCGGCGATGACCGCGACTTCGGCCGAGAATTCCCGCGCCAGCGCGGCGAGCGCGGCGGCATTGCTGTTCGCCGTCAACGCGACGACACGCCAGTTGCCCTTCTCACGCCGCACTAGATCGAGCGTGGATGCACCGATGGAGCCGGTTGCGCCAAGAACGGATATGCTGCGCACGGTCATGACAGGAGATTCGCCATCGTGCGCAGCGATAGCACACCAATCACGAACAGCACTGCCAACAATCCGTCCACCCTGTCGAACAATCCGCCATGACCGGGAAGCAGCTTACCGGAATCCTTGACCCCTGCCCGGCGCTTCATCCAGCTTTCGAAGAAATCCCCGGCCTGCGCCGTTACCGCCAGACCGCAACCGAGCAGAACGGCAAGTTGCCACTGCCATACCGAAGGAGGCCCCAGCCAGTCGTCCGGAGCGCCATGCTGCCGGACATAGGCTGACAGCGCGTCTGTTTCCGCCCTGAATTTCAGAAAGAAGGCGGCCAGCAGAACCGCGGACGCGCCGACCATGCCACCGATCAATCCCGCCCAAGTCTTCGACGGACTGATGGAAGGCGCGATCTTGGGCCCGCCGAACGTCCGGCCGGCAAAATAAGCCCCGACGTCGGTAGCGATGACGCCAAGCGTTATGGCGAGCGTGAAGCCGATCCCATCATCGCTCATTCGAACCATGACGAGCGTGAAGGCGGCCCATCCGATGTAAACGATCGCCGCGAAGTTCCAAAGACCCCGCCTGGCCGGCGAGGAGGTCATCATCCGGGTCAGGCTGCGCCACTCGAAGAAAACGCCCACCGCGACCATCCCGACGAAGGCGATCCAGCCCCAGCCGCCTATCCAGAGCGCCAGACCCGCGACGGCCACCATCGCAACCGCCGATGCCGTGCGCACACCGAGATCGCCCTTCGCGGGCGCTTCAGCGCCCGCCATAGCGGCGCTCCCTGCCGGCAAAAGCGGCGAGTGCTTCGTGAAGATGCTCGGGCGTGAAATCGGGCCAGAGCACGTCGGTGAACCACATTTCTGCATAGGCCGCTTGCCACAGCAGGAAGTTCGACAGGCGCACTTCCCCCGACGTTCGCACGAGAAGATCGAGCGGCGGCATACCGGCGGTGTCGAGTTCGGCGTCGATCGCCGCCGGGGTGATCGGCCCTTTGATCGCTGCCTTGGCGGCGGCGCGGGCGATTTCGTCCTGTGCACCGTAGTTCAGCGCCACGGCGAGGGTTGCGCCGGAACTTCCGGAAGTTCGCTCTAGCGCGCCTTCTATGAGCTCGACGACATCGGCAGGCAAGGCCTTGTAATCGCCTATTATTTTCAACCGAATGTTATTCTCGACGAATTCATCCAGGTCGCTGAGGATGAAGCGCTTGAGCAGGCCCATCAGCGCGGAGATCTCGTCCTCGGGCCTTTGCCAGTTCTCGGTCGAGAAAGCGTAAAGCGTCAGCGCCTCCAGCCCCAGCCCTTGCAGAGAGCGGACAAGCCGGCGGACCGCTTCGACACCGCGCTGGTGGCCGACGACGCGCGGCAGGTGGCGCTTCTTGGCCCAGCGCCCGTTGCCGTCCATGATGATGGCGACATGCCGGGCTCCGTGCCCGGCATCCTTCCCGCCCATATCCGGGACCACGGCGCGGTTCACTTGCCGAGGATTTCCTTTTCCTTCTGGGTGGCCGTATCGTCCGCGGCCTTGATCATCTCGTCGGTGAGCTTCTGCACATCGGCTTCGCTGCGCTTGCGGTCGTCCTCCGAGATTTCCTTCTTGTTCTCGTCCGTCTTGAGCGCTTCCATGCCGTCGCGGCGAACGTTGCGGATCGCGATCCGCGCCTTTTCGGCATATTGGCCGGCCAGCTTGGCCAGCTCCTTGCGCCGTTCCTCGGTCAGGTCGGGAATCGGCAGGCGCAGAGTATTGCCGTCGTTGATCGGGTTGAGCCCCAGCCCGGCCGAGCGGATCGCCTTTTCGACCGGCCCGATGTTCGACTTGTCCCACACCTGGACCGAGAGCAGGCGCGGTTCCGGCGCAGAGATGGTCGCCACCTGGGTGATCGGCATGTGCGAACCGTAAACTTCGACGGTGATCGGCTCCAGCAAGGCGGTGTTCGCCCGCCCCGTGCGCAAACCCGAAAGATCGTGCCTGAGCGAATCCACGGCGCCTTTCATCCGGCGCTCCAGATCGGCCTTGTCATATTTCGCCATGCTCAGGCTCCCTTTTGGACGATCGTCTGAATTCCGCCACCGGCGAGCACGCGGGCAAGATTGCCCTTCTCGCGGATCGAGAAGACGACGATCGGTATATTGTTATCGCGGCACAACGCCACGGCAGAGGCGTCCATAACCTTCAGGTTGGCCGCCAGAACCGTATCGTAATCGACTGTTTCATAACGCTTCGCCTGCGGATAAGTCTTGGGATCGGCGTCATAGACACCGTCCACGCTCGTCCCCTTGTACAAGGCGTCGCAGCGCATTTCGGCCGCGCGCAGGGCGGCGCCGCTGTCGGTGGTGAAATAAGGACTGCCCACGCCGGCGGCGAAGATCACGACACGGCCCTTTTCCAGATGCCGCTCGGCGCGGCGGCGGATCACCGGTTCGCATACCGCGTCCATCTGGATCGCCGACTGCACGCGGGTGTGGACGCCGAGCTGTTCCAGCGCGTTCTGCATGGCCAGCGCGTTCATCACCGTCGCCAGCATGCCCATGTAGTCGGCCTGGGCGCGATCCATGCCCTTGGCCGCGCCGGCCATGCCCCGAAAGATGTTGCCGCCGCCGATCACCAGGCAGATTTCCAGCCCGGTGTCCTTCGCCGCCTTCACGTCCTTCGCCATCTCCGCGACGAATTCGGGATCGATGCCGAACTGCTGGTTTCCCATCAGCACCTCGCCCGAAAGCTTGAGCAGGATACGCTTGTGAGTGGGCGCTGTCATGGGACCTTCGAATGCGTGCGGCGAGTGCGTGCGGCGAATGCGTGCGGCGAATGCGTGCGGAAAAGCGCGGTCCTTATAACCGCAGGCGGACGAGGCACAAGCGCGTCCCCGCGCAAACGGGGGCCTCGGTCGGTCGGGCACAGCGCATCGCGGGGATGCCTGGCCAACCGGCGGAGGCCCCCGCTCACGCGGGGACGTCTTTGACTCGGATCAGTTCAGGCCGGCAGCCGCCGCGACTTCGGCCGCGAAGTCGGTCTCGGCCTTCTCGATGCCTTCGCCGAGCTGGAAACGGACATAGTCCTTCAGCACGATCTTCGCGCCGGCAGCCTTTCCGGCCTGCTCGACGACCTGAGCGATCGGCGTCTTGTTGTCCATGACGAAGACCTGGCTGAGCAGGGCGTTGTCCTTGGCGTACTTCGCCACCGCGCCGTCGACCATCTTGGCCTGCACGTCGGCGGGCTTGCCGCTTTCGGCAGCCTTCTCGGCCGCGATCTTGCGCTCGCGGGCCAGGGTGTCAGCGTCGAGATCCTCGGCGTTCAGCGCCAGCGGGAAGGCCGCGGCGATGTGCATGGCGATCTGCTTGCCCAGCGGCTCGAGCACGTCGGCGCCGGCTTCCGATTCCAGCGCGACGAGCACGCCGATCTTGCCCAGGTTCGGCGCGGCCGCGTTGTGCATGTAAGGCACGACGATGCCCTGCGCGACCGACACCTGCTTGATGCGGCGAACCTGCTGGTTCTCACCGATCGTCGCGACGTTGTTGGTCAGGACGTCGGCGACCGTGCCGCCGCCCGGATAGGCCGCCGCCTTGAGTGCTTCGACGTCGCTCGTGCCGGTGCCCAGCGCGACTTCGGTGGTCTTGCGAACGAAGTCCTGGAACTGGTCGTTCTTGGCGACGAAGTCCGTCTCCGAGTTGACTTCGACGGCAACGCCCTTGGCGCCCGAGACAGCGACGCCGACCAGGCCCTCGGCCGCGGTGCGGCTGGACTTCTTGGCAACGGCGGCGAGGCCCTTCGCGCGCAGCAGATCGACCGCGGCTTCCATGTCGCCGCCGGTCTCGTCGAGCGCCTTCTTGCAGTCCATCATGCCGGCGCCCGTGCGCTCGCGCAGATTCTTCACGTCAGTGGCGGTATAGGCCATTGCGCATATCCTCTTGAAATTAAGTTCGTCGGGCCGGGCCCATCGGCCCGGCACACGACATTGTCATGACAGCGAAGCCGATCAGGCTTCCGCCGATTCCTCGCTGAGGGCTTCCTCGGCCAGCGGCTCGGAAAGCGCGCCGATATCGGCGCCCGAATCGATCACCGCCTCGCGGCCGCCCTTCTTCGCGGCCTGGCTGACGGCTTCGCAATAGAGGCGCAGGGCGCGGCTGGCGTCGTCGTTCGCCGGGATCGGGAACGCGATGCCCTGGGGGTTCACGTTCGAATCGAGAATCGCGACGACCGGAATGCCGAGGACGTTGGCTTCCTTGATCGCCAGCTCTTCCTTGTTGGCGTCGATCACGAACATCACGTCGGGAATGCCGCCCATGTCGCGAATGCCGCCCAGCGACAGCTCGAGCTTGTCGCGCTCACGCGTGAGCTGAAGGACTTCCTTCTTGGTCAGGCCGGTGGTGTCGCCCGAAAGCTGCTCTTCCAGGGCCTTGAGGCGCTTGATCGAACCCGAGATCGTCTTCCAGTTGGTGAGCATGCCGCCCAGCCAGCGGTGGTTGACGAAGTGCTGGCCGCTGGCGCGCGCGCCTTCGGCGATCGACTGCTGTGCCTGGCGCTTCGTGCCGACGAACAGCACCTTGCCACCCGCCTGGACGGTCGCCGAGATGAAATCGAGCGCGCGTGCGAACAGCGGCACGGTCTGCGACAGGTCGAGGATGTGGACCCCGTTGCGGGCGCCGAAGATGTACGGCTTCATCCGCGGGTTCCAGCGGTGGGTCTGGTGGCCGAAGTGTGCGCCGGCCTCGATCAATTGCTGCATGGTGACGACAGGAGCCGCCATAATAAATTCCTTTCCGGTTGCAGCCCCGCAGGACAATTCCTGCAAAGGCACCTCTGGGAAGCTGGAACCGTGCGGAAAAAGCCCGCTGCGGCACCGGTATGAGGTGCTTCCCATGTGGATTCACCGCGATTCGCCAGGACATTGCCCCAGCTGACACGGTTGTGGCTGCCCTAGCCGCGAGCGCGGCGAAAATCCAGCCCCGATTCGCCGCAGAACAGCGGCAGCCGGTCGATTAGGTTATCGCCGGAAAGAACATACACGGAACTTTGATTGAACCCGGCCTTCCAGTTCGGAATTCGCGGTTATACGGAGTTAGGCCGTAAACTCATGAACAGCGCGATCGAGGCGTCAAAATGGCGAACATATCGGGCCGAGATGCGCGCCGCGGGGGCTGGGTGCCCCTGCCAGCGCATCTCGGTTCGAGATGGAAGCCATTTTGACGTCCCTGCGGGATTTGACCGAAATGGCCCATCGCAGCGTCGGATCGGCTTGAAATATTGACATATTCCCGCGCCTCTCCTCCTCGCGCTGGGCCATTTCGCTTCAAACCTCGATCGCGCTGTTCATGAGTTTACGGCCTAATTATCGACAGGTTTTCCACAGGGGGTGAACAGACCTGTCATCAGCCGTCCGGGGGCATACCGGAGAGCGACATGACCGCACTACTACCCTTGCTGTTCGTTGGAACGGCGCTGATCGCCATAACCGCATCGATCGCCTCAATCGCCTCCGCCGCGCCGTCGATCCGGGAATTGCGCGAGGTGCTGCATCTCGAACCGGAAAAGCGAATGCTTCGGCTTCGCCTGCTCGCCCCTTGCGACAGGAGCCATCGCCGCAGGCGGTATCGCCGCCAGGGCGGCGCCCAAAGAGGCGCCCAAGGCGGCACGAAATCCTCTATTCTCGCTAGTGTACGACACCCGCGCATAGCGGCCTGACTGACAAATCCCGCCCCCTGCCCTTAACATTTCACTGCACGAAAATGCCGCCCACCGCGAAACCTTCTCGCTTCGGCGCAGTGAGCGCTTGACACGTGAGAACATATAGTGAACATTCGGATAAATTCGGGAACTAACAGCTTCTTACCGATGTTATCCACAGGTCAGCCGCCCACGAGGGGCAAGGTCGATCGCAACAAGGTGTTCGAGCATGATCGCAATTGGTCTTACCGTCCTGTTCGCAGTGTCCGGAATGTTCGCTGCAGGTGTTATCGCGGTCGGTCTTCGCGGATTTCCCGCCGCATTCAGCAGCGTGCGGACACAACTTCGCCAAGTCGATGAGTTCCGCGAAGTCACGTTCCGCAAGACCGATATCGCTGTAGTCGCCTCGGCGCACATCCTGCGCCCCGACTTCACCGCGGCGCGGCGTCTTCCGCAGGCAGGGCACGATCTGCACGCTGCCGCCTGACCTTGGCGTAAACCGCCAGTCCCACGGGAATCAGCAGCAGATAGCCGACCGAGATCGCCACCAAAGTCAGCCACGGCTCGGTAAGCAGGGCGGCGATCAGGAGACCGGCGAAGGCGATCACCTCAAGCCTGACGCTCCGGCGCGGTCGCATCCTGGCCCAGCTCAACGTCGGCACGCTCGATATGAGAAGAAACGCGATGATCGCCAGCCATCCGCCCACCAGACGCGGATCGGCGAATTCGGAACGTCCGCTCGCGATCCACAGATACATGGGCAGGAAGGCCAGCCCCGCTCCCACCGGCGCGGGGACGCCGGTCAGGAAGCCGGCCGACTTGTGCGGCTGATCGTCGACATCGATCCGAGCATTGAAACGCGCCAGCCGCAGGACGCAGCAAATGGCGAAAGCGAGCGCCGCGAACCAGCCAAGCCGGGGAAGATCCTGCAGCGCCCAGAGATAGATGATGAGCGCCGGCGCCACGCCGAAGGAAATCGAATCGGCCAGGCTGTCGAGTTCGGCCCCGAAACGGGACTGCGCCTTGAGCAGGCGCGCCGCCCGTCCATCGATGCCGTCGAGCACGCCCGCCAGGATGATCGCCATCACCGACTTTTCGAAGTCTCCGGCAATCGCGAAGCGAATCCCGGTCAGGCCGACGCACAGGGCGCCGGCGGTAATCGCATTGGGCACGAGCGCGCGCAGGGTCAGCCCGCCGGCCAGGCGCGTCGCGCGCTTGCCGTCGGGTTCTGTGCTCACTGGTTCACACCTTCGATATGCTGCGTGCCGCCCAGTTCGGCCAGAACCGTCTCGCCGGCAACGATCTTCTGGCCGAGCAGCACGCGCGGCTCGGTCCCTTCCGGCAGGTAGACGTCGACGCGGCTGCCGAAACGGATCAGCCCGACGCGCTGACCGGCGGCCAGCATGTCGCCCGGCTTGACGAACGGAACGATGCGCCGCGCGACCAGGCCGGCGATCTGGGTGAAGCCCAGCATGACCCCGTCACCGCGATCGATCATGATATGCTGGCGTTCGTTTTCCTCGCTCGCCTTGTCGAGATCGGCATTCATGAACTTGCCGGGAATATAGACGACCCGCCGCACCGTACCGCCGATCGGCGCCCGGTTGATGTGCACGTCGAACACGCTCATGAATATCGAGATGCGGGTGACCGGCGCCTCGCCCAGCCCTTTCGAGCCGCTGCCGTCCTCGACCGACAGCTCGCGCGGCGGCGGCACCTTCTGGATGAGCGTGACGAGCCCGTCCGCCGGGGCGACGATGAAGCGATCGTTCATCGGCGTCACGCGCCGGGGATCGCGGAAGAACGCCAGGATGCAGAACGTCAGCAGGCCCAGTGGCCAGGCCAGCGTCTCCCACGCGAAAAACGCGCTTACCACGCATAGGATCGCCGCGACCGCGGCGAATTTGTGAGCTTCGGGGTGGATGGAGGGCCAACGCCAGCTCGCCTCTCCCCGCCCCTGGTTGTCTAGAATTTCGCCGGGCATCCGCGCCATGTAGGCGCTGCGCCACAAAGCCGCAATGGCCACCGCAACCAACCGGCGCGACCAACCCGCACGATCACGGACCGAGGCAAACGGCGCGCCCGCCGGATGACGCCTCGCCACATCGGCACGGCGCCCCATGCAAGGGGCCTTATCTGAAAGCTGGGTGGTGGACAGGGCTGGATTCGAACCAGCGTACGCTCTCGCGGGCAGATTTACAGTCTGCTGCCATTAACCACTCGGCCACCTGTCCACACCAGCATGCCGGCGACGGGGAACCCCGCGCTGTTGCCCCCTTCGAAGGGGGCGTCCGGCCGAGAGGCGCGCTCAATGGCGAAGCAAGCCTTGCCTGTCAATGGGGTGGCTGGCAGGAGCCGGTCGATGACACACTTTGATGGGACCCCAAATGAACAAACGCGGTGACGATCGGCCTTCGCGCGCATTGCGTGGCCGCGCCGGAAGAATGCAGGGCGGGCGCGGCAGCGGCCGGGCCAGCGCCGGCGCGGTGCGCCTTTGGGGACGGCATGCGGTGGAAGCCGCGCTCAAGAATCCCGACCGCAATCACCGCAAGCTCTGGGCGACGCGGGAGGGAATCGCATCGCTGGACGGAGAATTGCCGGCGGATTTTCCGGTCGAGTACGCCCAGCCCGCCGATCTCGGCCGCCTGGTCGCGCGCGATGCGCCGCATCAGGGCCTCGTGCTCGAATGCGACGCCCTGCCCGATCGCTGGCTCGACGAAGTCCTGGACGGCGATCCCGCCCGGCCGCTGCTGGTCCTCGATCAGGTTACCGATCCGCATAACGTCGGCGCGATCCTGCGTTCGGCCGCGGCGTTCAATGCCTGCGCCGTGCTCACCCAAGATCGCCATTCGCCGCCCGAATCGGGCACCCTCGCGAAATCGGCGTCGGGCGCGGTCGAGATCGTGCCGTGGATCAGGGTGGTGAACCTCGCCCGCGCGCTCGAGGAAGCGGCCGAGGCCGGCTACTGGCGGATCGGACTGGACGGCGCGGCGGAATCCAGCTTGGCGCAGGCGCTTCCGGCAGGGCCGATCGCGCTGGTGCTGGGGGCCGAAGGCGAAGGGATGCGGCACAACATCACCCAGCACTGCGACGCGCTCGCCAGGCTGCCGATCTCCCCGGCCATGGAGAGCCTGAACGTATCCAACGCCGCCGCCATTGCGCTCTACGCGATCGCGACGCGATAGTCGCGCCTGAAGGACAGTAGGCGAATCGGGGGGACACCACATGGCTCAGGCAATGCCGCGAAGGATCGGCGGCATCGTTGCCGCGCTGGCCTGCATGCTGCTTGCGGCGTGCCTGCTGGCGCCGGGCAAGTTCGCCTCCGAACTCGACTTGCGCAAGGATGGCCGGTTCACGTTCAGCTATACCGGCGAGATCCACATGCTAGCGCTGAGCAAGCTGGCGGGAATGGAAGCGCAGAAGCCTTTCGCCGCGCAGCCATGCCACGGTGAAGATTCCGGCGAAGAGCGCCAGTGCACCGCCAAGGAAATCGCGGATCAAAGGGCCGCCTGGGAGGAAGACCGCAAGGCGGGCGCAGAGCGCCGCAAGCGCGATGCCGATTCGATGAAGGCGATCTTCGGCGGCATCGATCTTTCCGGCCCCCGCGCCGCAGAGGAGATCGCGCAGCGGCTGCGCCGGCAGGCCGGATGGAAGCGGGTCGATTACAAGGGCGATGGCCTCTACGATGTGGAATTCAGCATCGCGGGCCGGCTCGACCACGATTTCGCCTTCCCGACGATAGAGCGCTTCCCGATGTCCAACGCCTTCGTCCAGATTTCCACGAGGGCGGATGGCACGGTACGAGTCGATGCACCGGGCTTCGCGCCCGCGTCCAACGGCGAGCCCTATCGCGGCATGGCCTTGGGAATGGGCGCGACCGAAAAGGGCGATATCGAAGGGTTCCCCCAGATCGACGGGACTTTCGTGATCCGCACCGACGGGGCGATCCTGGCCAACAATACCGACGAAGGCCCGAAACCGGACCCCGCGGGGCAGCGCATGGACTGGCCCGTCAACTTGCGCACCCCGGCCGCGCCCATGGCGCTGGTAAAGCTGGCGCAGTGAAAGCTTTCCGCAGGTAAAAGAAAACGCCGCGCCCGATCCCAGGCACGGCGTTTCTGCTTAGACGGATCGGACGGCTTTTGCCGCCCCGGCCCGGCATCCTCAACTATTCAGGTGTTAGTTGACGGCATCCTTCAGACCCTTGCCGGCCTTGAACTTGGGCTGGGTCGACGCCTTGATCTTCATGGGTTCGCCAGTACGCGGATTGCGGCCGGTGGAAGCCTTGCGCTTGGCCACTGAAAACGTCCCGAACCCGACCAGGCGAACTTCGTCACCCGATTTGAGGGCACCCGTGATGGCGTCGAACACGCCTTCCACGGCTTTGGTTGCATCGCTCCGCGTCAGACCGCTGGCATCCGCGACTGAACCGATGAGATCGTTTTTGTTCATTATGTGAACCCCCTACCTTTCAGTATCGCCGAAAAGACTTGATAGCCTCTCGATCGGCGCGCGAATTGAGCGTCTTTTCATGGGACTGTCAAAGCCAAAACACTGCGCTTCAGGGGGAAATAAACCCGAAAAACCGGGGTTTTCGATGAACCGAGTGATTGTGCGGTGCATCGTGCAGAAATTGCATATTGCCGCGACTTGGACCTTGGTCCGAGTCGCGGCAGTGCAGCAAAATCAATGGGCGGTCGGCGGCGCCGAAGCAGCCGGAGCCGCAGGCGCCGCCGCCTGGCTGGCAAGGTCGTCGGCCTCGGTCCATTCGATGGCTTCGAGCGGCTGCGTCAGGGCGCGCGCCAGCACTTCGTCGACGTGGCTGACGGGCACGATCTCCAGCCCTTCCTTCACGTTGGCCGGTATCTCGGCGAGATCCTTGCGGTTCTCGTCGGGGATCAGCACCGTCTTGATGCCGCCGCGCAGTGCCGCGAGGAGTTTCTCCTTGAGGCCACCGATCGGCAGGACGCGGCCACGCAGCGTAACCTCGCCGGTCATGGCCAGGTCGGACCGGACGGGAGTGCCGGTCAGCGTCGAGACAATCGAGGTCACCATGCCGATACCCGCGCTCGGGCCGTCCTTGGGCACCGCGCCTTCGGGCAAGTGGATGTGGATGTCCTTGCGCTGGAAGATCGACGGCTTGATGCCATAGACCGGGCTGCGCGCCTTGACGAAGCTGAAGGCCGCCTGGACGCTCTCGTTCATCACCTCGCCCAGCTTACCCGTCGTGCGGACCGCGCCCTTGCCGGGCACGGTAACGCTTTCGATGGTCAGCAGTTCGCCGCCGACTTCGGTCCAGGCAAGGCCGGTGACAGCACCAACCTGATGCTCGTCCTCCGACATGCCGTGACGAAACTTGCGCACCCCGGCGAAGTCGCCAAGGTTCTCAGGCGTGATGGTGACACTCTGCGCCTTGCCTTCCAGGATCTGGCGCAGCGACTTGCGCGCCAGCCGGGCGATCTCGCGCTCGAGCGTGCGAACGCCCGCCTCGCGGGTGTAATAGCGGATCAGGTCGCGCAGGCCTTCGTTGGTCAGCGTGAACTCGCCCTTCTTGAGCCCATGCGCCTCGACCTGCTTGGCGATCAGGTGCCGCTCGGCGATCTCGACCTTCTCGTCCTCCGTATAACCTTCGAGCCGGATGATCTCCATGCGGTCGAGCAGCGCCTGCGGCAGGTTGAGGCTGTTCGCCGTGCAGACGAACATCACGTCGGAAAGGTCGAAGTCGAGTTCCAGATAGTGATCCTGGAACTTGGCGTTCTGTTCGGGGTCGAGCACTTCGAGCAGCGCCGAGGCGGGATCGCCGCGGAAGTCCTGGCCCAGCTTGTCGATCTCGTCGAGCAGGAACAGCGGGTTCGACGCGCCGGCCTTCTTGAGGTTGGTGACGATCTTGCCGGGCAGCGAACCGATATAGGTGCGCCGGTGGCCGCGGATCTCGGCCTCGTCGCGCACGCCGCCCAGCGACTGGCGGATGAACTGGCGGCCGGTGGCCTTGGCGATCGACTTGCCGAGCGAGGTCTTGCCCACGCCCGGAGGCCCGACGAGGCACAGGATCGGCCCCTTCAGCTTATTGGTCCGGGCCTGCACCGCGAGGTATTCGACGATGCGGTCCTTCACCTTCTCCAGCGCATAGTGATCGTCGTCGAGGATCGCCTGCGCGCCCGCGATATCCTTCTTGAGCTTGCTCTTCTTGCCCCAGGGCAGGCCGAGCAGCACGTCGAGATAGTTGCGGATGACGGTCGCCTCCGCGCTCATCGGCTGCATCGTCTTGAGCTTCTTGAGCTCGGTCGTCGCCTTGGTGCGCGCTTCCTTCGACAGCTTCAGCTTGTCGATCTTCTCCTGCAGCTCGGCGATCTCGTTGGCTTCCTCGCCATCGCTGCCGCCCAGCTCGGACTGGATCGCCTTGAGCTGTTCGTTCAGGTAATATTCGCGCTGCGTCTTCTCCATCTGCCGCTTCACGCGGCCACGGATCTTGCGCTCGACCTGGAGCACGCCCAGTTCGCCTTCCATGAAGCCATAGACGATCTCCAGCCGCTTGAGCGGATCGGTCTCGGTCAGGAGCGCCTGCTTGTCGGCCACCTTGGCGGCAAGCTGCGCGGCGATGGCGTCTGCCAGGCGCGAAGCGTCCTCGATATCGGAAAGCTGCTCGCCGGCGTCCTGCGACAGCTTCTTGTTGAGCTTCGCATATTCGTTGAACTGCTCGACCACGGTGCGCATCATCGCAGAGATTTCGGTGCTGGACGTGGTGTCCGCCTCGATCGTCTCAACTTGCGCCACCAGCATTTCACCATTGGCGGTCTGTTCGGAACGCAGAGCCTGCAGGGTGCCGCGCTGCTGCCCTTCGACCAGCACGCGAACCGTGCCGTCGGGCAACTTCAGCAGCTGGAGAACGCTGGCGATCACGCCGGTGTCATAAAGGTCGTCGCGATCGGGATCGTCGCAGCCCGGATCGAGCTGCGCGAGGAGGAAGATGTCCTTTTCGCCGGCCATCGCCGCCTCGAGCGCGGCGACCGACTTTTCGCGGCCGACGAACAGAGGCACGACCATGCCGGGGAAGACGACAATGTCACGCAAGGGAAGCAGAGGAAGAAGGTTCACTGGCACGTCCATTCTTTATGGCGCGGATGAGTCTGCGCCAGCCGGGAGGCCCGGCTCCGACTGCAAATATGGTGTGGGGTCCCGCGAGGCGCAATGGCGCTGCGACGACGGCCTGTGGACGGTGCGGCGGATCGAATGCGATCCGCCCTCCGACTATTCCTTGTCGGGATCGGTGAAGACCGGGATCGCCTCGACCGGCTTCATCATCACCAGCGGCAGCAACCGGTCGGTGGACTTCTGGTACTGGGCATAGACCGGGAAGACATCGACCATGAAGGCCCACACCTTGTCGCGCTCCGCCCCTACCGGCTCGCGCCAGGTGGCCCGGAACGCCTGGGTGGCGATCTGGAAGTCGATCTCGTCGGTGCCGACGATGTTGAGATACCAGGCGGGATGATGATCGGCCCCGCCCTTCGATCCGCAGATCACCACTTCGCCGCCGATATCGCCATAGATCAGCGGGGTCACGAACGTCCGCCCGCTCTTGCGGCCCTTGTAGCGGATGAGGCAGCGGGTGGAAAAATTGTGCCCGCCGATGAATGTGCTGTCGCCGATATGGCCCTCGCGCCCGCCCGAGCTGATATAGAGCGCGCGATGCTGGGCGATCGCATCGTTCTGGGCGGCGATCAGCGCGGCGGATGTTTCATCACTCATGGCGGCTTCCACTCCTTGGCGCCCTGCTTGCGCCATCGTTTCGGTTTGGCGAACTCATTCCACCGGCGGCGGCGCGACTGCAACCGAAATTCGCGACCGTGGCCCGCCTGCAACGGCTCCGGTGCATTGATGGCGTTTTTCTGCGGTTTTGCCTTGTCACCATGCCTGCCAGGGTGCGAGGACGGACCTGCGGAATGAAACGGGGCACACAATTCTTTCGGACTTTGAGCCGCATGGCGCTGCTCGCCGCTCTGGCGGCATCGTGCCCGCTCGCCGCCGCCCCGCCGCTCACCGAGATCAACCTGCCGCTGAGCAGCGGCCCGGATCGCTTCGCGCTGGGCGCGGCGCGGACGGTCGGCTCCATCCTCGCCTATAGCCGCTGGCCGGCGGCGCCGGATCCGGTGCGCCTTTGCGTGATCGGGGCCGCCAGTCATGCCGCGCTGCTCAACGGCCCGCTGCCCGGCGGCATAACCGTCTCGCGGCGGAACCTGCCGGCGGGGTCATCGGATGCCGCAATCATGTGCGATGCGCTTTACCTCGGCAATCTGCCGCTGTCCGAGATGCGGGCCACAATAGGCACGGTTCGCGGCAGGCCGGTGGTGACGATCGCCGAGGACGATCCCGATTGCCGGAGCGAAGCCATGTTCTGCCTCGTCTTCGGTCAGGCGGCGCTGTCGTTCGAAATGAACATCGATGCTATTTCCCGATCCGCCGTCAGGATCGACCCGCGAGTCCTGCGCATGGCAAGGGGCTATTGACGATGGCCGCCGGCGCTTCGCCCCCCACCCGCCTGCCGACGATCCGGGAAACGCTGGCGCGCGTCCATCTCCGGCTGGTCCTGCTGGCCGTGCTGCTTTCGGGCGTCATGCTGATGCTGAGCGGCCTGTTCACGATCCGCGACTATTTCGAGCGCAACCTGGCGCTCGTGGCGCGGACGGTGAGCTATGCGGTGGAGCCGGCGATCGTCTTCGGCGATGCGGAGGCGATGCGCGACGGGATCGGATCGGTCGCGCAGCTGCACGACGTCAGGCTGGTCGAACTGCGCGACGCCGAGGGACGTCTGCTGGGAAGGTGGGCCCCGCCGGGCGGGGACGCCGCTACCGGCGAGACGCTTGCCGAGCGTGTGCTCGGTATCGCTCCGGCCCGCCAGGTGATCCGGCAGGGCGACAGGACCATCGGCGAAGTGCGCGTGCTCGGCGATACGTCCGTGCTCCTCGGCTACCTGCTGTCCGGCGCGCTCATCTCGCTGTGCTGCCTCGGGCTGACCATCCTGGCCATGCGGCTGCTGGCGAGGCGCATGGAGGAAGGCGTCGTCGCCCCGCTGTCCGATATCGCCTCCGTTGCGCATCAGGTGCGCAGCCAGCGCGCGTTCGACCGCCGCGTCAGCCCTTCCGGCATCGCCGAGGTCGACAGCTTCGGCCGGGACTTCAACGCCCTGCTGGCCGAACTGGAAGGCTGGCATGACAGCCTGACCGCCGAAAAGGACAAGCTCGCGCACGACGCCACCCACGATCCGCTGACCGGCCTTGGCAATCGCGCCCTGCTGGAACGCAGCCTGCAAGCCGCCGTGGGGGACAAAGTGCGCCCGGCCCAGTCCTTCGCGCTGCTCTATCTCGACGCCGATCATTTCAAGCAGGTCAACGACCGTCATGGCCACCAGGCGGGCGACACCTTGCTGATCGGCATCGCCGATCGCCTGCGCAGCTCCATCCGCCTGCACGACCGCGCCTTCCGCCTCGGCGGCGACGAGTTCGCGGTGGTGCTGGGCCCGACCGTCGACCATGCGCGCCTCGCCAATGTCGTCGGCCGGATCGAGACGGCGATGGCGGAACCCGTCGACCTGCCTTCGGGCAAGGCGATCTCGCCGTCGCTCAGCATCGGCGCGGCGATCTACCCCGATGACGGCGCCTCGCCGCAGGACCTCCTGCGCCGGGCCGACGAGCAGATGTACCTCAACAAGCTGCGCAAGCGGGACAATCCCCCAGCCCAAGGACAACATGCCTAGGTTTCTACCAGCACTCGCCCTCATGGCCCTCGCGGCCTGCCAGAGCCTTCCCGCCGGCCCTGCTCTCAACGCCGCCCAGATCGCCGTGCTTCGGCAGAACGGCTTTACCCAGGTCGGCGACGACTGGCAGTTGGGGCTTCCCGACCGCCTGCTGTTCCCGACCGACGAAAGCGCCCTGGCTTCGGGCCAGATCGGGCGGATACGGCAGCTGGCCGGGGCGCTTTCGGGCGTCGGCATCGGCGGTGCGCGGGTCGAGGGCAATACCGATTCGACCGGCGCCGCCGACTATAATCGCCAGCTTTCGCTCCGCCGCGCCCAGGCGGTGCAGCGCACGCTGGCCGACGGCGGCATGGACGCGGCGCGCCTGCGCACCGTCGGGCTGGGCGAGAGCAATCCGATCGAAAGCAACCGCACCGCCGCGGGCCGGCAGGAGAACCGCCGCGTCGTCATCATCGTTTCGGCAGGCGATGTGGCGCAGGCCAGCGCGGCGCTGCAAAAGTAATCGCCGATTGTCGCATAGCCGCGCGGTGGATACGACTGCGGTTCCGGAAGCTGCGAAGAGACGGCGATGCCCAGCGAATTCATTATGACCACGGCCGATGCCGGCGTGTTTACGATCACCATCGGCCGCCCGGCGAAGATGAACGCCCTGACCCCCGAGATGCACATGGCGCTGGGCGAGGCGTTCGACGCCTTTGCCGCGGATGAAGCCGCCCAGGTCTGCGTGGTGACCGGCGCCGGAGATCGCGCCTTCTGCGCCGGCAGCGACCTTGCCGGATTCAAGGCCAGCGAGCACGGCACATACCCGCCCGGCGGCTATGCCGGCCTCGCCCGCCGCCACGACCTGACCAAACCGGTGATCGCCGCGGTGAACGGGCTGTGCCTGGGCGGCGGTTTCGAGCTTGCCCTGGCCTGCGACATGATCGTCGCATCGCCGACAGCAGTGTTCGGCCTGCCCGAACCCAAGGTCGGGCTGATCGCCATCGGCGGCGGCATCCACCGGCTGGTGCGCCAGATCGGTCTGAAGCAGGCGATGGGGCCGCTGCTGACCGGGCGCAATATCGCGGCGCAGGAAGGTTTCGCAATGGGCTTCGTCAGCGAGATCGCCGAGGCCGGCAAGCTGGACGAGGCGGTGGCCGGCATCTGCGCCCAGATCGTCGCCAATGCCCCGCTGGCGGTGCGCCTCACCAAGGAGCTGGCGATGTGGGGCCTCGACCAGCCGACCCTCGCCCGCGCGCTGGTCGATCAGGGCCACCAGCCGTCCTACCGCCGCTGGATGGCGTCCGAAGATGCCTGCGAAGGGCCACGCGCCTTTGTCGAAAAGCGGCCGCAGGAGTGGACGGCGCGATAGGCCCCGCCCCCGTTTCTCGGAACCCCGTTTCTCAGGCCCCAGTTTCTCAGGCCCGAATTCCTCAGAACGGCAGCTTGAAGCCCGGCGGCAGGCCCATGCCCTGCTGGGCCTTGGCCATTTCCTCGTTCGCGACGCTGTCCGCCTTGACCCGCGCGTCGTTGTAGGCGGCGGCGATCAGGTCTTCGAGGATGGGCTTCTCCGAAAGCTGCATCAGGCTGTCGTCGATCGCGACGCCGATGACCCGGCCCTTTGCCGAGCAGCGGATCTTCACGAGGCCGCCGCCCGAAAGCCCTTCGACTTCCAGCGCATCCAGCTTGCCCTGCGTCTCGTTCATCTGCTTCTGGATGGTCTCGGCCGCCTTCTGCGCGGCCTGGATCATCTCTTCCATCGATTTCATCGTCCCAAATCCTTCATCGTCTCTGACTCCAGTTGCGGGCGCCGCGCTGGTAGGGGGCGACCTCTTCCTCGTTGATCTGTTCGGCGCCCGGGAAAGCCGCCAGCACCGCCTGCATCAGCGGCGCCTGGCGCATCGCATCCAGCTTCGCGTCCGCCGCCGCCTGCCCGCGCTCGACCAGCGTGGGAAGGCCGTCGCCTTCGCGCCGCTCGACCGTCCATTGGCGGCCCGTCGCCGCGTTTAGCGCGCTGCGCACGTCCGCCGTGATGTCCTGGCGAAAGCCCGGCGGCTGGCTGAAGACCAGCCGGTCGGCCGAAAGCTCGATCACGCGCACCTGCAGTTCCAGCACGCTGGACGCGCTGATCCCGACTTCGCGCTTCACCTCTTCGACCAGTGCTTCCCACGGCGGCGCGGCGGGCGCGGCCGGACTGGCGGCAGGCTCGCCCGGCAGGGAGGCCGCCATGACCGGGCGCGAGGCCAGTTCGTCCAGCTTCTTCGCCAGCGTGCCGGGATCGGGCATGTCGGCGGCATGCATCACCCGCAGCAGCGCCATCTGCGCGGCAACCAGCGGATCGGGCGCGGTGCGCACTTCCTCGAAACCCTTGAGCAGGAGCTGCCAGAGCCGGTGGAGCTGCCCGGCGGACAACCCCTTGGCCCAGCCCTCCACCGCCTCGCGCTCCTCGGCCGAGGCCGCGTCCATCAAGCCGCCTCCGATCTGCGTAACGGTGACGCGGTGGGTCAGCTCCATCGCCCCGCGCAGCAGCGCCTGCGGTTCGACCCCCAGCGCGAACTGCATCGCCACGAGTTCGAGCAGCGCGGCCCCGTCGCCGCCCAGCAGCGCGGCGAACAGGCGGCGCTGCACGCTCTTGTCGGCAAGGCCCAGCATGTCGCGCACTTGCGCCGCCGTCACCTTGCCGCCGCCATCGAGGTCGGCGTGGGCGATCGCCTGGTCGAGGATCGACAGGCCGTCGCGCACCGAACCTTCCGCCGCCGCCGCCACCATCGCCAGCGCTTCCGCTTCGGCCTCGACCGCTTCCTTCACGCAGATGCCGGCGAAGTGCTCGGCCAGCATCGGCGTCGGGATGCGGCGCAAGTCGAAGCGCTGGCAGCGCGACAGCACGGTGACGGGCAGCTTGTCCGCCTCGGTCGTGGCGAACAGGAACTTCACGTGGGCCGGCGGTTCCTCCAGCGTCTTCAACAGGGCGTTGAAGGCGTTGCGCGACAGCATGTGCACTTCGTCGACGATGTAGATCTTGTAGCGGGCTGAGACCGCGGCATAGCGCACCGCCTCGATGATCTCGCGCACGTCATCGACGCCGGTGTGGCTGGCGGCGTCCATCTCGATCACGTCGATGTGCCGGCCTTCGGCGATGGCGACGCAGGGTTCGCAGATGCCGCAGGGGTCGATCGTCGGCCCGCCCTGCCCGTCCGGTCCGACGCAGTTCAGCGCCTTGGCGATCAGCCGCGCGGTGGACGTCTTGCCCACCCCGCGCACCCCGGTCATCAGGAAAGCGTGGGCCAGCCGGTCGCGCCGGATCGCGTTGCCCAGCGTCTGCACCATCGGTTCCTGCCCGATCAGCTCGGCGAAAGTCTGCGGTCGGTACTTGCGGGCGAGGACGCGATAGGGCTGCGCCGGCGCGGCGGCCACCGCCGGGCTGGCTACCGGAGGCGGCGGCGCAGGCGGCGAGGCGGGTGGCGACGAAACGGGGGCTGCGACCGGCGCCGGATCGCCGAACAGCGCCACTTGCCCGGCGGCTTCCAGCTCGGCGGCGGAGGGCGCGTCGTCGTCGCCCTCGGGCGGCGCGTTGCCGAACATGTCAGGAGAATCGCCCATCATCGCTGCAAACTAGGGGGCCGCCGCCTCGATGTCAGGAAAAAACGCGGCGCCTTGCGCCTGAAGGAAGGAGCCGGGCGACCCGCCGCAATCCGTTGTGGCTGCTTCCTTCCGGATCTGACCAGGTTGGCGAACGCAAACGTCCGCCCGGACTCCCGGAGGCGCATATGGCGAAGGCACCGGAAATTCGCAAGGGCGCATAAATCGCCAGTCCGCTGCGGCAGCCCGATTGCAACGCGGGCGAAGTCGGGGCAGATACGGGCGATATTCAATATGGGGGGTCCCACCATGAACCGCACCGCCTGCCAGTTCCTCGCCGCTGTTTCGCTGCTCGCCACCACGATGCCCGCGCCGGCCTTCGCCCAGAACATCGATTTCGGCGACGACTCGAGCCGCTTCTCGCGCGATGGCGAGTGCGACGACATGCGCTTTTCCGGCCCCGGCATGACCGACACGACGCTGATCGACAGCGACATCCGCCACGACGCCACCGATTGCCGCACCGCCTACAACCAGGGCCGGCTCACCTTCAATGGCGGTCGTCGGGGCGGCACCCCGCCGTCCACCGGCTATGCCGACAGCGGCGTCAACCACATCATGTGGGGCGACGACAACGGCAAGTACGCCCGCGACGGCGAGTGCGACGACAAGCGCTTCATCGGCGCCGGCATGACCAGCACCCCGCTGCTCGATTCGGACATCAAGCACGACGCCACCGACTGCCGCACCGCTTACAACCAGGGCCGGCTCCGCTTGCGGGATTGATGGGCCTGCGGGATTGATCGCAACCCTCCCCGAGACGGGGAGCCGGACCACCGAAGGTGGTGGAGGGGCGCGGTCGAGTGGTCCAGAACTCCAACTGTCACGATCACCGACCGTGCCCCTCCACCATGCTGCGCATGGTTCCCCTCTCCCGTCGGGGGAGGATTTCTACTTCCTCGCCAGCTGACCGCGCACCGCGCCGCCGGGATATTCGGCATTGTGCACGTTGACGTAATAGTTCTGCGGCGCGGCGAGGATCTGCTTCAAAAGTTCCGGCTCGGCGGCGACGCACAAGTCGTTGCCCAGCTCCAGAGTGATGACCGGCGGCCCGCTGGCTCCCGCCGCGCCCGAATGGACATGCGCCATCGTCGCCCGCGCGATCCGCGCGACGCTCAGCGAATAGCAGAAGTCGCCCGCGTCGGCGTCGACTTCCACCGAGAACGCGCCGGTGCCGTCGGGATCGCCGGGCGGCGTCTCAACCGGGCCGGCCAGCGTGGCGGTGAGCACGGTCGCGGCGGCATGGGCCGGACAAACGGGAACGACGGCGCCGCCGAGCATGGCGGTGGCGGCAAATGCGAACAGCACCTTCTTTCTGGTCATGGCATGTCTCCCCCGGCCGTCGGCGCAAGAGGCAGCACTGCGGCCTGAACGAAAGCTATACCCGCACGGGCAGGTTGAAAAGCGGGGTGTTGACACCGTGGACAGGGTCCAGGGCAGGTTCCGCCTCCCCACCGTCACCCCCGATCTCGAGCCGATCCGCCACCGCGCGCACCCGCGCCCGCCAGTCGCTCCACAACGCCTCGGCATCGGCGCGGCCCTGCGCGGCGGCATCGTACTCCGCCGCATCGAGCACTTCGGCTTCCGCCTCGGTCAGCGCGGCTTCCGAGCGCCGCCACTCGCCGATGCCGGGCAGATCGCGCCCGTCTCGCTCGGCTGCCGCGACGATCTCGTCGAGCGCCTCGTCGCGCCCGGCGATGGCCGCCGCGGACTCGGCCTCGATCAGATAGCGCTCGCGCGCCATCGGCAGCAGCGGATCCGGGGTATCGCGAGCGTCGCGCGACCGGTCGGCCATATCCTCGTCGAAGGTCTCGCCGGCGACCAGCGCCAGCAGCTCGTCGAAGCGCGCGGCACGCGTCCCCGCCAGCTCCTCGTCGGCCAGCCTGTCCAGCCGGGCGAGATGCGCCAGCAGCAGCCGCCCGTCGAAGCGCAGCCGGGTGCCGACCAGCTCGCCGCGATAGAAGATCGCCTCCTCCACCCCGTTCAGCGCGCGGTCGGCCAGCACCTGCTCGGCCGAAGCCCGCGCGAGGACAAGCGCCGCCGCCCACCCCTCCCCGAACGCAAAATCCCGCCGCCGCGCGCGATAGGCGGTCTCGGCCGAAATCCCGACCGAGGCGCAGGCCGCGCGGACGTTGCCGTGAATGGCCAGATGATCGAGAAACCGCACGCGGCGATCGGGAGTGAAGCAGAAATGCGGCGCCGCAGGCAAACCGCTCTCCATTCTCCCCTCCCGCTTGCGGGAGGGGTCGGGGGAAGGAATGTTATCCGCCTCCTGCATAACAGGCCCTCCCCCAGCCCCTCCCGCAAGCGGGAGGGGAACAAGCCCCGCCCCGCCTGGCGGCTGGTCCGAAGGCAAACCGATATCCCGAGACACGGGAACCCACCCGCGCCCGAAGCCGGAGGGGCTGGAAGTGCTGCTGCTATTGTGAGGATGATCCACGATCCGCGCTCCTGCTGGGAGAAAGGGGATCGGGATCAGTATGCATGTTTTGGCGTGTAGGACAGCGGGCTTTTATACTGCTCTGTTTGCCGTTCGTTGTAGCTGAACTACTTCTCGACGAATCGCTCATCTTCATGGAAGATGACGGAAGGAGCGAGGGCCATCTCATCCCTTGTGGAGGGGGAATTCGCTTACGAGGCGTCCGCCCTCGCTCCTTCCTCGACAGCTTTGGATCGCTACCGATCTGCGGATTTTGCCTCATCGCCGATCAAGAGCAAGGCGTTGGCTGCAAAAAATGTGAAATAATGGTCCTTGACAAGGAAAAGCATGCCACCCGTGCACTCAAACATTTAAGTGTTTGAAATCACACAATTTTGCATTTGATTTCTGCAGAATTAGGTCTTTTCATGGACTTTAACTCGTTCTCTTGACGCGGCCGCATTTGCCAATTGAATAAATAAAATTGAATTATTTCAACATATTAACAAGCAACGACATATGTGACGCATTCAATGCCACTCAAGAGGAGCAATCAATCAAGTTCTTCGACAAATTTGAGAAGCTTTTCGATCGCCGCGTACATTCATGGTGACGTGATGGCGTCACACGTCATTCATCAAACCTGAACCATCTTCTTGATGAAGTGGGCATCAACCGACGTTAAATCGATCAGCTTTCCGACTAGCGGTGTGGTGCGCCACTTAAAATAAGCTCGGCGATCATCACCACTTCCCGCCAGCATCTTCGATAGCTTTGAGCAATGCACGCTTACTTGCAGTCCGGCGCCTACCGACATTACGCGGTAGTTCTGGCAACGCCAACTCGGCACGGCGCGCAGCAAGGCGTGCGCCGAGTTCCGCCATCGAGATGACGGGCTGTTGAGCCTTATCGCCTGAGATCTTCGATGCCATAATCGCCCATGCTTTCTTCGCGAATGCGACGCTCAAGATAATCCAGTTCGGCATTCGGGTGAAGCTGCAACAGCAGTCGGGCTTGCTCGAAGCGATCCTTCGCGGTTCCCGATGCATATTGCCCCATGCGATCGGCAATCAGGTCTTCCACGGAAATGATCCGAAACAAGGCCGTTTCGCCTATCGGCTCGACAAGACGAATGTGCGCTGGGTCCACCTTTCCGTCCATGACGCTTCCGCTCACGACCTCGAAACCCAGCTTAAGGCCGGGATGGACCAACCCCTTGAGCATCTGCCCTGCGCCCCCAGGGTGGACGAAGCCGAAGCGCTGCAACTCTTCCTCCAACTCGGGTTGGAACATAGTGCAGATATCGAAATCGCCAGTAGTGAGTGCACTGACAGAATAGAACTCGGCCGCCGCACCGCCGACGAGGATCGGACGTGGTAGACCACGCTCGACCATCGCTTCGCTGACGCGCGCGAAGACTTGCAGGGCAGCGACAAACTCGGGACGATAGGGATAAGTCGCGTCAGGCGGCACGTGCCCCTCCACCAGCCTGCGGATGGCCCCCCACACCGAAACGGGGAGGAACCTGGCTTCGCGTCTTCGCGGCTTCGCGTGCCACAATCACTCCGCCGCCACCCCTTCGGCTGCGCTCAGGACAGGCTTCCCCCGCTCCAGCATCCTTCGACAGGCTCAGGATGAGCGGAGGTTGCCCCTTCGGACAAACCAGATTCACTCCGCCGCCTCTCTCGCCCTGTCGAGGAGAGGTTGCAGGTACTGCCCCGTAAAGCTCCGCTGGTTGGCCGCCACCTGCTCCGGCGTGCCTTCGGCGACGATCTCCCCTCCCCGCACGCCGCCTTCGGGGCCGAGGTCGATCATCCAGTCGGCGGTCTTGATGACGTCGAGGTTGTGTTCGATCACCACCACCGAATTGCCCTGGTCGACCAGCCGCTGGAGCACTTCCAGCAGCTTGCGCACGTCCTCGAAGTGCAGGCCGGTGGTCGGCTCGTCGAGGATATAGAGCGTCTGCCCGGTCGAGCGGCGGCTCAGTTCCTTGGCCAGCTTCACCCGCTGCGCCTCACCGCCCGACAGCGTCGTCGCCTGCTGGCCGACCTTGACGTAGCCGAGGCCCACTTCGTTGAGCATGTGCATCTTGTCGCGGATCGGGGGGACGGCCTTGAAGAACTCTTCCGCGTCCTCGATCGTCATGTCGAGCACGTCGGCGATGCTGAGGCCCTTGAACTTCACTTCCAGCGTCTCGCGGTTGTAGCGCTTGCCGTGGCATTCCTCGCAAGTGACGTAGACGTCGGGCAGGAAGTGCATCTCGATCTTGATGAGGCCGTCGCCCTGGCACACCTCGCAGCGGCCGCCTTTCACGTTGAAGCTGAAGCGGCCGGGCTTGTAGCCGCGCGCCTGGGCTTCGGGCAGGCCGGCGAACCAGTCGCGGATCTGGGTGAAGGCGCCGGTGTAGGTCGCGGGGTTGGAACGCGGGGTGCGGCCGATGGGCGACTGGTCGATCTCGATCACCTTGTCGCAATGTTCCAGCCCGGTGATCTTGTCGTGTGGCCCGGCGATCACCCGCGCGCCGTTCAGCGCCCGCGCCGCGCCGGCATAGAGCGTGTCTATCGTGAAGCTCGATTTGCCGCTGCCCGACACGCCAGTGATGCAGCAGAAGGTGCCGAGCGGGATGGAGGCGGTGACGTTCTGCAGGTTGTTTGCGCGCGCGCCGTGGACGGTGATCTTGTGCTTGTTGCCCTTGCGCCGCTTGACCGGCACCTCGATCCGCCGCGCACCCGTCAGGTACTGGCCGGTAAGACTGTTCGGATTGGTCAGGATGTCGTTCAGCGTGCCCTGCGCGACGATTTCCCCGCCGTGCACACCCGCGCCGGGGCCGAGATCGACTACATGGTCCGCGGTGCGGATCGCATCCTCGTCGTGCTCCACCACGATGACGGTATTGCCGAGATCGCGCAGGCGCTTCAGCGTCACCAGCAGCCGGTCGTTGTCGCGCTGGTGCAACCCGATGCTCGGTTCGTCGAGCACGTAGAGCACGCCGGACAGCCCGCTGCCGATCTGGCTGGCGAGCCGGATACGCTGGCTTTCGCCGCCCGACAGGGTGCCGCTGGTGCGATCGAGATTGAGATAGTCCAGCCCGACGTTGTTGAGGAAGCCCAGCCGCTCGTTGATCTCTTTCAGGATGGCGTGGGCGATCTGCTTCTGCGTCGGGTTCAGCTTGTCTTCCAGCGTCAGGAACCAGTCGTAGGCGTCCGCCACCGAGCGGCGGGTGCCCATCGAGATGTCCTCGCCGGCGATCTTGACGCTGAGCGCTTCGGGCTTGAGCCGCTTGCCTTCGCAGACTTCGCAGGGCTGCGCGGTCTGAAACTTGCCCAGCTCCTCGCGCATCCAGGCGCTTTCGGTCTGCAGCAGGCGGCGGTTGAGATTGCCGATGACGCCTTCGAAGGCCTTCTCCACCGTATAGCTCTTCTTGCCGTCGATGAAGGTGAGCGGCACCTTCTTCCCGCCGGTGCCGTGCAGGATGATAAGCCGCACCTCGCCCGCCAGATCCTGCCAGGGCGTGGTCAGGTCGAAACCGTAATGCTTCGCCAGGCTGCCCAGCACCTGCATGTAATAAGGGCTCGGCGGGTTGGATTTGGCCCAGGGCACGACCGCGCCCTGCTTGAGGGATAGCGCCTCGTTCGGGACGACGAGCTGCGGATCGAACAGCAGCTTTTCGCCCAGCCCATCGCAGGCCGGGCAGGCGCCCTGGGGCGCGTTGAAGCTGAACAGGCGCGGTTCGATGGCTTCGAGAGTGAAGCCGGAGACCGGACAGGCGAACTTTTCGGAAAAGACGATGCGGTTGGGCGGGAGGCCGGCGCCTTTGAGGTTTTTGCCCTGCGCGTCCTCGTCCTCGCGGCCGGGCACATTACCGTCCGCCAGATCGATGTAAGCCAGCCCCTCCGCCAGTTTCAGCGCCTGCTCGAAACTGTCGGCCAGCCGCGTCTCTATGCCTTCCCGCACGGCCAGGCGATCGACCACCACTTCGATGTCGTGCTTGTACTTCTTGTCGAGCGCCGGGGCGTTCTCGATCTCGACCGTCTCGCCGTCGATCCGCACACGGGTGTAGCCGGCCTTCTGCCACTCGGCCAGTTCCTTGCGGTATTCGCCCTTCCGCCCGCGCACCACGGGGGCGAGCAGGTAAAGCCGCGTGCCTTCGGGCAGCGCCATCACCCGGTCGACCATCTGGCTGACCGTCTGCGCGCTGATCGGCAGGCCGGTGGCCGGCGAATAGGGCACCCCCACCCGCGCCCACAGCAGGCGCATGTAGTCGTAGATCTCGGTGACGGTGGCCACGGTGGAGCGCGGGTTGCGGCTGGTGGTCTTCTGCTCGATCGAGATCGCGGGGCTGAGCCCGTCGATATGTTCGACATCGGGCTTCTGCATCATCTCCAGGAACTGCCGCGCATAGGCGCTCAGCGATTCCACATAGCGGCGCTGCCCCTCGGCATAGATCGTGTCGAAGGCGAGGCTGCTCTTGCCCGAGCCCGACAGCCCGGTGATGACGATCAGCTTCTCGCGCGGGAGCGAGACGTCGATGCCCTTGAGATTATGCTCGCGCGCGCCGCGCACGGTGATGTGGGTAAGAGACATGCGCGGTTTTGTTCCAGATTTGTTCGATTCGGGCAAGCGACACTCGGCAACCGCACCACTTGCGTATGGCGCGATGTGGGGTGCGGGGAACAGCCTGGCAATGTTCGACAGTGGCGACGCGCGCGCACCTCTTTCGAGAAGTGCTGCCATCAATCTAGCCGCCCAACGATGCTTCTCACGCCTGTCAGGATCGAACCCCTGCCGCATCGGCGCCGGCAAGATTGGCCGACGCGGCAGAGAGCGAGCTTCTTAACCCGTCGCGCGGCCTGCGCGCGAACGCTACTGCTTCTTCGCTATGGTGACGCCCGAGATCGCAACGCTGTTGCCGATGGATATATCCTTTATGAAACCGAAAGTCACGCCCAGTTCCTGCGCCGCGTCGCCAAAGAAGGCGTAAGTGAGATATCCGCTGGCGCCGCCGCCCGGATTGCCGTTGATCAGGTTGCTCGCCAAATTCACAGGCAGCGAGATCAGTGTTTCGCTGCCGTTGGCCACGGACTTCAGCCGCATGTCGAGCACCCCCCCAAAGCTGCGCGACAAAAAATTCATCTCGAAGCTAGACTGCCCGGTGAGGTCATAGAGTCTGCCGGTGTTGAAGGCATTTTCGCCCACCCCGTGGATCAAACCCTTATAAGTCGCGGTACCCGAAGTGGGTACGAACTGCGGCGGGGTTGGCTGCCCGAATATCTGGTAGCCGACGCTGGACCCGCCCGTGCCGCCAGCCGGCGGCGCGATCTCCAGCCGCACAAAGCTGGCGTAAGTTAGCTGGACTTCAGGGTTTTCCGCCCCGAACTTATAGAATCGCGCCGTCACCGCCCGCCCACCGGCGGAGGTGTTGTATTGAGTGAACCTGCCGTCGCTTTGCACTGCCGCCCGTTGCGCAGGTCCGACATCGAACTGATCGTAAGCAGTGCGATCGGACGGCGAAGTGTATGCGGTCGTGTCTCTGGCCCTCGCTGCGAAGCGGAAGCTCTTGGCTACCGGATCGTAGGTCAGCGTCTGGCCGCGGGATTGGCCGCCGTAGTAGACGTTGAGTGGTGTCGTGGCTGTAATTTCGTTGAACGGCCTGATTTCGAGCGAGGGATCCTTTCTGCCGAGCAGCGTACCGACCGCGACATCGCCCGTCGGCGTCGCTGCCCAATAACTCGCACCGAATTCCTCGGCCGCAGGACCGAAGAACCGCCCCCGGAGCGCACCACTATAGGATACGAGGCCGTTCTGGATCACCGTCGAGCCGGTAAGGTTATTCTCCGTCGCCGAGAGGGTCGTCGAGGATGTCAACGTGGCACCGCCGGGGAGCACCGCCCCGGTGACTGCGTTGAACAAACGCAGGCTGGCCTGTGATTTGAAGGCTCCGGTCGAGAGATCGCCGATCAGCGTGCCATTCCCACCGAATGCCACCAACTGGCCGAATTGCGTCAACGATCCGCGCGCCGTAACCTGATAATAAGCCTTGCCCGTCCGCGCGAGTGCCGCCGTAGGTATACCGTAGACGAATGCGTCGAACGAGCCATCGACACCGCCATCGGGCCGTGTCGTCTGGCGCTGCCAGTATCCTCCAGCGACATAGCGGAAGACGTTCTCCGAACTTGGCCCGGTGGGCGTCATATAGAGATCGTCCACCACGTTGCCCGCGACGCGGCGATAAGTACCGTCGCCGGTTTTCGCGGTCGGTCCGAAGCTCTGAGAGCGGCCCGGAACCTGCAGGAGATAAGTGTCGCTGCCCGCATCATATCTGATCGTCAGAGTCTGGTTGGAGCGGCTCCGGTTGCCGATCGTGCCATCGCCAGCGACGCTGACCGATGCCGTTACAGCGATATTGGCAAAGCTCTCTGAAGACAGCGGCCCGATAAGATCGTCATTGAGGCCTGTCGTGGGCGTTGGTGTCGGGGTCGGGC